>Ga0115002_10004383_pt1 | contig 17089 bp, 9 predicted proteins | sample ArcticOcean_MG_C_8_FD_89576 | JGI IMG/M metagenome (GOLD analysis project Ga0115002, IMG submission 89576) | Marine microbial communities from western Arctic Ocean - ArcticOcean_MG_CB11_86 | ecosystem: Environmental > Aquatic > Marine > Oceanic | place: Arctic Ocean: Canada Basin | collected... | reverse complement strand
TTCGTACACGTGAACGGCCGCACGGATCGCAAACATCTCCCCGAGACGATGGGGGCCGGTGCCGCGTGGACCGACTACGACCGCGACGGCGATCAGGATCTGTACCTGGTGCAAAGCGGCTGGCTTCCGGGGACGCTCCCGGCGGGGTCGACGCCGCCAACGAACCGTCTCTATCGCAACGACGGACAGGGGAACTTCGCCGCGGTGGAGACGGGCGCCGAAGACGCCACCTACGGCATGGGCGCCTCACTCGCGGACTTTGACAACGACGGCTGGCCAGATCTCTTTGTCACCAACTTCGGCGCCAACGTGCTCTACCGTAACAACGGTGACGGCACGTTCGCCCAGCTTGAGAACAGCGGGGTCGAGGATCCACGCTGGTCGAGCAGTTCTGCCTGGGCCGATCTCGACGGCGACCACGATGCGGATCTGTTCGTTCTCAACTACATCGAGTACGACGTCGCCACTGCGACGACTTGCGGTCAGATCAGCGAGGGGCCGTCGTACTGCCATATCGACCTGTTCAACGGTCTCGCAGATGGTCTCTTTCGCAACAACGGCGACGGCTCGTTCACCGACGTTGCCGCGACCGCTGGCGTAGCTAACCCGCGGGAAGGAAAGGGGTTAGGCGTCGTTCTTGGCGATCTGGATGGCGATCGTCGGACCGATATTTTCGTGGCCAACGACACCCAACAGAACTTCCTCTACGCCAACCTCGGGGATCTGCGCTTTGAGGATCAAGGCCTGTTTTCGGGGACCGGCTACTCGGGCGAAGGACGCGCCCAGGCGGGGATGGGTACCGACATGAACGACCTCGATGGCGACCTCGCCAGCGAGATCCTGGTGACGAACTTCGCCTTCGAGAACAACAATCTGTACCGCCAGTCCGCCCCGGGCTCGTACCTCGACGAGGCTTATACGCTCGGGCTCGGCGAACCGGGACTGGCCCAGTTGGCCTTCGGGATCGTCAGCTTCGACGCCGATGGCGACGGCGATCGTGACGTCGCTGTCGCCAACGGACACATCCTGGACACGGTGGAAGCGGTTCAGGATGGGCTCACATACCCGCAGCCCAATCATCTCTTCCGCAACACGCTGGTCGCCCAGCGGCGCGACCGGATCGCGGTCGGCGCGAGCGCATCGCCGACCGACTGGCGGCCGACAGCGGGGCTTTTCGAACTCGCCGATGTCGGCCCCGACCTGGCGTTCGCTGATGTCAGTCGGGGGCTCGCCGTGGGCGATGCCGATGGCGACGGGCGTCCCGACCTGCTGGTTACCAACTCGGGTGGGCCCGCGATCCTGTACCGCAACGAGAGCGGCGGCGGTCGCAGACTCGTGATCAGAGTTATGGGGAGGGTAGGGAATCGCGATGCCCTCGGCGCCCGGGTGAAGGTTGTCCCTGCCGGGGATCCCGGCGATGGGGCGGCCGGAATGGCGCAGGTAGCCGAAGTTCGGAGTGGCGCCTCGTATGCGTCACAGAGTGCTACGGATCTCTACTTCGGGCTCGGCTCGAGCGGTGCCGCGACCATCGAGGTCACCTGGCCCGATGGAACGCAGGCCACCTTTGCTGATGTCGAGGCGGGTCAGATCGTGATGCTGCGGCCCGGACGGGCCGCGCTACTGCGGGCCCTCGTCATCGAGTGACGTGGCGGTAGCGCGCGCCGACGCCGCTTCGTCGGTTCGTCCCAAAGCGTCATAGACGGTCGCCAGCAGCGCCCAGGCCTCGCCGTCGGCGGGCATCATCTCGGTGGCGGCGACGAGCTGTTCGAGCGCCTCTTCGCTGCGTCCTTCCTGCAGGTAGATCCGGCCACGGATCTTGTAGATGCGGCCGCGACCCATCACCCCGAGGCGCAGCGACTCGACGTGGTAGTCGCGGCGCTCCTGCAGCTTGGTCTGGTATTCGGCCATCAGGTCCCGGCCGCGATCGGTCTGGCCCTCCTTGAGCAAGGCCTGTCCGAGCAGGTATTCGGCGTCGATCTGATCAGTGTCCGCCGCCGCCGCGCGTTCGAGCAGCGGGATGGCTTCGGCCGTACGGCCCTGTTGGACACGGATCCGTCCGAGCATGAGATCCGCCTCCGTCGCACCCGGATAAACGGCGTAGACCCGGTCGACGTACGCCTCGGCGCCCTCGGGGTCGCCGCCGTTGAGCTGAAACTGGGCCATCGTGAGCAACGCGTCGATGTCTTCGGGCGTGGCGGCGATCGCGCGCGCGACGTCTGCTTCCGCAGCGTCGCGGTTGTTCATGCTCATGTAGACCTGGCCACGCCGGTAGTAGGCGCGACCGTTGCCTGGATCGGCCTCGATCACCCGCCCGAAGGCCTCGATGGCCTCGGTATGGCGGGACTGCATCTCCAGCGCGTCACCGAGGGCGAGCCAGATGTCAGTGCCGTCGGCACCCAGGGCGACGGCCTCGCGCAGGGCGGCTTCGCGCTCATTCGTCAGGCCGAGCTCGGAATACACGCTCGCCAGCCGCAGCCACAGGGCCGGCGACGCGGGGTCGGTCTCGATGGCTTTGCGGAAGGCTGCTGGGGCTCGCACGAAATGGTCAACGGAGGTGCTCTCGATCAGAAAATTGCCGAGCGTGAACCAGCTGACAGACTGGCCGGGTGCCTGTTCTGTCAGCAACTCCGCCGTTGCGATCGCTGCGTCGAGATCGTGGTCGGCGAACTCGGCGCTCGCGACGTCGACGCCGAGCTGCAGAGAGTCGGGGGCGAGATCCCAGGCTTGTTGGAAAGACGCTCTGGCGACGCGCGTACGGCCCAGACCGCGCTGCGCAGAGCCCAGCAGAGCGAATGCCGCAGGGTCCTGTGGGGCCAACTCGGTCGCACGCCGCAGATGGGGGAGAGCAGAAAGAAACTCGCCCTGCTCCACGTAAACGCGTCCCAGACCGCTGAGCGGCACTACCCATTCAGGATCGGCGATACGGGCCAGGTCGTACGCGGCGATAGCGCTCCGAGGAGCTCCGAGTCGTTCCTCGATCTCGCCCAGGAGGTTGAGACCGTCAGGGTCGCGCGGCCGCAGTTGCAGGCCCTGCTGTACGAGGGCGCGCGCGCCGGGGAAGTCGTCGCCCTGCGCTGCTTGCAGCGCCTGCCGAAACAGGTCGCGCGCCGCTTCTACGGAGTCCTGCGCGATCAGGAAGGGGCCGTTGCCGTGCAGATGTTCGCCTGCAAGAGCAGCGGACCCGCCGCCCGCGATCGTGGCAACGAGCAAGACCACGACACTAGCCGTCATCGGGAATCTCCCAGCGGCCGGGTAGCGACCAGACCGCTCCCTTGCCGAATCAGAATGAGTTGGTTCGCATCTACCGGACCGAGATCGGCGCGTTGACCATCGGGCCAGACGATCTCGATACCTGTTCGAGTTGCCTCACCGAGACCAAAATGGAGATCGCCAGAGTGTCGCGACAGATAGGACGCCCCACTCATCGTCGTCGCCGATTGGCGCACGAAATTGTCGTCGGTATCGAGAGCAATGAGACGAACCGTGGCGCCTACGGCATCGCGGTTGGTAGCCGTGCCCCGCACCCGCACGACCAGACGTTGGTTTGCAGCATCGCTCGTGTTCATTAGCAGTTGCGCCGGTTGGTCGTTGTTGCTGATCGCCAGGTCGGGTCGGCCATCCGAATTGTAGTCGGCAACGGCCAGGCCTCGTGAAACGCGTGGACGAGCGAGCGCACCGCCCGCAACGGGCGCAAAGGTCGGCCGCGTGTCGCTACCGCTCGCACGGGCTTCGGCCTGCCCGTTGTGGAAGAGCTGGTTGGGCTGTTCGAAGAACGCGTGGTCGTCCAGGATGTGGCCGTTCGCCACGACGATCTCCAGATCGCTGTCGCCGTCCACATCGAGAAACGCCAGACCGAAGCCCAGCGTGTCGAGCGTGGGCTCGCCGACGCCCCACAGGAAACTGGCGTCCATGTAAAGGCCGGGCGCGACGCGGCTATAGAGATTGACCGGCTCCATGATGAAGTTGCTCACGCCGATCTCAGGCGCCTGGTCGCCGTCAAGGTCGCCGACATCGATGCCCATACCCGACTGCGGTTGTCCCAGGTCATTCAGACCCGCGCCGCTGATCAACCCCTGCTCGTCGAAGGTCAGATCGCCGCGATTTACGTAGAGGAAGTTCCCGGTCGAGTCGTTGGCCACGTAGATGTCGGGGAGGCCGTCTTCGGTGAGATCGACAACCACTACAGCGAGTCCTTTGCCCTGGGCGGCGTTGGCGACACCGGCGGTGATCGTGATGTCGACAAAGGCTTGGCCGCCCTGGCTGTGCAGAAGATGATCCGAGGCGCCGTTGAGCCGCTGCGGCGGGCAGTACTGGCGTATGCCCCGGTCGAGGTGCGAGCAGAGCGGCACCGAATCCAGGACGTAGTCCAGATAGTTAGTGACGTAGAGATCCAACCAGCTGTCGCCATCGAGGTCGCCCCAGGCTGCGCTGGCGCCCCATACCGCCCTGGTGGGGAGGAGTGCCGAGACGTCCTCGAAAGTCCCGTCGCCGTTGTTGCGCAGCAGCGCGTCCGCACCGAAGTTGGTGACATACACATCGATCCAGCCGTCGTTGTCGAAGTCGGCCGCAGCCGCCCCCATGCCATAGCCGCGATTTCCCAGGCCCGCGGCCGGGGCGGCGTCAAACCGACCACCGTTGCCGCGGAAAACACGATTCGTACCGGCGGCGGCCGCCGTGGTCTTCAGCGGCGAGACGCCGGGGAGCGGGCCGCCATCGACGAAGTACAGGTCCCAGCGGCCATCGGTGTCAAAGTCCAGCCACGCCACGCCCGATCCCATGATCTCAGGGACGAACTTCGAGGCCGACCGACCGCTTGTGTGGCGGAAATCGACGCCGGCCTCGGTGTCCTCGGTGAATGACGACTGGGCCAACGCTGGCAGCGCCACGCCGAGCATCAGGCCCGCGGCGACGACCCCGGCGTAGGGCGATCGTGAAAGCGACGGTAGGTCATATAGCGGCATAGGCGGTCTGTCATATAATTCAAAAGACTGTGCGCGCTGGGATCGCCCATTATCCCACAGCACGTTCCCCTCGAACCGGCACGTTTCTCCTAGGGTTACTCGACGTATGTTTCTCCGCTATCGAGCCATCACGCTCGCGACGCTCGCGCTCGCCTGCGCGCTCCCGGCGAGCGCCGCATGGGCCCAGTTGGGCAACAGCATCGAGGACTACGAGCGCAGCGATATGTCGGAGATCCCGGAGTTCTACCGCGACTGGGTCACCGAGGAAGTGGGACTCCTGATCACGGAAGAGGAGTTCGAGGTTTTCCAGCGGCTCGACTCCGAGGCGAAGTTCGAGCGCTTCGTCGAGGACTTCTGGCGCTATCGCGACCCCACTCCCGGCACTCCCGGGAACGAGTACTTCGACCTCCACTACGAGCGCCTGGACTACGCGAACAATTTCTTCGGCCGGAGCAGTCCTCTACCAGGCTGGCGCACCGACCGCGGGCGCGCCCACATCCTGCTCGGCGAGCCGATGGGAATCTCGCGCGTCGCCAACGACATGATCCTTTACCCGGCGGAGACCTGGTTCTATTCGGCCGATCCGGATCTGGGACTGCCGCCGTTCTTCTACCTGGTCTTCTATCAAAAGTACAACACCGGTGATTTCCGGCTGTACAGCCCGTTGTCGGACGGTCCCGACAAGCTCTTCAACGGTGCGGGACTGCGGGAAATCGAACGGGCGCAGGAGCGTACCGCTGCGGCGTCGCCATTCGGCGGCGGCGGTCGACCGAGCGCGGGCTATTCACCGTCAGGGTTCGGCGTTGACTCCGACGCGATCCGCACGTTGTTGCTCGAGATCAGCCCTGATCTGGCGAACGCCGCGTTCAGCTACTTCCCGTCCGAGGCCGGGCTCGAGTTCGGCATCACTCCGTTGGCGTCGGAGTTGCTCATTGGCTCGATTGAGAACATCAACGAGGTCATCATGCCGGATGCCACGTGGGCCTACAACGTGCTCACGGGCGTGACGGATTCCGATGTTCGCTTCGAGTCGCTCGACCTGGAGACGCTCGTCGTGCCGCTGATCGGCGTGGATGGCGAGCCGGTCATCCACTTCGCGACAAAGGCGCAGGGCGAGGAACTGAACGTCGGGGAGTACGAGGGCAACTACTACTTCACGTTCCGCGCCATCGGCTCCGTGGTCGATGACGAGGACCGCGTCCTGCAGAACTTCGAGTCGTCCATGTCGGGTGATTTGGAGCCCGAACAGGCGCGGGCGTTTACCAGGAACCCGTTTATCTACATGGATCTCGTCCCGGCATTGCCGGGCCCGCAGACGCTCTCCCTGATGCTCGAGAATTCGGTGGCGCATTCGTTCGGCCGCGGCGAGGAGATAATCGAAGTACCGCGAGCGCGACCCGCGCGGACGCAGATCGCCGGCCCGGTCGTTGCCCTGGATGCTCAGGAGCAGGAATTCGATCCCTTCGGCGCGCGCTACCCGTTCCAGTACAAGGACCTCGCCATGGTGCCGGCCGTTGGCGGCAGGTTCTACGCCGGGCAGCCGGTCAACATCTTCGAGCAGATTCTGCTGCCTCCCGACCCAGGCGCTGCGGTTACTGCCCGGTTCGCCCTCACTGACCCGTCAGGCTCCACGGTGCGTGAGGGCTCGATACAACTCTTCGCGACGAGTGCCGACGAGCACGGCGTAATGGCCAATCTCTTCAGGATTGGCACGGTAGGTTTGGGCGTCGGTGAGTACCGCCTGCAGCTCTCCGTCGACGAGAACGCGGCGGCTACCAAGACGACCACGATCACGCTGCTCGAGGCCCCCGAGCGGCCGGAGCGGCCGTTTATCAACGCCCAGGTCGCCGCCCCGGCGATCGACGTCTCGGTGGCACTCGAGCGCGCACAGCAGTACCGCATTGCCGGTGACGTCGACGCCGTTTCCAAGTGGCTCGACTATGCCCGCGATCGTGAGCCGGAGGATCCCGAGATCATCGAGGAGTACGCCACGATCCTCGAGGAGACCGGCCGCTACGAGGACCTCGCTGACGTTCTCCTCCCGGCAAGTATCGCGAACCCACGCGACCATGAGCTACTCCTGCGCCTTGGCCGGACCTACACGCTTCTGGCGCAGCATTACGACGCGATCAGGTTCTACGAGCGAGCTCGCATGCTCATGGAGGAGGAGCGGACCGAGGTCCTCAATGCACTCGCGGCCGAGTACCAAGCCGACGGCAGCATTGACAAGGCTCGAGCGCTGCTGGAGCTGTCGCTGGAGCTTGAGCCCGGGCAAACCGACGCCCGGGCCATGCTGGATCGCATCACATCTTCAGCAGGCGAAACCGCGCAGTAGCGGTAGGGCCGAACGCTGACCGAGGTTCCCGATGAGCACACGATGGAAGACGGCGGTGGTGTCCTCGATGGCGCTTCTCCTGCTGGACACCGCGGTCGTCGCGCAGCAGGCTCAAGAGGATGATGCTGCCGCCGAGACTGACGCGGCACTGACGCCACCCGCGCCGATCTATCCGACGGCGGAAGCTCTGGCTCACCTTGAGGAAGCCGTTGGCGGGGAGCTGCGCGATGACCTCGTCCTGAGGTTCGCGCCGTATTTCTTCCCTTCCTACGAGGGTGGAACGCTGTTCATGTTGGGCTTCCGGGTGGGCGCGTCGGATCTGATGTTCGGCGTCGATTCCGCGGCCATGGACGCGACGGACGGTGTCCAGCTCGGAGAGATGCCGCCTGAGGTCGCCGAGGTAGAGGTGTTCGGCAGCATTCATGGCGCCGCCGCCGATGTGCGCTCGTTCGGAATGCCGCTGCGGCTCTCCAGAGATGGCGTTGGCGAAGAAGGGCTCAGCGCGACCCATAGCTTCGGCGACCGACTACCGGCTGGGAGCTACATATTGAACTGGGGGATCCGTGATCTCGTCAGCGGGCGGGCATCGACGGTGAGTCAGGCGCTCGAGGTGCCGGACTTCACCGCTGGCGGTATCGGATTGAGCAGTGTTCTGATGGTCGAGGGTGATCCGAGCGGCGCGTCGGGCGCCTTCCGTTCCGGCATCGTCTACGAAGGTGTCCGCGTCGCCACGGCGTCTTTCACCGACCATTTGCTACACGAGTTCAGCAAGTCCGAGGGTGAGGTCATGTTGACCTATGTCGTAACCGGCACCCAGCGCGACCCTGCGACCGGCGCCGCGAACTTCGCGCTCAGCTATCAGATCCGGGACGCCGCGGGCGAGATCGTCTGGGGCACGCCCGCGCAGCCCCACACGCGTACTACGGTCGGGCAGCCCTTTCGGTTTGCCGATATTGAGCAGGTATCGCCTGGAAACGAATACGTCTTTGTCATCTATGCCAAGGACCTGACCGCCGAGACTGATACGACAACCGAAGTGCCGTTTCGGGTTGTTCGCTAGCGACGCCCGATGACACGGGCCCTGGTTGCACTGGTCGCGGTCGCCTGTCTGGGCAGCGCCTTTCACCTTCAGGGACAGGCGGCGACGCCGTTCGTCGACGTTACCGACGCCAGCGGACTCGACTTCGACTCTGTCTATGGTTCCGTTGACCGCTCATACGTGACGGACTCAGGCGGTTCCGGCGCCGCGTGGCTGGACTTTGATGGCGACGGACGGCTCGACCTGGCGTTGGTCAACGGTCTCGCCGGACCCTCCGCCCAGCCCTACGCGGCAACCGCTGCCGCGCAGGCAGGCAATGCACTGCCCGGTTCGCTGCGAGCCGACGGCAGCCTGCCGCGGGGAGACCTGTTTCGCGCCACCGGGTCGGGATTTGCTGCGGTCGGCCGCGTGTCCGGATTCGAGCCGGCGGCATGGGCAAATGCCGCAGTCGTGGCTGATGTCGACAACGACGGTTGGCCGGATGTCTACGTCACCACGATCGGGACCAACATTCTGCTCCGCAACAACGGCGACGGTACGTTCTCGCGCGCGAACAATGGGGCAGAAGATGAGCGCTGGAGCACCGGTGCCGCCTTCGTCGATTGGGACCTCGACGGCGATCTCGATCTCTACGTAGCGAATTACGTAGATTTCGATGGAGCTGCGACCGCAACGCTTGGCGACGGCGTCTGCAATTTTCTCGGTATCGAGGTCTTTTGCGGCCCGATGGGGCTTACCGGCTCCCGCGATGCTTTCTACGAGAATCGCGGCACGAGCTTCGTCCCGTGGGACCCGCCGGAGGTCGATCCGGACGCCAACTTTGGATTCGCCGTGCTCGCCATTGATTGCGACGGTCGTTCCGGGCAGGAGATCTACGTGGCCAACGACTCCAACATTAATCTCCTGTATCGGCGGGGCGAGGAGCAGGTCGAAGATCTGTCGCTCTTCAGCGGCGCCGGGTTCAGCGGTTCCGGCCGCGAGCAGGCAGGAATGGGGATTAGCGGTGCGGACGTGGACGGGGACGGCGACTTCGATCTGCTGGTTTCGAATTTCCAGCACGACTACAACACCTACTACGAGAACCTCGGTGACTGCACCTTCCGCGACAGCTCGGCGCGCGTTGGTCTGGCCGCCGACAGCTACGAGTACATGGCCTGGGCAACGCTGTTCTTCGATGTCGACGGCGACGGCGACGAAGATGCTTTCGTGGCCAACGGGCACCTCTATCCGCAGCTCGCCGACCGCGGCTTGCAGGAGTTCGCGCAGCCCAGCCAGCTGTTTCTCAATCGGCTCCGCGAGGATGGCGATGCCCGCTTCGAGCAGAGCCACGATGTGGGCAGCCTGGGGACCCCGAGATCGGCGCGCAGCGCTGCATACGGCGACTTCGACGGAGACGCGGACTCCGATCTGGTCGTGACACGGATCGACGGACCGCCTGTGCTACTACGCAATGACACGGCACGCGCGCATCCGGCACTTCGTTTGACTCTTGTGGGCCGGTCAAGCTCGCGCCTCCCTTTGGGCGCGACCGTCCGTGTAGCGTCGGGTGAGGTGACGCAATACCGTGAGCTGCGGCAGGGCGAAGGGTACCTCGGTAGCAACGACACCCGGATGCTGATCTACCTTCCTGGCGGCCGCGCCGATGAGCTTGAGATCATCTGGCCGGGTGGCGCCTCAACCTTGTTGCTTGAAGTAGGGCCGGGCGACCTCCTGATCGACGAGACCTACGGTCTGCGGGCCCGGAGGGAACGATGAAGAACATGGGCCGGGCCCTCCTGTTGGCGGGACTGATGGCCACGGTTCTCCTGACGCCGACGGTTCGCGCCCAGACCGGATCGAGTCCGGATCAAGCCAAGGCACAACAGGCTCGGGAGGCGCTCCAGGCAGGCGATCATGCAACAGCGATAAGGCTCTACGGAGAGCTGGTGGAGACGAACGCCGATGATCTTTCGTTCCGCTTCGGCCTCGGGCAGGCGCTCTACTTCGCCGGGCAGGTGGACAGCGCGATTGAGCACCTCGAACGCGTGCGGGACGCTTCTGGGGGCCCGGGGGCCGTGCAGTACGTCCTCGGCCAGGCCTATCTGGAGAAGGAACGTTTCGATGCCGCCTCTGCAGCGCTCGATGCCGCGGCCGCTGAGCGACCCGATATCGTGCCGCTCGCATTTCTTCGCGCTGAGCTCTGCTATCGCATAGGGCGAAGCGAAGTTGCCGAGCGCCGACTACGCCAGGTCATCGCGATGCAGCCGGACTGGGACGTGCCGCACCTTCGACTCGGGGCGCTGCTGCTCGACGAGGGCCGCGCCGCGGAGGCCGTCGGCCCGCTGGAGCAGGCGCTGCAGCTGCAGCCGGCGAACGTCGACGCCGCCTTGCTACTGGCCGGCGCGTACACCAACCAGGAACGGCCCGAGGCCTCGGTGGCGATGCTGGAGTCGACCCACGAGGCACTGCCCGATTCCTTGCCGATCCTTTTGGCGCTGTCCTTCACGTACGACAAGTTGTCGCGGGCCGAGTTGCTCGACGCCATGGCGAACCGGATTCTCGAACTCGCGCCCGGGCATCCCGGGGCCGAATTACGACTGGCCCAGCAGGCCGAGTTGCGCGGTGAACTCGAGGTTGCGCTGGGGCACATTCGTCGCGCCGACGCGGGGTACGGGCGAGCACCGCGGTTGATGGCGGGGACGAGCGCGGGGGCTGAGTGGGACGTGCGATCGGGCGAAGCGCCCGAGGCGCTCCGACTCATGGCGGATCTTCGGCAGCAGCTCGGGGCCGATACGGAGGCGCGCCGGATCGCCGAGCGCTTGGTCGCGGAGTATCCGCGGTATCCGAACGGCTACTTCCTGCTTGGCAACATGATGCTCCGTGGCGGGGAGGCCGAGGCTGGACGTGAATACCTGGCCCGGTTCAAGCAACTGACGGACGGCCGGGTGCAGACCGGCCTGGGCGCGAACTTCCTTGAGTCGGACGAGTCCCTGGTGCAGGCGACCGCCGCTTTCGAGCGGGCGATCGCGATCGACGCTAAAGACGCCCGCGCGCTGATCGGTCTGGCTGAGACACAGCGCCGTTCAGAGCGACCCAACGAGGCACTTGAAGCGCTCGAGCGGGCCCGCACGATGGGTGCTGAGCCCGTCAGTTGGTATACCAACTACATCCTTGCGCTCGGTGCGGCCGGCCGCACCGATGCGGCGATGAGCGCCTGGGCAGAGGCAACCCAGCTCGATCTGCAGTTGCCCTACGACGTGACGGTCTTCGCGTATGGTGCCGTCGACGCCTGCCGCTTCTGAGCGCGCTATCGCTACATGTCCATGATCGCCTCGACGTCCGCGGGCAGTGGTTCCGGCTTGGATGCGTAGGAGATCGCAAGGAAGAGAAGTAGCGACAGCACCAGCGCGACGGTGCCTCCATGGAGACCATGAGGTAGCCGGATGTTCAGAAGTTCCACGGTGAGATTTACGATCAGGCCGACGACGATGGCGACATTTGCGGCGAGCGCGGTGGCGCGCTTCCAGTTCAGTCCGATCGCGACCACCGGCACGAGTGCCGCGGCGAACATGCCCCACCCGAAGGCACCAAGAAACGCGATCATGCGCTCGTTCACGTAGTGCGAATAGAGGGCGAACCCGGCCGCTGCCACGCCTAGTCCGACGGTCGCCAGGCGCGCAGCAGTCAACTCGTTGGGCAGTGTGCGACCGCGAATGGCTAGTGGCATGTCGTGCACTAGCGCGGCGGCGCCGATGTTCAAGAACGCGTCGCCCGTCGACATGATCGCGGCGAACAACGCGGCGTACACGACGCCGGCCAGGGCCGGCGAGGTATAGGCCTGCAGGAAGCTTGTGGTCGCCAGGTCGGCACTGGCCAGGGGTGGATGGCCGCCCTGGATGACCACGGCCCGCATGGCGACGCCGATGCCTATCCAGAGCAGCGCCGAGAAGGTGTAGGCGACGAGTGAGACGGGTAGCGCGTGCGCCGCGTCCTGGACCTTCCGGTACATCAGGTTCTTCGTCACGATATGCGGCTGGCCGGCGCCTCCGACCGTGAATAGCAGGTACCAGGACAAAGCGCCGACGATGCCCATCGAACCCCACGGGCCCATGCTGCCAGGGTCATCGGCCGCGATCGCTGCGACGGCACCCGAGGCGCCGCCGTCGACCGCCGCCATGGCTGCAAGGAAAACCAGGGCTGAAGCAACGATCATGATCGCGCCCTGCATGACGTCCGTATAGAGGCCGGCGATGACACCACCGATGACGCTGTAGAAGAGCATCACGCTCGTCGAGAAGATCACGCACGCCACCAGGCTCGTCTGGGCGAGGGCAGGAACGTCGGCAAGCAGGCTCTGCAACACGATCGACATCGCCAGGATCTGGGTGGCGAGGTAGCCGACGCAGCCGAGCAGAATGGCGAGGGCGCTCAGGAAGCGCGTGGTCTCGGACCCATATCTCGCCGCCACGGCGTCGGGCAGTGAGACCAAGTCGCGGACCTCGGCCAGGAGCCGCAGGCGTTTGGCCAGAAGCCAGGTGGATACCGCCATCCCGGTCGGCGTGGTCAAGATGATCCAGACCGAACTCATGCCCATCACGTAGATCAGCCCCGGTCCTCCGATGAAGCCGAAGCCCGAGAGCGTGCTCGAGAACATGGCGAGACCGGCCACGGCAAAGCCGATCTGTCTTCCGGCAACAAAAAAGTCGCGGCTCGTCCGGGTGCGGCGCATAGCCCACAGCCCGATGGCGATACAGATCGCCAGGTAGCCGCCCACGAAGAGGAGAATCACCACGCCGCGGCTCATTCGCGACCTCGCATCTCGACCAGTGCCTGGAGCCGGGCCGCGTCGGCATCGTCGAAGACCCAACGATGGAAGTAGCGGACGTAGAGCACGACGTAGAACAGTGGCAGGGGCCCCATGACGGTGAGCAACATGACCGTTGGCAGTGGCAATTGCAGAAGCGAGGGCCCCGACGTACCTGCAATCCAGCCGCGATAGGCGGCAACGATGAGAGTCCAGACCAGGACGTAGACCAGACTCCAGCCCAGCAAGGGCCGTGCGAACCCGCGGGCGGCGGCGCGGCGGCCGGCGCCGAGCCACACGAGGACCGAGAACAGGGCGATCTCGAGGGCGCCGAAGGCCCAGCTGAGCGCCACGATAGCGCGACCCTGAGAGCCGTCTCCGGCGACCAACATGCCGGGGTAATCGGGGTGTGGCGTGGGCCCACCGCCGGGGCTCGCCGGCAGGATCATGAGCACTGCGAAAAGCATCGCGATGGCGACCAGCAGGGCCAGGAGAAGGCGCGTCGAGCTAGGAGCGATCATGATAAGTTGGGCACCCTACCACCGCGCCGGAGCTCGGCCATCGCCTCGTCGGAAATCAGCGACTTGGCCGCTCCCTACGGCCGGATCCACCGCCTCGGTCGGAGATGATTTTGGAGCTCTACGGAGACATTCTCGAGACTCTGGGCGACACACCGATCGTGCGTCTGGATCGCTATTGCCCCGACGGCGCGCCGGTTGCCGCGAAGGTTGAGTCCTTCAATCCGGGATCCAGCGTCAAAGGCCGGATCGGTCCAGCGCTCATCGAGGCGGGCGAAAAGGCCGGGCTACTCAAGCCCGGCGGTACCATCGTGGAGCCGACCTCCGGGAATACGGGTCTGGGGCTGGCCATGGCGGCCGTGCTCAAGGGCTACCGCATGGTGTGCACCGCAGCCGACAAGATTCCGGCCGAGAAGGTCGCTTTGTTGCGCGCGTTCGGCGCCGAGGTGCATCTGTGCCCGACGAGCGTCGAGGCAGAGGACCCGCGCTCCTATTACAAGGTGGCCGAGCGGATCCGCGACGAAGAGGGCGCCTACCTGCCGTACCAATATCACAACCAGGCGAACCCGGAGGCTCACTATCAAACGACGGGCCCCGAGGTGTGGCGCCAGACGGATGGCCAGATCACGCACTGGGTTGTGGGCATGGGAACGGGCGGCACCATCAGCGGTACGGCCAAGTACCTGAAGGAACAGAATCCGGACGTTCGGGTCATCGGCATCGATACTGTGGGCTCGGTCTACGCCTACTACTTCGAGCATGGCGAGTTGCCGCCCGCCGAGGATATCCACCAGTACCTGATCGACGGCATTGGCGAGGACTTCCTGCCGGCGACCGTCTGGTGGGACTACATCGACGATGTGATCACGGTCGACGACCCTGCCGCCTATCGCGCCGTGCTGGAACTGGCGCGGACCGAGGCGATATTCACCGGCTCATCGGGCGGCGCCGCGGTGGTTGCGGCCAAGCAGGTCGCGGCCGGTCTCGGCGATGACGCCCTTGTCGTCACCCTGCTCCCGGACTCCGGCGAACGCTATCTGTCGAAGCTTAACAAGGAGTGGATGCAGTCGCAGGGTTTGATCGACGACTGACGTCGACGGCTGACGCGCGGGTGGAAAGTCCCTAGTCGGATACCAGCAGCCCACCTTCGGCGTTGGGTTGGGCGCCGAGCCCGCGAAGTCTGCGCGGCATGCGCTTGAGGTCCTCGATGATCATGTAGCCGCTCGGCACGAGCACCAGCGTGACGAAGGTCGCGAAGATCACGCCAAACGCCAGCGATACGGCCATCGGGATCAGGAACTGGGCCTGCAGACTCTTGTCCAGCAGCATCGGGAGAAGTCCGGCGAAAGTCGTCAGCGACGTCAGCATGATCGGCCGGAATCGCACCGCGCCAGCCTCGCGCACGGCGGTGATGAGGTCTGCGTGCTGTTCACGGCGTCGGTTGATGAAGTCGACCAGGACGAGACTGTCGTTGACGACCACACCGGCCAGGGCGACCACTCCAAACATCGACAGGATGGTCAGGTCGAGCCCCATGATGATGTGGCCCCAGATCGCGCCGACGATCCCAAACGGGATGGCGGACATGACCACGAGCGGCTGCAAGTATGAGCGCAGGGGAACGGCCAGCAGGCCGTAGATCGTCAGGATCGCCAGACCGAATCCACGCACCAATCCACTCACGGTGTCGCGCTGCTCGGCAGCCGCACCCTCGAACGAGTAGTTCACTCCCGGATGATCAGCAATCATCTCGGGCAGCACCGTTGCGGCTAGCTCGCCGTTGATCGTTCCGGGCGTTGTTACTGAAGTGTCGACCTGTGCAGTAACCCGGACGGCCCGGTTTCGATCGACGCGCTCGATGGTGGAATAGCCGCGTCCGGGAACAACCTCTGCCACCTGCCCGAAAGGCACTTCGGCGCCAGCCGGGGTGCGGATCCGCATGCTTTCGAGGTCGCTGATTGATCGGCGTTCGCTCTCCGGGTAGCGAACCATGACCCGCACATCGTCGCGGCCGCGCTGGATGCGCTGGGCTTCTTCCCCATAGAAGCCCTGACGGACCTGCCGACCGAGGTCTGCGAGGGTGAGGCCGAGGATCTCGGCCTCGGGTTTGATCGCGAGCTTGAGTTCGCGCTTGCCCTCGAGGAATGAATCAGCGATCTCGTTGACACCGTCGAACGCAGCGAGTCGCGACTTGAGATCGTTGGCAGCAGCCGTCAACTGATCGAGGTCCAACCCCGTGAACTGGATGTTGACGTCTTCGCCGGTGTCGAACAGCGACGCCGAGTAGTTCAGCGCGACCGCGTCCGGGACGCTGCCGGTAATCGCGCGCCACCGACTGGCCATGAACTCCGAGGAGACCGTGCCGCGATCTTCGGCCGAGATGAGCTCGATGGTCACCTCGCCGAGATGAGCGCTCGAACCCGAGATCTGCACGTTGCCGAAGTTGGCAGCCATCGCCCGCTGCATCGGCTGCCCGCCGATTGACGCCTGGGTGTGGCGAAACACATCGATACCGTGGTCATCGATGATCTCCTGTCGAAGCTGCATCGCGCCGCGCTCGAGTCGTGCGACGGCGTCGGACGTGGAATCCACGGGCGTTCCCTGCGGCATCGTGAGCGACGCGATGACGAAGTCGGCTTCGATATCCGGCATGAAAATGAAGCGGATGAAACCCGCCTGCACGAGGCCCACCGTCAGGACCAACGTGCTCACGCCGACGGCCACGGTCAGGTAACGCCAGCGCAAGCCGAAGTCCACCGCGGGCATATAGAGGCGGGAGATCGTCCAGTGCATTCCCCCGGAGATCTTGTGCTGGAGCTTGAACCAGATGCCGCGCTCGTTGTCTGGACGCTTCGGTCGGTGCGCCAGGTGCGCGGGCAGAATGAGGAGCGATTCGATCAGCGAGAAGAGCAGACAGCACATCACGATGATCGGCGGGGTGACCATGATCTTGCCGATGGTGCCAGGCACGCTCAGCAGCGGCGCGAACGCCGCCATGGTCGTGAGGACGGCGAAGATCACGGGCTTGGACACCTCGTACGCGCCGTCCACTGCGCCCTTGAGCCCGTCGCCGCCCTCCTGTTGATGCGTGTAGATGTTCTCGCCGACCACGATGGCGTCGTCGACGACCAGTCCGAGCACCAGAATGAACGCGAACAGCGACATCAGGTTGATCGACACCCCGAGCGCCGGCATCAGCCAGATAGCGCCCAGAAAGCTGATCGGGATTCCGAGGCTGACCCAGAAGGCCAGTCGCAACCGCAGGAACAGTGCCAGCCCGATGAAAACGAGGACGAAGCCGACACGGCCATTGCTCAGCAGGAGGTCGAGGCGAGCGCGCAGGACCTGTGACTGATCCTGCCAGGTTGTAATGAACAGTCCGTCCGGCAGTTGTCCCTCGGTACGCGCCACGTAGTCGGTGCCGGCGCCCGCCACGTCGAGGGCTTGCTGGGA
>Ga0115002_10004381_pt1 | contig 17097 bp, 15 predicted proteins | sample ArcticOcean_MG_C_8_FD_89576 | JGI IMG/M metagenome (GOLD analysis project Ga0115002, IMG submission 89576) | Marine microbial communities from western Arctic Ocean - ArcticOcean_MG_CB11_86 | ecosystem: Environmental > Aquatic > Marine > Oceanic | place: Arctic Ocean: Canada Basin | collected... | reverse complement strand
CTGGGATCGAACTTCCAGGTCCAGCCTCCTTCGACTTGTTTCAAACCATACTCGGCCATGTGTCGCAGCACGGCAGGATGCACACCCGATTGCTCCGGGAGTAAGCGAAATCTACCCAATGCCGTGTCTTTATTGGAATAGACCCGCAGCTTGCGGCCGGGTTTCCCGCCTTCCTTTTCCGCGCGCAGCCCCCATTCGAGGAATTGTTCCGGGGGCGCAACCGTGAAATCCATCAATATCAGCCCGCCAACCTTCCCGTCGTAATGATGGCAGGCTTCAAGGGCGGCATACCCGCCGAAACTGTGTCCAGCAATAAACGGGTTTGGCCCGAGTTCGGCCGCCTCGCAAACGGCCCAGATTTCTCGTGCAAAGAGTTCGCCAGTGTACCGCTCACGCCAATCACTGTCGCCATTACCCGATAGATCCAGCGCTACCACGCGGAAGCGATCGGCGAGGAACGGCGCGGTAAACCGCCACCATTCCAAGTGCGCATTGCTTCCGTGGATTAGCACGATACCGCGTTTGCCAATGTCGCCCCAAACCCGGTACGCAATGTTTGCGCCATCAGCATGCACTGTGCCCGAAGTGGAAGGAGTTTGTAGCGCGGAGTCAAACCAAAAAGGAACTTCTGTCATACCAAGCAAAATCCAAAATTACCGACCGAAAAAAACGAGCGCAACAGTAGCATGTCGGTTAAAAATTAGTAGAGTGAAGCGGTGACCATATTGACTCAATCAACTGACGTGGCATGCCCCTATTGCGGTGAGGTTTTCGAGCTTGTCATCGACCCGAGCGTGCCGTCGCAGACCTACATCGAAGATTGCTATGTATGCTGTCAACCAATCAACTTGACCGTGGATACGGATGAGTTGAATGGCGATATCCACGTGGTCGCACGCCACGAGAACGAGTGCTAAGTTAACGGCTGCTAACGAACGCCTGCAGGAACAACGAATGAACTATCTCTTGGAAGACATCACGGTCATTGATGCAGCGACTTTTTTGGCAGGCCCAGGCGGCGCCACGATATTGGCCGATTTTGGCGCTAACGTAATCAAAATAGAGCCACCCGGGGGCGATGGCTATCGCAACCTTGTAGGCGCGTATCCGGTGCCGTATCACTGGCAACTGACATCGCGCAACAAAAAGAGCCTGGTGTTGGATTTGAGCAAGGACGCGGGCCAGGACCTAATGCACAAGTTGATCGGGAAGGCGGACGTTCTGACCACCAACTACCTTGCTGCCCAGCTCAAACGCTACAAGCTTGAATACGAGCGGGTCAAACAGCTCAATCCGCGGCTCATCTTTGCGCATATTAGTGGCTATGGTACCCAGGGACCGGAGGCAGGACGTCGCGGTTTCGACATCACCGCCTGGTGGGCACGCTCGGGCATGATGGAGTTTGTGCGCGACCCCGGGCAAACGCCGCTTTCTCCGGCGCCCGGCATGGGTGATCATTCCACTGCGACGGCATTTTTCGGCGCGATCATGACCGGTCTATATCGTCGCGAGAAAACTGGACGAGGTTCCTACGTATCGACCTCGCTTGCCGCAAACGGAGTATGGGCCAACGGCATGGCTCTCCAAGGCGCCGTTGCAGGCAATGACTTGGGAACCTATCGGCAAAAAAAAGGCTGGGTCACCCCACTCAGTGGCTGCTACCAATGCGCGGATGGCCAGTACTTTGTGTTGTCGATCATCAACACTGCCCGTGAGTACCCGAACCTTTGTGCTGCTGCTGGTCACTCGGAATGGCTGGAGGATGAGCGCTTCGCGAACGTGCGAACCATGCATCGAAACCGCGTCGACTTTCAAGCGATGCTGCAAACAGCATTTGGCAACATGTCATTGGACGAAGCATGCGAGCGTTTAGATGAGCACGGAATTACGTTTGGGCTCACTCAGCCATTGGCAAACGTCTTGGAGGATGAGCAACTGCGCGCAAACGGTATCGTTGTAGAAACGAATGATCCCGGCGATGACTACAAGTTGACTATCGGTAGCCCCATCAACGTGCTCGAAGAGACCAAGAAGGCTCCGGCCCGAGCACCTGAGATCGGCGCAGATAGCTTGGCGGTGTTGCGTGAAATGCAATTCGATGAAATTTATATTCAAGAACTGGTGAGCGCCGATGTCATCTTTTCGCCACCCGAATCGTCACCCGAATCGCCTGCCCCGCAAGGAGAGTCGTCATGAAACTCGGTATACATGCAGGACCGCAAGATCTGCCCATGGAGGAGCTGAAGCGACTGTGGAAGACCGGGGATGACAACGGCTTCCATTGGATTTCGGTATGGGATCACTTCTATGCGAACCCGATGAACACGCGCGAGAACCCGTGTTTTGAAGGTGTGGCTGCGATGGCGGGATTGGCGACCTACACGCAAAACGTGCGCGTGGGTTGCCTGGTGTTTTGTGCGCTGTTTCGAAACCCTGGCGTGTTGGCAAAAGCTGGCGTCACGATCGACCATTTGTCCAATGGCCGCGCGGATGTCGGCATCGGTGCCGGTTGGTTTGAAGAAGAGTTCCGTGAATTCGGTTATGGATTTCGCCCGTTGGGTAAACGCCTGGATCAACTCGAAGAGGCACTAACGATCATCAAGACGCTGTGGGCTGGTGAAACCATCGACTTCAAAGGCGAGTACTACGACATGCACGGAGCGGTATGTAGTCCAAAGCCCTTGGGCTTACGTTTGTGGATTGGCGGGCGCGGTAAGCTTCGTACCCCGCGTATTGCAGCCAAGTTCGCTGACGGGTTCAATATGCCTTATGTGTCTGCCGAACTGGCAGCCGATCGATTAGGCCGCCTGGTACAAGCGTGCGATAGGCTTGGCCGCGACCCAGGTGAAATCGACACCAGCGTCAATCTGGGGTTTTACATGAACTCTGAGCGCCAACCGGATATCGCGCCAGAAGGAAGCCTGACAGGATCGGTGCAAGAAACCGTCGACTCGATCGGTGAGTATGCGGATGCCGGTATTCAAGGCATTAATATTGCGTTCCGACCGCCCGTGGATTGGGATGCGTTACAGCAATACATCGAAGAGGTCATGCCGCACTTCACTTGAGCGCAGGTTACTCCTGGCCGCGCCAACTGCCTGTTACGGAATGGTTGTAGTCTATCCACTGGCCTTGTGATGTCTGGTAGGGCACGCGGATGGTACACACTGGATTCGATTCGGGCTGCCGATCCAACGCGAACGTCGCGTCAATTTGCATCGAGCTCGTGCCTCCGGCGTCAAGATTCAGTGGCGCAATACGCAATGGGTTGAACTGCCAGCGGTTGTCGTCGGACGTACATGTGACCAGCAGATGAATATTCCTCGTGCCCGGGTTCTGCACCGGAATGGTCAGACGATATGCACCTTCGCTCATCTCCTGCATTTCGATGTCACGCGGCGCCAGGCTCCTCAACAGTACGAAAAGATCCGAATTGTCGGTCGCAGAGACGATATCGCGGCGATTGATCGAGTCTGCATCGATCACGGCCACCGTTACGTCATCCCCGCGGACTGACACCTGCAGCAGTTGATGGAACGAGCCAACCTCGCGTCGCTCGGTACCCATGTTGGCTGCCGCGTTCGTCATCGAATAGTGAACACCGTCCTTTTCTTGGTAGTGATAGTGGTGGAAATGCCCATAGAACACGTGGCTGACCCCGCGTTGCACGAACAACTTATGCAGTGCGTCCGCATTCTCCATTAACAACGGTGGTTTATGCACGAACGCCATTTTGTGGTCAGCGTTGGACTCACGCAGTGTCGCGTCGAGCCAGGCAAATTGTTCTGGGCCGATCTGGTTTTCGCCTTCAGTCGAGTCGCTGTTCAGCAGAGTGAATTGGACGTTCTTATAGTCGAATGCGTGGAAGATGGGGCCCCAGTTAGCTTCGTAAAGGTCTTCGAGACGTTTGTCGACACGACGCTCGCCATTGTAAACGTCGTGGTTGCCAGGCACTGGAAAGTAGGTGACGTTACCTAATGGCGCAACTTGCTTCTTGAACCGAACCCATTCGAGCGCCACCGCGTCGATATCGTTGCTATAGCCGCGGATCAGGTCGCCAACCTGGATGACGAACGCTGGCTGCAAGAGTCTGGCTTGATCGATTACTCGATTGAACTTAGGCAGGTCGTGGAACTGCGAATCGCCAAGCACAACAAAGTGGAATTCATCCTGCTCTTGCTCGGGTAGCTCTACCGCATGAGCGGTAACGACGGTAGCCAACATCAACGCGGTTAGCTTTGACGCTAACTTTGCGCACCTTAACTCTGCGAACATAGCGGCGGATTTCCATGTTGCTCAGCAAATTCCTCGACTGTTCGCCAGACGCGAAGCAGATTGCCACCAAGCACCTTGCGGATATCCTCTTCGCTGTAACCCCTCTCTAGCAGACCAACGACCAAATTGGGGTAGCTCGAAACGTTTTTTAATCCCACCGGCAGGCTGTCGCCAACCCCGTCGTAGTCAGAGCCGATGCCAACCGCGTCAATGCTGGTAATCTCCACCACTCGATCGATGTGATCAAGCACTTGGTCGAGGGTCGCATAGGGGTAGGGATGCGCTTCGCGGTAGGTGGTGAGAAACGACCTTGTCGCCGGATCATCATTTGCAAGGTGGTTGGACTCGGTATGCTTGACCAACGCCTCGGTGCGTGCGCGGCCGTAGTCTTGTGTTGCTTGGGATATGAAATTCGAACCGAAATTGATCTGCACCACGCCGCCAGCTTGCGCTAGCGCGACGACCATGGCATCACTCATATTTCGTTCAAAGCCTTCGGTAAAGTGACGCAGTGACGAGTGCGAAGCAATCACAGGTGTTTGCGACACCTCGATTACTTGCCAGAACGCCTCATCAGAGATATGCGACACATCGACCATGACGCCGCGCTTGTTCATTTCCGGCACAAGCTTGCGACCGAATGGCGATAGGCCATTCCATTGCCGGTTGCGATCATAGGATGAATCGCTGATGTGATTTGGTTTTGAATGGGCCAGCGTTATGTATCTAATTCCGCGTTTATAAAAATGCTCTAAGTTTTTGAAATTACTAGCAATTGGACCACCATTCTCCATCCCTAAAGGCAATGAAATGAGCTGCTTGGCGAAGTTGGATTCGATATCGCGCACACAGCTCGCCAACGCGAACTTGCGCGGATGCTGCTCTGCCAGTGCCTGCATGAGATCGATCAGTTCGTTAGCAAGATCGTATGCGCCGCCTGCGTCGTCGACCGATGCCGGTATAAAGATGGACATGAAAGGCGCGTCCAGGCCACCGGCCGTGGCTCGCGGATAGTCGAAGTCGCCATCCTCGGTGAAACTGCCCACATCGGCGGGGTTGCGATACAGCCGAAATGGCACATCGACATGCGTGTCGATAATGAGGCTCGTGCGGGCAATGCGCGTTGCGTAGCTTGGGTCTTCAGCGGCGTAGGCCGCCTGCATGCTGGTGGCGAGCGTCAGCGTGATTGTTAGAAACCATGTGGAAGCACTATTCATGAGCCAAACCTTTTGCATTGCAGTCGCGTTAGAATGAGGCCACACATAACCAAATTAGGTTGCGACATGATTGAATTTCATGATCCGCGCGGCGACGTAGGGGTCGAGATGCAACCCTACACCCTCGCATTCGATCTTAAGGTGAATGGGGGGCAGGGCGCCACCGTTGGGTTGCTGGCCAATGGCTTTCCCGATTCGGAAAATTTTCTGCGTCACATTGGTAGCGCCTTGAACAAACTATTGCCCAATGTATCGCTCAAATTCTGGAACAAAGGCAACGCGTCCATCCCCGCGCCCGACGATATGCTGGCCGAGATCAAGGCGAGTTGTCAGATTGCGATCGCTGCTTATGGCCACTGAGGCAGTTGTACTACCGGTACCGTGCGTGACGGAATTAGCATTGCCCGACTCGGCATCCCGGCGGTCGCACTCGTGACCGAGGAGTTTTGGCCGCAAGGCGATTTCGTCGCCAACTCGCTCGGCATGCCCGAAGTGCCTCGCATCCAACTGCCGCACCCGGTAGCCGGCACGGGGGACAGTAATCTGGCGCGTGTTGCGCAGGACGTCGTGGCAGAAATTATAGAGCGATTGGCGGCATGAGCGCATATTTGGAGGCTGCCGACGAGATGAGCGCGCTCGAGCATCTGCACGAGTTGGGTTGTACGGACGGTTTGCCCATCATTGTGCCGACACCCGATCGAGTCGCGCGCATGGTGTTAGCTAGTGGCTTGGAGGCGGACATGGTGCTCGGCATCATGGGACCAGGCAACGGCACAGCAACTGTCGAGAAAGTGGCGGTAGCAGCCGTCATGGCAGGTTGTTTGGCCGACTCGATGCCCCTCGTCGTGGCTGCCATCAAAGCAGTGATGGAACCTGAATTCGATTTGACCGAAATGCAGGCAACGACACATTGCACGGCGCCTTTAATTATCGTGAATGGTCCGGCTCGGCATACGTGCGGGCCAATTTCCTCGGGCTTCGGGGCCCTTGGTCCTGGTCACCGAGGCAATGCGACGGTGGGACGAGCGTTGCGTTTGTGCATGATTAATATCGGCGGTGGACGACCTGGTTCGTCAGATATGGCGCTGCTCGGTCATCCGGGCAAGTTCACCTACTGTCTGGCCGAAGACGAAGAGGGGTCCCCGTTCCCACCACTACACGTCGATCGAGGGTTTCAGGCCGATGACAGCGTTGTGACGGTCATTGGCGCGGAAGCACCCCATTCGGTGATTCACAGTGCGAATGCTGACGATCCACAAGACCATGAGAAACTTTTACAGTCGCTCGCAGTAGGGGTTGCCAATATGGCGACCAACAACGCCATACTTACCGGTGGCAGTGTCGTCGTTGTGCTAAACCCCGAGCACGCAACCGTGCTATCCAATTCCAACATGAACCGCGAGACGGTGGCGAATCGACTATTCGAGTTGACGCATCATGCGAAACGAGACCGACTTGGCGGGATGATAGGCGGCGCCGCTAACGATGGCGATTATGCATGCTTTACCGAACCTGGGCAGATCGTGATTCTGATGGCCGGTGGAAGCGGGTTGTACTCAATGGTTATGCCCAGTTGGTGCGCCGGCGCGCACAACAACAGTGCCGTTAGCGTGATGGTCGATACCGATCAGTTTTGTGAAATTCCTGGTTTGGAGTAACTCATGACCGTGATTAAGCAGGACGACGTCATTCAGAGCATCGCCGATGCGTTGCAGTTCATTTCCTATTATCACCCGCTGGACTTCATTCGCGCTATGCGTGATGCGTGGGAGAACGAAGAGTCTCCGGCAGCGAAAGCGGCGTTGACTCAGGTTTTAGTCAACTCGCGGATGTGCGCTTTGGGCAAACGCCCGATTTGCCAGGACACGGGCATTGTGAACGTCTTCATTTCGGTAGGCATGGACGTTGCCTGGGATGCCGACATGTCAGTCGAAGACATGATCAATGAAGGCGTCCGCCAGGGCTTCACCTTTCCGGACAATGTGTTGCGCGGTTCGGTTCTCGCTGACCCAGACGGCGCGCGCACCAATACCAAGGACAACACACCCGCAGTCATCCATGCGCGCATCGTAGCCGGAGACAAGGTCGAATTCGAAGTCGCCGCGAAAGGCGGGGGCAGCGAAGCGAAGGCCAAATTCGCCATGTTAAATCCCAGCGACTCTGTGGTGGATTGGGTGTTGAGTGTAGTGCCAACGATGGGTGCTGGTTGGTGCCCACCGGGGCTGTTGGGTATCGGTGTCGGGGGTACGCCGGAAAAAGCCATGCTCATGGCGAAAGAAGCGCTTATGGAGCCGATTGATATTCACGAGCTACAGGCACGCGGAGCCGCCAATCATCGCGAAGAAATGCGCCTTGAGATCTTCGAGAAGGTCAATGCGCTTGGTATCGGCGCACAGGGGTTAGGTGGTTTGACAACAGTCCTCGATGTCAAAGTTAAAGATTATCCAACCCACGCGGCGATCAAACCGGTTGCCGTCATTCCCAATTGCACGGCAACGCGCCACGTCAATTTTGAGCTGGACGGAACGGGTCCGGCGCAGTTCGAAGCGCCAGATCTAGCTGAGTGGCCGGATATTGCGTTTGAATTGGGCGACGACGTCAAAAGCGTCGATATGGATTCATTGGACCATTCTGAAATCCAATCGTGGAAGGCGGGCGACACTTTGCTGTTGTCGGGCAAGATGTTGACGGGGCGCGACGCCGCGCACAAAAGAATTGCCGAGCTGATTGATCGAGGCGAGCCACTGCCTGTCGATTTCAACAATCGATTAATCTACTACGTTGGGCCGGTGGATCCAGTACGTGATGAGGTCGTAGGTCCTGCCGGACCCACTACTGCCACGCGTATGGATAAGTTCACGCGTACCATGCTGGAGAAGACCGGGTTGGCCGGCATGATCGGCAAGGCGGAGCGCGGACCCGTTGCAATAGAGGCCATCCGAGACAACAAAGCCGTGTCGATGATTGCTGTCGGCGGGGCTGCCTATTTGGTCGCAAAAGCCATAACCAAATCTACCTTGTTGGCATTCCCCGAATTGGGGATGGAAGCCATTTACGAGTTCGAGGTGAAGGACATGCCTGTGACGGTCGCGGTCGACTCGACCGGAGAATCGGTGCACATCGAAGGGCCCAAGATCTGGTCACAAAAGATCGCGGAACGAATTCCCCTGCTCCAAGAATGAGTTGGTCCAAGCATAATTGGAAGATGACAATTGCGAGCACCCTTTCATGGAACACGCTTCACCGTCTCGTTGGTCACACGGATGTTCCACACGCGATTGCGCATGCCTGGGCTCAGCAGCCTGAGGCCTCTAAAAGAGGCTCCCACAACGGATCAACTACAGAACGTCGAGGTACTTTTCAGCATCTAACGCCGCCATACAGCCGAAGCCCGCACTCGTGATTGCCTGGCGATAAACATGATCGGCAACGTCGCCCGCAGCGAACACGCCGGGCACACTCGTCGCCGTAGCGTTGCCACTGGTGCCACTCTGGATCTCGATGTAGCCGTCTGCCATATCTAAATGCCCCTCGAAAATAGCTGTGTTCGGGGTATGGCCGATTGCGATGAAGACGCCCGTCAGATCAATCGTGCGCTCCTCGCCATCGTTGTGTTTTATTTGCATGCCAGTGACACCACCGTCATCCCCGAGCACTTCCTGCAATTGTTGATTCCAAAGCGGCTCGATGTTCGCTTTGGCAAAGACCCGGTCTTGCAGTATCTTCTCCGAGCGCAGTTGATCACGTCGATGCACGAGGTAAACCTTGCTCGTGATGTTAGCCAAGTACAGGGCCTCTTCCGCAGCGGTATTGCCACCGCCGATGACGGCGACCTCCTGGTCGCGGTAAAAGAAGCCGTCACACGTGGCGCAAGCACTCACCCCGCGGCCCTTGTACTTGTCTTCCGATTCAAGGCCTAGATACTTTGCTGATGCCCCAGTCGAGATGATCAACGAATCACAGGTATAACTTGCTTGATCACCGTCCAAACGCAGTTCGTCGGTAGACAGATGCGCGGTGTGGATATGGTCATTCACGATACTCGCTTCGAAGCGTTCAACGTGTTCTGCCATCTGCATCATGAGTTCCGGCCCTTGCAGGTCGGCATGTCCGCCGGGCCAATTCTCGACTTCAGTGGTGGTTGTCAGTTGGCCCCCGACCTCGACCCCCGTGATTAAAGCAGGCTTGAGGTTTGCGCGTGCGCCATACAACGCGGCCGTATAACCAGCGGGACCAGAGCCTAATACAATCAGTCTGTGGTGAATGGTGTCGTTCATTCTCATGCTTACCTGCCAGCTCCTGTCTCTTTTGGGTGCTAACACCCTCTTAAACGCTTTTCCCACTACGCGCAACATTCTAGACGGATCCGGGCGCGGGAAACAGTCGCTCGCGCACTAGTCGAAGCGGTGCAGGGACATGCCCGCTGCAACGGTTTCAAACGGTGCGGTTGCTCGCTTCGCGAGCTGGTCGCGTTTGATCAACGTCTATACGCGCGCGGCGACTGCGTCGCCGCGAAGCGATTTCGTGAGGTACGCTGTGACTTCATCAACTCGCCAGTCATGCATTCCTTCGCTGCTTACCCCCGATACGAATAGTACGGGCAGGTCCAGAACCTGCGTGCGAAGTCGTTCCACCAGATCACTTCTGCTCATGCCGGTCATCGCGATGTCAGAAATGACCATCGTGACGCGACTGGTTAAGAACGCCGCCGTAGCGAATTCCAGGCTGGTAAACCCCAGTACCTGGTAGCCCGCTCGATTTAAGGCCGACTTGATCACGTGCACGGCCTGGATCGTCATCGACAACAATCATGAAGGTCGTGTTTGTGACGAGCTCCAGTACGGGTTGGTTGTCGCGTGTTTCTACCAGTGGCCGGCCGACCTTCACCGACGTGCTCGTGCCGGGCTGGGATTCAATGTCGATCAAGCCGCCACATTGGGCGACGATTCCGTAACAAGAGGAAAGCCCCAAACCGCTGTTGTTCTGGCGTTCTTTGGTTGAGAAAAAAGGGTCGAATACTCTTGTCTGCACCGCAGCGGTTATACCGCGCCCCGAGTCCTTGACCTCGAGAACGGGGTAAGGTCCGTCCGCGTCCAGGCGTTGGCTGTGATGATCGAGCTCGGTCAAGCTGAGTGCAACTTCTAGTAGGTCGCCACCGTCGGGCATTGCCTCGCGCGCGTTGTTTACCAAGTTGACCAAGGTCTGCTCGAACTGCGATTCCTCGATCCACCCCATGGATCGATACTAACAACAATAAAAGTCAGCTTTGCGGGGCCTTACTTTCTACTTACATTTGTTTTTTGACCGCATTTTGGGTTGGAGAGGGCATCGTGACCCTTGCATGGAGCAACTCATGGAACAACGCTTCACCACCGTCGTGGTCCCAGCGATATTCCACCCGCGATTACGTGTGGCCGGGCCCGGCACGCTGAGGGCTCTTTTTACGCACGCTGAGGCTCCAGACACCCGCTGAGGGCTCTAGAGACACCCGCTGCTGCGAAGCATCTGGACGTCATGCTCGGTAAAACCGAGATCGGCAAGAATCTCGTCGGTGTGCTCACCTAGACGCGGTGGTGGCCGTTGCACACGGGGCGCTGCAGGGTGGGCAAGATGCCCGGCGCTGACGACTCTTACCTTAGCGTCCTGCGCGCCGGGGCTTTCGATCTCGGCGAAGCTCAGACGGTGCTCAAACTGCGGATCACCTGCGACTTCACTTAACTGACGAATTGCCGCAACTGGAACACCAGCGGCCTCGAGTGCGTTGACCCAATAGCGTGTGGGTTTGGCTGCGATTTTCGGTACGATCTGGGCGTTGATCTGCGCTGCGTTGTCGACCCGATCGGCCGGTTCGGGATAGGCTACGCGCAAGGCTTGTTCACCGATTATCGCCAAGAAAGCCTCGATCTGCGTTTCCCGCAAGGCAACGATTTGCACATAGCCATCCTGGGTTTCAAACACATTGCAGGTTGGTTGGCGTGTCGGCGAACGATTTCCCATTAGCTCAGGCGTTGTGCCCGATACAAGGTAGTTGCTCATCTGGGGCGCCGTCATCACCATTGCCGAATCAAGCATCGAAATATCAACGCGTTGCCCTTCGCCCGTCACATGGCGCCGAAAGAGCGCCGCGGTAATCGCAAATGCGGCATTCAGTGCAGTGCTCATATCGACGCTGAAATATCCCGTTCGCATAGGCCCTGTGTCAGGATGGCCACTGATCGACATCATCCCCGAATCCGCTTGGATCGCCCCATCAAAAGCGGGTAGCTCCGCTTTCGGGCCCGTTTGGCCGTAACCTGAAATCGATGCATAGACGATGTTGGGTTTAACGGCACGGATGGCGTCGTATCCAAATCCGAGCCGTTCGATCGTGCCGGGTTTGAAGTTTTCGACCACCGCATCGCTCGATGCTGCGAGTTTGAAGACGATATCCTTGGCATGTTCGTGCTTGAGGTTGAGCGTCAGACTGCGCTTGCCAAGGTTACAGGTCAGAAAGGAGGGCTCCATGCCGGCGGAGGCCATAGATAATAGACCGCGCGTTATGTCGCCGGTTTGCGGTTCTTCGATTTTGACGACGTCCGCACCCAGCTGTGCCAACTGTTGGGTTGCGAAAGGGCCAGCCAGAACTTGGGTAAAGTCTAGGATCCGCAGCCCACTCAAGGCCTGTCGGTCGTCTGCCATTAATTGGTTCCTGTCACGCGGCTAGAGGGGACGTCGCAAAAATTCTGTGGGAGCGGCTTTTAATTTAGCTGAGCCCTACTGTTTCTCCCACACAGTGAGTCCTACTCAAACTCGAGGGGTTAGTTCGAAGATCCACATCGATTCGCTGGTGACCATTTCGAGCGGTATCGGTGCTCCATTCGTATACTTGCGGCCGATTTCGGACAAGACCTGAGGTATGATCGGGTCGTTAATCACGCGCACTAGGTTTCGCTCATAAAGTTTGCCGTCTATGCGCAGAATCGCGCGCCCATCCGCTTCGGCGTTGATTGGCCATTGTTTCCAGATTCGCCCATAGGTCGTATCCATGTATCCGCAAGGAATGAACACCCGGCCGTCGGCTACGGCGATCCATGACGTGCGCGAACTCGTGGGGTCAAGCAGTTGGAATTCGACCTCACTGACGTCCTTGACGAACTCCCAATCGGGTTCTTCAGTGACCATTTCCCCCGTGGTGAAGACGCCGCCGGGAATGATCGCTATTGGACCATCACTAAAGCCGGCGGCAAAAAGGGATAGTCCAGTTGCAACGATGACGACTGCCACAAAACCGAACGTCCACTTCAGCAAACCGCGAACAAATCGCATGGATCGACCTTTGATTGCAAGAATTTGCGTGCATGGTGTACGCAAGCTGGCGTTGAGTCCAGTCGTATGCAACAGTTGTGCCACAGTTGTGCCCACACGAAATTGGATTCCCCATGGTCGCCGAACTCGATAGCCTACTTCGTTCCATTACCGCACGGGCCGATGCAATAGAAAACAGCCGCGAGCTGCCCGAAGTATTAGTCGGAGAACTCAAATCAGCCGGTCTCTTCCGGGCACTTATTCCAAATAAATTTGATGGGTTAGAGCTACCTTTTGAGGAATTTGTGGAGATGGTGCAGCGCATCGCGCAAGCCGATGCAAGTACGGCCTGGTGCATCAACCAAGGTGCGGTCATCGCGACCACATCCCTGTGGTTCAACGAAGCGCAGCTGGCAGATATCTGGAGTGCACCGGATGCTTCCATCGCCAATGGACCGCCGTTCGGCAGCACGATTGCACCGCAGTCAGACGGCTTTGTGTTGAATGGACATTGGGGCTTCTCAAGCGGTTGTCAGCACGCGACTTGGATGAATGGCGCGGCGCGGCTGGTAGACAAATCGGGCTGGCGGCTCGCCTACTTTAGACCAGCGGATGTTGAATTCATCGACAACTGGCAAGTCGCCGGTTTGCGCGGAACCGGCAGTTTCGAATTCAAGATCGACAATTTGCACCTTCCGGCCAACCGGGTCGCCGATATGGGCGCACCCGCAACGGTCGACGTCGACATAACGCGAATTCCGACCGCGTTGTTGTTTGCCGTGAGCTTTGCCGGTGTCGCATTGGGCGTTGCAAAGGGTGGACTGGAAGACTGCTTGGAGATTGCTGATGGTAAGCATCCACGCTATGCACCCTCCGGACTCAAGGATGACCCGAATGCCCACCGTTTGATGGGTAAAGCCATGGCGCGTTGGCGCGCAAATAATGCGTATCTGCATAACACCATTCACGAGGTATTGACCCAGGTGCGGCAAGACGGACCCGTTTCGGTGGAATCGCGCGCGGCATTGCGCTTGTGCGGGACCCACGTCATACGTGAATGCGCGGAAGTATTGGACGTTGCCTATAAAGTGGTTGGCTCGACCGGCATCTATCAAACCCAGGGAATTCAGCGGCGCTTCCAAGATATGCATGTCATTACCCAGCATGTGCAAGCGCGTGAAGCACACTTCAATTTAGTCGGCAAATACCTGATTTCTAAGAATTATTCATTCGGGCCTATGGCTTAGGGAGCGTCTTAGTCGGAAGCGTCTTAGTCGGAAGCCTCGGAAGCGTCTCGGTTGGAAGCAAAAAGGATCGAATCGGGGGACAGGATAAGTGCAACTGCGGGCAAATCTAGACCAAAGCGTGCATGTGCGCGGCGACGGGTTCACCTGGCAACCCTCACCCATGCCCGGTGTCACGCGAATGATGCTTGACCGTGATGGCGGTGAGGTCGCGGTGGCCACATCGATCGTGCGGTATGCGCCAAAATCTAGGTTCGAGCCGCACCAACATGAGCTAGGCGAAGAATTCCTAGTGCTCGACGGCGTCTTTTCGGACGAGCATGGCGACTATCCGGCCGGTACCTACATCCGCAATCCGCCCGGTACGGCGCAGCAGCCCCACAGCGAGCAAGGCTGCACGATTTTCGTCAAGCTGCGTCAATTCGACCTGGCTGACCAAACTCCGGTAATTAAGCAGATCAATGAGTGCGGCACTGGTGAGAGTGAGCTGTTTCGTTATAACAACGAAGTCGTTTCGGTTGTCAGGGTCAAGTCCGGCGATCGATTTGCGTTTACCGCACATTATGACGTGCGCGAGTTGTTGCTGATTTCGGGCCAACTTACATGGCAACAAGAAGTGACCCACAAATTGGGTCCGAACAGTTGGATTCGCGTCTCGCCGGGCAACCCCTTGCGAATCATTGCAACAACCGATTGCTTCATATTCAGCAAAACACGACCGGTTTATGCGCGCTCGGTTTGACCACCGCAGTGGCATGTACGCTGCGTTGTGACGCGAATACGGACGTCACAATAAACACGAAAAAAAAGAAAACCCCGCAAAACGAGGTTTTCTCATAAGTTGCGGGGGCCGCCCCGACCAGATAGCTCAAGGCTATGCGGTCGGTTTAGTCACCCATGCAGTGCTTTCGCACTGCTGGCTGCTAAATCGTGGCTAGACGTCCCTAGCCGATCTAACTGCCGCGACCTTCAGTCGTTATTTTTCGACGTCTTGCTCCGTCGTCCGCGGCTACCTCCGGAGGGCGCCCATGGAATTCAGACCTGGCTTTCTAGTTTCCTTCGTATCTCCGCAAGCGGAGCTCAGAAGTCGGCTAAATAGCCCTTTCAAGTGAGCTCGTACATGCACTCGCTCTCCCGTGGCCTTTAAGCCGCTCTTGCCTTGAGCGACCCTGGTCCTGGCTGGGACCGGTGGCCTGGCGACATTCACTCCCCGATTCGAGTGGGCTGACCGTTGACCCTTGCGGGTGGTCCGGACCTCCTACTTTCATCATTGAGCTGTGTCATCCGACCATGCAAATGAGCCTACGCTGTTCGCGCCGGCTGACCAGTGAAAAGTAAACATGTTGATGTGGATAAGCTGGGGGGTGTTCTGTTGGAAAAGTGGATAAGTTGGTGGATAACCAGGTGGTAACTCGCTCGGACCTATCCCAAGACTTTAGACACGCGGATAAGTTACTGACGCCTATAGCATTGAGCGCGTATGAATTGAATTCATGACGCCTTGCCGTCTGAGCAAAAGTTGAGTCAGATCAGAGCGACTGTCTCATGGATGTCGCGAACTTTGTTCAGATCTGCAATGGCCAAGGGCAGACCCAGATAGGTTCCATGGCCCGCTTGGCACCCCCACTGTCGCAACTGCTCCATGGTCGCACCGTCTTCAATCCCGGCTGCGATGACATCGATATTGACCTCTTTACCGAAAGTCACGATGCGCTTTGCAATGTCCGCGATCTTTTCATCGTCCATGAGTGTGCAGCTGAGCGATCGATCTAGCTTCAGAATATCGATCGGCAAGTCTTTCACGCGCTCGAGGTTGGCGTATCCTGATCCAAAATCATCGATCGAGAATTTGAACCCTACCTCGCTCAAGCGACGCAACACCTTGATGACGGCTTCAATGTTCAAGAAATCTGAATTTGTAGCAATTTCCAACGTCAACAGACGGGCTTTAACACCCCACAGTGCCGCCTCGCGCGCCAGAAAGCCTTCAAAATCGGGATCCGCGAAGCAAGCGGGCGCTATGTTGATTGAGACCGGTACCTTGATGTCGAATTCAACGATTTCGCGGAGCACTCGGCGATAGCAATATATGTTCAAATCCATCAGCGTGCTGTCGTTGAGCGCTGGCATATATTCGTGTGGAGGAACCACTTCGCTGCGGTCGCGCCACCGCAGCAACGCTTCGACACCAATGATCTGGCCGTCGACCGAACGAAAACTCGGTAGATGATCCATCGACACATGGTGGTGTTCCATGGAACTTGCTAGCCGGTGGTTAATCTCCCAATGGCCATCCACAACAAGCTCATTAGGGGGCAGTGCCCCCGCGCTCGGATCAACTTCCTTCGGTTTGGAACTCGTTAATTCGACGGCGTGCAGTTTGACTTCGCCGAGACCCGAGTCGTAGCGCCGAGAATCGACCAAGACGTATTCGCCCTCTTCCTTGAGCTTGCCGATCATGCTCGCGCAGCGAGGAATGAAACCCTGAACCATGTAGTCGGAGTCGCGCCAATCCTTGTCCAATTGGGCAAGGTACATCCTAATCACCAACTCGTAGGGACTGTCCTTTTTTAGGCCTTTTAATTTGAGTTCTGTTTCCATACCCCAGTCCTAAATTGAACGTCGTCGTGAGGCTGCGTAGCGGTTCAAAATTTGGATGCGGCTGTGGTTGGTCGACGGCCATTGGGTGCACAGCGTCGCATGGCTTAGCAGAACTAGTTCAAATCTGCATAGACCCACCTGCAGGGAGCAAAATGGGGCGGCACTCTTACGCGAAGGCGCTACAACGTTGACAGTAGGAGGCGAGACGTTAAGATACGCGCCCTCACTTGCTGGCGATTTTGAATGGACCGCTTTGCAAGTTGAAACCGGGTGTTTAGCTCAGTTGGGAGAGCGACGGCCTTACAAGCCGTAGGTCGCAGGTTCGACCCCTGCAACACCCACCAAGTCTCTATCGGGGACGTCCTTGATAGAGGAATACGGAGCGGTAGTTCAGCTGGTTAGAATATCGGCCTGTCACGCCGAGGGTCGCGGGTTCGAATCCCGTCCGCTCCGCCATTATGTTGTTTTTAATACTT
>Ga0115002_10004380_pt1 | contig 17097 bp, 19 predicted proteins | sample ArcticOcean_MG_C_8_FD_89576 | JGI IMG/M metagenome (GOLD analysis project Ga0115002, IMG submission 89576) | Marine microbial communities from western Arctic Ocean - ArcticOcean_MG_CB11_86 | ecosystem: Environmental > Aquatic > Marine > Oceanic | place: Arctic Ocean: Canada Basin | collected... | reverse complement strand
GGGCTCGTTGCCATATGCCCCCCAGAATCTTTTGATCGCGCCCGTGTTCAAGTCAGCGACAGCGACACGTTTGTTGCGGTAGCCGTCTGCTATGTAGACTTCATCGTTGGCGGCGTCGAAGGAAATCTTGGCGGGCCGTCCGAAGTGCTCGGTCGAGGTGCTACCGATGTCAGTGCCCGGCATACCGTACTGAGCTAGGAAGCGGCCGTCCCTCGTGAACTTCAAGACGTGTCCGTCGCCGTTTCCGTTGCCACCGATCCACACGTTTCCCATCGGGTCGATGGCGATACCGTGGTTCGAAGTCGGCCAGGTGTAGCCGTCTCCAGCGCCGCCCCAGGAGTCGATCAGTGCGCCCTCAGGGTTGAAAACCAGGACGTAGGGGGCTGGCAAGCAACACTCGCCCGAGGGTGGATCCTGGGCGGCCCCGATCTCGGTGCGCTCGTTGAGGGGAGCCTGCCGATGGATAATGAAGACGTTGTCCTGTGCGTCGATGCCGACGCCAACCACTGCCCCCAAGACCCAGTGGTTCGGTAGCGGCTGAGGCCAGAACGGATCCACCTCGAAGAGGGGGGCTGTGACCGCGTTGTTGTCCAGGGCCGCGGCGGTCTCCTCCACGGCGTTGGCTACAAACGCCAGCGTCGTGATGGAGGAAAGGAGTGCGAGCCCGTAGACCAGATTCCTTTTCATGATGCGTTCCCCCGCGAGCGAGACACGAGCCGTCGGTGTGCCCCGTGCTTCCGGGCATGGGCCCGTCCCGAGCTTCCTCCTACCCGGTACCCTACGCTACGTCACGTGCCCGACTTGGGCAATCGGGGCCTGGACTTGAGCCCTCGCGTGCCCGAGAGTGGGTGCCATGAGACGCTCAGCCGCCATTGTCGTGGCCCTCGTGCTGTTCCTTCCGTCCTGGCCGGAGGCACACGAGATCCCCGCGGATGTCACAGTGCAAGCCTTCGTCGCACCAGAGGGTGAGACGCTGCGATTACTGGTACGGACTCCGCTCTTCTCGATGCGTGAGTTCGATTTCCCTGTGCGGGACCCGGGGTACCTGCAAATCGCGGAGTCGGAGTCGTTGATCCGGGATGCTGCGATACAGTGGATCGGAGACTACGTCCGGCTGTACGAGGGCGACGAGCAACTGCCCGCTCTCGAGCTCGTCGAGGCTAGGGTCACTTTGCCCAGCGATCGTTCGTTCGCCAGTTATGAAACCGCGCTGGCCGGTGTGAGGTCGCCGCCGCTTGCGGAAGGGGTGGAGCTCCCGCCCGGGCAGGCCCTGCTCGACGTGCTTTTCGAGGTCCCGATTGCTTCCGACCAGTCGGACTTCTCGATCGATCCCCAAGTGGCCCATCTCGGCTTGCGGACGGTGACGGTACTCCGCTTCGTGCCGCCAGGAAGGCAGGAGCGCGTCTACCAGTACACGGGTGCTCCGGGAATCGTCCGACTCGACCCGCGTTGGTTTCAGGCGGCGTTCCGATTCATCGTTCTCGGTTTTCAGCACATTCTGGACGGCATCGACCACGTGCTCTTTCTCTTCTGCCTGGTCGTGCCCTTCCGGAGTTTTTGGAAGCTCGTGCCCATCGTGACGTCGTTCACCGTGGCACATTCGATGACGCTCATTGCCGCCTCTCTTGGGGTGGCTCCCAATGCGCTCTGGTTCCCGCCGCTCATTGAGACGCTCATCGCGCTCTCTATCGTGTTTATGGCCTTCGAGAACATCCTCGGTGCGAAGCTGAATCGCCGGTGGCTCTTCGCGTTCGGCTTCGGACTGATTCATGGCTTCGGTTTCTCGTTCGCGCTCTCGGAGTCGTTGCAGTTTGCTGGAGCGCACCTGCTGGCCTCGCTCTTTGCCTTCAATATTGGTGTCGAACTAGGCCAGCTATTTGTGCTCGCGATTACGGTGCCGGTTCTGGCCGTACTCTTCCAGAAGGTCCTTCCGGAAGTGGGGGGTACGATCCTGCTCTCAGCGGTACTAGCCCACACGGGGTGGCACTGGATGACCGAACGCGGGGGGCAGCTCCTACGCTACGACCTCCGCATACCGGTGCTCGATGTCGCGTTCGCAGCGACGCTACTGCGGTGGTTGATGTTGCTGCTCATCGTGGGTGGGGCCGCGTGGCTGTTGAGTCTCGCGTTCAACTTGTTGCATGCGCGCCGGCCCGCCGAGGCTCACGACGAGCAGCAGGCTTCGGCGACACAGCTCTAGAACTCGCGCCAGTCCCGGTCCATGACCTTTCGGTACACCTCGCTCGAGGTGAAGAGCTCGACGATGTCGGGTTCGAGTGCGCCCTCTTCAGCTTCCCACTGCAGGATCTGCAGTGCCTTCTCGACCGGCATCGACTTTTTGTACGGGCGGTCGGAAGCGGTAAGCGCGTCGAAAATGTCGCACACCGACATGATGCGGGTCTCGATCGACAGTTCCTCTCGCGTCACGCCATCCGGGTAGCCCTTTCCGTTCAGCTTCTCGTGGTGACCGCGGACGATCTCCGCGATGCGGCAGAGTTCCTCGGTCCAAGGAATGTTGACGAGAAAGTCGAACGAATGCATGACGTGGGACTCGATTTCCTTCCGCTCCGCTTCGTCGAGGGTGCCTCGCTTGATGGAGAGAAAGTGAAGTTCCTCGGGCGTGATGTATGTCTGCTCGTTGCCGTCGGGGCCAGTGAATGCGCGTCCGGCGATCTCGACCAGAATGCCAGCGGCATCCTCGTCCACGTCGTACATGTCGCCCTCGAGCTCGTTGTCCGGAATGAAACAGATGACCTTGCCGCCTACTTCGATGCGGTAGCCGATGACGTACGAAGGGTGCTTCATCCTCATGGTGTGCAGCGTCGCGCCCGCCACGTCGAGGCTCCCTTCGTTGAGGTGCTCGAACGACATCGTTGCGGCGACGACGCTAAACGGAACCGGGAAGTAGATCGGACCCATCTGACCTGCGAAGAGGCTCCGGACGTCGATGCTGTTCTGCCTGGGGCCGACGATCTTGAGGTCGATGTCGGGATTGTAGAGCGGGGCGAAGAACGGAAAGCCCTGTATGTGATCCCAATGGAAGTGCGTCAAGAAAATGTGGTGGAACTCCCCACCGTTTTCGACCAGGTCCAGACCCAGCGCCCGCAGACCGGAGCCGGCATCGAAGATCAGGCGTTGTTCACCATGTCGGACCTCGAACGAGGTGGTATTGGCACCGTAACGGGTCGTCTGAGGACCGGGGCTCGGTATAGAGCCACGGGTTCCCCAGAAGCGAATCGTGACAGCGTTAGCAGTTCCGTCGGCATGCAGGGCCGACGGCGACGCCTCGGTCGTGGGATGCAAAGGCTACCTACTCCGGAAGTTGGAGGATGCAAGGGCTGGGTGGGTCCCCTTCAATCTGCATATCAACTAGGAGAGATCGCGAGGATTTCCGCCTCCCTTCCCTCTGCCCTTCGCAGGCTCCTACATTTGGGGCCCAGTGTGGTGGGACATGCGTAGCGGTCCTCCAACAGCCCCCGGAGGCAATGAGCCGTGTCTGAGCGCGCCCACGAATGGTCCAGAGGAGAAGTTGTCGCCTTGCTGCAACGGGTCGATCTTTTCGACGGCCTCCCTGGGGGCGACCTGAACAGCATAGCAGCGATCGTAGGAGGTCGGACGGTTCAGGCCGATGAGCGCCTCTTCCAGGAGGGAGATCCTGGTGACGCCTTCTATATCGTCTTTCGGGGCGCCGTCGAGATATGCAAAGCGCGCGCCGATGGGACCGAAGAGAAACTTGCGGTCCGACGAAGGGGCGACGGCTTTGGTGAGATGGCACTTCTGGACGATGTTCCTCGTTCGGCGACGGCTAGAGCCACGGAAGAGACACAGTTGGTCAGTGTCGCGCGCGATGACTTCCAGCAGCAGCTCGGTGGGGATTCGCTCGCGTTCCGCATGATGCGGGCGCTTTCGAATGCCCTGCGTGCGCTCAGTGTCCGGTTCGCGAACGCAGACAGGGCGCAGGAAAGTTTCGAGGAGCTTCTCGTGACGGACGAGTTTGCTGTCAGTCGGGTGATGCAGGCGAGTTTGCTGCCGCGCGGCGCGCCCAAGGTGACTGGGTACGACATCGCCGCCGGCACGACCACGGAGAAAGGCGGGCGCGGTTCTTCGATTTGGGATTGGATTGAGCTTGGGGATGGCCGCACTGCACTGTTGAGCGTCAGTGTCCCGCGGGATGGCCTTCCACCGGCGCATCATCTTGGCACGTCTCGGGCCGTCGTTCGCGCGGTGGCGGCGAGAACTTCGTCGGTTGCCGACCTACTCAGAGGCTCGAACGAGGCGCTCGCCTCGGCCGGTGTGGATGGCCTGGACCAATTCATCCAAATGGGTGTCCTGGTCGTGAGCGCCGACGGCCTGGAATGGGGGAGCGCCGGAAAGGCTCCCGGAGGTGTCATTCGGCGTGATGGTAGCTTCGAACAGTTAGGGGCCCAAGGGCCGCCGCTCGGGATGATGGGCGGCTTCCAATACAAGGTTCAGAGCTGTGTCATGAATGCGGGCGACACGGCCTTCGTGCTCTCGCACGGGTCCCAGGGCCTCTTTTTGGGTGCGGCGGACCTGCTCGCGCAGCTCCACGGCAAGCCTGCAGGTGAGATCGTGGCCTCGCTCCACAAGGCGATCCGCAAGGCGCAGCGTGATGAACGGAGCGAGACGTCAGTGCTCTACGTAAGGAGGCACTAAGACGGGCAGGCTCCGGCAGGATGTCGAATGTGTAATGTACGTGCGATAGTCCCACATAGAGGTGAGAAACATGGAAGTGACAGAGAAGGATGTGCGCAAGGCGCTCAAGACCGTCATCGATCCGGAACTTGGACTGGACCTGGTCGTGCTCGGGTTGATCTACGACATCGAGATCGAGGAAGCCGAGGTCAAGGCGACGATCTCGCTAACGTCCCCGATGTGCCCTGCTGCGAACGAGATCATCGCTAGCGTGAAGACGGCGATCGAGGGGGTCGATGGTGTCGAGGTGGCTGAGGTTGAGCTCACCTTCGATCCTCCGTGGACTCCAGAGCGGATTCCGCCGCTCATCAGGGCGTCACTGGGTCTTTGAGGTGGACCGTGACGTGTCATACTATGGCGTTGAATGGAATTAAAGTGTCATAAACGAGAGAGCCCCATGACGTCGTTCACCGAAGACGAGCTGAAACGAAAGGTCCACGAAGGCTATATCGTCGAGTCTCCCGAGGAGATGACGGAAGGCTATCGCAATGCGTTGGCCGTTCAGCTGACCGTTCAGGCCGACACCGAGCTCATGAGTGCCCCCGCGTACTGGATGGCGGCGCGCTATGCCCCGTCCACGAACACGCAGGTCAGCGCCCATGCGATCATTCAGGACGAGCTGGCGCACGCGAACATCGCTTACAGACTGCTCGAGGATATTGGCGAGTCCAAGGAGCACCTCGTGTACGGCCGTCAGCCGCACGAGTTCAAGCATCCGTACGGCTTCGATCAGCCCTTGGACAACTGGGCAGAGCTCGTCGTCGCTACCGGCTTCTTCGATCGCGCGGGCATCACGCTGCTGACCGACGTTCACGAGAACACCTCGTACGGACCGTTGAAGCGTGCGCTGGTGAAGATCGGGATGGAGGAAACCTTCCACCTCCGCCACGGCGAAGTTTGGATGAAACGCCTGTCGAAGGCTGGCGGAGACGCCAAGGCGATGGTGCAGCGGGCCGTCGACTGGATGTTCCCGATGACGATCGAGTGGTTCGGGCTTCCAGACGAAATGAAGCGCCACTCCGGGCAGCTCGACTATAAGCTCAAGGGGCTCTCGAATGATCAACTGCGGCAGGTTTGGATGGCATCCACCGTGCCACTCTGTGAAGAACTCGGGCTCGAGGCTCCGGCTCATTGGGACGAGCAGCGAGGAGAGTTCGTTCTCGAATACCCGTTCCCCTGCCAGTACGACGCGGTGGACAAGCACTGGGCCTTCGACGAGGGTGAGATCTCGTGGGATCTGGTGTTCCAGCGCTGGAAAGGGCGGGGGCCGATGAACGAGATCTACGTCGAGTCCGTGCAGCGCTGCCGCGGCGACGTGGGGCGTTGGCTGAACGGTAAGATGACCTGAGCGGGTGAGCGATGTGACTCCCCTTCCGGTGGTAGGTAGCCGCTCCGCTGGCCTGCCCATGCCTGTCTCGATTCACACGAGCGGCGGCCGCGACGTGTGGACCGGGCCTCTCGAGTCAGTACCCGCCGATCCGCTGGCGGCGACCTGGGCTGCGCTCGATGAAGTTCTCGACCCAGAAATTCCGATCAGCGTGGTCGAGCTTGGACTGATCTACGGTGTCGACCTTGTCGATGGAGTCGTGAACGTCAGGCTGACGTTCACTGCTACGGCGTGCCCCTGCATGGAGTTCATCCATGAGGATATCAGTGACCGCTTGACGCCGGAGCCGTGGGTCGAGCGCGTCGAGATCGTAGACGTGTGGGATCCTCCCTGGACCAACGGAAGAATCACTGACCAAGGCCGGGCGAAGCTGAAACAGCTCGGCGTTGGCGTCTGATCAGCTTCGGAGACCGAGACGGATCGATGATTGAGATTACTTATGATGTTTTCGCCCGAAAGAACCGAGGCGACCTACTCTCTCACGTCGGCTACGTGGATGCGCTCGACGATGAGACGGCGAAGGTCCATGCCTGGACCACGTACTCTGAAGAGAGTTGGTTCGAAATGTGCGTGGTGAGGCGCTCGCAGATTCTCCCGGTAAACCGGGTCGATGGTCCGTTTGCGAAGGCCCAAGGCGGTGTGGTATGAGTCACGTTATCAGCGTTGAATCGCTCACCGACGGAGGCCGAGCGGCTCTCGAGCGGCTCATCCTTTCCCTCGCGGACAGCAAGCGGCTCATGGGGATCCGGTACTCGGATTGGGTGCTTGGCGCCCCCTCGCTCGAGACCGGGATCGCGACCTCGTCGATGACTCAGGACGAGTGGGGGCATGCGCGCCTGTTGTATGCGATGCTCAAGCACCTGGATATCGACCCCACTCAGGTGGAGCACGACCGGTCGGCTGAAGCGTATGCAAACCTGAGCGTGCTCGACCAGCCGTTCGATGACTGGGCCGCGCTAGTTGCTGCCATGGTGATCGCCGATGGTGCGCTCTCGGTCGCGTTGTGCGCGTTCTCCGAGGGTACGTTCGAGCCCGCCCGTGTGCGCGTTCCGAAGATGTTGGCGGAAGAGAGTTTTCACGTCAGCCTGGGGGTCGCCTGGTACGGTCGCCTCTCCGCCGCGTCGGACGAGGCCCGGTCGTTGTTGCGTGCTGCTACGGATCGCCAACTTCCTGTTGTGCTGGCTTGGTTGGGCTCAGACGACGCAGCCTCCCGCGAGTTGGTCGCGCTCGGTGTCATGCCGTCCGCAGAGGCACTAACGACTGCCTTCAAAGCGTCTGTGCGGGACGTCTTGGCAGACGGTGACGTGGATGTCGACGCGATCGAGGCCGCTTCCGATTGGGACGCGGCGCGTGGCCGTGCATCGGGGCACCCGGACGATGATTCCGTCGACCGGGCGTGTGGCTCCAAGAACCGCGCTCTGTTGGTCGAGTAGTGCCTGTGGAACGGACGGCGGGAAACGGCAGAGAGGCCCGAGAAAGGGAGACTCCGCAGACGATGCCGCGGAGCCCGCAATGCCCGTTCTGCACAGGACACGATACGGAGATCATGAACGCCTTCGGGGCGCATGCTTCCGTCAGCACGTACTGGTGTCTCGCGTGCCGGTCCCCCTTCGAGATGATGAGGTGGCGGGCCGAGCCTTAGGCCTCGATCAGCTCCACATCTTCCAGAAAATCCTTCAAGGGATTGGCGACAGCCACCGCGCGTTCGCGAATGGCTTCGGGTAGCGCATCGCCTTTGGGCTCCTCTCCCTTGAGGTGCCGGGAGACCGCCTTGCCCAAGAGGCCGTCGGATTCCGCGGCGGCCTGGTGATACTCCGCGTACCGGGCGCTCACGCGCTGTTCGAAGAGCGGTAATTGCGACTCGGGCGTACCATGCTCGACCATATCCTCGAAGACCGCCCTGTGCAGTGCGTCGAGCCCTTCTCGGATTCTCTGGTCCGGGGCGCGGCCGAGAAATGCCAACTGTGCTCCCCGCGTATGTGCCCACATGAAGAAGATCAAAGCCTCTTCGGCTGTGCGATGCGCGGCGCCTATGTCGTCTGATATGGTGTCGACGTCGGGCAGGGGCGTTTCAACGTCTTCGCGAGAGACGAAATCCGAGAAGCTCTCCCAGACCAGGCGCGCAAGACTGTCGCCCAGCTCCCCGGGAGTCATCGTTTGAGGGGCCCTGAATTCGTGTATGTCGTTCATTATCGTGCCCTGCACGGGTTGTTCCTCTTAGCTTTGTCCAAGAGCACACTCAATTCCGAGTCGCGACCGTGGAGTGTCAAGGTTTAAAATCACCATGCCAAGTAGAGAAATGACACGTCATACATCGAGAGTTCGCGTGGACAATAGACGATCGGGCGCCTGGACGGTGGCCATCGGTATGTTGACCGCTCTTGCCGGCTGTGCCGCAGCTACGCCTGAAATATCCCCTCCGCGACCGATCATCATACACTCGGGTGCGAGGCTTCGCGTCGATCACGAGCGCATGACGACGGTGAACGAGTGGGTCATGCGCGAGCAGGAGAATATCGTCGAGGATCCGTCGTTCATGGTCTCGACCCCAATGTCTCTCGAGGATGTCTACGTTTGGGACAACCTCAAGATCCAGGCTGACACGGTAACTTCGCCGGTGAATGCGTCCGCCATGGACTCGCGGCTCGTGCACGAGATCTATGCCCACCTTCATTTGATGGTGGACATGGGGCGGCAGGACGAGTGGCTGCCCGAGGCGCCGGAGGCGGTGGGCTACGAACTCGAGCGCGCGATCCTCCAGCGCGTCTCGGACGCGTGGTTGCTTGGGCGCACGGTCTTCGACGTGTCTCCGTATGGCCCCCTCGACGAGTTGATGTATTCGAACGAGGAAGGCTTCCTAGACGCGTTCGTGTTCACAGCCCGGCCGACGGAATTTGCCTTGGCACGAACGGAGTGGGCGAGGGCCAACCCTGGTGCGACAGATCGGTACCGAGATTGGTTTCAGCAGACGTTCAACATCGACCCCCCGGGGCTGCGCTAGCTGCTGACGCATCCCGCCGGGGCTACGCTGGCGTGACTTCCCAGCGTAGTCCGATGGGACCGCCGTCCATCTCCTCGATGTGCACATCGATGCGGCCAGTACGGGCGAGCCGGTCAGCGCTCGGTTTTCCACCGAAGAGGGCGAATCCCATTACTCTCAGCCGGCAGCTCTCACCCTTGGGGCCGGTCGCACGCAGTTCGGCGTTGCGAAGGGACTTTATGGACGGAGCTTCACCCGACTGGAGTCGGAGCCGTAGAATACGTCCGGAATGTGGGGCGTCTAACGCATCGAGCACGCGAAAGACCAGGCCCTGGCCGGTGGAACCATTTGCAGACATGAAAGGAAGATTATCGGCATGACGTCCACGACGGAAGACGGTGCTCGTAGCGAACTCCAGATGAAGCCCGACGAGATGTTGGCGCTGGCCCAGAGGGCTGCCGAACTCATCGTCGCTCGAATCGACAACTTGCCCAATGAGCCGGCGTGGAGGGGAGGGTCGCGCTCCGAGCTCGAGGCGATCATGCGCGAGGACCCGCCGGAAGAAGGGCGGCCCGCGGAAGAGGTTCTCGAGCGTGCCGCGAAGGAGATCCTGCCGGTGGCGGGTCGCGTTGACCATCCACGCTTCTTTGCCTTTGTGCCTTCCTCGCCTACTTGGCCGGGCGTACTCGCGGACTTCATGGCGGCCGGGCACAACATCTTCCAGGGCACGTGGCTCGGAGGGAGTGGCCCGAGCCAGCTGGAAGTGGTCGTGCTCGACTGGTTTCGTGACTGGATCGCATACCCTGAGACCGCCGGTGGAGTCCTTACGAGCGGAGGGTCCGCAGCGAGCTTGGATGCTTTTGTCGCGGCACGTGAGGACGCCGGTGCCCCGGAACGCGCCACGGTGTACATGAGCGATCAGAGCCACACGGCGTTGAGCCGAGCGGCGACGATCGTCGGCGTGCGACCCGAGCACGTACGCAAAGTGAAGACCGACGAGAACTTTCGAATCGACATGGATCATCTCGCCGCGATGATCGATGAGGATCGTGCCGCCGGGTTCAATCCAATCTCCGTGTGCGGAAACGCGGGGTCGACGAACACCGGTGCGGTAGATCCGCTCGATGCGATGGCCGACTATTGCGAAGCCGAGCGTATCTGGTTTCACGTCGACGCCGCGTACGGCGGTTTCGCGGTGATCACGGAGCACGGGAAGAAACTGTTGAAGGGCATGGAGAGGGCAGACTCGATCGCGATGGATGCTCACAAGTGGCTCTTCCAGCCTTTTGAAGTTGGATGTCTGATGGTGAAGGACGTGCGCAAGCTCGAGGCCGCGTTCTCGGTCCATCCCGAGTACTTGCAGGACACGCAGTGGGGTGCCGACCACCCGAACTTCGGGGACCGAGGCCTACAGCTCAGCCGTTCGTTTCGGGCGCTCAAAATTTGGATGTCGATCCAGACGTTTGGCATGGCCGCCTTTCGACGAGCTGTGGCTCGTGGCATCGAGTTGGCGGCGGCGGCCGAGGCGTACGTCCGTGAGTCCGACGTTCTTCAGATCGCGAACCCGGCGTCGTTGGGCGTAGTGTGCTTTCGGGTTAACCCACGGGTTAGCCCAGGAGGTAGCGACCTCAGCGACGATCGAATCGAGAAGGTCAACGAAGCGGTGCAAGCTCGAGTGATCGAGAGTCAGGTCGCGATGATGTCGTCCACGCGCCTGCGCGGCCTCTACTCCCTTCGCATGTGCATCTTGAACCACACCACGACGTGGGACGATGTGCGCGAGACGCTTCACGCCATTGAGCAGTTTGGCCGAGAGGCGCTGTCGGAGTGAGTCGGCTAGGGAATCTGCCACCGGGGATCACGGCGGTGCTGTGGCTCGGGGTGACTGCATTCTGGGCTGTGCAGCTCGCGCTCTACCTGTTTGCCGAGTTGCCGCTGTCGGACACCATCCTGCTTGCGACACTGCTCGTCGCGATGCCCGCGCTCGCGGTCGCGCAGGTCCCGCTCACCAAGGGGATGGAGCTCGAGCGGCTGCCGGCCTATTGGAGTTCGATCGCCACGTTGTGGTTCCTCGGAACGATCAGTTGGCTGGTGGGCACGCGGACCGATGGTCTCCCCGCGATCGGCATTGTTCCTCTCGCCCCGGTGCCATTCGTTGGCTGGACACTCGGTCTGCTCGCTGCCGGGCTGGGTATCATTGTCGCATTTCGACAGATCGCGATCGTACTCCGCTTACGAGACAGTCCGCTGCTGCGGGCGCTGCTTCCGCGGACTCCGGAAGAGCGTGGAGTTTTTACGGTCCTCTCGGTGGCGGCGGGGGTCGGAGAGGAAGTTGCGTATCGCGGCTATGCGATTCCTGTGTTACTCCCAGTCCTGGGCCCGGTCGGGGCACTCCTGCTCACCTCTGCCGTATTCGGAGTGCTACACGTCTATCAGGGCGCACTCGGGGTTGTACGGACTGCGGTGATGGGAGCGGCTCTCGCCGCAGGCTTTCTGCTTTCGGGTTCGCTCTTGCCGGCGATGATCGCACATGTATCCGTCGACATACTGGTTGGTGTCGTATTGGCTGATAAATTGCTGTTACCGTTGGGCACGGATGTAATCGACGGCGACCCATCTCTTCATGAAGGCTGACGGACGTATGGAAGTCGACCTCGCACTGATCGCTGACGCCGCTACCATCGATAGCTCGGGCAAGCTCAGCATCCTGGGGATATTCGATCGGATTGGGACCTCCTTTTTTCCGGCGAGGCACCCTCAGCTGGTGCTCATCCTCCGATTCACCGCGGCGCTGAACGAGGCAGGAACGCACGAGATTGGGATCTCGCTACGCGATCCTGCGGGGAACCAGGTAGTGGGAATAGACGGGGAGATGCAGCTGGGTCCGGGCGCGGCGGGCGGGGGCGCAGAGATTCGGGTGCCTCACGTGCTGCACTTGGATGGCCTGGTTTTTCCAACGGGGGGCCAGTACGCGTTCGACGTTCGTGTCGATGGGCAGCATCTCGTCTCGGTGCCCCTGACAGTGTACGGACCGGCGTCCTCAGCTATGGCCTGATCTAGATGAAATCGGGCTCCCCCTCACGCGGGTTGCAGAAACACTCTGGGGTACCGATATGTACATATGGGGGAGTCCGTTCCACCGGGCACGGGTCATCTTCGGAGAATACCGTGATCTTGCACTTTTCATATGAAGAGCTGAGGGCCCTACAGGCGGGCGCTGACGTTTTCCTGGAAGGGAAAAGCGCGGAGGCGGGTGCTGTAATGGCGCCTCCCGAGAGCCGCGCGCGTGTCGAAGCGCTGCAGCCGCTCCTGCACGGTGATGTGTCGCTGTCCACGCTCGAGGAGCTGTGGGGTGTGCAAACGGCGGTGACGGCCATCGTCGAGTGCCTCAGAGCAGAGATGGAGTCCCTCGTCGTGGCCATGCACGCCGCGGACGAAGGTGCCGTAGCCGCGTACTTCGACTTCGCCCACGCCTTGATCGTCTCGGTTCGCATCGGCGAGCTGGCGAGTGAAATGGCGGGGCTCATCGAGCTCGTGACCGGATCCCCGCCGACGCGCGAGACGGCGCACGACTTCCAGTTCCCGGACTGACTGCGGAGTGACTGTGGACCGTGCGGCGGCGCTCGAAACCATGCTCGAGCGCAAGCCCGACGATTCAAGGCTGCGATTCGGCCTCGCTCTCGAATACTTGCGTGTGGGTCGACGTGAGGACGGTGTCCGGGAACTTCGCGCGTACCTCGCCGCTTCTGAGGACGAAGGGAACGCTTGGGGCCGATTGGCAACCGTGTTGGAAGAGATGGGAGAGTTTGAGGAGGCCAAGGATGCCTACCGTCGGGGGATCGAAGCTGCGTACCAGCATGGTCATCCGACGATGGCGGAGGAATTCGAACGAACACTAGAAGGGTTGGACTCTTGACTGAGCCGGAAGAACGGGCTGGTTCGACTTCTTCATTTGAAGAAGAGGCGGTCCCGCATTTGGACGCCGTGTATCGCTTCGCCTTGAGGCTATCCGGCGCGCCGGACCAGGCGGAGGATCTCGTTCAGGAGACGTTCCTGCGGGCCTACAAGTCGTGGGGGCAGTACACGCGAGGGACTGCGGCCAAGAGTTGGTTGTTTACGATCTGCCGCAATGAGTTCTTGCGGGGGCGGGAGCGCAGCCAACGACACGACGAGATCGTAACTGAAAACGTTGGCCGCGAGGGTCCCGGCACGAATCCGGTGAACCCGGTCTGGGTCTCGGTTCTAGGGGTCGATCCGGAGGGCGACTTCTTCGGGTCGATCGTGGACGAGCGCATCATGGGTGCGATCGATGGTCTTCCCGAGGAATATCGGACGGCGGTTGTTCTGTCCGATCTGGAAGGACTTCCCTACGCGGATATCGCAGAATTGATGGAGGTCCCCGTTGGGACGGTGAAGAGCCGGCTCTTCCGGGGACGCAGGCAGCTTCAGAAGATCTTGTACGACTATGCGGTCGAGATGGGATACATCGCGGCGTGCTCTGGAACGGATGAATAGTATCGATGTCATTCTTCAATAGACTCAGGTCGCTCTTCGGTGATGCGCCCAAGGACGACGCCGGCTCGCCGGCACCCATGATCGATTGTGAAGAGGCGCTCAGCGTCGTGCACGACTTCCTGGACGGAGAGTTGGAAGGCGTGCCGCATGATCAGGTGAAGGCACACTTCGACGCTTGCCAGCGTTGTTATCCACACCTCCGCCTCGAGGAGCAGTACCGGCAAGCGATGCGTCGCGCGGCGTCTGAAGAGCAAGCTCCGGATGGGCTCAAGGTGAAGCTGATGGAGCTTATCGCGGAGGCCGACGCCTAGGACTTTCCACGCCGCTTGCGGCCCTTCCGGGAAGATGAGAACCTTGGGGCCGCGACGCGGCCCCTTCCCGTTTTCAAGGGGTCTCCCATTGCCCCGGAAACTCAATGGCCACGGCCTCCAAACGGGAACGGATTGTTCCCCGCATGCTCGAAGAGGAGATGCGGGAGTCGTTTCTAGACTACTCGATGAGCGTGATCGTGCAGCGCGCCCTTCCCGACGTGCGAGACGGCCTCAAGCCGGTGCACCGCCGGATCCTGTACGCCATGTACGAGCTCGGACTGACCCCGGACCGACCGTACAAGAAGTGCGCGACCGTCGTCGGCGACGTGCTCGGTAAGTATCACCCACATGGGGATTCTGCCGTTTATGACGCGCTAGTGCGCATGGTACAAGAGTTCTCGCTGCGCATGCCGTTGTTGGACGGGCAGGGCAACTTTGGGTCGATCGATGGTGATTCGGCTGCGGCGTACCGCTATACCGAGGCTCGACTGCAGGCACTCGCGGTCGACCTTCTCGACGATGTCCACAAAGAAACGGTCGATTTCCAGCCTAACTTCGACAATCAGCTCGAAGAGCCGATCGTGCTTCCCGCGCGTTTTCCGAACCTTCTCGTCAACGGCTCCTCGGGCATCGCGGTCGGCATGAGCACGAATGTGCCGCCGCACAGCCTTCGAGAGGTCGCAGCGGGTGTTCGGCAGCTCGTCGTCGATCCCGCGTGCTCCGTCGACGACCTCATGCGACACATCCCTGGCCCGGACTTCCCCACGGGCGGATTCATTGTGGGGACAGAGGGCATCGAGAAATTGTACCGAGAGGGCCGCGGGAGGGTGATCATGCGGGGGCGCGCGATGAAGGAGTCGCGCCGGGGGGGAAGAGAGCAGCTCGTTGTCACCGAGCTACCGTACACGGTCTCGAAGACCAAGCTCATCGAGCAGATCGCGAAGTTGGCGAAGGCTGGGCGGGCCGACGACGTATCGGATATCCGTGACGAGAGCGATCGTGACGGCATCCGTTTGGTGATCGAGCTCAAGCGGGGTGCCGACGCCGGGACTGTGCTGCAGATGCTGCAAAAGCGGACCAGTCTTCAGTCTACCTTTGGCGCTCATCTGCTGGCCCTAGACAAGGGACAGCCGAGGGTGTTCGACATCAAGCAGATGCTCGAGTGCTTCCGGGACCACCGACTCGAGGTAGTCCAGCGGCGCTCCCGTCACGAGCTCGAGAAAGCCGAAGCTGAGCGCCACATCATCGAGGGGCTGTTGGCTGCGCTCGAGAACATCGAGCCGGTCATCAAGATCATTCGTGGCTCCGAGACGCGCGCGGAGGCCTCGATCAACCTCCAGAACCGGTTCGGGCTGAGCGACATCCAAGCCGACGCCATCCTCAACATGCGACTCGCGAGACTGACCGCGCTCCAGCAGTCGCAGCTCAAGAACCGCATTGCGGAGCTCGAGGTGATGATCAAGGAGCTGAAGGAGCTGCTGGGCTCGGAGGAGCTTCAGCTCCAGGTCATGCTCGAGGAGCTCGCTGAGGTCGTGACAAACTATGGCGATGAGCGGCGCACGGTGCTTCTGGGCGACGAAGAAGAGGAACTCGAGACGGTGTCCGTAGAGCAGCGGCTAGCGGATGAAGACGTCGTGGTGACGTTCTCGCATGAGGGCTTCGTCAAGCGGATCCCGATGCACCTGTACCGCCGTCGCGTTGGCTCGGGCAAGGCGCTCGCGGGTATGGAGCGGTACGAGGACGACTATCTCGAACGCATCTTCGTCGCCCGCAATTCGGGATGGATTCTCACGTTTACCGCCAACGGCCACTGTCACTTCTTGCCGGTGGCGGACGTGCCGGAAAGTGCTCGCGCGTCCCGAGGTCAGTCCGTGTACTCGCTGCTACAAGGGGCAGATCGGAAGGATCGAATCGTGTCGATGATTCCGGTGGACGATCTCAACGTGGACGAGCGCTACTTGGTCTTCCTATCTCGCCAGGGAGTCGTGAAGCGCACGCCGGTCTCGGAATTCTCCAGTGCACGAGCGGGCGGAGTGAAGGCGGCCGGTGTGAAATCCGGGGATGAGATTCTCGATGTTGCTTTGTCGGATGGAGCCGCCGAGGTCATGCTGCTCTCGCGGGCGGGGCGGGCGATTCGATTCCCCGAGGACGAGATCACGGTCGTCGGTCGCAGCGCTCAGGGCGTGAAGGGCATGACGCTCAAGGGCGACGAGGTCGTGGGCATGCTGATGATTCGGCGCGACAGCACTGTGCTCACCGTGAGCGAGGACGGCACGGGGAAGCGCACGCCGGTATCCGATTTCCCACTTCAAAAGCGTGGTGGATTGGGCACGCTTGCGGTCGCGAGTGGGGCCGAAGTGTCGCCGGTCGTGTGCGCGCTCGAAGTCGTGGAAGCGGACGAGGTGATGATCGTCACGGCCGGCGGACAGGTGACACGAGCTGCGGCGGACTCGATGCCGCTCCAGGGCCGTCGGACGCAAGGCCGAAGCATGATGAGCATCGAGCCTGGCGACCGAGTCGTCGAGGTCACTCGAGCCCAGGGGCGCGGCGGAGCGCCGGCGCGCGAGGTCGTTTCTACCGATCCGGACGGACAGCTCGATCTGCTAGGGTAGGGGCCAGCGCCTCGCTGCCCTCCTAATGCATTAGTCCCGTCTGCCCATGGTTACGGTCAGCGGGACACGCTCCCCGTCTCGCTCGACGACGATTTCCACGACGTCGTCCGGCTTGGTGTCCTGGAGTGCATAGGTGTACGCGTAGATGTCGCCGATCTCGTTTCCGTTGAATTCGACGACCACGTCTCCGGCGCGCAGGCCGCCCAGCTCGGCAGGGCTCCCTTCCCGCACTCCGGTCAGCCTGAGGCCGAAGTCACGCGGGGTCATGTCCGGTATCGACCCTAGGTATGCGTCACCGTAGCCACCGCTGGACGATGAGCCGGATGGTGCGGAAGGCTGCTCCTGCTCCAGAAATGTCATGTTCACGGTCTGCGCTCCACCGGCGGCGAGACGGCCCGCCACCAGCGTCGTGAGCTTGGCGACGCGATCTAGACCGTCCGCGTTGATCCGCGGCCAGTCGTCGGAGGGGCGGTGGTAGTCGGCGTGCGTATTGGTGAAGAAGTGCAGGACCGGGATTCCTTCCATGTAGAACGACTGGTGGTCGGAGGCGCCGTACCCATCAGGAGCGCGTGCGATCTC
>Ga0115002_10004379_pt1 | contig 17097 bp, 16 predicted proteins | sample ArcticOcean_MG_C_8_FD_89576 | JGI IMG/M metagenome (GOLD analysis project Ga0115002, IMG submission 89576) | Marine microbial communities from western Arctic Ocean - ArcticOcean_MG_CB11_86 | ecosystem: Environmental > Aquatic > Marine > Oceanic | place: Arctic Ocean: Canada Basin | collected... | reverse complement strand
CTTGAATGACGAGCGTTCGCAACGCGATGCAGGTATCCATGTTGCCGGTGAAATCGATGTAGCCCACCGCGCCGGCATACGGGCCGCGACGGTGCGGTTCGAGTTCGTCGATGATTTCCATGGCCCGCACTTTGGGAGCGCCGGAGACGGTTCCGGCCGGTAGTCCGGCGCGTAGCGCATCGAGCGAGGTCATGCCATCCTTCAACTTGCCCGTCACGTTTGATGTGATATGCATCACGTGGCTGTACTTTTCAACGACCATTACGTCGCTTAATTCAACGCTTCCGTATTCGGCCACCCGACCGACATCATTGCGGGCCAAATCGATCAGCATGACATGCTCGGCCCGCTCCTTCGGGTCGGCAAGCAAGTCTTCAGCCAACCGACGATCTTCTTCTTCGGTGGCACCTCGGCGACGAGTTCCCGCCAGCGGACGAACCGTTGTCAAACTGTCTTCGACACGCACCAGAATTTCCGGCGAACTGCCGACAAGGTCCACCGAAGGTGTTTTTAACAGGAACATGAACGGACTCGGATTAACAACCCGCAACGCTCGATAGATGTCGAGCGGGCGTGAATGCGTTTCCCGTTCCAATCGCTGACTGAGAACGACCTGGAAAATGTCACCCGCGCGGATGTAGTCCTTGCAGCGCTCGACGGCCGACTCGAATTCCGGTTGCGAAAAGTTCGACTTAACGTCCATCGCCGGATCGGCCTTGTCGATTGTGATGTCGGTCATTTGCAAGTCGGAATCACCTTGTTGCAACTGACGACATTGCTCATCGACTCGGCGACAGGCTCGCTCGTATTCCTCGCGCAGGTCACCGTCCGGTCGGGCATGGGCAACGACTTGCACCGTTTTGTTGATCTGATCGAAGATCACCATGCGGTCGTAAAACGCGAACGACAGATCGGGCAGGTGGCGATCGTCTTGCGGCGCGTTGGGGAGTTGTTCGGCATAACGAACGATGTCGTACCCAGCGTATCCCACCGCTCCACCACTGAAGCGGGGCAGTCCTGGCAGATGAACTGCGCGATGCTGGTCGAGCAGGTTCGCAAGGTCGTCTAACGGATCCGCCGACTCAAATCGCTTTTCGGATTCGCCTTGCGTGACGACGACCTCGTTTCCGTAAGCTTCGACGTGTAGGAAGGGATCGGAGCCGAGAAAGCTGTACCGCCCGATCTTTTCGCCGCCGACCACACTTTCGAACAGAAACGACCAACTTCCCCAGCGAATGCGGCAGTAGGCGCTGACAGGCGTCAATGTGTCGCTGAGCATCTGGCGATACACAGGGACAAGCCGGCCTTGTTCAGCCAGTTTCTGGAAAGTGTCGAAGTCGGGCGTGTGATTCATTGCCGTGGCCGGGCCGAGATGTCGTTTTTCGGTGATCGATCGCAAGCGTGCAGCACATGCCGCTGCTGTCGCATGCATAATACTTGTCAGCCGTTACGTCGCCTAGGGTGGAAGGGCATCGCTTGACAGGTCGCGCGCGACGACTAGAATTGACTTCGCTTCGAGCGTCGGTGCTTTCCGTGACCGGATAATCGCCAACGTGCACATGACTCTCGTGGTCGCGACTCGAACTGAGTTCTTGGACTGCGTTTTCGGACTGCGTTTATGAAGAAATGCCAGCGTTGCTCCAAGCCGGCCAGCTTGCACATCACCGAGATCCAATCGGGTGAAGTGCAAGAACTGCATTTGTGCGAGTCGTGTGCGCAAGGATATCTCAGTTCGGCCGACACGGCGGAACCGGAAGGTGACGTTGAAAGTTTGGCGGCTCAATTGGCGGATGCGACTGACGACGAATCGTACGATGCGTTAGACCAGATCGTTTGTCCGAACTGTGGGATCAGTTTTCGTGAATTCCGTAGCCAGGGACGCCTCGGCTGCCCACACGATTACGTCGCCTTTGAAGAAGAGTTGACGCCGCTGCTGGAGAACATTCACGGCGAGACTCAGCACTGCGGAAAATTTCCTAAGCGTGCCCCGGATGCAAGTCGTCGGCAGTACGAGCTTATCAAGCTTCGCAACGAGTTGCGGTCGGCGGTCGAAGAGGAAGATTACGAAGCGGCTGCCAAATTGCGTGACGATATCCAGAACCTGGAAACCGAACTGGGACATCCGGCCGACGAGCTGGAGTAACGCCCGTCTCTGAAACCGAGAGTATCGAGGAGAGCAGGCGTGGATCTTGAATCCCTCACGACAACGAGCGGCGAATGGCTCCGCGGATCCGGTCCGGAATCTGCGATCGTCATTTCCAGTCGGATACGGCTTGCCCGCAACTTGGCACAATTTCCTTTCCTGACACGTGCCGATGACGGCGTGCGCAGCGAAATCGAAACCCTGTTACGTTCCAAAATTGAAAATCTCGATTCTCAATGTAACCTCGGTTATCTTGATGTGGGAACGTTGAACGATCTGGATCGCCAGTTCCTCGTCGAGCGCCAGCTCATCAGCCGCGAGTTGGCCGAATCGCACGGTTCGCGGGGTGTGGGAATCAGTGAGGAAGAGAACGTTAGTTTGATGATCAACGAGGAAGACCATCTGCGGATGCAGGTGCTTCGCAGCGGCTTCGCACTCGACGATTGTTGGCGTGAGATTAACCTCATTGATGATGCGATCGAGTCAGAAGTGACTTACGCGTTCAGCGAACGTTGGGGCTACCTGACAGCGTGCCCAACGAATGTCGGTACGGGGATTCGCGTCAGCGTGATGTTGCATCTCCCCGCTCTGGTGTTGACAAAAGAAATTCAAAAAGTTTTTCAGGCGCTTCAAAAAATCAGCCTAGCCGTTCGTGGCCTGTACGGCGAAGGCAGCCAGGCGATGGGCGACTTCTATCAGATTTCCAATCAGGTCACGCTGGGGAAAAGCGAAGAGCAAGTGATCGCTGCGATTCAGGATGTCGTACCGAACATTATCGATTATGAGCGGCGCATGCGAAACGAACTCATCAAGCAGAACCGACAAGGCCTTCACGATCAGGTCTCTCGTGCCTACGGCATTTTGAGAAACGCCCAAACGATTAGCTCGGAAGAGACGATGCATCTGCTCTCCAGCGTGCGGATGGGGATTGACTTGGAACTGATCGACGGCTTGGATATGTCGACGATCAATGAGCTGTTCATTCAAACGCAGCCAGCCCACTTGCAGAAGATTCAGCACGAGCCGTTGGAATCGGCCGAACGCAACGCGGTCCGAGCGAGTTATCTCCGACGACGCTTGTCTGCCGCAGATGCCGAACGCAACTAATGCGTTCGCGTCAATCGGGAGTGCCTCCGATGCGGTCGATCACAGAGCGATTCCGTGAAGAACGTCCGGTGCTTCTTGACGGTGCGACCGGAACCGAGCTGAACAATCGCGGTGTCGATACGCCTCTACCACTCTGGTCGACCGTGGCGCTGCTGGACGCCCCACAAATTCTTGCACAAATCCACCAAGACTACGTCACTGCCGGAGCGGAAATTATCACGGCCAATACGTTTCGCACCCATGAACGGAATCTCGAACGGGGCGGGTTGCCGGGACGATCACACGAATTGATACAACGGGCCGTTACGATTGCACGCGATGTTGCGAACGAAGAGGCCTGGGTTGTCGGTTCGCAGGCTCCGTTGGAAGACTGCTACTCCCCGGAATTAGTGCCAGACAACGATGCTTTGCAACGCGAACACGATTTCATGGCCAAGACACTGGCCGATTCGGATGTCGATCTGATTCTTGTCGAAACACAGAACACAATTCGCGAGGCGGTCGCGGCCTCGCGTGCAGCGTCGCAAACCGGATTGCCGTTTATTGTCAGCTTCGTCTGCGGAATTGATGGTGGTTTGCTCTCGGGCGAATCACTCGCAGAGGCCGCGCGGGCCGTTCGAGAGTTCGGGCCACTGGCCCTCGCTGTGAACTGTCTACCGGCAGCAACGGCTGTGAATGTCGTACCTGAACTGATTGCAATTGCCAGCGACCTGTCAGTCGGGGTGTATGCCAACATTGGTCGCCCCGACCCGATTCAGGGCTGGGTCAACGATGACTCCGAACAGCCCGCAGTCTATCGAAACCACGCAGCCGACTGCTTGGGAAGCGGCGCGAGACTGGTTGGTGGCTGTTGCGGCACAACGCCGGAACATATCCGGCAGTTGGCCGGGTTGATCACGGAACAGACCGAGCGATCAACTCAATAATCACGGAACGGACCACGTGGTTTGGCCGTTTTCATTTCTTGCTTCCAAGCCGCGAAACGCGTTTTTAGGCGGGCCAGCAATTCGGGGCGTTCCTGGGAGAGGTCGTGCTTCTCGCCGATATCGGCCTGCAAGTCGAACACGCCCGATCCGCGAGCCGAATCGACCCACTTGTATTGACCAACCCGGGCGGCGCGGTCATTTCGTCGTTCCCAAAACATTTCCGTTCGTTTGGATTTCTGCTTCCCCGTTAACACCGGCAGCATGTCGAAGCCGTCGTAGTTCACCTCTTGTGGCAACTTCTGGACGGCAAGCTGTGCAAATGTCGGAAACAGCTCCAGCGAAGTGATGAACTCTTTCGTCACGCTACCGGGTGGAATACGGCCAGGAAAGCGGGCGATGAAGGGGACGCGATTTCCCCCCTCGAACATTTGAGCTTTGCCACCTCGTAACGGTGTGTTGTCGGAACCTCCTCCTCCACCATTGTCCGAAAAGAACACGACCAGCGTGTTTTCGGCGATATTGTACGTGTCGAGCAGGCCGAGAACTTCACCAATCGCGTCATCCATGCAGGTGATCGAGGCCGCGTATTCCAGTCGTCGTTTTGAGCGACTGGGAACCATCGCCGGTTTGACGTAGCGCATGGCGGTCGTGTAGTCGTCTTTTAGATGTGGGTACAGCCGCTTGTACTTTTCGGGGGCTTGTGCCGCACCGCGAATCTTTGGATCGAGGTTGGAAGCCCCATGCGGGGCGTTGAACGGGATGTACAAGAAGAAGGGGCGGTCTTTGTTGGCTTTTACGAACCGAACCGCTTCCCGCCGGAACAAATCGGTGCAATAAGTTCCCTTATCTTTTGTTGTGGGTAAGTTGTTGCGAACCATGGACGGAACGCCGTATCGCTCGTGCGTAAAATAATCGATGCCCGTATTCACAAAGCCGTAGAAAACATCGAACCCGTGTTGCAGTGGCAGGAAGCGTTGGAGTTGTCCGCCGTCCCACTTACCGAACACCGCCGTGGAATAGCCAGCTTCCTTGAGCACACGCGAAATCATAATTTCACGTGTGTCCATCCCGAGAATTCGTTCGGGGGAGACTGCGTATTCGTGTTTTTTGTAGAGATAACCGGTGTCGGCTCGGTCGTTGCGGATCATGTCGTACAGGCCGTTACGCTGCGGATACCGCCCGGTGAGCAAACTGCCCCGCGACGGCGTACAGGCTGGCCAACTGACATAAAAACTTGTCGCGCGCACTCCCTGCTGTGCCAGTCGATCCAAATGCGGCGTCTTGATTTCATCCGACCCGAAGCAACCCAGGTCGCGATAGCCTTGATCGTCGCTGACAATCAGCACGATGTTCGGCAGCCGATCGGCCGCGGCTGCGACCCCGATTAGGTTGACAGTGCTTTGGCCGACGAGAACGAATAAACACCAACACAACAATGAAACGCGAGACATGCCGACGTTCCTTTCACATTCAAAAAGTGAGTTGCGGGACGTCAGAATAGCATCACGATTCGCGAGCGGCCAGCTCTCAGGCCTCGTCGTCCTCACCATATCGAGATGAGGACGACGGGCATGGCGTAGCAATACCGAATCGATAGAACTCGGCATCTTAGGCAGCGCGTTTTCGCATCGACAGAATCGCCGGTTGTTCCTGGACGCACGCGTCGAGGAAGTTCTCGAAGACCTGCATGTCGAGAGCCGAGGAGTTCTCATTTTCGGGATGCCATTGCACGCCCATGCAGAACCAGTTGTCCTCGATCGATTCGTAGGCTTCGATGACACCATCGGGAGCCGTCGCGGACACTTTGAACGGCTTGGCCAGTTGATCGACGGCCATGTGGTGCTGGCTATTAACGCGGATTTCTCCAGGCCCGTAAATCTGGTCCATGCGAGTGCCGGGCACGATGTCGATGATGTGTCGCAACGTGGATTCGACAGCGTCGCGGTGGCACATGGCTTTGGCGACGTCTTCGGTGACATGCTGGTGCAAGGTGCCACCGCAAACGACGTTTAACTCTTGCATGCCGATACCAATCGCCAGAACTGGAATCTTCATTTCGACGGCAATTTTGCACAATCGTCGGTCGAAATCTTCGCGACGCATCGGCATGGAACGGCTGGCCGGATGCTTTTCCATCCCGAGTCGAATGGGGTCGAGGTCGAGGGTACACCCGCCCAAAACCAATCCATCGAGCAGTCCCATGTACTGTTTCAGATCGGCGTCATCGGCCATCGGTGCAATCAGTGTCGGCAGCCCACCGGCAGCCGTCACGGAATCGTAATAGCCTGTGTTGAACCAACTCAGCGGAACGGCTTCCTTGCGAGCGGCCCGAAAATCACCGTTGATGCCAATAACTGGTTTTGAACTCATGCGGGGTCCTTCCCTCGGGATGGCACTTCGTGTGCCAGTGTGAAACTTGCCGGCTTCAAACCTTTGAAGCCAGTCAAACAAGCCACGTCACCGATGCCGGGGTGCAAACTGCCCCCAGAAGGATCGCGAGAAACAGAGCATCGCGTACGCAAAGCGGGCGTTCGCGGCGTCGAGCGGCATGTCGACTTACTCTTCACGACTGACTCCATTCAGTCACTCCCAGATCCGATCCATCGGACCATGGCGACCAAGGCGTCTTACCTTGGCCAACTTGTGTTGCTGTCACATCGGGACTTCAAATCCACGTCCGATCAAGCAACGCGGCAAATTTAGCGAACGGTTTTCCATTCGTCCAGCGAATCGCTTATTTTTGGTACCAATAGATCTTGACCACAACATCTTGTAGCTGTTTCCGAGAGATTGATGATCACGCTTCGGCGAGAACATCGCGAGAATCGGTTGAGGTCTGGTCGGATGCCTGTTCTTCGTCGACATTTTTCGATTCGGGCAACAGGTAGGCCCCCATTCCGGCGAGCAGCAGGGCGGGAATGAAGGCCCAAAACGCATGCTGTGGGACCGCCGTTTCTTGAAAAGACGCGGTGATCGGTGCCTGAATCAAGCCCCCCACGCCCCATGCCAGCCCCATCGTGATGGCCGAGGCCACGCCGGCTCCCCGAGGAAACTGTTGCTGTGCGTACGAGACCATCGCAGGTGTGGTCCCCCAGAGAATACAGCCGGTCGGCACCAAGAGAGTTAACAGCAACCATTGCGGGCAACCCTCCCATCCAATAACCGCGAGCAACGGGATTCCGGCCAACGGGCAAAGGATCATGAAACGCCGTTCCCAACCGCTACGGAAGCGAAAGATCATCGCGAACATCGCAATACTCGCGGAGACCAGAAATAGAGACTGCACTTGTCCGATGGCCGCTTCGTCGAATCCGCGCTGCGCCAGCATGAAAGACAACACTTTGTCCATCGCCATGTTGGGTACCAACCGTAACGAGCAGATGGCAAGAATTGAAAGAGCGAACAAACCACGGCCCTCGAACATTTCACTCAAGCTGCGTCGAGGCTCCGATGCAGCCTGAGGAGCAGCGGTCGCAACGTGCGCCAAGCCTCCAATGCGTCGCAACAGGAAGATCAGCCCCACCAGTGGTGCTGCCAGGTAAATCAAACCATCCAGCCCCCAACGACTGACGACGAAACCAGAGAGAGTCGGCCCCAAGGCCAGCCCCAGCGCGCCCCCGAACATGAATACGGACAGCGATCGCGTGCGTTGTTCGGGAATGAGACGCCCCGCTGTGACCGCCGCTTCCGGGTGAAACGCTCCGATACCGATCCCGCCGACGATCAGCAGCGCAAACAGAACCAGCTTGCTTGACGTCAGTCCGATTGCCGTCAGAAACACGGCCCCCAACACCGGGCCAATCCACAGCCATTGCGGTGTGGGCTTGCGATCACGAAAAAAACCAAAAACGGCCTGGCTGGTTGAAGTCGGGATCGATTGCACGATGAAGGCGATCGACAAGCCCGTCACACTGAAGGCGAAGGAACGCTCCAAGGTGGGCCACAACGGGGCGATCAACAGCGCGCAGGTATCGACAATGGTGTGCGTTAATGCCAGACAAATCAGCGGGAGATAGCGAGACATCAAAAGGTGGGATTACGAGGGAGGGACAACGAACTAGGCATGTCTCCCCATCTTCGCCGCTCATCCGACCGACGACAAGGCTGCCGGGTTTGCTCAAAATGCCATCGTTCGGGAATCGAACAGCCGAGCGGACCATTCTCTGCATTTGCTTGGCGAACGGGCCGACAATCGGGACTGTATCGCAAATGTTCGCGCCCACGGTTGCCCCCCAGAAACTCAACTGCTCGTAGACCAAACTGTATCCGGTGAAGCCGATGAGCATTGTCACCAACAGCAAACACATTCCCACAATCCAGTTCAGTTCACGCGGGCGACGAAATGCGCCGGTGAAGTAAACCCGCATCTGATGCAAGATCACCGCCGCGATCATCAGCGTCGCGGCCCACTTGTGCATGCTGCGAAAATACCAACCGTAGGTGACTTCGTTTGTGATGTATTGGACCGACTCATAAGCCGTCGTGGGGGCTGGGTTGTAGTAAAAGGCCAGCAGGATGCCGGTGAAGAGCTGCACAACGAACAGGTAGGCGGGCGTGCCGCCCAAGCAAAACCACCAACGACGCAAATCGCTGGGAACCGGCTCGTTGGTCAGTTCCTGTAACTCGACCCCGGAAATCGGCAGCCTCTCGTGAAACAATTCTCGAATGGAGGCCATGCTCACGCGGTCCCCATGTCGTTCGGAATTTGGATGAAGAGCAGATCGTTCCTGATGTCCAATTCGTAACGGGCCAAATCCTGGCCATCAACTTTGGGCGGCCCTTCCGTGGCGCGGCCGGAGGGATCGAATACGCCGTTGTGGTAGGGGCAGAAGAACCGTTTATTCTCTGGTTCCCAATGCACACGACAGCCCAAGTGCGGGCAGATGCTCGACAGGGCAGTGAAATCAACGACCTTCGGCTTCTTCCTTTGCATGGTCGAACGCGTGATCGTGATGGAAAGCCCATCCGGTGACCGATACGTCAACGACCGCATCCTGAGCAAGTCGATGAGAATTTCAGCTGCGAGTCAACATGTCGTCAATCTTCCTTCGCTGCATTCAGACGCGTATCATGAATACTCGTTTCACGACATGCGTCAGCGACCACCGTGCTGAGAACACCCACGATGTTTGGACTCGATCAACTACTGCAAGATATCTTCGACGGTATCCGCCGTGGGACGTTCACGTTCTTGGGATTGTTGTGTTTTCTGGTCTTTGTGCTCAACGCTTGCCTGCTCGTCTGGTTGATTGTCAAGAAAGGGTCGCAAGGGCTGACACGCTGCCCGAAATGTGGTCGTCCCATCGCCTGCCCGCATTGCGAGGACGACGACCCGGAACCCGAAGCTCCTACATGAAGAGACAATGCCGGGCAGCTTTTGAGGCTTAACGATCAAGAAGTTTCCGTGCGCGTCGAAAGACGGAATCGAACATCTTTTGCGTCAACCGACCTGTGAAGGTGTTTTGCTGACTGGGGTGATAACTGCCCAGTAGCCAGCGGTCACCTTCGAGTTCCTGAACGGCTTCGTGTCCGAATTTGGGAATGCGACCGGTGTACCAACCTCGTTGCGCGTGCAAAATCGACCGCACTTCGCCAACCAATTTGGCCCAACGCAAGAAACACGCGGACCGGTAACATTTCGACGGTTTGGTCAAACCAGTCGGCACAGTTCGCGATTTCCTCTTTCGTCGGTTTGTTGCCTGGCGGCGCGCAGTGACACGTCGCAGAGATGTCGCAGTCGATGAGTTCCAGCCCGTCATCGCGATCGGTCGCCGTCGACTGGTTCGCAAACCCCGCCCGATACAATCTGCCGAAGAGCCAGTCACCGCTGCGGTCGCCGGTAAACATGCGGCCCGAACGATTCGCCCCGTGTGCAGCAGGAGCCAATCCGACAATCAGCAAGCAGGCGTTCGGGTCGCCGAAATTCGGGACGGGCTTGCCCCAATACGTCCAATCGAGATATGCCCGTCGTTTCGTCTGGGCGATGTGCTGACAATGTTCGATCAGCCGAGGGCATTTCTGGCAACGGACAATTCGCCGATTAAGCCGTGCCCACTGCTCGGCGGCCTGCTTAGCTGATTGTGACGGCATGCTGGACCTCGCGAGAAACCGGGGTATCCTGCCGGAAACGGACCGACAAATCCAGTGTTGCGATTTCGTTTCCAAGCCGTATAGTCCCCGTAATCGGCCCCGACTACCCATCCGTAGCCGTTTTCATGTCACCGAACGGCACATGGTCTTGCGAGCGGTCAAACGACAATCATAGGATGAAGGAAGCAATGTCGGTCTGTTTCAGCAGACTCTCGCAGCTTTCCTTGTTGTTACACTTCGGTTTCCACCAACGGAGAAACATCCGTGGGCAAGATTGGTCTGACGCTCGTTTCACTCCTCGGGGCAGCGCCCTGCGGGTACCTCGGCTTCTTGATGGTGATGACCATCAAGGATCGTTTCGAGGACTTGCATTCGATGCTGCAAATCTTCACGGCTCTCACGCTGGGCGTCTGCGGCCTCGTTGCCATGCTGCCTGTTGCCGTACTGGTGTTCTACGCCGGCCCTGCCACGAAGCCGAAGAAGGGCGAGACGGATGAGGACTCGGACGATGCAGACGGAGACTTCGGCGATGACGAGGCTCTCGATGAGGGCGACGCTCTTGTTGAACCAGTCGACGAGGACGACGACGAAGTCGAAATGGGCGACGACGAGTTCGAGGAAGAGACTTTAGACGGCGACGACGACTTCGAGTCTGACGACGAAATTCTGGATGTCGGTGACGACTTTGAAGAATGGGACGACGAAGAGGAAGAAGAGTAGCTCACCGCCTCTCGTGACTCCCCGTCTGCGTTCGTCAACTGCTCGCGCTGCGATAACTGCGCAGCGACCAATGGAAGACCCAGCGGGAAACCACTAACCCCACAAGGGTCGCGGCGATTCCGACCAGATGCAGCCAGGACGGGTCCAGCGTTTTCGACAACAGAACGCGCGCCGGTACCGTGACGACCAGCAGGATCGGCATCACGTACGAGAAAGCAAATCGCAGAATTTCACCGGCCGGTGACCCGCTGTAAATGCTCTGGGGATACCGCGCAAAGGCCGTGATATAGAACCAGAAATCGTACAGCCCCTGATTCCGGCCGAACCAGATACTCGTGCTCGCCAGCGCGATCATCAGGCTGTAGAAGAACGCCACACCGATTCCCAGCAATAGCAGATACATCGATGCCTGCGCAATACTGATCGGTCGATCGAGCAGCCAGAGTGAATACCCCAGCAACGCCCCGGCCAATAGCACCTGATTGAGCATGGCCACATTGACCTTCTCGAACGAGATCAGGAACTGGGTATCGATCGGTTTCAGCAGGGCGAAATCGAGATTGCCCGTGCGAATCAATTCGCTGAAATTCGCGCAGTTGGGCATAAAGAAGGTCTCGACCACGGCATTAATCAGCATGCCGGTCGCCATGAAGGCGAAGTACTCTTCCCGCTGCCAGGCACCGGCCGTTCCCGTTGCGCCAATCGCCGGGACCGTTTTGAAAATGATCTCGAACAGGATCAGTTGAGCAGCGAACCAGAAGGCGCGAGTGACGATTGTGATCAGAAAGTTCCCGCGAAAGGACATCTCCCGCACCACAGAGTTGCGCAGAAACGTCGACCAGACACGGAAGTAATCGGGACGCGACATACAAAAACGCCAAGGGGCAAACGGCAAAGAATAAACACCGAATGCCGAGTTCACTCGACGAGATCAACATCTCGTTCCGATTCGGTTACTTCGCCGATAGTCCAAGAGGCGATGCCGGTCGTTGCGAGTGTTTTGTGGATCGTGTCGGCCGCGTCGGGATCCACGACCAGAACGTAGCCGATTCCCATGTTAAACACACGGTACATCTCATCTCGCGGCACCGGGCCCAAGGTCTGCAACCAATCGAAGCATGCCGGGACATCCCATGAGCCAAGCTGCACCTGTAAGCGACAATTCTCGGGCAGAATCCGTTCAAGATTCTCGCCAAACCCACCACCGGTGATGTGGGCCATCCCATGCACGGCCGACCGCGACTCGGCCAGAATATTCACGACGGCATCCTTGTAGATGCGTGTCGGCTCCAGCAATGTCTCACCAACCGTTCGGCCAAGCACGTCGACAGTCTCATCTGCAGACAACCCGGCCGACTCGAAGACGACCTTGCGGATCAAGCTGTAACCGTTGGAATGAAATCCGCTCGACGCCAGTCCGATGACAACATCTCCCGGACGGATCGCCTGGGTGCCATCGATGAGATGCTCTTTCTCGGCCACCCCCACGCAAAAGCCTGCCATGTCGAAATCGCCTGCGGCATAGAGATCGGGCATCACAGCCGTCTCGCCGCCCAGCAAGGCTGCACCGGATTGCACGCACCCCTCGCTGACACCTGCCACCAATTCCGCCAGTAAAGTGGGATCATCTTGGGGCAGGGCGATGTAATCGAGAAAGAACAGCGGCTCGGCACCCAGACAGAGGCAATCGTTCACGCACATGGCCACCAAGTCGATACCGATGCTGTCGTACTTCCCCGTGGTAATCGCCACTTTGATCTTCGTGCCGACGCCATCGGTTCCCGAGACGAGCACCGGGTCGGTATAGGAATGTCCGGCTCCCATCAGCCGAAACAGACCGGCGAATCCACCTTCTAACGGCATCACCCGTGGCGTCCGCGTCCGCTCGATTAATGGCGGCAACATCCGCATTGCTTGCTGATTCCGGTCGAGATCGACGCCAGCTTCTTTGTAGGTAAATTGTGACATGCCGATATCGTAATGACCCGTTTGCTTCAGGAACAGGGGGAGTCGCCCGATGTTAATCGAGACTTAGAAACAATAGCCGTGAATCCTTGCTGCCGATGGAACTCAAGCCGGCAGTATCCCGTTCTCACGAATTGATGGTACCGGGGAAATTCGGATCAAAAACCGGCCCACCACCGCGAAAGTGTGTTAGAATCGAACCCTCTCATACTGGCCTTTTTGTTTTTGAATTCGATGGTGAACAGCATGTTTGATGTGGGTAGTTTTGCGGCCAATACTTGCGGCGGGATGTCGCGGCGAGGTTTTCTGCGCGTGGGGGCATCGGTCCCCCTGGCGATGGGAATGGGCAATCTCGCGAGTGTCGCGAAAGCGGCGAGTGATCGTCGGGCGAAGTCGGTGCTGTTCGTCTTTCTGTGGGGTGCTCCCAGCCATCTGGATACGTGCGATCCCAAACCCGATGCACCGGCCGAGTATCGGGGGCCGTTTGCTTCGATTGCGACGAAAACACCCGGCGTACATTTCACCGAATTGTTGCCAAAGCTGGCCCAGCGGAGCAATCTTTACACGCTGGTCCGCAGCCATGTGGCCACCGCGCCGGGACATCCCGATGCGGGTACTGTCGCGTTGACCGGGTTTGAAGAGAACCCTAAACCGGTCAAACCGAATTTCGGTTCGATCGTGGCCAAGCACCGTGGCAGAACGGGCGTGTTGCCTTCGTTCATGTCGATCGCGCGGGGAACCGTCATGGACGGGGGGCGACGCATTGAGGGTTACGGCGGGGGGACACTCGGGTCGCCTTACGATCCGTTTATGGTCGGATGTTCCGAGATGGGCCGAGTCGAAATTCCGGCCCTCAAACTGTTAGATGGCCTCGTTCCCAATCGAATTCAGGATCGTCGGAAATTATTGCAACAACTCGACAACATCCCGCGCACGTTGGACAGTGCGGGCATCGAGAATTGGAACCGCACCTACCAAACCGCCTACGGCCTGTTGATGGACCCCAAAGCCCGCAGCGCATTCGATCTCACCCAGGAAACACGTCAGACGCGAATCAAGTACGGGCAGTCGGTCTTCGGACAAAGCGCGCTGTTGGCGCGTCGGTTGGTGGAAGCCGAGGTACCCTATATTCAGCTCAACTACAGTCGGCATGTCGAGGCGATCACGCCGGGGTTCGAGTTCGGTTGGGACACGCACATCTATAATTTTGATCTGCTGCAAGACCTGCATTGCCCGATTCTCGACCGCGCATTCTCTGCCTTGCTCGACGACTTCAATGATCGGGGCCTGCTGCGAGACAACCTGGTGGTCTGCATGGGTGAGTTTGGCCGGACGCCCAAGATCAACAAACGGGCCTCGCGCGACCATTGGCCCCCCTGTTATTTCTCGATGTGGGCCGGGGCCGGGATTGAGCCGGGACGCGTGATTGGCCAAAGCGATCGACTGGGCGAACACCCGCTGACCAATCCCATTTCGCCGAAGATGGTGGGTACGACCATCGCCGAACTCGCGGGACTCGATACGCAAGTCCGAGCAGAAATGAACGTCCTGGAGGGTGGCTTGCCCATTGAAGGGTTGATCTGAAATGACACATCACAGCCTACGACCAGAGTTCGACGGGAAGCGGTCAATCCGAATCGGCCTTGCTTGCCTGATGCTATTTATTGCCTGTGGTACCATTGCCCGTGCGGCAGAACCGAGGCGACTGACAACCGACGGCCGCCGAAAGTTCTCCCCAACGTTCGTCAACGCCAAGGAATTGGTGTTTGTCGACCTGGAGAAACCCGAACTGAGCACGATCAGACGCATGCAATTGTCGGACCTCAGCGTTCAGCCATTGCATGCCAAGACGAACGCACAGGAACTCGAGCCCGCCTTTTCACCGGACGGTCAATACTGTGTTTTTCTGCGCGCGACCGGAACGCTCAGCGTGTCGTTGGTCATCCGCAACGAAAAGGAAAACGAGGAAGCCCTGTTGCCTCCCGGGAACGGTTTTTGCGGATTTCGCAGCCCCGCGTTTTCGCGAGATGGCAAACGCGTGATCTACTCGTTCGCCGATAACGGGCGGCAAGACCTGTACTCGGTCAATAGTCAGGCAAAGGACCGCAAGCAACTCACAAAAAACAGCGGCATGAACTATTGGCCCAGTTTCTCACCCGACGGCAAACGAATTCTCTTTGGCTCGACACGCGACGGAAATTACGAAATCTACACGATGAACTCCACCGGACAAGACGTCCGTCGCCTGACCACCAGTCGGTTTCAGGATATCCGCCCCCAGTTTTCCCCTGACGGCAAACGGATTGCCTTCACCAGCAATCGGGACGGCAACTTCGAGGTGTACCTCATGAACGCCGACGGCTCTTCACAAACACGTCTGACGAATCATCCCGAACGCGACGACTACCCCACATGGCATCCGGATGGGAAGCGGCTCGTCATCGTTTCCGAACGAGAGGGTAGCCACGACTTGTACCTGGTTCCCGTCGACTGACTCGAAAGCGTAGGGCGGAAAACCGAAAGCGGTTTAGCCTTCCAGGGCTGCGATACGGGATGTGATTTGCTCGTACAGGTCGGTTGGTAACGGACCTGCTTCCGCGGCGGCAAAGTTTTTACCCAGATGCTCGGGGTTGCAGGTGCCGACGATGGTGGTGTGGCATCGCGGATGGGAGAGGGTATAGCGCAGGATCAGTTCCGCACGGCTCATACCCTCGGGGAGAACCTCGTCGAGGGTTGCTCCCGTCCAGACATCCTTGAGCTGCGGGCGTTGAATCTCCGCATTTGGTCCGCCCTGGGCAACGCCACCGCGGATGATAATGCCCGCACCCGTCTCGGCTGCCTTGGTGATCAAATCGTGATGCTGAGGGGCCAGGCAGGAATACTGGATTTGGAACGTGTCGAACACACCCAGCTCGATGAAACCTTCCAGGTGCGGCGTCGAACTGGACACCCCGATGAACCGGACCAAGCCCTGGTCACGGAAGTCCATCAGCAAATCGATCAAACCTTCCCGTTGAATGGTTTCCGCATCCCCGCCATGAAACTGGATGAGGTCCACATAGTCGGTCTGCAATCGCGTGAGGCTGGTTTCGAGGTTCCGCTGGACGACATCCTTTTTCCAGACGTGGTCGATCTCGATGTGATCTTCGTGTTGCGTGTAGGCGCAGCCACATTTGGTGGCCAGGTAGAATTCGTCTCGCCGGGAGCCGATGTGATCGCCGATTCGTTGCTCGCTGATTCCATAATCGGGCGAGGTGTCGATGAAATTGATGCCGGCATCGAGAACGGAATTCAGAAATCGGTCGGCCGCTTCCTCGCTAACAGTGCGCACGCCCCAAGTGTTCGGGCCGCGAAGCCCCATGCTACCGTAGCCCAACTGCGTGACTTCCAGCCCGGTGCGTCCCAATGTCTTGGTGATCATGGTGTTTCAATCTCTGTGGCGGCTTTACTGTCGGAGTTCGAGGTTTGACCAGTGATCCTAACGAATCATCCTCGCCGGCGTGTAGACCGAGCAGACGATGGACGGGACAGCTCGCACGGCGGTAAACTCGGGAGGCCTTTCGATGGTTGAGTTTTACTGACAGATTGGAGACTGACAAGATGCGACAAGTGATTGTGACCTTCGGGATCGTATCCATTCTTTCTGTCGCCGCCCTTTCCAACACGGGTGTTTCGGCAGAGAAGCCGTCCCAGCCAAAACAAACGGCACTCTGGCCTGGCAGCCAGCCGGCAAGAACGGGGACCATCACCGTCCATCATGCTCCGAAGGGCAACGGCGCGGCCATCGTGATTTGCCCCGGTGGTGGCTACGGCGGGCTGGTCACCGGAGCGGAAGGGCATGGCATCGCGGGTTGGCTGAATAAGCACGGCATCACGGGAATCGTGTTGGAGTACGAACTTCCCAAGGGCCGACCGTTCGTCCCGCTGCACGATGCCCAACGCGCAATTCGCATGGCGCGCAGCAACGCCAAAGCGTGGAACCTCAACCCGCAACGCATCGGAATCATGGGGTTTTCCGCCGGCGGTCATTTGGCGTCCACCGCAGGAACACATTTCGACGCGGGCGATTCAAAAGCAACAAACGCAATCGAGCAAACAAGTTGCCGCCCGGATTTCATGATCCTCGTTTACCCGGCCATCTCGATG
>Ga0115002_10004378_pt1 | contig 17098 bp, 19 predicted proteins | sample ArcticOcean_MG_C_8_FD_89576 | JGI IMG/M metagenome (GOLD analysis project Ga0115002, IMG submission 89576) | Marine microbial communities from western Arctic Ocean - ArcticOcean_MG_CB11_86 | ecosystem: Environmental > Aquatic > Marine > Oceanic | place: Arctic Ocean: Canada Basin | collected... | reverse complement strand
ATGAATTGCTTTCGTATCATTCAGCATTCCAACTGGAAAATCTTTCTAGAAAACCAGTTAGACGCTGTACATCCTTCCATCACTCACCACTCCACGGGAGATGCTGCGGCTCAAGAGCAGAAAATTTATAAGCAAAAAACAGGCGAAGAACCACCCATGGGATATCAATTCCTCGCCGATTTTACCTTGCCTTATGAAAAGTGGGACTCACTAGATACGATTGGCCACCCATACGGCCATACTGTTCTGGCCGGCTACATGGGTTTACGTCCCAAAGATCCAATAACCGTTTCCCATGAAGAGGCATTAACCAAAGCTTATGGTGTAGAGAGGATGGATGCCATTCTCTCTACAAACGTCCATCATGTGTTAGTTTACCCCTGTCTATCTGTGCAGCCCCCATTACAGCAACTGCGAGCAGTCCGGCCATTAGCTGCTAACAAAACACTGACTGAAATTTGGCATTTTAGACTCAAAGGGGCTCCCGAAGGAATTTATGAGCGTTCCCTTGCATATTATTATCACGTGAATTCTCCATCAACGATGGTAAATGCAGACGACCTAAATAATTTTCGTGCCTGTCAGGATGGCCTGTCTCTGGAGGGAGGTGGCGACTGGGTCAGTTTCCACCGTAACTACGGTCAAGATCCGGTTGAAAACGGCATAACCACCTCGGTAACTGGTATGAGCGAACAACCCATGCGGAATATGTTCTCCTCTTGGAAGGAATACATGTCGGTCTGATCACAGCCGAAAAAAGGAAATTATGATGTCAAATAGAACAGGTCCCGTTACCTCCGCAGATACGCAGCGGGAAGTGGAACAACTCCTCTATCACCAGGCAGAGGTCCTAGACGAACGACGATGGGAAGAGTGGCTTGATCTCTTCACCGAAGATGGCGTCTACTGGATGCCGGCTTCAGCCGACCAAAAAACCGGCGAGGGGCAGCCTAATATCTTTTATGAAGACCATTATCTCATGGATATGCGTATCCGACGGGTGGAACACCCTTACGCCCACTCCCAGGCTGCGGGCCACCGTACCAGCCACGTCGTCTCGAATGTAATGATCAAAAGTGAAAATCATGCTTCCCATGAACTTGTCGTGACGTCGCGCTTTCACATGGTTGAGTACCGCCTAGACGATTTGCGCCATTTTGGCGGAAAATATACCCATACGCTGATAAAATCCGATGATGCCTATAAAATAAAACTCCAACGTGTTGATCTTGCCAATGTGGAAGGACCTTTTGACTTCGTCATGCAGGTGTGGCTCTAGTTAATAATGTTATCCAAAGCGCCTTAACCATTATTAGGGAAAATTTACTGGGTTTCTCGCCGGAAAGTTTTACCTGTGGCACCAGGATTTATAGGGCTACCATTTAAACCATGAACCCTACCCGCCTCGCCTTATATTATGCCGCATATTTTGCCGTAATCGGTATCTTGATGCCTTTTTGGCCAATTTGGCTGGAAGGGAAAGGTTTAGACGCCGTAGAAATTGGATTTATCCTTGCCTCTGCTCCATTCGTAAGGGTAATCGGCAGCCCCCTGATCGCACAAGTCGCTGACCGTCGCGGTCTCCGCCGACCTATCATAATAGTGCTGACGGCATCCGCGACTATTTCCTTTGCCGCATTTAATTATATCGACGACTTTTGGCCAATTGTCATTGTCACAGTCCTGTTCTTCATGTTGTTTTCGGCGAGCCAGCCCCTGGCGGAGAGCCTTACTATGCACGTGGTTCGTAATGAAGGTGCTAACTACGGTCGTATGCGTCTTTGGGGTTCCGTCACATTCATCCTCTCAGCTATAGGTGGCGGCTACTTATTAGAAGGCCGGAGTGTAAACATAATCTTTTATCTTTCACTATTTGGCCTTTGGATTTTATTTGTAACTTGCATCTTTTTACCCAAATTTCGGTTCCCCGGTGATGACGATAGGGGATTTCCAATACTCAAACTCCTGAAGATCAAGCCATTCGTTTGGATGTTAATCGCCGCCGCCCTGATCCAGAGTAGCCATGCCGTTGTTTACAGTTTTAGTACCATACATTGGAAGAGTATCGGTTTCTCCGAGAGCCTGATTGGAATTCTATGGGCTGAAGGTGTCCTAGCAGAGATTATTCTCTTTCAATACAGTAGTCTCGTCTTGCATCGGATAAATCCAACCATGCTGATTGTAATAGCTGCGGTTGCTGGAATTATCCGGTGGTCCATTATGGGTTATACTGATTTTCTTCCTGCACTAGTTTTCGCGCAAGCACTCCATGGCCTCACCTTCGGGGGAGCTCATCTAGGTGCTATCCACTATATCTCGGAAACAATTCCGCCCAACCTATCTGCAACGGCGCAAAGTCTTCTATCAGCCGTGGTCATGGGTCTCGCAATTGGACTAACTACAATGATTTCTGGAGTACTTTATAACTCGGTTGGTTCCATGGCATATTTTCCTATGGCAGGCATGTCTTTTATCAGCGTCATCGTAGGATTGGTTCTCTATTTTAAATTTAAGAAGCACTCTCAATCCGACTAGGTGTGGTCTCTTAGAGTAACTTTCCCGTAATCTAGCAATATGGCTAGCAATCGTTTTAAAATTGGTATCTTCGCTTGTAATTGCTCGGGTGGCATTGCCTGTACAACTATACCTGAACGATGGGAACCTACTTGGGAAAACAATTTGGAAATTGCCCAGATGGCAGACGAGGCCAATCTCGAATTCATGTTGCCGTTAGGCCGTTGGGCAGGCTACGGCGGGGAAACAGACCACAACGACACGTCTTTCGAGACACTCACTTGGGCGTCTGGCCTGTCAGCGGTAACACACAAATAACAGGGCCTGGTTTCGAATAATCGGGGTCTGGAATTTAAAAACCAGCCTGTTGACATCATTCGGCCCCCTGATTTCACATCCAGGGATTGTTTGCATCCGGCAGGACGACCGCCCCTGCGCGGCCCTGACCGCCGCCCCCGTCCCCTCTTGTCAAAGCTGCTGTCAGGCGATCCCATAAACATCTGGGTACTACGGGCCATGTAGTGGTAAGGAAATAGGCGTAGGTGCCGCTAGGAAAGTCAGGAGTATGTACTGATGCTCCATTGCATTGATCCAGATCTCCGGAGCCCTCTGAAAATTCATAGTCCGCAATAAATGCCCCGTCATGTCGGCCGCCCGGTGCCTCTGCCCCTCCCGGACGCATTCCATTTTTGATCCGGTAGCTAGATTTAAGGGACTTGACGCCGGCATCATCATTTCTGCCGTTCGCATATCCGTACAATGCGTAAATGGGAAATCCGTCTGCAGCCCATCCGACAACTGGAGAATGGGTGGAGGCACTGGAAACCTTTAATTGCTCTAGAAGGCCTTTTGGCAGACCGTGGTAATGATATTTTCCTCCCGGCTGGACAATGATGAGCATGATTTTCATCGGGACCCAGGGCTATAGCCCCGGAAAGCGCTTCATAGCGCCACTCGGAATTCCGCTGGCCAAGTTACCATTTCCGCAGCAAGGGGTCCCCAGGTAATACCGTTGACAGCGATACCGAACACCCAACCGCTCTTTAACCTTTCAGGCCTTCCAGTCAGTTCCGGCTTTAAAGTCACTTTAAACTCATGTTCCTGAGGTTTTATCGTATGGGGATTGCCGCAATTCGGGAATTTACCCACGGTATGAGCTGGTATGCCGTTTGATTTAATTACGCGTTCGTTAGCTCCTGCAGTTATCTTTACACTGGGAGGTTCTCTCAAATTAACGGTGGCTGGAACCAGATCTAAAGGACTTTTTTGGAGAACAATATTCTTCCTAGCCGGTGGGGGGTCGCCGGAACGACCATTGTGATCCCGGGCAAAGGCCGCATCGGAAATAAAGGGCATTGCTACAGAAAATAAAGGGCATTGCTACAGAAATAACAACTATCAGAGAAAGATTATTCAATCTCGCCATACCTCATCTCCGTTGTTGAAAAAATTTATCTTCTACACAACAAAAATTTATGACTATATCGTGAAATTTCAAAAAGTTATACATATTAGTTCATGTTTAATATAAATACTAATTTTTCAAGATAAACATCCCGCCAAAAAGAATTTAAATAATTGGAAAGTATTTGTGATTTGTTATTGTCGACCCTTAGGTTGCGAAATAACCGGATGATGCAACCTCATGCTTGCAGGATCTAAAAATTCTTAATCAGGGACTGGATATGGCTCAGGATAACTGGGGGGATGCCCAAAAATTCCTCTGATTCTGTTCAATACTCCCCACGGCGATGCCACGTTAAATTGGAGGCATATATCCGCAGGTAAGCCCCCCATCAATAACAAATTCCGAGCCAGTCATCATGCGCGACTCATCTGATGCCAAATAAATTACCGCGTGCGTCACGTCGATGGGATCAAGAATATCACCTAACGGAATTAATGACCGCAGCGTATCATATGCCTTTTCCTCATCTCCGCCGACGGCATCTGCAAATCTTTTTAGCAGGGGCGTTTTTATGAACGTTGGATGCAGAGAGTTACAGCGAATATTATATTTTTGCCGTGCACAATGAAGCGCAATGGATTTGGTCATTGAGCGGACCGCAGCCTTCGCGGTTCCATAACCAAGAGTAAGAGGATTTCCCATAATCCCAACAGTCGATGAAATATTGATGATGGATCCACCTCCTGCATCCCGCAAGAAAGGTAATGCCAGCTTGCATCCCCAAAATACACTATCGACATCAACTTCCTGAAGTTTTTTCCAGGTATCGAAGTCAGTCGATTCAATATCACCACCTATCGAAATACCTGCATTATTTAGAAGAACATGCAACGCTCCGAAATGCTCCTGGCACAAATTAAGAGCGGAATTCCAGTCATCTTCTGATGTTGCGTCATGTTGGCAAGATACGGCCGCCCCCTGACGCTCGGCGTTAATGGTATCGGCCGTCTCCTGGGCTGTATCGCCATTCAGATCTGATACAATAACATTAGCTCCTTCACGAGCAAGATGAGTAGCAGATGCCCGACCAAGTCCCGAGCCACCACCGGTAATAAGTGCTGTTTTTCCTTCGACACGTCCAGACATGGTTATAATTCCAACCTTTTCATCTGGGGCGCAGGATAACGCTCACCAGAAGTTTCATCTGGAGGAAATGCCATCGCCAACTTGCCGGCATCTTCATCCGTTAACTCTAGATCCGTTGCACGTACGTTTTCATCTAAATACTTAATCCGTTTTGTGCCGGGAATAGGAACTAAACTTGGGTCTTGGTGCAGAACCCAGGCAATTGCAACTTGAGCAGGTTTGAACCCTTTGGCCTCAGCTACTTCTTCCAGGACCTCAACCTTCTTGATATTTTCTGCCATATTTTCTGAACTGAAGCGGGGATGATCACGCCTTCTATCAGCATCTATGAGATCATTAACTGTTCGAATTGTACCACTAAGGAAGCCTCTACCTAATGGAGCATAGGCCATGAGACTAATGCCAAGTTCCTGACAGGTCGGTAAAATTTCGGCCTCAACATCTCTACTCCATAGCGAGTATTCTGTCTCTACACAGACAATGGGATATGTGCCCCGGGCCTTACGGATTGTATCGGACGAAGCCTCGGAAAGCCCAATACAACGAACCTTCCCTTGCTCAATCAATCTAGACATGGCGCCAACAGTTTCCTCAATTGGCACATCTGTATCGACGCGATGCTGAGAATAAACATCGATATAGTCGGTTCCGAGACGCGCTAGGCTCGCCTCACAAGCTTTCTGAACATATTCTGGACGACCGCTAACGCCACCTGTGCCATCCGGATTCCGCACCTGACCAAATTTTGTGTTGAGGATAACGTCGCCACGGCGGTCTTTGATCGCTTTTGAAATCAGTTCTTCGTTCTTACCCCATCCGTACATATCAGCCGAATTGATAAGATTAACCCCGATGTCTAGAGCGTGGTGAATGGTATTGACGGATTGCTCATCATCCAATTCGCCATATTGAACAGTCATACCCATACAGCCAAGACCGATGGTTGAAACCTCGAGGCCTTCACTCCCAAGTTTTCTCGTTTTCATATCAAACATCCCCTAAGTTTTTCCCCTGAACTATGCAATTTTGATGGTCAAATCCCCAACATCGTCAATATGACCCTCCATGGTATCACCAGGCATAACTGGTCCCACGCCATCTGGCGTTCCCATGAAGATCAAGTCTCCTGCTTGGAGTTTCATTAAACCCGATAGATAAGAAATGGTCTCCGCTGTCGTCCAAATGTGCAAATTTAATGTACTTTTCTGTTTTGTTTCACCATTAACCTTAATCCAAATCGTGGCATTTGTCGTATCCGGGTGCCCCACCTCACTAACTGGACGTAAGGCCGTACAGGGGGCCGAGTTATCAAAGCCCTTCCCCATGTCCCAAGGCCTTCCCATTTCCTTTGCCTTGTTCTGGATATCTCGGCGGGTTAGATCAATTCCCACGCCATATCCCCAGACATGATCTAAAGCCCTCTTCTCTTGAATATCTCTTCCACCTTCACCAATTGCAGCAACCAATTCGATTTCATGATGTAGGTTTTTGGTTTTTTGGGGATATGGGATGGTTGACCCGTTTTCAACAATGGCGTCTGCGGGCTTCATAAAGAAGAACGGTGGTTCTCGATCCGGGTCAGCACCCATTTCAATCGCGTGGGCGCGGTAATTTCTACCAACGCAATAAATGCGCCGCACGGGGAAACGTTCTACGCTCCCATCGATCGCAACGGAGGCTTGTTCAGATGGTTGAATAACAAAACTCATTAATCGATATCCTTAATTTTTACCTTTACAATAATAAGAAACTTATTGGCTCAATTCCAAAATTCCAAACCGTTATTCCGATCTAACAGATATATCAATCCATTCTTATCCACCTCTACGTCATTGTTGTCGACGAACCAAGCTATTACCGCCGTCGCACCCTACCAAATAATCACAATGCATTGTTTTCCGCCTACACGTTCTGACATCTTCAATCTGCGCAGACACATATTCTCCATGATCCTCAAACGGAAGATAACCGCCAAGCGTATCGAATATCGGTCTCTTCAAAGGCCTCAGCGTGCGAATGCATTACCACCTCAAAATAAAATTAGTTCGAGCGATGTATTGGTTCTGGGGTCAATAGTGTTTCTCCCCAAAGCCCTGGATTGCTAATTTTCTCCCTAAGAGTGGGCATTGGTAAACGGCCAAGTTCAAACTCCGCCAAACGGGTTACATAGATGCTATCCGTGGGATGATCCAAAGGTAACCCGGTTTTTCTAATTACCTCCGCTAGCCCCATCCTTCGCATATGTTCCATCGTTCGGCTGTTTAAGTGTACTACCTTTGGGATGAAGAGAAGTTGTAGGTCTCTCATTCACCAGTACACTCTCGACATTCCAATATGCCAATTCCATAGCTAGGCTTATGCCTACGGGGCCACCACCAACAATTAGGACAGGTGTTCTACGCTCAGATGTACTTTTCATGTTTGCCATCAAGCGCCATGGCCTGAGAAGCAGACAAACGCTCACAAGTAAGATTTTTATCCAAGATAATTTGGGGACGCTTGAGATAAGAAACTGTTTAGTATGTGGTACACCATCATGTAATTCTTCTGCTGGAAACTAGCATGTGAAACACCTGGCATAACAATAAACTGCTTATCTGGATTAGGTATCCTTTCAAAAAATTTTAAAAGATCTCCCATCGCAGCAATACCGTCCCATTGCCCCCGCATAACTAGGCAAGGCATCGTCAATTGTTCTGGATCCACGATAGGGAGGTTTTCGCACATATCTATGTAAGTTCCATTCGGAATGGAAGTATCTAATTCGCAAATGGCCTTTGCAAAACCTTCGATAACCGACTCTTCTGCGCAGCCTGTGTGGTCACGACTAAAAATCGAGCGGATAAAATCCAGATCTATCGGTCGACGCTTATTTGCTTTGAACTCCTCAAGTTTTTTGCGTCTATTTTCAAGAGTTGGGCTCCCTTCGCCCGTCCAGACCATCGCATCCATGGCAAGTCTATTTATCATTGCAGGATTTCTCTGGGCAAACAGAGAAGCCCTTAATGCACCTGAAGAAATTCCATACATGTGAACCTTCTCGATGCTTCGAATATTTTTAATGTACTGGCAGGCGACCTCAAGATCGTCTGCTCCATCCGAGATAAAAAAATAACTGTCCCGATCTTTATCAGAACGTCCATAACCTTCCATATCAACACACCAGGTATCAAAACCCTGTGTTGCGAAATAGTTCATCGCTGAAGAAAATGGTCGCCCTTCGATATGTAGGTCAAAAGTTGGCTGAGATGCCATAGACGATCCATGAACAAAAACTAACGTTCCGATTGAATTAATTGGATCTCCGGTATATTTGTTCCACAAGAAAATTTTAGTATTGTCGCCCTTTTTAGCCCAGTGCTCTTCCCCGACAACATCATCTTCTGTAAATTTTTTCATAATAGTTTTTCTTTAATATCATAGTATTATAAAGGTTTATTTATATATTAAATAAATGTAAAACATTAGATACTATATGGATCTATAAACGTTCAATTATTTAAGATTATCAAGAAAACAGGCCTTCATTTCCCCCTTGTTTTTTAATTCTATAGTCCCTCGGACCGTTAGCCCGTCAGATGGTTCCAAAAATGGTCGCGTCGCTTCGGAAATGTAAACTTTTTCTTGCTCGTTAGTGCTCTTTATTTGCGATCCAATATTCACTGCATTACCCCAGAAATGTCAAATTCATCAGTATCTGGCTAAACCTCCTCACCCAACTTGAATTATTTTGACTATAGCACGGTAGATAGAATATTTGAGATGGTTATTCCTGGTCAGAACGAAGACGCTCGCCTCGGAATGAACGGCAAACAGTTGTATGTATAAAATTTACTTATTAGTTGGCTTTGTACTTCAATTTTTTCATTACTTCTGTCATTATATCTGTATGAAAAATATCTTTATGAAAAGAATTATACCGTTTGTAGCAATTTGTATTTTCCAGATGTTGTTTTCAACTAATACGTGGTGCGCGGATTTGAAAAAGGGGGCAACTGCCTATAAGGATGGGGATTATGCTGCTGCATTAAGGGAATGGAAACCTCTGGCTTTTCAGGGAAATGCAAAAGCCCAATTTTTTTTAGGTAACATGTACTATAAGGGGATAGGGGTCCCTCAGAATGATGGAACCGCCTATAAATGGTTTAAAAAAGCAGCCGAGGAAGGCCTAACTAGGGCACAAAACAACCTTGGCACGTTGTACATGAGGGGACTTGGTGTATCGAGGAACAACACTCGCGCATTTATCTGGTTACATATTTCTGCCTTGCAAGGAGACAAAGTAGGAATAAAGAACCGAGATTTAGTGGCAAAAATCATGTCAGAAAATCAGATAAAGAAAGCCGAAGAAATTGCTCTCGAGTGCAAAAAAAAGAAATATAAGGGCTGCTATTAACCTTGTTTCTCTCACATTCTCCGAGTTTTTTGATATGAAACGACAGCTGACAATTTTAATTGGCTTTATTGCATCGATATTCTTCTCGGCAAAAGTATGGGCTTTACCTCCTTGTCCAGGAAATTACCACGAGAGAAATTGGAATAATTGTGTTAGCACCAGGCTCTATGAAGATGGAAGCAAATACATCGGTGAATGGAAATATGGAAAGCCTCATGGACAAGGAATCTCAATTTGGCGCGATGGAGGAAAATACGTAGGCGAATTCAATAACAATAAACGCCATGGGAAAGGCACCCTCACGTACTCTAATGGAGATAAGTACTCCGGCGAGTGGAAAACCAATGTGTCTGAGGGAAAAGGCACTTATACTTTTTTCAATGGTGCCAAATTCGCCGGTGAATTTAAGAATGGTAAAAAACACGGACAAGGTAAACACACCGATGAAAATGGAAACATTAAGGAAGGCATATGGAACAATAATCAGTTTAAATACACTAGAAACATTTCACCTGAGGCTACTCCTCAAAAAATAAAGACAGGTTTAGATATCTGTCCTGATGGCTATAACAAGGCAACCTGGAATGAATGTGTAGGTACCAAACTCTTCTTTAATGGCGCTAAATACAAAGGCGAATGGAAAAATGGCAGACCAGATGGGTTTGGTAGTTACACTTACGCCAATGGCGATAATTACACTGGACAGTTTAAGGCTGACAAGCCAGAAGGGAAAGGCGTCTATAACTTTGCCAACGGAGACAAGTACGTCGGTGGATGGAGGAACAAGAAACCGGTGGGGGATGGTACCTATACTTATGCCAAAGGAGATGAATACGCTGGTCAATTTAAAAATGGCAAACCACATGGACACGGCTCATATACCTGGAGCATAGGGGACAAATATATTGGGTCTTGGAAGGATGGCTTGAAGCACGGCAAAGGAACCTATACGTACCTCGACGGAGATAAGTATTCTGGTGAGTTTAAAAATGGTAAACATCACGGGAGCGGGAAGATTACTTACGCCAACGGAAAATTTTTTAAAGGCATGTGGAAAAATAGTTACTTAAACTCACGGAAACAATGATTATCTGGTTGTGACCCTTCTCTGGGTCACAACTGTGTTATTAACCGAATGGAATCGAATTTGATCAGTGTACTGAGTGATATAGCGGTTTAGTTTATGGGGATATTTGTGTAACTTATCATCTCACATATTCTTGGAACTGCATATTCCAGAGAATATTTAAAATTTAATTTTAGTCTAAATGAGATGTAAAAAAGGATCAACGTATGATGTCAATTCTCGTTATTGACCGGGGGTATTTTTTTCGTTGCCCGAGATCTTTTAATCGATGTTCAAGCACTGGAAAGGATTGGTGCCCTTTTCCAAAAATTGTTCTCAAGGTTTTAAGGATTCTTTTTGAATAAAATACAAAGCAATGACCCAGGATCGTCTTTTCGACCCGCCTGGTCTAAAATACCACTCTAAACTCAGGATAAGAACTACAACCCATAACATCGAAGAAGGCAAGGAAGATAAGATGATAATTCAATTCAGAGTAGGTAGATATAATAGACACGCAAAGCAGACTTGAAATAGTGTGTGTAAGCGTCGATTTCCGCAACTACAAATACACCAGTATCTCCAACGAAAATCACCAAAGGAGAGGTGCCCGAGTGGTTGAAGGGACCGGTCTTGAAAACCGGCAGGCGTGCAAGCGTCTCGTGGGTTCGAATCCCACCCTCTCCGCCATTAAATTTAAAAAATTGAACAAATCATATATGACAATTTGAAAGATCATAGGCGAATTTAATATTTGAATTCTGATTTTAGCTATTAATGTTTTAGATTTTGAGCTTACATAGATGCTTAATAAATACGAAAGAATAAAAATTTTTGCGCTGATTGGTCTTTCCTCAACATGGCCTTTCTTCACATTTATTTCCAACAACGTTACTGATACGCTTGACTATGGCTCGGTTTTTGACATTTGGCTTGTGTGTTTCCTAACATTGACCTTTGCCGGATGGCTTGTCACGCATTTACCAATAAGCGTAGACCTTAAGCGCCGACTAATACACATCGGCTTAATTTTCTTTTTGAGTTTGTTTTTGTTTGGCGTAGTAGTCGACATCTTTCAATCAAACTTTGGCATTGACCGATTTCGGTGGTCCATTCTGACCTGGGCTATTTTGACGTTCGTCCTTTCCATACTGACCTGGCGACATTCCTACCAATCGGCATCTTCGATGCACATGATGTTTATAATTTCAGCAATGTGCCTTACAGCTGGCTTGAACATTGTTTATAAACTTTATGAGCCCAATTGGCGGACAAAAAACGTGGCTTTGAATCGCACAATTTCAATAAGTGGAGAAAAAATAGTAAGTAAAATCAACGTTTACCACTTTGTATTAGATGGGTATGGGCGGGCAGATGCGTTACATGAAGGACTAAATTTTGATAACACTCCCTTTATACAAAATTTGAACAAAATGGGTTTTTGGCTGGGTCATAAAAGCTTCGCAAACTACCCGAACACATCGCTTTCTGTTTCTTCTATTTTAGATATGGATTACCTGGTCGAGCCGGGAGCAAACGCGTTAAAAAATTATACGCAATATCAGATTCTACTTTCTGGACACAATCGTACCGTCAATACTTTTAAAGGCCTAGGTTATAAATTTGTCATGGTGCCGCCAGGTAGCTGGGCTGGAACCGACTGCCGCGGAACGGAAAATATTTGCCTAAGAACAGACGCTATTGGCATTAACGAAACTCAGATAACACTGTTAGCAATGACCCCGTTCGAAGTAATCGTTCGGAAAATAGCTCCATCTTTTCTGACATTTAAGCGGAACGAATTTCCCAACATGATAAAAGATATCCGAAAAACAAAGGCTTCATCACGTAAACCGTTATTTGTATTCTCGCATCTGATGATACCTCATGACCAAATTTATACGCGAGATTGTCAGATCAAAAGTGAAATTAATAAATTTGCTGAATCAATTTCTGAAGAAAATAAACGTAATTACGTCGAAACAGTTGAATGTGTTAATCGTCAGATATTAGAACATTTACCTAAACTTATTTCTGACGACCCCTCTGCAATTGTTATTCTTCAATCCGATCACGGGTTTTTTTTTGGAGATTTGTTTGATCGTCATCCTAACGAATGGAATATCGAAGAAATCAAATGGCGTTATGGCAATCTCAATGCCATTCGTGCGCCGGCAAAATGCAGTAAATATTTGTATCAATACATGTCCGCTGTTAATACGTTTCGATTCGTATTTGGATGCCTGAATAATATGTCTCCTAATTTTCTTGCGGACCGACTATTTCTCACGCGATATAAATTTAACGAAGTGATCGTATCAGACATATTGCCCTAAAATAGCAATTGAAACTTGTTTTAAGAATATAAAGTTTACTATTTCTATAGAACCGCCCAGTCAAATAGGCCCTAAAGTTATGAAAGCTCTCACAATTCTTTTATTTACTGTATTTGTAGCTGGTCCAGCGCATGCTTACCTCGACGCTGGTACCGGTAGCATAATATTACAGGCAATTGTAGGTACTATTGCTGGTGGGTTGGTAGTAATCAAACTATATTGGTATCGGATCAAAAATTTCTTCAAAAACCGTACACCCGAAGAACCGAAGGACCGTAACAAAAATTGACGCTTCAACCTTCAAGCTCTTATTCGTTTAGGGATCCATGCAGTATGGTATTTGATAAAGACGTCCACATTTATCGAACCATTACCCAATTATCGAACCATTACCCAATCGGCGCTCAGCGACTTTGAGTATGTCAAAGCGACTGGTTTGCTTGAAAAACCAATAGAAAGTGGAGATCTAGTAATTTATACGCGCGCCGATAAATCAGATCTTGGAACTGAAGCCATAAACGAAGAGTTGATTTTGGAGCGTGAGAAAATACCTCTTATTTCAGGAATATAGACGAGACCAGTTGGCTTCAAATACTTCTTTAATAACCTCAGCACCTATGACACCGCTATTGCCGATGTTAAAAACGAAATTTTCCCTGAGTTCCTTTACACGCATCTCAAAGCCTTCCGGGGACACCGCCAATTCTGCGACCACGGACGGTAGTTTTTTGATATCTTCAGCCGGTAATATTTTACCAATTTTTTCACGGAGCAAAATCTCCAGAGGAACAGACTTGAGCCGGGAATACTCAGCGTTATTAAGTTTCAAAGGCTGGTCAATGAATACAACTGGTTTTTCAAGGCCAAATGCAAACTCCAAGGCGACACCTGACCAATCGCTTACCAAAATATTGGCGGCATGCAGAGATTCATTTGTCCTAGTGTCACCTTCAAAATTAAACGATGGATGGTTGCCAAATCGGATGATCAGTTTTTTTTTCAAATTTGGTGACCGCTTACTCGTCATCTGGTGCGGTCTGACGGTAACTTGAAGGCCGGCATCCAGCAGCACCTCTATGGTTTCTTCGCCCCGCGTTTCTAATAGGCCGTTCGGCCCCCAAGATGGTGCAATCAAAACATGGACGGCTTCATCTTTTAATGGGAGAGGGCGTTGTTTTTTCTCTTCAAGCAGTTTATCCAGAACACCGTATCCGTGGTTGAAAAGCTGTTTAGATGGAAGTTGGTTAAGAACTTCCCATTCTCGAATTTCCTCTACGTGGTGTTTTCCAACGCATAGAATACTATCGAAATGGTCAAAGGCTCCCTTCCGGTAAATCATGTGTGTGCTCACAATTGAGTGAAATAGATACATGTAATGGACACAGGAACCAGACCGTTTGATATAAGAGTTACCGAGGTCGGGCATAGTCATGATCACTAAATTCACATTCAATGTATTAAGCACCACCGTTCGAAATATCCCCTCACCAATGAAAAACGCTCTAATCCCAGAACGATTGTCTTTCAAAAGAGGATCATTGGGATCCGACGTTAGCCAAATAATTGGCTGTTCGAGGGTGTTGGTGAGTTCCTCGATAATAGACTCAAAGAACTTCCAATAGTCTGCCCCTTCAGAGTAGAAAACGATCAACTCGTTTCGAGATTTTAGTTTTTGAAATCGGCGCATGTCACGCCAGGCACGGCAAAATAACTGAAATATTTTCATCTTAATTTGGTCTCACGTAAAATCCACTTCTCGTCTTCTCGAACAAACACAATCTTTCTTTCCTTTTGATATACTAGAAAGGCCGGTGCTGTTTGTCGATGTGCCGCGTAAAATCAACAACCCGGAATAGGCCGCCGTAGCGTTAACGCCGCTGGAAGTTTCCTATCGCGAGGAGGTTGTCAGAGTCATCAACCCGGAACGGTTGGATGAGTTGCCGGCCGCCCTCGCGTCCCTTCAGGAAGAAGCTACCTCGCTTAAGGCGAGGTAGCGCACGCTTCGCGGGAACAAATTTTATAATATTGGGGATAGCGCACGCAACCCGCGGGGCGGAGATTTTAGCCGAATTGGCTACTCGCATGAAAAACCAGGCTTAAGCCCCTCTCTGCCTAAGATAAATTTTTGACAATAAATTATATAATTTAAAATGCTTGATTCATTTAATTAATACGTTAACTTGTTTGCTAACACTATAACTTTTGACAGAACTATACCTATACCCATGTCTAAAACTAAAATATCACAGCGCCCGAAAGGACTTTTTGGCGTCTATATTAGGAACCTCCGCGAAGAACAGAAAATCGGGCAGCGTAAACTGGCACGGGTGATCGGCGTTTCTGCACCCTACTTGAATGATATTGAGAAGGGCAAGAGGCCAGCGCCCCGGACAGAGCTGGTTAAGGCGCTGGCGCGGGCCCTGGACGCCGACCTTGAGACCATCAACGATCTTGCCGGTGCTTCCAAAAACGCCTTGGCCCCCGATGTGGCCGAATTTATCCAGGATAACCCCGAAGTGGTCTCGCTGCTGCGCATGATTAAAGTCTATGAACTCGATGATATTCAGATAACGGAGCTTGAAAAAATGATGACGTCAACAAACGCCAAAGCCATCATCATCGCCGCCGGACTGGGCAGTCGATTGAAGGGCTATACCGAGAACTTGCCTAAATGCATGCTGAAGTTTGGCAATAAAACGCTCCTCGAAAGACAATTAGATGCCTATCGGGAATGCGGTATCAGCAATATTTCTGTTATCCGCGGCTACAACAAAGAGAAGATCAATTACGAAGGCCTGCGTTATTTCGAAAACACAGATTTTGAGAACAATAATATTCTCAATTCTCTGTTCTATGCCGAAGACGAACTGAACGGGAATGTTATCGTTTCGTATTCAGATATTCTTTTTGAATCCTCCGTAGTCAAGCGGCTGCTTGAATCAGATGCCGATATATCCATCGTTGTCGACATCGATTGGCGTGCGTATTACGTGGATCGTAAGGACCACCCTCTCGAAGAGGCGGAAAATGTCATCTTCAACGCCAATAACGAAGTCGTAAAAATTGGCAAAGTCCTGACGGCAAAGGACGATGTCTTTGGTGAATTCATCGGTATGATGAAATTTTCACCGCGAGGTGCCAATCTCTTCAAACGGCATTTTCAACGCGCCAAGGAACTGTTTTGGGACCGCCCGTTTCAGCGGGCCAAAATCTTCCAGAAGGCCTATATCACTGACATGATCCAGGACATGGTGGACCTCGGCGTCCCCATCCATTGCGTCATCATCGAGCGCGGTTGGAAGGAAATCGACACCGTCGAGGATTATGAGAAAGCATTGAAGGAATTTGAGGAATGAACCAAACCATGGGTCCCGTCTCAAACAATAAGCCCGAACAAAATTTAAGGAGTAACCCTATTATGAATTACAAACGCTTATGGGCCGGGATCATAATCGGAATATTGTTAATCCTTCCCAGTCAATACGCAAAAGCCGAGCCGATTAAACTCAACATGGTTTTTGTTCCGGCAAGTGAAAAAGGTGACGACAATGATTATGTTAATCTGATCAAGATTATCGAAAAGCTATCCGGACTTGAAATCAAGACCATCCGGGTGACCGATTACAATGCCGCCGTGGAGGCCATGCGGGCAGGCAGGGCTCAGATCGCTTGGTACGGTGGCAAGACCTATATCCAAGCCGCAGAAATTGCCGATGCGGAAGCCTTTGCCGCCGGCGTTCGTAAGGGGGACAAGGACGCTAGCTACTTCGCGTATTTTGTTGTTCCTGCCGACAGCCCACTTAAGACCCTGAAGGACATCACAGGAAAAACGCTAGCGCTTAACCACATAGGCTCTACCAGTGGCGATTTGATTCCACAGGTGGAATTGATGAAGGTGGGTCTATCGGCCAAAAACAAGGATGACTTCAAGAAGGTCTTTTATGCGGGAAGCCATGATGCATGCTTATTGGCTGTAATCAACAAGCATGTGGACGTTTGCGGTATGAGTTCGCGCAATTTCGACGCCCGCCTCGCCGACAACACCTTCAAGCGCGAACAGGTTCGCATCATTCACCGGTCAAGCCCGGTGCCGCCGCCGCCGCTCGCCTATTCTAGGAAATTGCCTATTGAGATACGGAACAAGATCAAACATGCGACGCTGGAAGCTCATAAACATGGGCGGATCGGCGGTTATGGTGGTGAAATGTCCCATTACGTAGAGGTCAAGGATT
>Ga0115002_10004376_pt1 | contig 17100 bp, 17 predicted proteins | sample ArcticOcean_MG_C_8_FD_89576 | JGI IMG/M metagenome (GOLD analysis project Ga0115002, IMG submission 89576) | Marine microbial communities from western Arctic Ocean - ArcticOcean_MG_CB11_86 | ecosystem: Environmental > Aquatic > Marine > Oceanic | place: Arctic Ocean: Canada Basin | collected... | reverse complement strand
GTTTGTCCAGTGTGCGTGCGGTGGCGCGGGAATAGTGAGTTGTCAAACAGAATTATGTTTCCTGCGCCAGGCAAGCCCTTCTCGATCATTTCAGGCTCGTGTGAATGTGCCATGCCACCTTTGTAGTCGTGAGTGCCCTCCCAGACAACATCACCTCTTTGCTTGTCGATTATGTACATCATGTTGATGTTCCTGGCATTAAAAATGATATTGCCGGGTCGAAAGCGTTCATCACCGTCGTCGTACCACTTGTTCTCGGGCAACGGTGCAATTGAATTCGCGTGTAGCCAGTCGTTCAGTGGTGTGAGGGGTGAGAAGAGATTCAGATCAATATGATCGTGAGCGTGCCATTCCCACACGACTTCACCATCCGTGTTGACCTCGTAAATATCGCCGCCGTTTTGATGCTCTTCACTGCCGCGCTTGCGGGGTGCCCACCAGGGAGCGATTTTTTCGTCGACGTCATCGACCCGGTCCTGCGCAGACTGGGGAATGGGTTCATGCGCGATCAACAGCGTGTTGCCATTTGGCAGGTAGCGGAGGTCATTTTTCGAGCCAATGCCCTGGTGCTCCCAGACCACATTACTGTCCCAGTCATACTCAATAACTCGTTTGTCGGGACCCGCGTACAAAAGGTGACCATTCGGCATCAGGCGGCTGCGTTTGTTGAAGGTCGGCGCAACATTCCACGTATGAACGACATTGCCGTTCATATCGATCAATCGTATGTCGCCAGGCGATTTGCCCTCGGCACGTACGGCGGCGGATGGATGATTTCCCAGGTCAGTGTGATCAGAAATCAGAATGTAACTACTGTAGGCGACATCCGGCTGATAAATCGTCGTACCGGTTGGGTAGATTGTCGGATAGGCGAACGCAAAAGCGCCGATACAGCAAAGGAATATTATGCTCGAATATTTCATCGATACAGCCCCCATGTCTGGCCGGACGGCCAGGACAGCCGGCGGCAACTAATAGTCTGTTAAAAAATGCATCCATGGCTAATTCAACAAGCTGCTAGTGCAATTGATCATACGGGAGCGATGGGAGCCAATCCAATTGTGAGCCTAACGCACTGTGATACACGATCCGTATGGCGAGACTGGATGGACATCGGGATGCAGGGCATGCGCCATAATTTCCAGTCCGTCGACCAATCGCGGCCCAGGCCGGCTGAAGAAGTCGTTTCCGTCCGCGAGCAGGACTCGTGCATTAACAATGGCCTGCATCTGCTGCCATTCATCGCCAGTTTGCAGTTCAATGACATCTTCGAGTGCTCGTTCGGATGAAAATCCGCAGCAGGCGATGAACAACACGTCGGGTTTCGACTCGATCACCTGATCCCAGGTGATGGTCGAGGAAGGTTTGCCGTGCGCGCCCAATACATCGATCCCGCCGGCAAGTTCGACCAGTTCCGGGTTCCAGTGGCCGCCGTTAAAGGGCGGTAGCAGCCATTCGAGGTAGGCAACTCTTGGTCGTTCGTTGATCGGAATGGCCGCTGATCGTGCTGACACAGTGGTGCGCCTGGCATTGAGCTGATTGAATAAATCACGAGTGGCGCTTTCGAAACCCAGTGCTTCGCCAACGCGCTTGCAGTCGGCAAAGACCTCATCAAGCGTGTTCGGCTCCAGGTCAATAATTTGGGGGCGTGACGACAAAGCATCCAGCGCAACAGCAACGTCGCCGGTTGACACCGCACAAACATCGCAAAGCGCCTGAGAAACAATGAAGTCCGGTCTGGCCGATTCCAGGGCAGACAGGTCGAGCTCATACAGCGCCTCGTTGCCGGTCAGATGATCACGCACATAACTGTCAATCACATCGCTGGGTTCTGTGTAGGGCACACTCGTACTGGTCATTGACGGCAGGTTTTTGACGCCAGGCGGATAGCCGCAGCTGTGCGACACGCCGACGAGGTGCTTCTCCAGACCGAGCGCACAGACAATTTCTGTGGCGCTCGGTAATAGCGTGACGATGTTCAAGCTGGCAGGGGACTCAAAGGTCGTTCCTGCAGACGTGAATGCAGACCAAACAACAGTGCTGCATAGCTTGCGTTGGCGGCAATTCCTGCGCTCAGGTAGGGCAGGTCGTTGACATAGCACTGTAGCAGGCCCGCAGGTGTCGGCGGATACATGCCGACCAGCCAGATGGAGAAATTTGAGACAAGATAAAAAATGCAGGCGCTCGCGATTACAGAGAGTGAGAACCTCCGTGCGCTTTGCTTTCGCACCAGCAGACGTCCGGCGATGGTGCTCAACGCAAACCCTGCATATACGGGTATAGGTCGAATAAATGCCCTATTGCATCACGCCCACGACCAGTGGAAGGCTGTTTAGTCCACTTTGCATCCCGAGTACCCCGGAAATCTTCTCCGAATCCCTTACGCTGCACCGAAAGTACGGCCTCAATTGCCCATTTTTCCGACTATGCCCGTTCTCAGACCGACCGACTCCCTGTCGAAGCCGTTTCTGGTCGCAACATGGGTGAAGCAGGAGACTTGCGCTGAACTAGCCGAACAGGCTGGCTTGTGGCGGGCCGCGACTATTGGGGATCGGTACCCCTGCATCCAGTGGCGATTGCTCCTGCAGATGGTTCAGTATCTTCCTGATGACCGCGAGATTCTCAATGCAGGCAATTACCTTGGCCGCACTACCGCAGACTTGGCAGGTTGCCACATCAATATTGAACACCCGCTTGAGTCTCTGAGCCCAACTCATCCCTACATGAGCTTGCGTGAGTGTTTTCTTATCCTGACGTTCTGCCACTTTCGCGCTGCCCTTGCCCCGCCTGGCCGGGGTCACCCACACCCGGTATTTACTGTTCGGCGCAAACACACCATGGAATCGGGTCAGGTTCACTCTGGGTCTGGGTACCAAAGCGGCCAGTTTGGCGATGAAATCCACCGGTTCGAAGATGACGTGAGTCGTACCATCACGATAAGGGGTTTTCAGCTCATAGCGAACCCTACCCTGATTGGTCAGTGACAGTCGCTTTTTGGCGATGGCCGGTCGGGTGATATGCCCTCACATTTGGCGTGAAGTTCTGAGCGAGAATAGAAACGCAGTGAAGCCGATACGCGTGCAATGAGCGGCTTTCACCCAAAGTGATCGTCCCGCGAAGCATTGACATTAGCCAATACATCAATCCCCTGCATCGACATCCAATGCAACAAATCGATGAACACCCAATTCTCAGCCAGCTTGTCGCCATCGCGGCGGTAGATATCGACCACTCGCATATCGGCGCGAACGTCGTTTCTTGTTCTGAATTTGGTCGGGGTGAGAAGATTCGAACTTCCGACTTCGTCGTCCCGAACGACGCACTCTACCAGGCTGAGCTACACCCCGATCCGGGTGCAATAATACCCATATATAAGTGTGCGGGCTAGGGAGCTATTCGAATCGTGCAGCAACAATCGATTGGGCAGCGACGATGACCATCCCTGTGTGCTGATCGTGCCGGTGACCATGGGCCCAATCATCGTTTGCTGACTTTGCTGATTTACCATTGCCGCCAACTTCAGACACCATAATCATTGCGGCTCGAATACGCATGTCGAGCTTTTGCGGCAATAGCTTGGATGCAATTGTGTGCGCGCCGGTCGCCACCAGAGCTCGATGGGTGAAAATTTTCTCACCAGAGTTCAAAACAATCTCGACCTGGCTGCCTGTTCGATTTAAGTTGGCGGGGGTCGATATAACCGGAATCTCTGGTCTGTAAAACTGCGCTCGACCCTCGTTCGAATTGCAGGTACGGAAAACGTTCCGCAAGGGCGTTGTGATCAAGTAATCAACGTGGCCAAAAACCTAGTTGGTATATTAGGATCGTCGTTTGACGGCGAAATCAGCGATCGTGATCAGTGCTTCTTTGTATTCCGAATCGGGAATGCTGGACAGCGCATCGATGGCGATATCCGCAGCTTCCTGTGCGCGCTTCGCCGTGTATTCAAGTGCCCCCGTCGATTCGATTACAGTATGGATCTCGTCAAGATGATCCAGACCACCTTCTTCTACGGCTGATCGAATCATTTGTCGCTCGCTTTCCGTGCACTTTTCCATTGCGTAAATGAGCGGCAGTGTCGGCTTGCCTTCGGCGAGGTCATCGCCTAGGTTCTTACCCAATTCTTCCGGCGATGCGTCGTAATCTAAGGCGTCGTCGACCAATTGAAATGCAGTGCCAAGGTTTTGTCCGTAGCGAATCATTGCGGCCTCATCGGCCGGATCGCGGTCGGCAAGAATTGCTGAGATCTTAGCGCCGGCCTCAAATAGGCGTGCTGTCTTTCTGTAAATAACCTTGCGGTAGGCTTGTTCGGTCACATCTGGGTCATGCACGTTCATGAGTTGCATTACTTCGCCGGCTGCAATGGTATTAGTCGCATCAGCCAGAATTTGCATCACCTGCATACGGCCAACATTCACCATCATTTGAAAAGCGCGTGAATACAAAAAGTCGCCGACCAATACGCTAGCTTGATTACCGAAAACAGTATTCGCGGTGTCTTTGCCGCGGCGGCGATCTGAGGAGTCGACCACGTCATCGTGCAGCAGGGTGGCGGTATGAATAAATTCGATAATCGCGGCGGCCTGAATTTGCTTGTCGCCCGAGTAGCCCAATGCTTTGGCCGCGAGCAACACGATTAAAGGTCGAAGCCGTTTGCCGCCGCTCGTAACGATGTATTCCGAGACTTGGGATACGAGGATTACATCGCTTTGTAGGCTCTGCCGAATCAATGCGTCGACGGCGAGCATATCGTCCGCTGCGAGCGTTTTGACTTCTTCGAATCCGGGTTGAGTGGCTGTTTTTTCGACGGGCTGCATGATCATTGCGATAATGCCTCAATTGACTATTATTGGATACCTGACAGATTTCTGCGGACTTTATTCGCACTATTTGCAAGGTATTGAAATAAGGCGATATTTTTATCTGTCTTTCGTTGACCCAGGCCCGTCGAATCTATAAAATTCCGGCTCTTTTTACGGCTGCGGGCCCTGCATGGGTCGGACTTAATTGGCTTGCATCCGGAAATCAATTATTTTTCAGCTAGTTGCGTGAATCGCGACTGATATATTGGAGCAGGTTACGATGTACGTGGTTTTTCGCTCAGGTGGCAAACAGTATAGGGCGAGCAAAGGGGAAACCCTGAAACTCGAAAAACTCGATGCGGATGAGGGCGCCAACATTAGTTTCGACGAGGTCTTACTGGTCGGAGAGGGTAGCGATATTAAAGTTGGTAGCCCACTATTGTCGGGTACGAGTGTCAGCGCGAAAGTGCTGAAACAGGGCAAGAGCAAGAAAGTCAGCGTTGTTAAGTTTAAACGTCGACAAAACTACTTGCGTCAGCACACGCATCGACAGTTCTTTACTGAAGTAGAAATTACTGACATCGGCGGTAGCAAGAAAGCGGCGAGCAAAGAAGCTGTTGCAGAACCGGCGAAAAAGAAGGTAGCAGCGAAAAAGCCGGCGAAGGAAGAGACTAGCGAGGCAAAGCCTGCTGTCAAGAAAGCCGCGGCGAAGAAGCCTGCGACAAAAAAGGCAGCAGCGAAGAAGCCTGTTAAGAAAAAAGCAGTAGCGAAGAAGCCTGCCAAGAAAAAAGCAGCAAAGAAAAAGACGGACTAGGGTCCATTTAAAGTTTCACAATGTTTGGTTTTGACCAGACAACTGATACAGGAACAAGACTGTGGCACATAAGAAAGCAGGCGGTAGTACTAAGAACGGTCGTGATTCGGAATCGAAGCGGCTGGGTGTGAAGATTTATGGTGGCCAGGCAGTGACGCCCGGCAACATCATCATCCGCCAACGCGGCACGCGATTTCACGCAGGCACTAATGTTGGCATCGGGCGAGATCACACGTTGTTCGCGAAGAGCAGTGGCCATGTGAAGTTTGAAAAGAAAGGGCCAAAGAATCGCCAGTTCGTGAGCATTATCACTAACTAAAGCTGGTCGCCCTTAGGGGCGAGCGCTTCAGAGTTTGAAAGGCCCCGCTGAATGCGGGGCTTTTCGTATCTGGCGCACAAAACTCGCTCCAGCCAAGATTTGAGGCGAAAATTATCAAATGAAATTTGTCGATGAAGCAACCGTACGAGTGCAGGCCGGTAACGGCGGCCATGGTGCTTTGAGTTTTCGTCGTGAGAAATACGTTGAACGCGGCGGTCCGGACGGTGGCGATGGTGGCTATGGCGGCGATGTCTATCTGTTAGCCGACGAATCAATTAATACTCTGGTCGATTTTCGCGTGGCGCGAAGGTTTCGCGCCGAAAGCGGTACCGGCGGGGCAGGCCGCAATATGACGGGTAAATCGGGTGAAGACCTAGATGTTCGTGTGCCACGTGGAACGGTTATTCATGATGTTGATACGGGTGAGCTAATTGGCGATCTGACGGAAGATGGTCAGCGCCTGAAAGTGGTTGACGGTGGTCGTGGTGGCCAAGGCAATACCCGTTTCAAGAGCAGCACGAATCGAGCCCCTCGAAAGATTACGCAAGGGACGCAGGGTGAGGCACGTCATCTCGCGCTGGAGCTTAAATTATTGGCAGATGTTGGCTTGGTCGGAATGCCAAACGCTGGCAAGTCGACGTTGATTCGATCGATGTCGGCCGCCAAACCGAAAGTTGCGGACTATCCCTTTACGACCTTGCACCCTAACTTAGGCGTTGTGTCGGTCGGGCCCCTGCATAGTTTCGTGATGGCAGATGTTCCCGGGTTGATCGAAGGTGCGGCTGAGGGTGCAGGTCTCGGAATTCAGTTCCTAAAACATTTGCAGCGGACGCGCCTGCTGCTTCATCTGGTAGACATCGCACCGCTCAATAGCGACGAGTTACCAGTGGATGCATTTCGCGCGATCGCCGGTGAGTTGAAGAAGTTTTCAGAAGATCTGACCAACAAACCGCGTTGGTTGGTGATCAATAAAATTGATCTAATGCCTGATGATGATCGCAAGACGGTAGTGGAAGATCTGATTGCGGAATTGAGTTGGCAAGGCCCGGTGTTCTTGGTTAGTGCTGAAACGGGTGCAGGTACCGAGATGCTTGGTCAGGCGATAATGCGGCAGCTAGATGAGTGGCAGGAATCCGAAGACTAATTTTGGCTCGGGGCAAACGATTAAGGCTTGACCGTTGTGATCATATTCGCGATTTCGTAGGAGCGGCTTCCAGCCGCGATTGGAAACTGCGAACAATTATCGTGGCTTGGTCTAATTCTGATGGAGACGGTCGGATTAGAATCCGACTATTGCCGCTACTTACACAATTCTTCAACGGTCGCGCGGGTCTCGGTCAGAAATTTTCTTGTTTCATACGGTTTTAAGTATTCGCGCTCACCTTTTTCATCGGTGTTATACAAGCGTAGCGCATTCACGTAAGAGTCGTAAACCTCTTTGGCTCGTTGACAATATCGAGTTTCTTCCTCTTCACGTGCAAGCCGATCAGTGTCGGACTCCATGTCGGTAGCGTTTCGAGCTTTGGCATTGTCAGCGACCATCGAACGGCCGTCTTTGTAGACTTGGTTGCCATTTGCATGCCAAACCAATTCAACCCGAATGGCATCTTCATGGTCCGGCGAATCGCTATAGTGCACTTTGCCCATTTCGTCTGACCAGGTGTACAGAGCCTTCGTTGAGGTTACGTAACGGACCACGCCACTCATATCCGTCCAACGCCAAACATCGGCGTTAGCCGACAAACTAAACCCAAAGAAAATTACGGCAATTGTGAGGCGTTGGAACATAGAAACTCCAGACTGAACCGAATTATAGCCATATGCCTCATATGTGGCCTTGAACGCGTTTACATATTAGCAACCCCGAAATCCAGGCTAATTGCGGGCTGATATTTGCTGAGCTAACTGAAAGCGGCGCAATCGGTAAAATGGGCCCGTGCGCAAGTATTGCCACAATTTTGGGGCAAACAAAACGAATTTGGATGGTTGCGCCGGTGGAGTGCCGCCGGCTTGGTGCTACTTCGGGATGGCTTAAGCGGCCAGGGCTTTGACCATCTTATTGAGCCGGCTTTTATGACGAGCGGCCTTATTCTTGTTGACCACACCCTTGCCGATCATTGCATCAATAATTGGCACAGCAGCTTTGTAGGCAGCCGCCGCAGTGTCTTTATCGCCTTTTTCGACGGCGGCAAGGACCGCCTTGATTTGCGAACGCATGCGCGAGCGTTGGCCCATTTTCAGGAGTCGCGTTTTGTCCGCTTGCCTAGCCCGCTTACGAGCTGATTTAATATTTGCCACTGTATGAATTCCGTTAGTTTTGAATCGGGCTCCGAAAGGCTGGTATTATCTGCCGGACCTTGAAGAGCCGCGTATTATTCGCGGGCCCAATGCGATTGTCAATGCTTGGCCCCGAGTCATTTTTCCGGCGCGGCTTCACGCCGCTAAATCACTGATTTTGGTTGTATTTCGGGCTACACTGAGCGCCCCCCTGAGGTGTTAGAACACGCAATCCATGGCAGATGACCCGTCGTCCGAAAAAGTAGCCGAGAAAGGCGTTGGGGCGTCCGGAAGTGCCCAGTTCGGCGGGCGACTACTGCGCTCAACCTCTGTCGTGAGCGGCATGACGCTCATTTCCCGAATTTTGGGGTTAGTACGGGATGTCGTATTTGCCCGCTTTTTCGGTGCGACCATTGTGATGGACGCGTTTATCGTCGCCAACCGCATCCCCAACATGTTGCGGCGGTTTTTTGCGGAAGGGGCTTTCTCGCAGGGCTTTGTGCCTGTTATGGCGCGTTATCGAGCGGAGCATTCGCATGAGGATGCGCGCGAATTTATTGACGCAATAGCGGGGACCCTCGGGCTGATTCTTTTCGTCGTAACGCTCATTGGTGTCATTGCTGCGCCACTACTGGTGCTGGTCGTTGCGCCGGGATTCGTCGGAAACGACGGCCGCTTTGAACTGGCAGCGGTGATGTTGCGATTTACGTTTCCTTATCTCTTGTTTGTTTCGTTGACCGCATTTGCAGGCGGTGTGTTAAACACTTACGGAAAGTTTGCAGCTCCGGCGTTCACGCCGGTCATTTTAAATGTTGTGCTTATCGGTTTCGCGTTGTGGCTGGCTCCTCAACTAGCGGAGCCTGGTATGGCGTTGGCATATGCGGTGTTTGTAGCCGGCATAATTCAGTTGCTGTTTCAGATACCGTTCTTGAGTAAATTAAACGCGGTACCGCGGCCGCGTTGGAAGCCGCAGCACGAGGGCGTCAAACGGGTAGGTCGTCTAATGCTGCCGGCGATTTTTGGATCTTCTGTCGCGCAAATTAACGTGCTTCTCGGTGGCATCATTGCGTCACTGTTGGGCGTTGGAAAAATCAGCCTTCTTTACTATTCGGATCGATTAATGGAATTCCCGTTGGGACTCTTCGGTATCGCACTTGCAACCGTGACATTGCCTTATCTGTCGCGACAAGCCGCAACTAATTCGATGCAGGAGTTCTCAGCCACACTGGATTGGTCGATGAAGCTGATTTGTCTAATTGCGGTGCCGGCTGCAATCGGCCTCATCGTTTTAGCAGAGCCCTTAATCACGACGATATTTTACGGCGGAGAATTTAGTCGGCTGGACGTCGAATTGTCGGCATTGAGTTTGCAGGCGTTCGCGATCGGGTTAGTCGGATTCTCATTTGTGAAAATTTTGGCACCTGCCTATTTTGCCCGCGAAGATACGAAGACACCGGTCCGGGTTGGACTAATTGCGCTGCTGGTCAATTTGGTTTTGAGCGTGATATTTGCATTGGTGCTCACCCGTATCGGTTTTGCGGGCACTCATGCTGGACTCGCCCTGGCCATATCAATTGCGGCTCTCGTCAATGCGTGGCTGCTGTATCGGGGTCTTCGGCGTGCGCAGTTGATTAAGCACTCCCCTGGTTGGGTTTCAATGCTCACACGCTTCGTCATCGGAAATGTTGCAATGACGATGAGTATTGTCGCGCTCAATCGTCCACTTGATTGGTGGTTAGAGGCGGCAATCTCGCAACGATCGGGATGGTTAGGGATCGTAGTCGGGACGGCTGCGGCGGTCTATTTTGGCGTACTTCTGGTCGTCGGCGTCCGTCCGGGGCATTTGAGCTTGAATAAGCGTTAGTACGTATCCCTACAGTGACTAGTACAATACAGATAGGATAGCTCCAGAAAACTCATCGAATGCTACTTTCGCGTAACGCCTACCATTTTCCCTTCGATATCGTTGCCGACGGCAGTGTCGCGACAATCGGTGCGTATGACGGATTGCATCTCGGGCATCAGGCATTACTCGACAAAGTGATTGCGACGGCTAAGTCGAAGAGCCTCCCATCCGTCGTCATGAGTTTCGAACCGACCCCAAGAGAATTTTTTCAGGCGGAGAAACCACCCGCAAGATTGATGAGGTTTCGCGAGAAGTTCGAAGCGTTGGCAGAGTCGGGCATCGATATATTCTTTTGTCCGCGCTTCGATACGTCAATGAAAAATATTGCTGCCGACACCTTTATACGGAAGATTCTCATCCATTCGTTGAACATCCAGCACCTTGTGGTTGGAGACGACTTTCGATTCGCAACGCGGCGAAGCGGCAACTTTGACCTTTTGTGCCGAGCGGGCACCAATTTGGGCTTTACGGTCGAGCAGGTATCGAGCATTTTGCAGAATGACGAACGTGCCAGCAGCACCGCCATTCGAGAGGCTCTTTGGACTGGCGATTTAATTCGAGCGAAAGCCTTGCTTGGACGCGACTATCGTATGTCGGGCCGGGTCATTATGGGTAATCAACTGGGCCGCACATTTGGCTACCCCACGGCCAACGTCAATTTGAATAGGCGCCAGAGCCCGGTAATGGGGATCTTCGCTGTACGGGTATCCGGTGTCGACTGGGGACCGCTTGATGCTGTCGCGAGTGTTGGTACCCGACCGACTTTTGATGGCATAAAGCCCTTGTTGGAAGTGCATATTTTTGACTTTGATCGGGACATTTACGGACAATACATCCATGTCGATTTCGTCTCGCGCTTGCGCGGTGAGGAAAAGTTCGACAACGCCGATCAGCTGATCGCACAGATGGATATTGATTCAGCGATGGCTCGCGACATTCTTCAGGCGACTTAGAACCAACGGCTAGTAAAAGGAAGTGCATTGACAGAGCAAGAAACAAATGGAGTTGTAGTTAAACCCAACCAGAATGCGTCATTCTATATTTGGATGGCTCTGTCGTCGGTCGTCATCGTTATTGATCAGGCGACCAAATGGATGATTTTGAAATGGGTGCCAAAATACGACACGATTCCCGTTAATTCATTTATCAATATTACGCACCAACGCAATACGGGGGCTGCGTTTAGCTTTCTTGCCGACCAGGGTGGATGGCAGCGTTGGTTTTTCGTTTCATTGGCCACTTTGGTAAGTGCATACCTAATCGTGTGGTTGTGGAAAATTCGAACATCAGGACACCTCGTTCTTTCTTCAGGGCTTGCGCTTGTGCTTGGAGGCGCAATCGGAAATGTTGTGGACCGAATTAGACTCGGAAGCGTGGTGGACTTTGTTCAGGTGTTCATTGCTGGGTGGCCATTCCCGTCGTTTAATGTCGCAGACGCAGCAATATCGGTTGGTGCTGCATTGTTAATCATTGACACGTTGTTCTTTTCAGGAAAAGAGGCAGAGTAGGCGCACCATGCTGATCAGACCTATGCGCCACAAAAAAGCTGACCTATTTTAGGTTGGCTTTTTTGTTTCGATTGCAGATTCATTATCGTCGCGTGTTGGCCCAACAGTCATTGCACGGCCGGCGGCCTTCGAGTCCCGCCCGTCAATGGGGGTGCCACGCCTTAGTAGAGGGAGAGAATCGAATTATTAGGCTATTCGAAATGAATTTGTTTTATAATCTGCAACCTACTGATTCATAGGGGTTCCTGCGATGTCTCGACAGGAAATAGCAGAAAATCTTCATGCTCACGGAGTTTTTCCAACACCACAAAGATTGGATGTGGCGGAGTTGCTTTTGAAGCGCCCGCAACATCTGTCGGCGGATCAGATTATTGAGAAATTGCGCGCTAATGGTCGTGGCGTTTCTAAAGCGACTGTTTATAACTCTTTGAAACTATTTATAAATAAGGGCCTAATCAAAGAAATCAGTGTGGCGAATAGCCGCCGATTCTATGATTCGACGACGCACGTGCACCATCATTTTTATCATGTCGAAACGGGCGAGCTGACTGACATACCAGTTGAAAGCGTGCGGATGTTTGATTTGCCGCCGCTGCCGGAGGGCACAGAGGAAGACGGCGTGGAGGTCCTGATCAGAGTTCGGAACAAACAAATCTAGCCGATTGGATGGGACGAAGCTATACTCGCCGCCGATTCTCTTACGACCAAAAGAATTGACCTCATTTAGCCGGATTAGCTCAGGTGGAAGAGCGATAGATTCACAATGCAAGCGGTTAGCCGGAAAACAATGGATTATAGACGCCTAACCGAAAATTAGCAGGAAATATGCCGGTGTAGCTCAGTTGGTAGAGCGGTACATTCGTAATGTATAGGTCCGTGGTTCGATTCCGCGCACCGGCACCATCTTCCTGTTACCGCCGTGAAAAGATGAAATCCCGTTGATTGAAGGGGATTTTCCGGGATATGCTCGGCTTGTCAATACGTATAAAACACTTGTTTCAAAGATGTTTTCGACAATGGTGGTCGAGATTCGGAATATTGTGGAACATCATGGGCTTCACGCCGCAGGTCAGTGACTTCGCTCGTGTTGGCCTGCCGGACAATATCGCCAGCCAGGCGAGCGAGTTCAGCGGGGGGGGGCTGAGTTCGCTACATTCAGGTTAATTCACCGGGGTTAAGGCTCAAGAATGTAAACAAATACTTTGTATGCGGTGAATACGTTAGTGTCAGCGTTGTAGCGTCCACGTGCATGCATTGACCGTGTAGCATTAACGCCATTCAGTTCCAACGTTAGTGCGTTCACGAAGTCGTTAAAGTCAGTATAGAGTTGCAGACTGTCAGACGTCTTTACCGTAAACAGTTTTCGACCGGATTCCCGTGGAGCAATAAGCGTATCGGAATCAAGCGTGGTCAGATCAATTACGACCGAGCCCTGCTTAATATGGTGACGTTGATCGATATCCGGATTCAGGTTGTTGAGCAACAGACCGACACCATCCATCATGAGGAACGGTGTCGTCGTACCTTCCGCGCCCCAGTTGATGCCGACTGCACTACGTACGACCGAGTAGTCAATGATCGAGCGGCCGTCGAAGTCAGGCGGCGCTGCGCCAAACTCGTTCGGAAAGCCGTACACGACTACTGGTTGGCCAGTGGCGTCAGCTGCCATTAGCAGATTACCGGTTGAGATTTCGTAATTTGCCGGATCCGCATCAGTGTCAGGAGACATACCAGTGCCAGTGAAGTCGAACACCTGTACACGGCGACGGTCAATTGCGTGCAACTCAATATCGGTCTGCCCTGGCAAAACTGTATTCACAATTCCACTGAGGTGAGTCACGTGCATCAATACTGCGCCATTCGTCGCATCGATGTGTACGCCGAGATCGTCGTTGCTGATGACCGTGCCGCGGACCGTTACTGCTTGCCCAATTGAAATAGCGCTGTTGTCGAGCATCCTGATGGGTGCGCCGACTGCTCGATTAGTGTCGTAGGTTTTATAGACTACTGTATCCGGGCCAACTGTGACCGTCACGTTGTCGCGGAAGAAAGACCGCGCTGCATCGGTTGTCTCAGACAGAATAATCGTTCCGCCACGGATAATGAGTTCGTTTTCTAGTCTGGAAATAACGTTGCCTTTTACTGCATCCGAACTATTGCCCGGCACGCTGTTTCCGGCCAGTACGATGTTTGCTGTAAATTCTCGCGTCGCGACATTGAGTGTGCCCTGCGCCACAGTCAGCGTGCCTTGGTCGGCAGCTTCCATAGCGCGCAGACCTTCACTGCCTGTGTAAGCGGTTCCGTCGACCTCAAAGTCTGTTGTATCGGTGACGTTCACTTTCATACGACCGAAGTCGTTGACTGCACCGTAGAACGGGCGCAATTCGACGGTGTAGTTCATGTCATCAACGTTGGCTTCTATGAATCGGCCTCGTACACGATTTTCTTTCGTGTCGATTGGGTCGATCTCCGCCACGATGAACGGTTCTGCTGTCGCGATAGCGGGTGTCGGAACAATGTCGACCGTGTGCGATGCATTTAGGTCGAAGTCCAAGGTCAGTAGCGACGCGCGAGCTCTCGTGACCGTGAGTTGATCGCGGTCAGACAGCATGATCTTCAACGTTGTTTGCGTGAGCGCGTTTCCGCCGGCATCGACAACCGTTGCTGCTTTGATTGTGTCACCTTCCTCAACGAAAACTTCCGCTGATGTGTAGTCAAGTCCGATCGTACCCGCGACGTAAACACCTGGTGGGACGGTGGCGACGCTGATGAATTCGGTTAGATCCACATACCGCGAAAAATCGATTCGGATTCGATTAGGTAGTACGTTGACGATCGCGCCGTCTGCTCGCTCGAGCGTCAGTTCTGACACGTCCACTGTGTAGCTCGCGAAGTCGCCGTCGGCATCGGTCAAGCCAATTATGACGGAACCACATTCGGCAGTAGTGGAGGGGTCCGAAGGAATACAAACGCCAACACTTGGTGGCGGAACGGTATCTTCGGTGGTAGACGCACCGCCGCCGCAGGCGGCCAGTGCAACAGTAATGAACATCAGTGTCACGGATATCCATATCGTCGATTTCTTTGTGCCACCTGGCAGGTGGTTTTTCGAGGGATTCATAGTGATCTCCATTGCGAATTGTGTTCGTTATGTGGCTATAACGCGGCAGACAGGGGCCGGTTGACATCGCCCGGACAATTCATGAATAGCCCGAGCATGGAGATTCGATGAAGGTTGAAATAGGTCAATTTCGATCGAAATTTTCCATGCGGAAGGCCGAAGAAAGCAAAAAATTACAGTCACTTACCTTTTATCCTTGTTGTTATATATCAAGATGTACCAACTTCGATAATGAATCCTTGAATGAGCAAAACTGTTGATTCCAATCACGCCCAGCCAGCGCTGGTCGTTCGCCACAGAACGCTACCGGGCGAGCTCAATCGCGGTGCTGTCGATGCGCTACAAACGAAGATCGCCGTTAACGTTCAGAACCTGGACAAGAATCGTTTTAAGGAGCAGTTGCAGGAAAATATTTCTGAACTGACTGATGCCAGCGGCTGTGATGCTGCGTTCCTGATCCTCTTTAACAAAGGCTTATCCTGCATCGAAACCGTTTTGGCATCAAGTTCGGTTTTTTCGGCGTGGAATGCAGCTGCGCTGGAAGGCGAATGGTTATGTATTGCGCTAACGCCACTAATTGAAAAGGGAGACATTTTGATCGCGCAGCACGTTCTTTTGTACTTTCGACATCGAATTGCGAGGCAACTCGTCAGCAAAAATAATTCGCTTAGGTACTTTGTAATCTGCTAAGCCGTTTTTACAAGCGGCAATTAACGTTTTCGCTTCAAGATGCGCTTCTTGCGCCGGTACGACCACGGCGACAACACCTTCGCCAAAGTCTGGGTGTGGAACACCGATGACAGCCGATTCCTTTACGCCATCCAGATCGTCGATGAATAGCTCAATCTCTTTGGGATAGACATTCAGGCCACCTGTAATCACCATGTCTTTTGCTCGTCCGACAATAGCCACATATCCGTCTTCGTCAATGACGCCTTTGTCGCCCGTATTAAAGAATCCGTCGTTAGTAAAGTCTTCGGCCGTTTTGTCTGGCATTTTCCAGTAGCCGACAAACACGTTTGGCCCACGCACTTGAAGATTGCCAATTTCTCCGACACTGAGTGTTGTGCCTGTGTCATCGACAATTCGTACGTCGACACCGGGCAATGGCGGGCCGACGGTACCGGCTTTGCGATTTCCCTGTAGTGGGTTCGACGTATTCATGTTGGTTTCGGTCATACCGTATCGTTCGAGAATGCGATGACCAACACGTGCCTCAAATTCAGTGAATGTCTCCTCAAGTAGCGGTGCTGATCCGGAAACGAAAAGCCGCACGTTGTTGGCGACGTCCGCTGTAAATGTCGGCTCGGTAAGCAGACGAGTGTAGTAAGTGGGTACGCCCATCAGTACGGTACATTCGGGCAGATGCTGAATAACAGCTTTAGCGTTATAGGTGGTATGCCAGCGCATACTTGCACCACTTAACATCACGCAGCCGATTGCGACAAATAAACCGTGTACGTGAAAGATTGGCAATGCGTGAAGCAGGCGATCGTCCTCGGTGAATCCCCATGCTTCGACCAAAGATTCTGTGTTTCTCAGCAGATTTGCGTGCGTCAGCATGATGCCTTTCGGCACACCGGTTGTGCCAGACGAGTAGATGAGTGCCGCAAGATCGTCAGGCTTACGTGTAATCGTCTCGAAATTTTGTTTTTGGCTATTCGCATCATCAATGAGCGTGCCATTTCCATTGGCATCCATAGTCAGCACGACTTTCGCGCCGGTGGTCTGTGCAATTACGGAGATCGATTCAACATTCGCCGGGTCGCAGATAACGAGTGTTGGTTCTGCGTTGCCGAGGAAGTATTCAAGTTCGCTTTTCTTGTAACCGAGATTGAGGGGGTGATAAACAAGCCCTGCACGGAGGCAGGCGAGATACAGACAAAGGCTTTGTGGAGACTTGTCGATTTGAACCGATATTCGATCACCAGGCACGGCGCCTAGGTTCGTCAGTGAGTGGGCGATCTGCGCTGATATGTCCGCAATTTTCTGGTAAGTGTACGAGCGGTCGCCAGCGGTGCAAAGAAGCTCTTTCTCCCGGTGCAGCGTTATCTGTCGATCAAAGTGTGAGTATAAATTTGAATTTTCGGTGATCATTCGTATTTGCCCTTGGCATCGCTTTTTCCCATCCTGCGGGGCATCATACAGCTAAACGGTGGAATCAAAAAAGGAGGGGTCTATGGTTATCTACGGGGTTGCGCTGCTGTCATTTTGCATGCTGGTCGGCGTCTACATTGGGGATATTCTCGGTGATCTAATCGGCGTACAGGCGAACGTGGGTGGCGTTGGCGTAGCCATGCTGCTGCTCCTGTATTTGTCGAACCTTTCGAGCAGGAAGTTTTCCCTGGGAGAT
>Ga0115002_10004366_pt1 | contig 17127 bp, 11 predicted proteins | sample ArcticOcean_MG_C_8_FD_89576 | JGI IMG/M metagenome (GOLD analysis project Ga0115002, IMG submission 89576) | Marine microbial communities from western Arctic Ocean - ArcticOcean_MG_CB11_86 | ecosystem: Environmental > Aquatic > Marine > Oceanic | place: Arctic Ocean: Canada Basin | collected... | reverse complement strand
TGGCGGGGATCCAATATAAAAGTTTCCCCTGATGGAGAATGGCCAATTGGAGAGATGACAACAATTGCCTGGTGCTCGAGTTGACTGACAATCGCGGCCCTGTTAACTCTTCGCGTCGTTCCTGTGTGGTGAAAGTCGGTGCCATCCATGATGCCTATGGGTTTGGCAGTTACAAAGTTTCCGCCAGTTACCAGCATCTGGGTATGAATTGAAGCATGGCCCTTTGAAAGGCTTGCCTCGATTCGGGTTCGTGTCGTGACTATTGGTGCCAGAATTTTGGCTAAGATATCGGGTGTTGTAACAGGTATGTTGTCAGACATTGGCCACTGTACCTGTTGCTCGGCGAGTGACTGTGTTATTTGCGGTTCGGCACCGTGTACGATGATCAGTTTTACACCCAGGCTGTTTAGCAACGCGATATCGTTAATGACGTTGCTAAAATTCTCATGGTCGATGGCCTCGCCACCGAGGTAAATGACGAAGGTCTTCGCCCTGTGCGCGTTGATGTAGGGTGATGAATTCCTAAACCACTTGATGTGGTCGTTGTCAGTGCTCATGTCAGGCAATACTTTTCTACAAGGGCGCGGATTATAGCAACAGTTGGCGACAGTTGGTTAAGTGCGATGTATTCGTTGGGCTGATGTGCCCGGTCAATCGAGCCGGGTCCAAGAACGACGGTTTCAACACCGAGGTCAGAAAGAAAAGGTGCTTCTGTCGCGAAGGCGACCGATTGTGGAGCCTTACTGGTTAGGCCCGTCAGTGTGTCTAGTAGCTCAGTTTTATCATTCACAAAGGGTGCAATGGGAGCATGGATTAGATCCAAATTGCGTTGTAAACCCTCTTTATCCGGAAGCTCCGCCAATCGGGATTGCAACTCTTCAAGCACCTTGTGGTTGTCCATCCCGGGTAACGTACGAAGGTCCAAAGAAATGGAAACATGATCGCAGATGCGATTGGGATTGGTGCCGCCGTGTATGCATCCAAGATTAAGGGTTGGGTAGTACACGTCGAATCGGGAGTCTTTGAAAGATTGTTGTAGGTATTCCCTGTAGTGCTGGAGTTCCTGAATGATGTTTGCACAAGCATCGAGTGCGTTGACACCAAGCTCGGGGTTTGAGGAATGCCCCGAGTGCCCGACTACGTCAACGCGTAGCATCATCATGCCCTTATGCATTGTAATGGGAGCTAGAGATGTGGGTTCGCCGATGAGAGCGTAGCGCGCATTGTTGATGTGTTCTCTATCAAGAGATCGAATACCACTCATGGTAGATTCTTCGTCGGCGGTGGCCAGTATTGTCAAAGGATGTTTGAACTGCCGGTTCATAAAGGGTGCTATGGCTTCTACAATTAATGCAAAAAAGCTTTTCATGTCGCTGGTTCCCAGTCCATACCAACGATCATTTTGTTCCTTGATTTTGAAGGGGTTTGATTGCCACAGGTCTTGATCAAAAGGGACAGTATCGGTGTGTCCAGAGAGAATAAGTCCATCTGGACCTTCGCCCTTCGTAGCAATCAGGTTTAGTTTCCCAGACAAGCCGGGGATGGCATGAGTCGAGACGTTGAGCCCGATTCCATCCAGCCAGTCAGCGAGCAGGTTTACCACACCCTCATTTGAATGATCGTATTCGTTAAGCGTACTGCTCATGGATGGCGTTGCGATCAGCTCGCTGACCATTTCTTTAATGGTTGGTGTGCTCATCATGTGAGTGTAACAGCATGGTTAGACTAGCGGAAAGCCAGGGTAAAAAGGTGTAAGCTAGCAGGCACTTCATAGGCAGATTTGGTTGTGAACGACTCGAAGAAACCAGACATAACATTAAACTTCCGATCACTCATTAATGATTTGGTTGCTGATGGTCGAATGTCCACCGATTCGGCGGATATGCTGAGTTTAAAAACCACCACAAAAGAACAGCTTGACTGGCACCCGCTGGAGCGGGTTGCAGAAGAATCCATACCGGACATTAAGAATCCCGGGCACCACCTTGATATTGAAACGTTGACCCTGTGGCTTTGTGAAAAGTCAGGCCACGAATACTTAAGAATTGACCCGTTAAAAATCGACACAGCTGTTGTAACACGTGTGATGTCCTATGAGTTTACTAAACGCCATCAGCTTTTGTGTGTTGGCGTGACCGATGAGCAGATTCTGATTGCCAGTGCACAGCCCTATACCTCTGCCTGGGAGGCGACGATAGGGCAATCGCAGCCAGGAAAGGTGATTGTTCGGGTCATCGCCAATCCCTCTGACATCCGCCAGTATACGAAAGAGTTTTATACTATGGCGCGATCGGTTACCAAGGCCAATGCCCTGGGACTTGGTACCAGTTCGCTGGGCAATCTTGAACAGATGCTTGAATTGGGGCAGATCGATGAAGCGAATGACGCTCACATTGTTAATATTGTAGACCAATTATTGACCTACTCGTTTAACCAAAGAGCCAGTGATATTCATCTTGAGCCACGCCGTGACAAGGGGAGTGTGAGGTTTAGAATCGATGGTGTTCTACACACGGTCTATCAGTTGCCACCACCTGTGATGAGGGCGGTTATCAGCCGCCTCAAGACGCTGGGCAGAATGGAACGTGGCAGAAAAGCGTAGGCCTCAGGATGGGCGTCTGAAGACCAAAACACAGGATGCCCATGAGGTTGAGTTGCGTTTGTCCACATTACCGACTGCCCATGGCGAGAAGATGGTGATGCGGATTTTTGATCCGGATATTTTACTCAAGACATTTTCTGAACTCGGTCTGGCCAATGAGGATTATGATCGTTGGGAGGGTATGGTAAAAAACCCTAGCGGCATTGTGTTGGTGTCAGGTCCAACTGGATCGGGTAAGACTACGACACTTTATACCAGTCTAAAGCACCTTGCGACTTCCGACGTGAACGTCTGCACCATTGAAGATCCCATAGAAATGGTGGAACCCAGTTTCAATCAGATGCAGGTCCAGGCGAATATTGATCTAAGTTTTGCTGATGGTGTTCGTGCACTATTGCGGCAGGACCCCGATATCATCATGGTCGGTGAGATTCGCGATCTTGAAACTGCGGAGATGGCAATCCAGGCAGCACTGACAGGACACCTTGTATTATCAACAGTACATACCAATGATGCGCCGCTGGCGGTAACACGTTTGCTGGAATTGGGTGTGGCCCCCTACCTGATTAAAGCAACGGTGCTTGGTATTATGGCCCAACGCCTAGTGCGTACTCTATGTGGAAGCTGTAAGGCCCTTGCAGAAACCGATGCTGAAGGCTGGAAAACACTGGTTAGTCCGTGGAAAGGCAAAGGCGTCGCCATGCCAAAGCATGTTTACAATCCCGTGGGGTGTCTTGAGTGTCGCGAAACTGGCTATCTCGGTCGAGAAGGTATTTATGAACTCCTTCTGATGAGTGATCCAGTGAAAGCCCTGATATCAGGAGATGTAGAGATAGGCGCGTTGCGCAGGACAGCTATGAAGGAAGGCATGCGAACGTTACGCCTGGCAGGCTCCCAAAAGGTCGCAGCAGGCGAGACTACTATCAGTGAAATACTTCGCGTAGCGCCTTTCTCTGGTACTGAATAGTTGAAGTAACTGATGACTGGAACCGTTGTTAAGGCCAATGTAGAACAGGTATTCCAGGGAGCGCTAGAGGAAGCGGTTCTCTCAGAGCTGCTCCGAGTCTGTAAGCTTAGTGAATTTGTGTATCAAAATGTTACGCGTTATCCAGAGATGGCGCGTGAACTTTTTACCCTGCCTCTCGATACTCGGGAAGACAGCTGGTACAGGCTCGCTCTCGAACCATTACTAAAAGAAACGCCGGATGATTTTGATCGTCTCTTAAGAGAGTTTCGCCGACGGGAAATGGTACGAATCATTTTCCGCGATTTTTCAAAACGCAGCGATTTAATCGAAACTACTCGCGATCTGTCACTGTTTGCGGCTGCATCAATCGATGTGGCCCTGCGTTACCACTACCAAAGTTCAAGCCTGCGTTTCGGCCTGCCAACCTCGGCTGAGGGACAGGTACAGCAAATGTGTGTGCTCGCGTTAGGAAAGCTAGGTGCCTTTGAGCTGAATCTATCCTCCGACGTGGACTTGGTGATGCTTTATGATCGGTCTGGGTCTACTGATGGTGAAAAGAAGATCTCCAATCAGGAGTTCTTTCTGCGTGTCGCACGGCGGCTCATCAAGTCCCTGGATGAAAGGACAGCTGATGGTTTCGTGTTTCGCGTGGACATGAGGTTGAGACCCTATGGTGAAAGTAGTCCGGTGGTAAGCCACTGGGACGCGATGGAGACATACTTTTTGGAACAGGGCAGAGACTGGGAACGCTATGCCTATATCAAAGCGCGTCCCGTAGCTGGAGATATGCTTCTTGGCGAACGCTTTCTCGATTGGCTAAAACCTTTTGTTTATCGACGTCATTTGGACTACGGCGCAATCGACGCGCTGCGCGAGATGAAACTGTTAATTAACCGTCAGGTGGTCACCAGAGAACAACAAAATGACCTCAAACTTGGGTCCGGTGGCATCCGGGAAATCGAGTTTATTGCCCAGGCGCATCAACTTATCTGGGGCGGGACCAATGAGCGACTTCAGGAACGGCGATTGCTAGCTGTATTGAAAATCATGGCTGAGGAGCGACTCTTTCCAGTCGAGGAGATCGCGGAACTCGAAGCAGCGTATGTTTTCCTGCGTAATAGTGAGCATGCGATCCAGGGAGAAAAAGATCGACAAACCCACTTGCTCCCTACGGACGGCGACTCAGCGAGTCATCTCGCCCAGGTGATGGCATTTGACGATGTTGATGATTACCTGCAAGCCCTTCAAGTGCACCGCAACAACGTACGACGATGTTTCGATAGCTTTATGAGTGCTAGTGAAATTGAGCAGGAAGTATTGCTCGAGGGCAATATGTTCTGGCCAGGCGTGTGGCGGGATCCGATGGCTAAGCCAGAGCTGCTATCGGGTGCTGGATTTGTTGACGTTGATACGGTTTGTCAGACGCTGGTGACGTTTGCCGACGAGATGCTGCATCAAGATTTGCAGGAAATCGTCACTGAACGAATCAACAAGTTGATGCCGCTGTTGCTTAGTCTTGTGTCAACGCAGGAAAGCCCCGACGAAACCCTTTTTAGAGTGTTACCTATCATTGGGGCGATTGAGCGTCGATCCACCTATATTTCTTATCTGTTAGAGAACGTTGATGCATTGAAGCGCACGATCGAGCTCTGTGCGATGAGTCCTTGGGTAGCGACAAAACTGAATGATTTTCCGATTCTGTTATACGAGTTAGCTGATAGGAACATTGATGCGTATTCCTTTACCAGCAGCGATCTGATCCAACAGTTAGAAGAGATGTTGCTGTTGATAGAGTCGGAAGATCTTGAATCACAAATGGACACGCTGCGTGTGTTCAAAAATGCCGCGGTTCTACGCGTTGCGGTGTCGGAACTCGTGGGACATTTACCCCTGATGAAGGCATCTGATGCGCTGACGAATATCGCGGAAGTCATACTAGAGAAGTCCCTGGGTCTTGCCTGGAGCTACCTCGTTCGGAGACATGGAAAACCAGCTGATCGGAATGGGGTGGAGCAGGATCGGCAGTTTGCCATCATTGCCTATGGCAAGCTCGGTGGTATAGAACTCGCTTACGGATCGGATCTCGATCTGGTATTTCTGTTTGACGCGGACATCCACTGGTCTACGACTGGCAATAGGGAAATCAACAACAACGTATTCTTTGTAAGGTTGGCACAGAGGATTATTCACATCTTAACGAGCTTCACCCGATTTGGCGCCCTCTATGAAGCCGATTTACGTTTGCGACCCGCCGGCAATAAGGGTGCCATGGTGTCGACTATTGCAGGGTTTCAGCGCTATCAATCGGAAGAGGCATGGACCTGGGAACATCAGGCCCTCATTCGGGCGAGATTTGTAGCCGGTGATGCAACGCTGGGAGTTCAGTTCGACGCAGTGCGCAAGGCAATTCTACAAAGTCATCGGAATCAACTGGACCTGAAAAAAGATGTAGTGGAAATGCGTGAGAAAATGCGCACCCATTTGATTGGCGCCAGAGAACAGCCACAATTGTTATCCAGCGTGGACTTAAAGCATGAAATGGGGGCTATTGTTGATATCGAATTTATGGTCCAATACGCGGTTCTTGCGTGGGCCGAAAAGTATCAGGTGCTAACGCAGTGGACCGACATGATGCGGCTCCTGGACGAGATTCGTGATTTCGAATTGATGCAGGACGACGCTGTGCAGCTTCTTCAGCAGGCTTATGTAGCGTATCGTTCGGCTGTTCATTATCAGTGGTTGGGTGGCGAGGTGTCGTCTTTTGACACACTAGAGCAATATCGTCAGGATGTTTTCGGACTATGGCGTGAGGTTATGTCGCAGGGCGAATCATAAACAAATAGGTAATCAACGTGGATGGAACATTAGCAGATCGGGATGGCCCTCTTTACGGGTACCACCGCCGAGGTCTTGCCCATCAGAGAGCTGGATGGTCGGATCGTTGGAAGCGGCGCACGAGGGTCAATTACTGGAAACTTCAGACTATGTATTTTGATCAGGTGATGGGCCGACGGGGGCAGCATGCGGACTGGTCGACACCGGTCGGTTAAGACTCGCTGATGTCGGCACAGCGTATTCTTGTTGTCAGTCCATCCTGGATTGGTGACATGGTCATGTCTCAGACGCTCTATGCGCTGCTAAAAAAACACGATAAGGAAATAGATGTAATTGCACCGGCGGCATCCAAACCGCTGTTGTCCAGAATGCCCGAAGTCAATAGATCGATGTTATTCGATGTAGGACATGGTGAGTTACGTTTTGGCTATCGCCGTCAATTTGCAGGCTCTCTCAGACGCAACAACTACCAGCAGGCGATAGTGCTGCCCAATTCGTTAAAGTCAGCACTTGTGCCTTTCCTCGCGGATATCCCTGTCCGAACTGGATTCCGTGGAGAGATGCGCTATATTTTGTTGAACGACATTCGGCTGTTGGATAAAAACCGTTTGCCCCGAATGATTGATCGTTTCATGGCGCTGGGACTGCCTGCAATGGCACCCTTGCAAGACCCTGAGCCACCTCAATTAACTGTGGATGGACGTAATCAGACCGAATGCCTGCGTCAACTCAGACTCAACACGAAAGCAACAATACTAGGTATGTGTCCCGGTGCAGAATTTGGCGATGCCAAACGCTGGCCAGAGAGCAAGTTTGCTGAAGTGGCCAGGGCTGCCATCGAAAGAGGTATGCAGGTGTGGATATTCGGCTCTGCAGCGGATCGGAGCATTAGCGACACGATCATTAAACAGATACCGTCCGCGATGCAGGGTCACTGCCAAAATCTAGCTGGAAGAACTACGCTGCTGGACGCTATCGATCTCTTAAGCCTCTGCGGTGAAGTGGTAACCAACGACTCGGGACTGATGCACGTCGCTGCTGCCCTCGGCTGTAAGACGGTTGTGCTCTATGGCTCAACATCACCGACCTTTACACCTCCGCTCACCGAAAAGGCGATTATTATAAGTGAGGACATTGCCTGTAGCCCATGTTTTAAGCGGACCTGCCCCCTTGGTCACAAGAATTGCCTGAATTTGCTGGATGCCAGTCAGGTGATATCTCGGCTGCAGGAACAGTGAAAATACTAATCGTTAAGTTGTCATCGCTGGGTGATGTGATTCATACGCTACCAGCAATATCCGACATCTGTGCACAGATCGAAGATGTACATATTGACTGGGTCGTCGAAGAAGCTTTTGCGGACATCCCTGCGCTACATCCCGGCGTAACGAATGTCCTGCCTGTTGCTTTGCGTCGTTGGCGACACAATCCGATGGCGGCTATCGCCAGTAAAGAGATTCGAACTTTTTTGACCGGGCTACGTCACCAGACCTATGATATGGTGCTTGATGCTCAGGGTTTGATCAAGAGCGCGCTGGTCGCAAGTCTGAGCCATGGTAAAACCGTCGGTTTGGATTGGGACTCGAGTCGGGAAAGTCCCGCGAGTTTATTTTATGACCGGAGTATCAGTATAGCGCGAGGGCAACATGCCGTTGACCGGACAAGGCAGTTGGCTGCTCTGACCTTTGACTATTCATTAAGCGGAGCTGCCGATTTTGGGTTTGCCGTTTCACAACCTCAAACACCAACGATTATGCTGTTGCATGGGACCACGTGGCAGTCAAAACACTGGCCCGAGGAGCAGTGGCAGGCATTAGCCGCAATAATCCGTAGTTCTGGTTTTGGATTGGTGATACCCGCGGGTAATCCTGTGGAGCGTGCTCGAGCGTCGAGAATTGCGATTGATGAAACAGAGCTACTACCGCCAATGTCACTCGGGGAGCTTGTGAAGAAAATGGTGGCGAGCAGCGGCGTTGTCTCGGTTGATACGGGCCTTGGTCACTTGGCAGGGGCGCTTGGATTGCCTACGGTTGGGATATATGGATCAACTGATCCCATACTAACTGGCGTCCGCGGGGCATACGCGAAAACATTAGCGAGCGATCACTTACCATGCATCCCCTGTAAAAAAAGACACTGTAAGTTCTCCCAGGACGACTGTAAAATCTATCCCCCTTGTTTAGCAGAAACAACCCCGGAAACCACGTGGAAAGCGCTTCAGTCTCAAATCAGGTTAGTATCCGGAAGCTTACATTAGCGTTCTGTCTCTATAAATATTTTCCTCAGGGTGGCTTACAACTCGATTTTTTGCATATCGCAAAAGACTGTCAGCGTCGTGGTCATGAGATCCGGGTATATACCCTGGAGTGGGTAGGTGATATCCCCGATGGGTTTGAAGTCATCATTGTCCCTGTTTATGCCCTTACCAATCACACCAGAAAGGAGCGTTTTAGTGCCTGGGTTAATGAGGCGCTGCATCGTGATCCCGTCGATGGCGTTATTGGTATCAATAAGATGCCAGGACTTGATGTCTACTACGCGGCGGACTCGTGCTATGAAGAAAAAATGCAGACTCAGCGGGGTTGGTTAGACCGTCAATTTCTCCGCTACCACCATTTTGCGAGCTATGAGGACGCGGTGTTCGGTAAGGATAGTTTGACAGAAATACTCATGATATCTGATGTGCAACGCCCGTTTTTTGAAAAGCACTACGGGACTTCAAGGGATCGTATGCATTTCCTGCCACCAGGCATCTCCAGTGACCGAATTGCACCAGAGAATGTTGATGAGATTCGCAGCCAGATGCGGGCAGAACTGGGTGTCGCCGATGATGAATATATGTTGCTCACCGTGGGGTCTGGTTTTATCAAAAAAGGGGTTAGCCGAGCGTTGCATGCCCAACGATCATTACCGGCAGAGATTCGGAACAAAACCAAATATTTCATCGTGGGTAGAGACACACCCGCACCTTTTAAGCGACTGATTTTCAGGTTGGGTTTACGCAAACAGGTGACGATTTTCTCCGAGGGACGCGATCCGGACGAGATTCCGAGATTTCTTTTTGCTGCTGATCTCCTGATTCATCCGGCAACCGATGAAAGTGCCGGGATTATCCTCATAGAGGCAGTCGTGGCCGGATTACCCGTGCTTGCAACGGATAACTGTGTCTATGGTCACTACGTCGAAGAAGCAGAAGTCGGCAGCCTGGTTAAAAGTCCTTTTGAGCAAAAGTCGTTAAACACGAAACTGTTGGAGATGCTGCAGTCTGACAGAAGAAACGAGTGTCTTGAGAATGGCCGACGTTTTGCAAAAAACGCCAATATTTATTCACTACATCAAGAGGCGTCTTACCACATAGAGCGGGTAGTACTTGAACGCTCAACTCAGACAGGTCATGAGGGGACTCTGGCGTTCACGTTATACAAGTATATGACCTTTGGTGGATTACAGCTGGACTTCATTCGTATCGCCACTGAATGCCAGCGGCGTGGCTATAAGATTAGGGTATACACGGTTTCCTGGGAGGGTCAGGTACCTCTTGATTTTGATGTGGTGATAGTGCCGGTGAAGTCTGTGACCAACCACAGCCGTAATCAGAAATTTACCGATTGGGTCGGTAACCATCTGAAAAAATTCCCTGTAAACAGTGTCGTGGGCTTTAACAAGATGCCGGGCCTCGATATCTACTATGCTGCGGATACCTGCTATGCAGAAAAAATGCAAACCCAGCGTAGTTGGTATCATCGTCAATTGCCCAGGCACCACCATTTTGCGCGATATGAACAGGCTGTATTTGACCGCTCTGCCGAAACCGAAATTCTGATGATCTCCGAGGTTCAAAAGCCCCTGTTTCTTAAGTATTACGGGACCAAGGAAGAGCGCTTCCACCTGTTGCCGCCCGGCATCCTGAGGGACAGGCGTGCGCCGCCCAATGCGGCCGATATTCGTCAAGCGCTCCGGCAAGAATTTTCCATCGCAGACGATGATTTTTTGCTGCTGATGGTGGGCTCTGGATTTATTACCAAAGGCCTTGATCGTATTTTACTGGGCATAGCCTCATTGCCTGAAGAAGTCCGCAACAGAACCCGCCTGATTGCGATTGGTCAGGATTCGCCAAAGACCTTTGAACGCATGGCCCATCGATTGGCCATTGCGGAGAGGGTACAGATACTCAAAGGTCGAGACGATATCACACGATTTCTTTTGGGTGCTGATTTGCTTGTTCATCCTGCCTATCTGGAAAATACGGGTACCGTATTGTTGGAGGCCCTTGTTGCTGGATTGCCGGTTCTGGCGACTGATGTTTGTGGCTACGCCCATTACATTAAAGAAGCGGGAGCGGGGAGACTAGTACCCTCTCCCTACGAGCAAAAGGTGTTTAATCAACAGCTCCTTGCGTTAATGACTGAAACCGAACTTGAGGCGCTACAGCAAAAGGGCCTTGCTTTTGCAGGACATGCTGACATCTACAGTATGCCGCAGAGAGCAGCGGACTTCATTTGCCAATATGCGCTACAAAAGCGTGCAGAGTCTGCAAGCAGCAAGCTTCACGTAGTTGACAACTGATGACTAAACAGTTCGTTGATCAACGGTTTCACCATCTATTTGACGGAGGCTTTAAACAGGTTTCAGAATTCGAAGGGGAGATATTCAGGGAACTCGAAAACCGCAGGACGGTGCGCGTTGAGAAAAATGGTGAACGATTTTTTGCGAAAACCCACTTTGGTGTTGGCTGGTGGGAAATTGCAAAGAATCTGTGCCAGCTACGGTTGCCTGTATTGGGTGCGGAAAATGAGTTCAAGGCACTCAACGAGCTTGGTCGTTTAGGTATCGATACTCTGACGCCCGTCTTTTACCACAGCGAAGGTATTAATCCAGCACGCAGAAAGTCCTGTATCGTTACCAGAGCGCTTGAAAATACCAAGAGCATTGAAGAGTTATTAATCGAAGATGGAGTTTCAGTTGCAATGAAACGAACTTTGATTCCTCGGCTTGCCGAGATCGCTCGTGTGTTACACAGCAATGGAATCAATCATCGCGATTTTTATGTCTGCCATTTTCTGTTGGATATGACGAAGTCAGATCCCAGACCATTTCTTATTGACCTGCATAGAGCGCAGATTCGTGATCGGACACCCCGGCGCTGGCGAGTCAAAGATATCGGTGGGTTGTTTTTCTCCAGCTTCGACTATAACAACGTCACGCGTCGAGATGTGTATCGTTTTATGGTTGGTTATTCCGGCAAGTCACTCAGAGAGACATTGCGGGACGACGCTTCGTTTTGGCATCAGGTTTTTGAGCGAGCCCAAAAGTTATATTTCCAGGACAATCGCGAATTGCCCGGATGGGTGGCGCACCTGAGGACTACGCCTTGAATTGGGTTGTTCATGGCGCTTCGCCTAGAGAATCGGAGACCTTTGCTTCCGCCAAAGCGTGCCACCAGCTTGATGGTATTGTGATTAGTGATTACGGACTCAATGAGCTGCGCAAGGTTGAAGCCTGTGGACAGTGCTATTTCATCAAAAAGTATCATAGTCGTGGCCGCGGACTAAGACGCTTTTTGGGCCGTAGTAGGGCACGGGCGGAGTGGGAAAATATTCTTTTATTTCAATGCCTTGGGATACCAACGCCTAGGTTGGTTGCCTATGGTGAGTATGGGCAGAACGGTGTGGTTGTAACCGCGGCGTTACCGGACGTCTGCGATCTTCAAACCTATGCACAGCGTGAGCTGAGTAGTCGATTCGTTGAATCGGTCATTGATCGCCTTTCTCGGTACGTTCGCACACTACATAGCCACGGTTTCGTCCACAACGATCTAAAGTGGCGTAATATTCTGGCGAAACCGGATGGCGAACAGGTCTACATTATTGATAGCCCTCTGGGTCGGCATGTACCCCGACTATTAATAGCCAGACGCATTGTGAAAGACCTTGCATGCCTGGATAAAGTTGCTAAGTATAGGCTTACCAGAACACAGCGGTTGAGGTTCTATCTCAGGTACAAAGATATGGATCGACTTCGATCAGAGGACAAGAAAGAGATAACAAGGATCCAGCAGTTTTTCAAGGACAGGGAGTAGTAGTTGAGCTTGGAGTTATTGGATGTAAATTGCCTGATAAACGCAGGTAGAAATATCGAGACACCTTTCCGGTTACGAGTTTCGAAGCCCGGTTGTGGCGCATCAGATATTGAATTTGTCCGTATCCTGCGTCTGCTGCCGGGGAAGCGGATTGTTGCTCTGGCTAAGGATCAGGGAAGGTCGGTTCTGGTCAAGACTTACCTCGGGAGGAACGCAGCGAGGAACGCCTTACGGGAGATGTCTGGTATAAAACTTATCGAGCAGGCAGGAGTTAGTACTGCTGGACTTCTCTGGGAGGCCTCGTTGCCGGGCGACGGACAGTTGCTGGCTTTCGAGTTTTTGCCAAATGCGATTGGTTTGTCTGAACAACTCAAGAAGTGTGAAGAGCAAAGAACAGATATCCTCTCCAGCGTAATGCAGATCATGTCACGGTTACATAGCCATGGCGTGATTCAAAAAGATATTCATTTGGCAAATTTTCTTTTGTCTCTAGGCGAAATTTACACCATTGATGGTGGTGGTATTCACAGTAGGACTACTGAACCACTATCGGAACAACCCAGTATCGATAACCTTGCCCTGTTCTTTGCACAGTTTCTGGCGCGTTACGATGTGCTGGTTCCAGCGGTTTTTTCAGATTATGAAGAGGCCCGCGGATGGGGTCAGGACGAGGGGCGTCTTAGCGGATTGCAAAAGGAAATCGCAAGGCATCGAGGACTACGAAAACAAGCATATATCGACAAAGCGTTTAGAGACTGCACGCGATTTGTTTGTCGTTCATCGTTTCGGCGCTATATGGTCTGTGAACGGAATGAGTATTCAGATGAGATGCAGGCTGTACTTGAGAACCCAGATAAGTTTATTGCTGATGGCCACTCGATAAAGCAAGGCCGTACATCAACGGTAGCGCTGGTACATTTGCAAGATAGGTCTCTGATTATCAAGCGCTACAATATCAAAGGTGTAGCACATGGGTTACAACGTGCTTTCAGGAAGAGTCGGGCTTGGGTCTCCTGGAGCAATGCATTTCGCATGGAGTTTTTAGACATACCATCGCTAAAACCCATCGCCCTCCTCGAAGATCGCATTGGACCGTTGCGATCCAAAGCCTATTTGATTACCGAGTATATTGAAGGTCCGGATGCACTACAGTGCCTCAGAGAAATGGAGAAGCCGAACGGAGAGCTAGAGGCGCTTGCCAATATTCTATACAAACTCTCAGAGTCCCAAATTTCTCATGGGGATCTGAAAGCGACTAACTTCGTGATGTCAAATAATGGACCGGTGGTTATCGATCTTGATGCCATGCGCGAGCATAAGAGTCATGTAACGTTTGCGAAAGCCTTCAAGGATGATCTAGAGCGCTTCATGGAAAACTGGCAAGATAGCCCGACCCTCGCTAGTCGCTTTCAGGGTCTGCTATCTGACCTGAATGATCAATATGGCACCAAGGATCAACGACATCGTTGAATTCGGCTTCGCTAGTTCCTGCCAAAGCATTATCGCTTATTGTCGTGTCAGTTTGCATCGAATTGCCGAACGCTAGTCAAATAGTGTGTCTAAACAAGGTAGAATAAGTGTTCGTCGTTTCTTGAGAGTCCAGCCTTGTCGTTAACTGTCCTGGGGTTATCCGGTGCCCTATCTCACGATCCTTCTGCAGCGCTCTATATCGATGGTGAGCTGGTAGCGGCCGCGGAAGAAGAGCGTTTCATTCGCGATAAACATGCAAAAAATCACATGCCCTACCACGCCGCAACATTCTGTATGGATTTTGCAGGTATCTCGCCGGATGACATTGACGTGGTTGCGTTTCCATTTGCCAAAGTGGGCCTGGCTTCGAAAGATCGCTGGCATTTTGCCAAACGTTATTGGTATGCCCCCGATAGAGCACTCGATGCGCTGTTCAATGGTAATCGGCACTATCGACGCAATGTAAAACGTGTGCGGACGTTGCTTGACCGCCTGGATATCGATTGGGACAAGATCGAATTTGAACCGGTAGCGCACCATCTTGCTCATGCCAGCAGTGCCTATCATCTGAGCGGATTCAAAGAAAAAACTGCGATCCTGGGCATTGACGGTAAGGGTGAATACGCGACAACTTTTTTTGGCTACGGTGAAAAAGGTGAGATTCACAAAATCAAAGAATTCTACGATCCTGATTCCCTCGGGCAGCTCTACGCGTCGTTCACTGAATACCTGGGTTTTGAAATGCTGGACGGTGAGTACAAGGTGATGGGGATGGCGCCTTACGGCGATGCATCACGTTTTGATTTATCTCCCCTGGTATCGTTCGATGGCAATGAAATCACTGTTAACACCGAGCTGGTCAATACCGTTGGGGTACGGCGTTACAAAGAGGATGGCAAAGGATACTACTTTAGCCAAAAACTGATTGACTGGCTGGGCCCTCGAAGGCAAGGAGATGTGGCTGATGATCCTTATGTTCATTACGCCGCTGCGATACAAAAGTTGTATGAGGACACTTCTCTGGCGCTAATTGAGCGATATCTTAAGGATACTCTCCTCGAAACCGGAAAATTAGTGTTTGCCGGCGGTGGTGCGCTGAACGTGAAGCTGAACCAAAAGATATTGCAGTTACCCTATGTGGATGAGTTGTTCGTTCAACCAGCGGCAAGCGATGCCGGGACCGCAGTGGGTGCAGCATCCTATGCGACCTGGAAACGGGGCGTTATGCCGCAAAAGATGGAACATGTATACCTTGGTCCATCATACTCAAACGAGGAGTGTGTGAAGGCGTGTGAGGCGCATGATGGCAATCCAGAATTTGAGAAAATCAGCGACGTACCCAGAAAAGCAGCAGAGCTGTTGGCGGCCGGCAATCCTGTCGCATGGTGCCAGGGAAGAATGGAATTTGGGCCTCGCTCACTCGGAGGCAGAAGTATACTGGGGAGCCCGAGCTCCAAAGGCATTGCAAATAAGATCAATGAGCAAATCAAGTTCCGGGAACGCTGGCGACCATTTTGCCCAAGCATATTAGATACGGTTGCGGCAGACATGATTCAAACGGATCACCCGGCGCCATTTATGACCATTACATTTGAAGTCAGTGAATCTTGGCGTGAGCGAGTGCCGGAAGTCGTACACGAGGACGGAAGCTCACGTGTGCAAGTCGTTTCGAAAAGTACAAACCCAAGATACTACGCATTACTTAAAGAGATGGAAGTGCTCACTGGTAACGGCGCTGTTTTGAACACTTCACTTAACCGTCGTGGGGAACCCATGGTTTGTTCTCCAACCGATGCGCTCAATATGTTCTTCGGCTCTGACTTAGAGTTTCTTATCCTCGAAGATATTCTGGTTACCAAGCCCGATGGCCAGTAGCGAGCCGAATCAACTGAAGGTACTTCAGCTTTGCCATGATTACGAGGGCCCGTTTCGGCAAATATGTCATCAATACAATGAAGCATTGGCAGACGCCGAAGTTACAACGGTTTACTTGAGGGGAAAGCCTGATGACAACGTTACCCGGGTCACTGGGGGGGATCGAGTTATCTATCTTGAGCTTCCAGAAGGATCACTCCGGGGAATAAAGTTTTCTTCAATATTCCAGCTGGCAAAAATATTCCGAGCGTACAGATTCAACCTGGTTATCGCGCATCGATATAAAGCGATCTATCTCGCTGGCATTATGAGTTACTTCTTTGCCCACCTGCAGATATTTGGTGTTGCCCATGAACATAATGTCTTTAAGAGAATAACCCGTTCACTATTTGTGACTTTTTGGCGTAGGAATATTGAAATTATTGCTGTGTCGGCGTCGGTTGCCAAGGATATTGTGGCGAGTTGTCCGGCCCTGGAGAAGCAAAACAGAGTTCATATTTTAGGTCATGCCATCAGCTCCGATAGTGAACTCTTAACGCAAGAGCTCGCGCGGCAACAACTGGACGTTGTTGGTGATCGTTTCGTTTTTGGTACGGTAGGTCGCTTGATTGAGAAGAAACAATTTGATCGCCTGCTTGCTGCATTTGCTAAAGCGGATCTTGGTGAACACTGCCTCTTGGTCGTTGTCGGCACGGGCCCTAAAGCTGAGGCTCTACATAATCAGGCAGAGACATTGGGACTATCTGGCCGAGTCATATTTACCGGACAAATTGATCAAGCGATGACGCATTTGCGGGCTTTTGACTGTTTTGTGTTCCCGTCAGGTAGTGAAGAGGCCTTTGGTGTGGTCTTGCTGGAGGCGATGTTCGCAGGATTGCCGATCCTTGCCAGTTCCGCACCAGGACCTGATGACGTACTGGGAGATATAGGACTGCGATACCAGGATCAGAAAGACTTTGTGCACAAGCTCCGGGACGTATATCAGCTCAATGACGACCAAAGGCAGGCGTTAGGTGTAGCAGCTAAGGTCCGTTTTGAGGAGAATTTCACGCTAGAACACTTCGTTACAAAATTTCATGCGGTGCTTGCCGAAACCGATAGGTCGTACTAGTTATTAGATTGGTACCTTTCGAGGAAATCGGAATTCACATAAAGGGGCCAGAGGGTAGACGCGGGGTTACCTTGCGCGGCTTAAAAAGCCAGGGCGGTCCGACGATTCGGTGGCTTTTTGCAGCGACCCAGGGATGATGGTATGGACCCACTCCACTCCGCTAATCGGCTTCGCAATGAGCCATAATG
>Ga0115002_10004365_pt1 | contig 17130 bp, 27 predicted proteins | sample ArcticOcean_MG_C_8_FD_89576 | JGI IMG/M metagenome (GOLD analysis project Ga0115002, IMG submission 89576) | Marine microbial communities from western Arctic Ocean - ArcticOcean_MG_CB11_86 | ecosystem: Environmental > Aquatic > Marine > Oceanic | place: Arctic Ocean: Canada Basin | collected... | reverse complement strand
TGGGATGAACAAATAGTCAATAATATTAAGATTAAAAAAGTTCATATTTTAAGTGATGTAGTAGATCTTGATGATTTACATGATATGTATCCTAAAGGATTAGTCCGTGAATTTCCAGATGTAAGGTTTTGGGATGCTTCTATAGAGTTAGAAATTTATACAAAACAAGTTGCCAAGACGGAATTAAGTAAATGATAACATTTAAAGAATTAGTTAAATTTCAAAAAGTTACAGTAAAAGATAAGAGCGGTAAGTCTCATACTCAACAAACGAGAATTAGACCAGACACTACTCACGTTGCAATAATGCATTATGGTGCAATAGCAGGCACTAACTTTGCTACAGCAGTTAAAGCAAATACTTCACTCAATTTCGGTACTGAAAAGAGTTTAGACAAGGTAATATCTCATGCAAAGAAAAAATTTAATCTAAAAACAGTAGAAATTCAAAAATTAGATAAGAAATACCTATGATAACATTTAAAGGATTTCTTGCAGAAGCCAGAGGAACAAGTTTATCAGATTTGTTATTTCTACCAAGAATAGGGTACTATGATCAACTGATGATTCCTATATCTTCACCTATGTTCAAAAGGATATGGCCAGACACACTACGAGCAACAGTATTTCACACAACAGATGCAGATGGCATTAAATCAATATCGAAACTTGAAGGACAGAAAAAGTCCATCTCAGCATTTTTTGAAATGCAATCTCGGTATATGGAAGTTGGTGTTGCAACTCAAGGTGGTGTTCATGCAGTATTAGAGATGGATGCCGATGTTCTCTTGTCTGCTTCGGGTGATGTGATGAGTCATATAGATAGAACTGGTAGAAGGTGGACATCTATAAGTGACCTTAAAGAGACTTCTAGGTTCGTAAAGTTTGCTGCAGTAGAGAAATCCCTAGAAAAGATGTTTGAAGCTCTGGTTGACAAATATCTCAAAAGAGGTGAGTTTCAACAGAGTGCAACATCGTTTCAACTTTGGTCAATGGCAAAGACAAAAGTTGACAATAAAACATTGAGTCTGATAATAAAAGACTATATGGATGGAATGGAAAAAGTTATCAAGAGAAATATTGATACATTTAGTAGTGCCATGTTGGGTTATGCAAAGAAAAGATCAACTGATTTATCATGGGATGAACAAGTAGTTAATAACATTAAGGTTAAGACTGCACACTTTTTTCAATTAAAACTACTAAGAGGCGAGAATTCTTTGTCACCAGAACAACAAGAATTGATAGAGTTTGCAGAGTCTAAGGGGTGGTCTATAAAAATGTGGGATGCAGCCATAGAGTTAGAAGCATACACAAGAGCTGTTGCTAAGAAAGAGTTGGGAAAATGAAAAAGAAAATCTCTGAAAGAATGATGACTTCAAAGCAACAAGTCACACAGATGAATCACTATTGGAAAGACCTTAACCATACTGCTTCTGATGATGTGAAAAAGAAAAATATGGATATGAGGTTTGGTATTAAAAATATCAAGATAGATAAGTATGGAAATATTGTATCATTTGATAAGTATAAACGTGGGCAATATGAAGAAATTGGAGAACAACGAAAAATAGATGGATTCTCTAAATTTTTAGAAGCAAAACAAAAAATAGCTGTATTCTCATTTGGTAGATTTAATCCACCAACAATCGGTCATCAAAAGTTACTACAAAAGATTATTCAGACATCTAAAAAAGCAGGTGGTTATGCCTGTTTGTATTTAAGTATTTCTCAAGATGCTAAAAAGAATCCTCTTCCAGCAAATAAGAAGATTACTTACATCAAGAAAATGTTTCCAAAAGAAGCAAGACAACTTGAAATAAAAGATAGTCATACAGTACTAGATGCTTTAGTTGAATTAAATGACAAATACGATAGATTAGTAATGGTGGTTGGTAGTGATAGGGTTAATGATTTTAAATCATTATTGAATAAATATAATGGAGTTGATTCACAACACGGATTTTATAAATATGAAGATATACAAATAGTTAGTGCAGGGGAAAGGGATCCAGATGCTGAAGGTGCATCTGGAATGTCTGCTTCTAAGATGAGAGCATCGGCCGCATCTGGAGATTATGATTCTTTTGCATTAGGTATACCTAATACATTTAAAGACGGAGAACGATTATATAAAGATATTCGTCTTGCTATGAATGTTAAGGAACAATTGAAACCCTTCAAGCCTGTTGCAGAAATGAACAGTATTGAGTTTGTGAGGGAACAATATTTCCAGAATCTAATTTATAACATAGGAGATTGGGTTAAGGATATTAAGTCAGAGATTATAGGTGAAGTTGTTAAACGTGGAACAAATTATCTTACTATAGTTCAGGAAGATTTTACTTTACATAAGGTTTGGTTAGAAAATGCACAGTCGATGGAAAAACAATATAAAAAGTTGCCAGAAGCTGTGAATTTTTTAAAGAATAGAAATTTGTGGGAGAAACTTCAAAGAGAAGATAGAAAAAGTGTAGGAGAAAAAGAAGATTCTCATAAAAAAGAATGGGGTACTAAAGAACTTACTAACAGATGTAAAAAAATTACGCCAGGCGAAACAGTAAAAGAATCAGCAGATGGACTTAAAAAGTTTGCATCTAAATTTAAGATTCCAACGAATGTCGCAAAAGTAATTTACAAAAAATTAATTCATGCTGGAATAGACCCATTAAAGATTCAACAATACAGTACATTATTGTCAACATATATTAATTTAATGGATGAGAAAATAGTAGAAGTTGCACCACCAGGCAAAGAGAATCTTATTAAGAAATTAAAGAAAAAACATGGAGTTGATAGTGATGCCCCATTTAAAATAGCATGGTCACAACACAATAAAGAGAAAGGTTAGCAATGAAAGAAACTAAAAAACTTAAAGAAGCTGGAGATTGGATAGAAAAACAAATAATATACAAACTCTTAGATAAAGATGAGGTAAGAGCAGCTAAGGTATTTAATGCTATGAATAAAAGTCAAAAAATGAAATTTGTAGATGCTGTACAGACAATAACATCTAGACATTATGATTATACTGATGATCAAGTTGTCGATGCATTAGATGATCATGATATTGACATTTCTAAAGCGGCCCGTAAAAAATGGGAAGAAACAGAAATTCAACAAGAAGCAGAAAATATGCACAAATATGTTAATACTCTTTCTTTAGAACGAAGTGTAAATCTTTGGGCAGAGGCTGCAAAATCAAAAGATAATGAAGATCCTGAACCAGTTTCAGGAAGTAAAACTCTTACTAAAAAGAATCAAAATAAAATTGAAATTAATCCAATAGAAAAAGAACCACAAAATAGAAGTGCATAAATGAAAAAGACATTAATACATTTTTTATATGAACAAGGGATAGAACATCGTTTACCTCATGTCTATCTGGATATGGATGGTGTATTGGTGAACTTAGAGAAAGGTGCATATGATGTGCATGGTGTTAATTTAGGAGATGTACCCAAACCAGAAAGATGGGAAAAGATAAAAGATACCAAAGATTTTTGGAAAGATTTAGAATGGATGACAGGAGCAAAGTCTCTTTGGAAGTTCCTAAAACCATATGAGCCTAGTATTATGTCAGCTTATGCTACACATGAACCAAATTCTGCAAAAGGTAAAGAGGATTGGTTAAATAAAAACGTAGGAAAGCTACCAAGAAATAGAATAAATCTTGTCAAGAGACAGGATAAACAAAGATTTGCAACAGATGGAAGAACAAAGCAACCGAATGTACTTGTAGATGACCATTCTAAGAATATTGGAGAGTGGGAAGCGAAGGGTGGTATTGGGATACACCATACTAGTGTAAATGGTACGATAGCAAAACTTAAAAAGTTAGGTTTTGCATAAATAATAATAACAACTAATAATAAGGAGAAAATTATGTCTTCATGGGGAGATGCTCATGCATCGGCAACAAACAAACCCAAGTTTTTGCCGACAGATGAGAATTCAAAATATACCAGAGCAGATTGCATGGCAACTGAATCTGGATGGGTAATGAGAGCAGGAACATCTGCTACAGGAAATGGTAATGCAAGTGCAGACCATGAAGTTTTAGTAGCAATCGGTGGACTCGCTGGTGCAACTGATACTACTGGTCTTAGAGCGCCAACTGCGACAAGTATGAGATTTGTTGTAGGTACAGCTGCAGCTACTGACCTTACGGCCGGTTCTGGTGCAACTATTCAAGTTGAAATTACATGGGATGAAGGAATTACCGTTGCTGGTAGTCCAACCCTCGCTATAGCCAACGGAAACCAAGGCTCTGGTTCAGGTAGAGGCCCATACACTTGTGTCTATACCGCAACTGGTTCAACCGCAAACAGAAAACGGTTTACATTGGCTAGTCAGACAATCGCAGAAGATGATATTCTGACAATCGGTGGTGCAAATATTGCACTTGCTGGTGGAACAATTTCTGATACAGTACGAGGTGGAACTGCTCAGGCAGCATCATTAGTACTTTCAGGTCTAACAGCAGTAACGCATACTGTATTAGCATAATATATTAAGCTATTGGTCTAGAATCCCTAGAGTAGCATTCCCCCCATTAATTTGGGGGGTTCACATTAAATTTTAAAGGAGAAAATATGGCTGATAAAAAGATAACAGCTCTTACAGCACTTGGTACTACAGATGTAGACCCAGCGGCTGATTTATTGCACATAATTGACTATAGTGCATCGCCCGTAAACAAAAAGATTACGATTGCGAATTTATTTGATCAAGTCAATACAAACACAAGCATTTACGGTAATTCTAAAACATTTGAAGTTGGTCAAGCCGCAGCTGCTAATTCACATATAAGAGTAGCCGTTGGAGCAAACGCTACAACTGATGGTGCAGTAACAATAAATGATGATGGTGTCGCATATGTTGATTTTGTAGTAAAATCACTTAGTTCAAATGGCGCAATCAAAGTTGATGCTGGAACTGATGATGTAACTATTAATAGCGATTCTCATGCTACCCTTGATTTCACAGTCAATGGTGACACTACAACTACCATTTATTCCGATGGTGGTCTTGATTGTGTTGGAATAGGAACAGCTACCGTTGATGGTACTGGAACACTAACAGTTGCAGCTGATGGAACTACAGGACATGGTATCCTCAATGCAGGAAATCTTGTAATGTCTGGTGCGCCAGGAGCAGTAGTTGCAGGCGGAGTAACTGGTACAAAAACAGCAATTCCTCTAACTACTTCAATTTCATATCTTTCAGCTGCATCTGCAACAAATGCAGATTATTTTACTTTGGCAGCAGGAGTAAATGGACAATTTAAAACTCTTATCTGCACAACAGGTACAGGAACGATTGATTGTATAATTACAGGACTTGGTACTGCTATTCATGGTGGAACTGCTAATAGTACAACGGCTGGTGCTGCAAATCCAGTACTTCATCTTGGTTATCAAGAAGCTGTCCTATTACAATTTTTAAATAGTGGATGGGCTATCGTTGGTGGTGGAATTCAAGCCGGTGTAGCTGCAACATAATATTAATTTTTATATAATGGAGAAATTATGGCTTTAGAAATTGAAGCGATTGAAGAAAGAAAAGTGGCCCTAGAGGGTGACTTAACTAAACTGAGGGATACTATCACTCAGTTAGATGCTAAAAGACAGGAGTTGGTCAATAACTTGAACGCACTTTCGGGTGCAGTTCAGCAATGTGACCAATTCTTAGTCGATATAGCAGAACAAGAAGAACCAAAAACCAAAAAGAAAAATGAAAACATTTAAAGAACATCTTTCTGAACATTCGGGAGCTTTTAAACGACAATGGATGGATCAAGATACAATGCCTTCAGCGGCACACGCTTTAGAAGCATTAAATTCTCTCATTGGGCAGATGGCAGAACAGGAATATTTGAATCCCCAAATTGGTATTGAAAAGTTACAATCTGGTTTGGGAAAATTAGGGTATCATTTTGAATCACCTACACTTGATGGTGGAGATGGAAATTATTCACTACCATTATCTTATGGATCTGGATCATTTGAAGTAAATAGAGATGAAAATCCCTATGGAGAATTCAAAGAGGGTGATGGAATTTCTGATCATATTCAAGGTGGAGTTTCATTATCAATCGATGTAATGGCTTCTGGTGATGGAAAATCACTTATGAACGCACAAATTGTTCGGAATACTGATAAAGAAAAAGCAACCCCTGTAGATAAAATTGCTGTAAAACCAGTTGCATAATCACATGATAAGGGATAATCCCCTATGTTTGAAAAATTGACCAAAGACAACATTATGATGTATGCCATTCAGCATTATCATAATCCGTCTTGTGAAGGTATGGGTGAATTTAATGATGATATGAAGCGATTTAAGTATATTAAAAGACTCTTTCGTAAATATAAAGATACTGGTATGCTTAAAGAACGCTTATTATTAAATCATATTATTGTTTTAAATAATTTATTTGGAGCAGAAGCTTCATCAACACTTTTATTCTTTAAAACAGAACAAGAATATTGGTCAGCATTAAAGTCATTTTTGGAATTTTTAAATATAATGCCTGAAAATGATTTATTAGAAGTTATAAGTGATACAACAATAGAACAAAAATTAATAGAACTATGAGCAGAGCTATAGACTTATTTGTAACTTATCGTTTTTTAAAACTATTAGTTACGCCTTGGAAAAAACAAGAAGCATATAAACAAGGAATTATAGATGCTAACGGTAAAGCTTTAAAAAAATCTAGAGATTTAACTAGGGAAGCTGAACGTGAATCGTTTACTCTTTTGCATAGATTAGTATTTAATTGCAAACGAATTATGAATAAAATTCCATTCGTGAGAAGTCAATTAGGTACTTATGCTACCGCATTGTTTCTACTTAAAGAACATTATAAAATAGAAGATTTACCAGAAGGAGAAGTTACCAAATATTTACTGGAAAATAAACTGATAGATTTAAATGATAATATATCAGAAGAAGTAATTGGATTTGGAAATATGCTTCCAGCTGGAGAATATAAACTCAAGGATCAAGTTACAGCAGATGATGATGAGATTGATGCTCAAAAAGGAGATGTTGTAACTGCACTTGAAGATACTCCACCTAGTGATAGGGTTTTAGGTGTAGATATTTTTCCAGTAATTCATCAAAAAAGTAATAAAAAAATATACGTTTCATTGGAGGATATAAATGATTGAAATAATCGTAGAAGAACAAATTGATGAAGCTTTATCACAAAAAGATGCATTAAAAATAGCTCTTGCAAAACATAAATTTAAGAGAGCGGGTGGAAAAACAGAAAAACAACCACCTTCTCCAGCTACAGGCTCAAATAAATATCGAGGTTGGAACATGGCTACTCCTAAAACTAAGGAGGATGAGAAAATGGCTAAAGATGTACAAGATTATAAAAAGAAAAAGAAATTGCAAAAGCATAACAGACTCAAGGCGTATGCTAAAAAAGAAGATGTAGAAGAAGAAATTATGAGTACATCATCAGCTGTAGATATGAATCCCACAGGAAAAACTAAGAAAAAAAGAAAGTGTGAAACCTTTAGTGTTTCAGACCAATGTTTTCATAAGTTCAAAAGTGGAAAAACAAAGTTTGAACGATGGTCTAGGTATCTAGATTTAACAGATGAAACACAAAAGAAAATTTATGATTGGGCTAGAAAACACCATAATGGTTCAATCATTCTTAAAAACTCTGTAACAGGTCAGGTCAGAGGAATTCGTTATAACCGCACAGGTGGTGGACAATGGGGAAAAATTACCAGACTAAAAGAACAAGTATTACAAACAAATCACGAATTCACAGTAAAATGACAGTAAAAGCAGATGTTGAAGTCCTCAAAACACAAATTGCAACAATTAAAAGTTCTTTCGATGGACACGTTACCCAAAATAGAGAAGATTTTAAAGAAGTACATTCAAGAATGAGCACTATGAAAAGAGAAATCTCTGATGAAATTAACTTGACTTTTGAGAAATTGTGTGATAAAATAGATATAAATGAAAAAGAAATAAATGGTTTAGAAAAATGGAAATGGACTATAGGTGGAGTATTAATAGCCATGACATTTCTAATGACCGCTTCCCAAACATTTGGTTTATTTAACTAGTATATAATAACAATTTAATTTACATTATGAGCTATATTGACCAGAAGTACATAAATTTATGTACCTCTAGGGTGGAGAAGTTTAAGAAGGTTAGAGATAACCTTTGGAACTTTCGTTGTCCAATCTGTGGAGATTCCCGAAAACAAAAAAATAAAGCCAGAGGATTCATATATCGCAAGAAGGCATCTTTTTTCTATAAGTGTCATAATTGTGGTATCGGGCTTACTTTCAACAATTTCCTCAAACAAATAGATCATGGACTTCATACTGAGTTTTTAGTAGAGAAGTACAAAGACGGTGAGACTCAAGGGAATACCCCTATTCCTGACAAATTCCCATTTACATTTAAAAAACCTAAGTTTGACAAATCCCTAAACAGGCATTTGAATAAATTAGTTAAGTTTAGTGATCTTGAAGATGGCCATCCGGCCATACAGTATCTAGAAAAAAGACAAATTCCCAAAAATCATTGGGACAAATTATACTTCTCAGAGAAATTTTATGAGTGGTCACACACAATATTTCCTGAAAAATTTAAGAGTATAAATATAGATTATCCACGACTTGTTATCCCTTTTTTCGACAAGTCAGGAGAAATCTTTGCTTATCAAGGAAGAGCATTTGGTAACGAAGAACCTAGATATATCACCTTAAAAATTGTTTTAGAAAAAGAGAAGATTTATGGACTTGAACGTATTGATTTTGATTCTCATACATACGTTGTTGAAGGCCCATTAGATTCTCTCTTTATAGACAACTGTTTAGCAGTTGCCGGCGCTGATTTGAACTTATTGGAGTTAAGTCCAGAATCAACCACTACAATATACGATAACGAGCCACGCAATGAACATACTGTTGAGCGTATGTTTAAATCTGTGGACAAAAATTATAATGTAGTAATTTGGCCACCTGAATTAAAAAGTAAAGACATCAATGATATGGTTCTGTCAGGAATGAAGAATATTAAAGAGTTTATCGATGTACATACATATCATGGACTAGAAGCATACCTCAAAATTAACCAATGGAAGAAAATATGAATCCTCAATTACAGACTGTAAGACAAACTCAGACATACACACAACATGAACAAATCATCACAACTAAGAAAGTTCCAGAACCAATCCCCCACCAAAATCCATTTCAAAATGAACTAAGTAAATTTGTATACTATAGAACATATTCACGCTGGGATGACAGTAAGATGCGTAGAGAATCGTGGGATGAAACAGTTGCACGAGCTGTAGTGTTTTTGAAAAAGGTTAGTAAGAATAAATTAAAGAAATCAGATTATGAATTGATACATCAGTACATTCTTGAGATGAAAGTAATGCCTTCAATGAGGCTATTATGGACAGCTGGAAAACCAGCAGAACTCAACAATGTTGCAATTTATAATTGCTCAACAGTTCCAGTTGATTCTTTACATTCTTTTGCAGAGGTATATTTCTTGTTGATGAGTGGTGCAGGAGTTGGTGTGGATGTTTCTAAACGATATATTGAAAAGATTCCTAAAGTAAAGAAATTGAATGGTGATGGGAAAAAGATTGTGTTTGAGGATTCCAAAGAAGGATGGGCAATGGGAACATTAGCAGTCTGCACGGCCATGTGGGAAGGATACGATGTTGAATGGGATTTGTCAAAACTAAGACCACAAGGTGCTAGACTCAAAACTTTTGGTGGTAGGTCATCTGGGCCTGGGCCTCTTGATGAGACTTTACATTTCATCAAACACATAGTAGAAGCACATCGTGACAGGAAACTAAGTTCCATCAATGCATTTGATATTATTACTAAAATTGCAAATTCAGTAGTCGTAGGTGGAGTCAGAAGGTCATCGATAATTACCCTCTCAGACCTCTACGATAGTGGAATGAGAAATGCCAAACAGGGTCAATTTTGGGTGACAAATGCACACCGAGCCATGAGTAACAATAGTGCAATTTATGATGTTAAACCTAACTCTATAGATTTCATGAAAGAGTGGTTGGCACTTGCAGAAAGTGGTACTGGAGAGCGTGGAATTTTCAACCGATATTCAATCAATAGTTTGATTCCAAAACGCCGGCGTAAAAGACAAGATTGGACAACTAACCCCTGTGGTGAAATAATATTGCGTCCTAGAGGGTTCTGCAACCTCACAGAAGTAGTTATACGGGCCGAAGACACCCTTGAGACTTTAATGGAAAAGATAAAGGTAGCGACTATGATTGGAACAATACAATCTACATTAACGGATTTTAATCTTTTAGAAGAACTTCATGATGATTGGAAAAAGAATGCTGAGGAGGAAAGACTCTTAGGTGTATCCATGACAGGACAAATGGACAATCCAGATATTTTGACACCAGAGAATTTACAAGCATTGAGAGATTTTTCAATAGGAGTGAATGTAGAAACAGCCGGGAGATTAAAAATAAACAGGTCAGTAGCTATTACTACTACAAAACCTAGTGGAACAGTTTCAACATTAGTAAATTCTGCATCGGGGTTTCATCCACGATATGCTCCTTATTATATACGAAGAGTAAGAATTTCTGCTACTGATCCATTGTACAGAATGATGAGGGATCAAGGAGTAAAATTCTATCCAGAGGTAGGACAACCAGAAGAAACAGCTCAAACATGGGTAGTTGAATTTCCAGTAAAAGCACCAGAAGGTTCTGTACTGGTAAGAGATGTTGATGCAATTTCTCAACTAAAACAATGGTTAAAAATAAAACATAACTATACTGAACATACAGTATCAGCAACAATTTATGTCAAGCCTGATGAATGGTTTGAAGTTGGTAATTTTGTATATGAAAATTTCGATGATCTAGTGGGAGTGAGTTTCCTACCTAAAGATGACCACATCTATCAGCTTGCCCCTTACGAAGAAATCGATGAAAAGACTTATGATACTTTGCTTGCAGATTTCCCAAAAATTGACTATTCCAAACTCACTAAATACGAGACAGAGGATAATACTACAGGAGCGCAAACGGTTGCGTGTTCTGGTGACAGCTGTGAAATCATTTAATAATAAGCATTATGGTAGAGGAAGTAGAAATAGAGTGTAAGGATTGCAATGCAACATTTAACTTACAGCATAATTTAAGTTTATCAAGATACGAAATAGGATTTTGTACCTTCTGTGGTGGAGAAGATATTGAAATAGAAGAGGGTTTTGAAGAAGATAATGAGGAAGATTATTATTAACCTAAATATTCCCATGTGGAGTATTTATGAGTTACGAAAACCCTTGGCTATATAATGATAAAGTTTTTGAAAGTGAAGATATAAAAGACTATTACGGATTTTGCTATCTATTGACTGACCTTGAAAATGGTAAGCAATATATTGGAAGAAAGTACTTTTATTCCATTAGGAAGAAAAAAGGAATACGGAAAAAGGTAAAGTCAGAAAGCGATTGGAAATCCTATTACAGTTCATCTAAAAAAGTTAAACTAATAGTGCTAGAATCTGGCCATAATAGATTCAAGAGAGAAATATTATCTCTTTATATAAAAAAAGGTCAAGTGAATTATAATGAAACAAAATTGTTATTTCAACATAATGTTTTAGAAGCCAGAGATGAAAAAGGCGAAAAATTATATTACAATGATAATATAATGAATAGATATTTTTCAACAATCATGGAATAAAAGACTTGACATTTGAGATTCATAATGGTATAATACAAGGTATATAAAGTGAATAAAAGACTTACAAAGTTAAAAAGTCTTATTGATAATGGTTCAGCACCAACCATTTTAGAGGTTAGAACAAATTCTAGGGAATATTCCTATGAAGATGTTATAGCTCTAGATTATGGATTTGCTCAAGACCTGTATATGGGTAGTGAACAATTTGAAAAATGGTTTACCTATACTGGGCCACAACCTATAAAACTCAATGATCTTATTTTACAACCAAATGAGATGATTGAAATTTTACTTGATTATTATGGAATATAATGAGAAAACAACTAACTGAAAAGCGAAAACAAGAGCTTCGTGACCAACTATCCAAAGCACGAAGTAAGAGAACCCCAGCAGAGTACAAGAACATACATCCAAAGGTATTAGAAATACCAGATGATGACCCCCTATCGTTGAAATCGATTAAGAAAGCGATTAAACATAGTAAGGATAGGGCCTCTGCATATTCTGTCAACTCTCATAGGAGAGGCGCAACCCCCAAACAAGCAATTACAGATAGTATCAATTCTGATAATACCAAAGCCTATATTCGGTTCATGGAACATTATCTCAGGACAGGGGATTGGATTTCTGATTTTATGGGAGATAATGAAGAAAAGAAAACTCAATGGAAATGTGTCGCAATGGCTTATCATGCAGATGGTACACCAAAACGATCTAAGGGTGTTTTCTATCCAGACATCAATATGGTGTGGGGAGAGGTTGTATGATACTAATTGATTTAAGTCAGATAATGGTGGCATCTACAATGATGTCAATGGGAAAAGACCAATCAGAAGTTGATGTTAATATGGTTCGACACATGGTTCTGAACAGTCTCAGAATGTATCGGTCAAAATATCATAATGAATATGGTGAGTTGGTCTTATGCTGTGATGGTAAACATTCATGGAGGCGTGACCATTTCCCACAATATAAAGCTTCTAGGAAAACTAGTAGGGATGCTGATAAGAGAGATTGGACACAAATATTTGGATGTCTTGATACTATCAAATCTGAACTTGAAGAGTTTTTCCCCTACAAATATATTCAGATTGATGAGTCAGAAGCAGATGATATTATTGGTGTGCTTGCTAGAACTGCTACAGAAAAAGTAATGATTATTTCTGGTGATAAGGATTTCATACAGCTACAGTCGCATAAAAATGTGAAACAGTACAGCCCTATTACTAAAAAGTTAATAACAAACAGTCATCCAGAAAAATACTTGAAGGAACATATTTTGCGAGGTGACTCATCAGATGGTGTTCCTAATTTCTTATCAGCAGATAATTGTATGGTGGATAAAATACGACAAACACCAATATCAAAGAAAAAAGTAGAACTATGGGTAGACCAAAATCCAGAAGATTTTTGTAATGAGGAGCAGTTAAGAAACTATCATAGAAATATGAAACTGATTGATTTACAATATACACCATCAAACATTGTTGACCAAGTTGGAAAACAATATGATGAAATTCCGAAAGGGAAACGAAGTGAACTTTTGAATTATTTTATCGAAAGGAAACTTAATAATTTAATACAAGATATAGGAGAATTTTAATATGGCACAACAACCAGTAGAATTTGATAGTAATAGTGATGGATCTGTAAGTGCATATCCAGAAAAACCTAAACCATCAATTAAAGTTAGAGAATTACTTTTTAGTGAAATTTTGTCTAAAGTTCATGGTGCAAAAACAAAAGCACAAAAAGTAAAGATTTTACAAGAAGAAGATTGTCAGGCCTTGCGACAAATTTGTCAATGGTCTTTTAACCCCATAATTGAATCAGAATTACCATCTGGAACACCACCATATATAGAAAATGACGCTCCAGAAGGTACTGAACATATGTTGTTAAGAACTGAAGGTAATACACTTTGGCATTATGTTAAAACTAATGGTAAGAGTGCAGATCCAAATCTTCAGAGTACAGTTAGAGAACGTATGTTTATTAGACTGTTAGAAGGATTACACAAAGATGAAGCTGAACTTTTATGTGCAGTAAAGGAAAAAAGACTACATCAAAAATATAAGGGATTATCATCACAGGTCGTATCAGAGGCATTTAAGTGGAATGAGGACTTCCAAGAGTATAAATAATAGTACAATCTTCTCATAGGGAGTCTATAGATATGCAAATCCGAAACGGAATGAGTGTAAAAGATGGACTATCTTCTTATCACTCTTAATTCCCCATTTATATTCTAAAAAAAGTTTAACCGTTTAACGATCTGCGGTTGCTAATATTTTATGGAATTCTTGTACCTAAAAAAGATTGAAGATCATATTAAATAAAGTAATATGAAAAAACTGTTCACAGCAGTTGTTTTATTTTTTCTATTTGTACTTCCTTTAGGAAGTTCTCAAAGCAAATTATATAATGAGAAAAACGTATGGAAATATCAAACATTCCAATCCGTGATAGGTGATAGAAAAAAACAACTAACGTGTCTTGCAAAGAACATATATTTTGAAGCTAGAAACGAACCATTTGCAGGACAATTTGCAGTAGCTCTGGTAACTCTAAATAGAGTTAGTGATGCTGCATTTCCTAATACAATATGTAAAGTTGTATATCAAGGAATACATACCGCTGATGGATTTCCAAAACGAAATAGATGCCAATTCAGTTGGTATTGTGATGGTAATTCAGATGAAGTACAAAACCCAAAGTCTTTTGAAAAAACTCAAAAGATAGCAAGACTTGCAATGCTCCAGTATAGTAAACTAAAATTAGAAGGATTAGATTATACTGAGGGAGCAAGATTTTATCATACTTATCAAATTTCTCCACGTTGGTCAAAAACTTTTCCAGTCGTAGGTAGAATTGGAGATCATATATTTTATAGATAGTAATGGATACTACTAAAAGACTTGAAAACATAACACAAGAGTGTGTTCATAGTTGGCCCAAGAATAAATTATATTCTGAGTTTTCTAACATAACAGATATTTTGCATTGGGTAGAAACCCATGAAAATTTATCTGCATCGGGAAAACAATTTATGGGTGACTTAGAACACAGCCTGGTGAAACTTTTTGCGACAAAATATAATGCCGACATATCAATATAAATGTAATAAATGTGACTTTGAATTAGAAGAAGTTTTTAAAGTAGCAGATAGAAATCTTCCTGTGGAAAATCCACAAAGATATGGAAGCTGCTCAGATGAAAATAATGACAGTTGTGACCTACAGTTAGTGCCACAATTACCTAGTTTGCAATATACTATGAGAGATAGTGCAGCTAGACACACCGATGATGGTTTTAAAGACCGTATGAAAGAGATTCATAGAACGAATCCTGGCAGTCAGCTAGGAGATTGGACATAATTATGAAAACACATTTTATAAATCATGATCAGTTAGTTGAAATGAAGGGGGTTACTAAAAACCAACTTGAAGTTTTTAAGCAATATGCAGCTGGAAAGAATCTTTTCCTATATGGGCCTGCGGGCACAGGAAAGACTTTTGTTATTCTGTATAATGCAATCAAGGAAGTTCTTGACCCTAGTACAAATTATAGCTGTATCTACATAGTAAGGTCTTTAATGCCTACTAGAAGTCTTGCATTTATGCCAGGCGATGAACAAGATAAAAGTTCTTTATACCAAGTTCCGTATGATAATATGCTACGGCTCATGTTTAAACTTTCCGCTGAGGAACAGTTTGAAATAATGTATGATGAATTAAAAAAACAAGGAAATGTAGCATTTCTATCCACATCCTTCTTACGAGGGATTACCCTAGATAATGCTATAGTTCTTGTAGATGAATGTCAAAATCTAAACTTCCACGAATTGGATACCATTATGACCAGAGTTGGTCAGGGATCTAAGATTATGTTCTCAGGAGATTTTGATCAAACAGACCTAAGAGAAGATGCTGAAAAGGCTGGATTAGGTCAGTTCTTAAAAATTATCAACGAAATGAAAGAATTCTATTCATGTGAGTTTGATATAGGTGATATAGTAAGAAGCGGATTAGTTCGTTCATATATCATTCAAAAATATAATACTGGATTAGGAGATAGAAAATAATGTTACCATTACTATTATTTAATGTTATTTCTGGACTTGTCATGGACAAAGCTCAGAGTTTAGCAAAAGATCATGTAGAACAAATGATAAGTGACATTCTGCCAGATGATGCTAAGGCTGAATTGGATGAAATTATTGCATCTAATCCCGAACACACATTTGAGAGTGCAGCAGATGCACTACAAGGTGCTGTGGAAGGAAAACTACCAATATCCCTTGCAGATGGACAACTAAAACCTATTGAAATGACTTTCAAGGTTACGTTTGATCCAAATACAAGTAAAGTGGATGTTGTACAAGATAATGGTGAAGTGCATGGCATCTGAACCAATAAGAATATCAAAGAACTTTTCTTTAGCAGAGATGGTAAAGAGTGCAACAGCAGAAAGACTAGGTGTAGATAATTCACCTAGTTCCGTACACCTAGTGAATCTAACACATCTTGCAATTCATATCTTGCAACCAGTTAGAGAAAAGTTTGGTGTTATTACAATTAACTCTGGATATAGAAGCCCTGCATTAAATGCAAAAGTGGGTGGATCTAAAACCAGCCAACATTGTAATGGTCAGGCTGGAGACTTTGAATCTTTTTCGACACCGAATCCTGACCTTGCGTTATGGATTACTAAGAATTTAGATTTTGACCAAATCATCTTAGAGTTCTACGATGGAGTTGACCCGAATAGTGGTTGGGTTCATTGTAGCTACAATTTGATGGGCAATCGTAGGAAAATACTTACTGCACTTAAAACTAAAAATGGTGTGGTTTATAAAAATGGATTTGTAAGTAAATAATGATATTATGATATTGAAAAATTATGATAGGAAACTCATATCTGAGTTACCTAAACTTGTGAGAACAAATGTTGGTGGTAAAAGACATTACGAAACACCAAACGGCTCATATCCTTCTATTACAACCGTATTATCAATACGAGATAAAGGAGGAATATATGCTTGGAGAAAGCGTGTAGGTAATGAAGAAGCTAATAGGATAACGAAAAAAGCAACCACTAGAGGTACGCACTTTCATAGTCTATTAGAACAATACTTTTTAGGTGAGATAGATGATTTCGACACCTTTAGTGGTGCTGCCCTTGCTAAAAACCCTGCCGTATGGTATCTGTTTTTACAAGCGGTACAAGTATTAGAAACGAAAATAAATAATATCTACTGTATTGAGGATTATCTGTATTCAGATGAATATAAGATAGCTGGTGCAGTAGATATGATTGCAGAATATGATGGAGTAGTATCCGTTATAGATTTTAAGACTTCCAATTCTGAGAAGAAAGAGG
>Ga0115002_10004361_pt1 | contig 17137 bp, 9 predicted proteins | sample ArcticOcean_MG_C_8_FD_89576 | JGI IMG/M metagenome (GOLD analysis project Ga0115002, IMG submission 89576) | Marine microbial communities from western Arctic Ocean - ArcticOcean_MG_CB11_86 | ecosystem: Environmental > Aquatic > Marine > Oceanic | place: Arctic Ocean: Canada Basin | collected... | reverse complement strand
CAGAACTCGTGGGTCCTGTTCCTTCTCTATCCTGGTATAGATCGCAACTAAGACTCGCCTTGCTTGAGAGTAGTGGCGGACTCCTGTCTCCACCGCCAGAGCGGTGGACACAGAAGTCGCGCGGTAGCGGGCGGGTCGACAATAGGCGTGCTCATGGGCGTGAAACCTCCAGATGGCTGTCCGGTTCTGGGACGAGCGGCGAACGGAAATGGAATCGCTAGTGCCTCTAGCTTTTCTCGAAAAGCCGCCACCGTTTTCCGAAGTTGAGCGATTTCATCGTCGTTCCTGTTGAGCGACAGCCGCGCACGAAGTACCCAGTCAGCAACAATAGCTCGGGAAATACATGAGAGCGGCAGCAACTGACGCGTCGAGTTTGGCTCTCACTCCCTCACTACCAACAGGCAGCTAGTTGACTACCAAGCGTCGATGTATGGACGTTTTTTGCCTTCTCTGACGGGGATTGGCGGGAGAGATTTAAGGAGGCCGGCGAGCCAGCGCCGGGAGTCCGCGGGGTCGATGGCGTCATCGATGCCGAATAGGGCGGCTCGGTTGAGGGCTTTACCGTCTTCGTAGGCCTGGTCCACGCGCTGTTGGTAGGCTTGGAGGCGTTCTTCGGGGTCCTCGATGGCGGCGAGTTCCTTGCGATAACCAAGTTTGACGGAGCCCTCGATGCCCATACCGTGGAATTCGCCGGTAGGCCAGGCGACGGTGTAGAGCGGTTGGGTGTAGTTGCCGCCCGCCATGGCGATCGCTCCGAGGCCGTAGGCCTTACGAATAACGATGGTGAACACCGGAACATCCAAGTTCGATCCGACGAGAAACATCCGGTTGGCGTGGCGAACGAGGGCGGTGCGCTCGACTTCTGGACCGACCATGATGCCGGGGGTATCGCAGAGGAACAGGACCGGGATATCGAAGGCGTCGCAGATTTGCATGAAACGGGCGCCCTTGTCGGCGGCGTTTGAGTCGATGGCACCACCGATGTGGGCCGGGTTGTTCGCGACGACGCCGACGGGGCGGCCTTCGACACGGATGAATGAAGTGACCATGCCATATCCGAAGCCTTTGCGGAGCTCAAGGACGGAGCCGATATCCGCGATGGTGTCAATGACTTCTCGGATGTTGTAAACGCGGAGTCGATTTTCGGGGACGATCCGGCGCATCTTGCGCTGGTCGGGCGCTTCCCAGTCGCTGACGCGGCCTTGGAAGTAGGAGAGGTATTGTTTGGCAACCTCGATCGCTTCGACCTCGTCCTCAACTGCGATGTCGACGACGCCGTTGGGAACCTGGACGTCCATACCACCGATGTCTTCGGGGGCGAAGACGCCGAGGCCTCCCCCCTCGATCATGGCAGGACCACCCATCCCGATGTTGGAGTTAGCGGTGGCGATGATGATGTCGCAGCAGGCGAGGACGGAGGCGTTGCCGGCAAAACAGCGACCGGAGGTAATACCGACGAGCGGTATAAGGCCACTGAGTTGTGGGAAGTGGGCGAAGGTTTGGGATCCACCTCCACCCTCATCAGTGTCGCCGGGGCGACCGCCACCACCCTCGGAGAAAAGGACTAGTGGGGTGCGGGTGCGAGCGGCGACATCGATCATGCGGTCGGTCTTACGGTGGTTGCGTTGGCCCTGGGTACCGGCGAGGACGGTGTAGTCATAGGCGATGAGGGCGACGCGATCCGCGGGGTTTTCGAATTTGTCGCCGTTGACCGAACCGATGCCGATAACCATCCCATCGGCGGAGGTTTTCTCGATCAGGTCTTCGAGGGATCGGCGGCGGCGTTGCGCGGCCAGAACAAGTTGGCCGTACTCCACGAAGCTACCTTCATCGAATAGTTGGGCGACGCTTTCGCGGGTTGTGAGCTGGCTGCTGCGACGACGACGATCAACGGCCCACTGGCGGGCGGAGTCGAGGGTGGTCGCACGGCGTGTTCCGACTTCATGGAGGTCTGGGCGGACGTAATCGAGGTCGACTTCTTCGACTTCGACCTCATCGCCGGCGGCGACTTCGGACTCTTCGATGAACAGGAGGGGCTGTTTATCGTAGATAGTGTCGCCAACAGTAACGAGGATGCGCCGGACGATTCCGGCTGTGGTCGTGGAGACCTCGTGTTCCATTTTCATCGCTTCCATCACCATGAGTTGCTGGCCGACGCGGACTTCGTCCCCCTCGGCTACGTCGATCGCCGCGATCGTGCCCTGCACCGGAGCGCTGACGGCGACTGTGCCATCGGTGGTTGGTGTCGCCTCTAGGATCGGGGAATCGGAATTGCGCACGGAGCTAGCGAGGGCGCGGTCGCGGGAGGCGGTGCCGTGGGAGAGGACGGCGAGTGGGTCATTGGTGCCGAGTTCGACGCCAGCATGGAGTAAAGCGACATCGGTAATGACGGCTTCCTCGAAGAAGAGCCGCGGGTGCTCAGCACCCGCGGCGATCGCGAGGTCGGCGATGTGGTCGTCGACGAATCTGGTGTAGAGGTTAGCGTCGGTGACATCGGGATTGCGGACGAGGGCCTGAAGGAAGGAGACGTTGGTCTGGACTCCCTCGATGCGAAATTCGCAAAGGGCGCGATAGGTCCGGGCGAGCGCATCGTGGAAGCTGGGCGACGGGGTGTGGACGATCAGTTTGGCGAGTAGTGAGTCGTAACGAGGGCTGGTGGTATACCCAGCGTAGCCGAAGGTATCGACTCGGACACCGGGGCCGGTGGCAGGTTCGAAGGCTGAGATAAGACCACCGGAGGGCACGGTGGTGCCGTCGGATCGCATGGTCTCCATGTTGACGCGAGCCTGGATGGCGACACCGCGGGGATTGGGGTGTCGGCGAGGGATGCCGATGTCATCGAGCGAGCGGCCGGCAGCGAGTTCAATTTGGAGACGGACGAGGTCGACGGAGGTGATCTCCTCGGTGATCGTGTGCTCGACTTGGAGGCGGGCATTAGCTTCAATGAAGGCGAAGGTGGAGTCCGGCCCGAGATCTGTGGAGTCGACAAGGAATTCGACAGTGCCGAGGGAATTGTAGCGAGTGGCCCTAGCGAGAGAGACGGCGGCATTGATAATGCGCTGACGGAGTTTATCGGGAAATCCGGGGGCGGGGGCGATCTCGATGAGCTTCTGGTGGCGGCGCTGTATGGAGCAGTCGCGCTCACCGAACTCAGCGATGTCACCGGTGCCGTCACCGGCGATCTGGACCTCGATGTGGCGGGCTCGAGGGACGAGTTGCTCGACGTAGACGTCGCCGTTGCCGAAGGCGGATTTAGCCTCGGAACTGGCACGCTTGTAGAGTTCGTCAACCTCGGAGGCCTCGGAAACGATACGGACGCCGCGCCCGCCGCCGCCAGCGACGGCTTTGATAATCATCGAGGCGCTGTGTGGGAGTGTCGCGAAAAAGTCACGGGCTTCCTCGACGGTGACCGTGTGGTCGCTGCCGGCGAGAATGGGAACGCCCGCAGCAGTGGCGGCTTGGCGGGCGCGGATTTTGTCGCCGAATAGTTCGAGGATTTCGGTCCGCGGTCCGACGAAGGTGATGCCGGCCTCAGTACAGGCACGGGCGAGAGCGGGGTTTTCAGAGAGGAAGCCGTAGCCGGGGTGGATAGCGTCGGCACCAGTGGCGAGAGCAGCCTCGATAATCTGCGCGACGTTCAGGTAGGCACTGGCGCCGACACCGGGCAGTTGGTGAACCTGGTCAGCCTTCCGGGTGTGGAGGGAAGCTGCGTCGTCCTCGGGAACGACGGCGACCGTCGGGATATCGAGTTCAGCGGCGGCCCGCATGATGCGGATGGCGATTTCGCTGCGGTTGGCGACGAGTAGCTTCGTAATCGGCATCGGTGGCCTCTCCGTAAGCGATCGAATGGGTCGCGCTTCCCTGTAAGGTCGCCCGCCGGCTGGGGTAGGGAAAGTTTGTACCGCGTGAGGAGGTCGTAGGGCTAGTTGCGGGTGGCAGCTGCCGGGGGTGAGCGTCTGCAAAACCCGAGTGGATCGCTACGGCTTGACAGGTTGCGGGCTGTCGCTAGTCGAGGAAATTACCTCCGGTACGTACTGCGATACTTCGGAGAGAATTTCAATCGATCAAAGCGAGTGTCCCTCGCGCATCACCAACTCAGGTACACGGCATCCTACTCACGGAGGTCCTCCCGTGCGACAAAGAGCACGGACTCAAGAACCTTCCAGACCGTCGGGGGCGCGATTGCCATCCGAAGACCAGCGAGCAGTTCGGTGACTCGCGGCGTATCCCCGGGTTATTAGGCCTCCCTGTTGCTCGCCGCTACGAAGAACATTCGCTACTCCCAGCGACCAGATCGCCGGGACAACGGCTCCCGCATCGGACAGCCGATCGAGTATCAATTAGCTGTCCGAATCGGATTCGGCGTCGAGTCACCATGTCTTTAGCTCGAACGACAGCAGTAGTGACCACCTACGTCGATCAGTTCGCGAATTGCCCGTCCCATTTTCTGACAGGACGGGATTCCTTGAGCTCATCGATGACCTCCGCGATAGGGTGAGCTGACTCGTCGGTCGCCGGCACAAGCCACGCGACCGGGACCTCGTCATTGGTGCTGGTGAAAGCATCACCAGCACCAATGTCCTTGAAGGGTGACGGGAGGTGCGTCTTGGCCTCGTATGCACCGACAGTCTTCATGATAACTCCCGGCGACGAATCCCCAACGAGTTTCAGCGATCCACAAGGAAAGAACTCCTTGTGGGATTCCGACGCGATGTCGATGACCGCGTTACGCCTCGCTAGCCCAGATCTTGCGGCGTTGTTGGTAGGTGTCCCAAGAGAGTTGGACATCCTGGAGGAAACGCGGGAGTTCTTCGAGACGGAGAGCCTGGGGGCCATCGACAAGGGCTTCTTCGGGCTGTGGGTGAAAGTCTACGAGCACCATGTTGGCGCCAGAGACAACTCCCTGGGCGGTGACGTGAGCGATATCGAGGATTCCGTCCGGGGCGATGGCGCGGTCGCCGACGGAGTGCGAGGGGTCGATGCATACGGGCATGCGGGTGAGGCGCTTGACAATTGGGACGTGGCCGAAATCGACCATGTTGCGATGGGGCGAACCGAAATCAGTGCGCATACCTCGGAGGCAGAAGATCACGTTGGAGTTGCCTTCTGAAGCGAGATATTCGGCGGCGTTGAGTGAGTCGTTCAGGGTAATGCCGAAGCCGCGCTTCACGAGGACGGGGTAGGTTTGCTGTCGGCCAACGGTCTTCAGTAGTTCGAAGTTTTGGCTATTGCGGGTGCCGATTTGGAGCATGACACCGGTGGGTCGTCCAACCTGTTCGAGGGCGTTGTCGATCTCTTCGATTTGAGAGTCGTGGGTAATTTCCATCGCGATGACTTTGATGCCGTATTTTCCGGCGAGTTCGAAGACGTAGGGAAGGCAGTCCCTGCCATGACCTTGGAAGGAATACGGGTTCGTGCGGGGCTTGTAGGCTCCCATGCGGGTGGTGGTGTGTCCGAGGTCCTGGAGGGTCTTCATCATCAGTTCGACGTTCTCGGGAGTGTCGACGGCGCAGAGACCAGGGAAGACGTTCAGGGTGTTTTGGCTAAATTCGATGCCATTGTAGTTGAAACCGGTCTCGCGCTGCTGGTCACCCTGGCGACCGAGCACTCGGTAGGCTTGTGATATGCGGACGACGCGCTCGACTGCAGGGAGTGCGTCGATTTGGTCGAGTTCGAGCGTCTGGGTGTTTCCGAGCAGATAGACCTCGGTGAGTTTGTGCTCTTCACCTTGAATAGTGCGGACGTTGAGTTCGATGCCAGGAAGGTTCTGGAGCGCTTCCCAAGTCTGCTTGTATTCGGGGCTGTCTTCGTCGATGTCGGGACGGAGGATGGCAAGCATAGAGACGCCTCAAGTCTAATCTACTGGGAGTCGCACTAGCGTAGCGCGGGAGAGTGTGTAGTTAGTGTGCCGAGGCTACTAGAAGGTGATCACGCAGCGGCCGCGGGTGCCTCCGGCTTCGAGGCGACGGTGAGCTTCGGCAGCTTCTTTTGGTGGATAGGAGGCGGCGACGCGGAGCGTGAGTTCTCCCTCCTCAGTCTGTTGGCGGAGGCGGTCGAGCAGGTCAGCACGGTGGTCGTAATTTCGAACACTGGTGGTTTGAAAAGTGATGCCTCGTTCACCGTTGCCGTGCCAGCCGCGTACTGAGACGAATTTACCGCCATCGCGGACCGCACCGGTGGCGACGTGCATTTGGACGGATCCATCGGCGAGCGCGTCGACGCCATCGGGTGCGACTTCGCGAATGCGGGCGGCGATGTCGTCGCCACGTCGGACGATGATGTCGGCTCCCAGTCCGTTAACGATTTGCTCATCGACCTCGGACGCATCTGCGATAACGCGGAGTCCGTCGCTCTTGGCGAGCTGGACAACGTAACCGCCGTAGCAACCCGCGGCACCGGTGACCGCGAGTGTCTGGCCCGGTTGCAGTGCGAGTTGGTCGAGCGACAGACGGGCGGTGAGGCCGTTCATCGGAAGTGTGGAGGCTTCGCTGTGTGTAGAGCCGACGGGTGCCTTCGCCACTGAATCGGCGGAGAGCACTATGCTCTCGCGGTATGCGCCGTGGCTGCCGGTGGGGATGACCATAGCGATGACAGCGTCACCAACAACGAGACTGGATTCGGTCCCGATTCCGACTTCGTCGATCACGCCAGCGATATCCATGCCGGGAATGTAGGGCGGCGGAAGCTTACTAAGCGCCTCCGCACGCGCGCCGTCACGGATTGCGGTATCGGTCGGGTTGACCGTGGCGCCGTGCACGCGGATGCGTACTTCACCTTGCGCGGCGTGGACCTCGGGGAGGTCGACGATTTGCAGCACTTCGGGCCCCCCGAATTCGATAACTCCAACTCCACGCATAGCGGCTCGCTTTCCTATTACGGGTGGGAACGACCCACTTCGTGCTTGTCAAGAAAATTCGGAATAACTGTAGCTAGTTGAGTACCCCGTCTGCCACGAGGCTGGCGATATCACCATCAGTGAGGCCGAGGACTTCGCGGAGAATATCGGAAGTGTGCTCACCCATCTGCGGAGCGCGGCGCATGGGGGCGAGGCGGTGATCTACACGGACGGGTTCGGAGTGGGTGAGAAAGCTAACCTGCTCGTCGTTGCGCTGGAGTGGGACGAGGTGGTGGCCTGAAAGGTGAGGGTCACGGTTGACGGTGTCCTCGAGATCCTCGACGACACCGGCGATGACGCCGGCAGACTGGAGGTAGTACATGGCATCCCAACTATCCCTCTCGCGCGTCCAATCTGCGATGAGGCCATCGATTACGTCTTCAGAGGTACGGCGGGCGGCGAGAGGGGAATAACGCGGGTCCTCGACGAGATCAGGGCGGCCAAGGGCGGTGGCCAAATGGCGCCAGTCGTCGTCGCTCTCGCAGGCGATAGCGAGCCAGCGATCGTTACCGGCACAAGGATAGGAGCCGTGGGGGACGGCGTTGCGAGAACGGTTACCGATGCGGGGCGGCAGTTGGTTGTTGGCGGTGACCTCGAGAATGTTGGGGCCGAGGAGGTTGATGGCGGCTTCGGACTGGGCGAGTTCGATGAACTGGCCTTCGCCCGTGCGTTCTCGATGGTGGAGCGCCGACATGAGGGCAGAGGCAGCGAAGTAGGGGGCAGCGAAATCTGAGTACAACGGGCCGATGCCGACAGGCGCCTGATGCGGGAAGCCCATGTTCTGACTGAGGCCGCTGTAGGCGATGATGCCGTTGCCGTATGAGCCGAAGGCCTTGTAGTGACCGTCCATACCCATGACCGGCATGGTGAGCATGATAATGTCCGGCTTCAGTTTGCGGAGTTCTTCGTAGCCGAGGCCCCAGCGATCCATTCGATCGGGTGTGTAGTTGTTCGTGACGATGTCCGCGTGGACGACGAGTTCCTTGATCAGTTCGATGCCGCGTGGGTGCCCAAGGTTGAGCACGAGGGAGCGCTTGCTGACGTTGGCGTCACCGAAGACACCGTTGGTGTTAATGCTGCCGGGTTCGCTGGGCTGGACACCGGTGAGGCGAATGGTATCCGGTCGTGACTGGGACTCGATCTTGAGGATATCCGCGCCGTAGTTGGCAAGGAGCCGCGACGTGAGTGGGCCGGCAAGCATCCAGAAGAAGTCGACCACCCGGATGCCGTCGAGAGGACGATAGACCCCGGACGTGGCGGCCGCACCATGGAGTTGGGCGGCGGGTGCGGAGGACGGAGCAGGTTCGTTGGGGAGTGAGGAGATGATTTGATCTGTGTGTTCGCCCAGAGCAGGCGCGCGCATGCCTTTGAGAGCGGGGCTGGCACCGAAGCGGTAACAAGGGCCGACGTCGGTCAGTTCTACATCAAGTTGAGGAACGGAAGCGATGGAGAAGAAGTCACGCTCGATGAGTTGGTCGAGTTCGGTGAGGTCTCGGGCATTGTTGACAGGCATGGTCAGCATCCGACGGCGCTGACCCTCCATGAAGAGGTGTCGGCGTGGGTAGCGGGAGCAGAGTTCACCAACGGCGGCAGCGATCATTTCAGGGTGCTCATGGCGGATGGTCGGATCGTGCCAGCCAGACTCTTCGTTCGTGTCGATGATTTTTTCCTCTTCGAGCCAGTCGGTGAAGTTGGGCCAGAGGGCGGGCGCACCGACGGGGACGGTGAAACTGAGCCATTCACCGTCTTGGCATCGGAAGAGGCTGCGGGGGGTGAGAGTGGGGTTGATTCCGAAGCGCTTCGGGATCAACCGGTGCCAGTGGTAGATGTTGGCGTTGGCCGTCTGCAACGTGGACATCGAAGCTGCTTCCTGGATGGAGGCGTCGATGCGATGACCTCCCGGGTCTCCACGATCTCGACCTGCTAGGGCAACTAGCAGAGTGGAGACGGCGGCTAGTGAACCCATGTGATTAGCCTGCTCTGCTCCGGGAACGTTGGGTGGGTCCTCGGGGTAGCCGTTGAGGAACATGAGGCCGCTAGTGGCTGCGGCGACTAGATCGTTACCGCGGTAGTCGGCGAGTGGACCGTCCTGACCGAAGGGGGTGACAGTTGTGTAGAGCAGAGCGGGATTCGTCGTGCGCAGCGATTCGAATCCGAGCTTGCGGGAATCCATCACGCCGTGCGGCTCAGCTTCGAGGATGGCATCGGCTGTGGCCGTGAGGCGCCGGAAGGTGGCGGCGCCCTCGGCGGAATCGAGGTCGAGGACGAGACTGCGTTTGCCCTGGTTGTAGTGGAGGTGGTGGAGGCTCCGCTCGGTGCCTGGCTGCTCATCGAGGTAGGGAATGCGGTGACGGAGAGGAGCGCCTTCGGGTGGCTCGACGAGAATGACCTCGGCACCGAGTTCGGCGAGCTGGCGACCGGCGAAGGCGGCGGCAATCGAGGCGACCTCGATAATTCGAACGTCGTCGAGAGGTGGAGTTCCGGTGACATCGGTTGGAGATGTGGTCATGGGGGGGGATTAGAGCGGAAGGGCGTGGATGTGACTAGCCGGGAGCCGACAGAGGCGCGGAGGGTTACACGAGGCCTGGGCAGGTGCATCGCTAGATGCCGTCAGCATCGCGGAGCTTGGTGATGCCGTCCTAAGCGTAACCGAGTTCGAGGAGAGTCTCTTCGATGTGTTGACCAACTTCGGGGACGGGAGCCTAGATGTGGCCCGCGGTGTCGCTTAATTCGAAGGAGATTCCGACGGTGCGGTGACCGGGAAAATTATGGTGTTCTAGATTGGTGACGTAGTCGTTTTGTCAGAATTGATCTTCGATCGCGATTTCGGCGTAACTGTCGACGGGACCGAAGAGAACCCCGGCGGCAGCGAGAGTGTTCAGCCAGTGTTGACGGGTGTTCTTAAGAAAGCTCGCGCGCGGCTTGGCACTCAACTACTCGGAAGTTTGGATTCGGGCAAAGGGGCCGGCAGACTGAGGGCTGCCATATTGCAGGATCAGCACGAGCAAATAGCGGCTTCGGGCTTTCGTATATTCGCGACGCACTTCCAGGGAACGGACGGTTTGAGTATTCGCGATCAGGTGTCAGCGCTCGAGCACCCAGAGCATTTCTACGACGGCCATGTAAATTACGACCGGCCGTGCAGCGCACGGGCGGCCGCTGAGCCTAGCAGGTGGTCGTGGGCGTCTCGGCATCGCGGTAACGGGTCATGAGACTGGTGGGTGGGGTGGCGAAGAGAATCGAGGGAATACCGACGAGGGCGACTACCGCGGCGGAGATGAGCCAACCCTCGGTGTAGCTGCCGTTAACATCGACAATGTAACCGACGATCCAAGGGCCGGCGGCGCCGCCGGTGGTGGAGATAAATTGAACGGTGCCGTTGAGGGTGCCGAAGTTCTTGGTGCCGAAGTAGTCGGCAGTCATCGATGGTCGGAGTGGGATTGTGCCACCAAAGCCGGGAGCAGCGATGGCGACACCGGCGACCGCAACCCAGAAATTGGGGGCGAGACCGAGAACGACAAGGCCGATGCTGAGTGAAGCCATGGCACCAGCCATCATCAGACGCTTGGAATAGCGGTCCGCAAGCCAGCCGAAGCCAACGCGGCCAATGATTGAAAGTAGGGTAAAGACGGCAATTGTGCCGCCTGCGACGGACTTTGAGACGCCGATTTGAGTTTCAAAGTAGGGGATCTGGTGGACAACTAACGAAACAAATCCGAATGAGCTGCCGAGCAGGGCGACCGAGAGCAGGATGAACGCCCGCGAGCGGATTGCAACCATCACTGGGACACCCCATTGTTCAGCCGATGCAACCGGGGGATCACCATCCTCTGGGTCGTGCTTCACGCCATCGAGTAGCTGATGATGATTGGCCGGACGAGAGCGGACGTTGGAGCCGACGGCGAAGCCGACGATGATCATCACGAGTGCGAGGAGGCGAAGGGCGTCACGCCAGCCGGCGATTTCGACGATCCAGGCGATGCCGACGACGAACAACCCACCGAGCCCGCCACCGAGGGTCATGATCGACATAGCGAAGGCGCGTCGCACCTGAAACCATGTGGCGACGGCGGTGAGGCCAACCTGGCCGGCAGCGGCACTGGAGCCGAGTGCGATGACGATCATGACGACGTAGAAATGCCAGATCTGTTGCATGAACGACATGGCAAAGACGCCGGACGCAGTCACGATGATGCCGACGAAGAGGACTCGTTTCGGTCCTATTCGATCGAGCGCGATGCCGACGAGGATTGCGCCGATACCGCCAACCTCGTTGCGGAGTGAGAAGGCAAGTGCGGTTTCAGAATTTTTCCAGCCGAATTCGCCCCGGACCTCGTTGTAGATGGTGCCAAAGCCGTAGAAGAAGGTGGCGGCGACAACGAGGACGATGACACCCGCGGAGCCGACGACAATCCAGCCTTCGTAGATGTTGGGGTATAGCTTGCGGAGCATGACGGCGCCAGATCGTCGCTGCCCGCTATGAGTCCTCAGGTAGGACGGATACAGTCGAGCACGTCAAGTACAGCACGCAGCATCGCACCTCGAGAGCTCTCGTTCCACCCACTCCATGGGCTTATTGGCCCTTCGGCGCTGGTTGCAGGGCGGTATCCGAGAAATCGCAATCCTGAACTATCTCCAGGATTCATCGGCCATGACCAGTAGAGTTGTGGCTTCGCGAGGGCTGATCCCAGACCGGCCTTAACGTCGATAAATCAACGAGGCCCCAAAATACACAAGTGCTAGAGCTTGGCAGCCCGGGCCTGTTCGCCCGCGTGGTACGAGCTGCGGACGAGGGGGCCGGCTTCGACGTGTGTGAAGCCGAGTGTTAGGGCGTGGACTTTGAGTTCAATGTATTCCTCCGGATGGTAGTAGCGGTCGATGGGAAGGTGCTCGGGGGTGGGGCGCAGGTACTGGCCAACGGTGAGGAGTTCGACACCGGCTTCGCGGATGTCCTCCAAGGTTTGCTTGAGTTCGTCTATAGTTTCGCCGAGTCCGACCATGAGACCAGTTTTTACGGGCATGGTGAGATCGAGGAGTTTGACCTGACGGAAGAGATTGAGGGTTCGCTGGTAGTCGCCTTTCGGGCGGGCACGGGAGTAGAGACGAGGGACTGTTTCGGTGTTGTGATTAAGTACGACGGGGCGAGCCTCGACGACGGTGGCAAGCGCCGCTTCATTGCCCTCGAAATCCGGGATGAGGACTTCGACCTGAACGTGGGGGGTGCGGTGGCGGATAGCGCGGATGGAGGCGGCGAAGATGCTAGCGCCGCCATCGGGGGCGTCGTCGCGGTTCACGGAAGTGATGACGGCGTAATCGATGCCGAGGGTCTCGACGGCCTGGGCGAGGCGGAGGGGTTCGAGTTGGTCGATGGGGTCGGGGCGGCCGGAGTTGATAGCGCAGAAGGCGCAGGCGCGGGTGCAGGTGTCGCCGAGGATCATGAAGGTGGCGGTGCCGTTGTTGTAGCACTCGCCGATGTTGGGGCAGCGGGCTTCTTGGCAGACGGTGTGGAGTTGTTGGGTGGTGACGAGGTCGCTGACCATTTTGAAGCGTTCACCAGCGGGGAACTGTGCCTTGAACCAGGACGGCTTGCGCTCGCGGGGTACTCGCTCGCGTGATTCGGTAGTCATGCGGTCACCGCGGCGAGGCTCATCGGAACTGGAGACGGAACTGGGAGCGCGAGCGGGGTGTCATTGACCTCGATGAGTTGTGCTCTGAAGCAGTATTCGAAGGCTGTGCGGTAGGCGCTGACAACCGCCTCAAAGGATAGTGTGACGTCGAGCAGGCGAGACATCGAGGTAACCTCGGCATCGGCGATGCCGCAGGGGATGATGTCGTCGAACCATGTGAGGTCGGGGTCGACGTTGAGGGCAAGGCCGTGGCGGGAGATGCCGCGTTGGACGCGGACGCCGACGGCGGCGACTTTGGCCCCGTTTACCCAGACGCCGGGGCGACCTCGGATGCGCTCGGCGGCGAGATTAAAGGTGGCGAGGGTGTCGATGACGGTCTGCTCGAGGAGGCGGACGTAGTCGACGGGGCGAGTGGCGCGGGCGTGGAGATCGAGGATGGGGTAGGCGACGAGCTGGCCGGGGCCGTGGAAGGTGACGTCGCCGCCTCGGTCGACCGGGATTACCTCGGTGCCGCGAGCGGCGAGATCGGCCAGGGAGGTGATGACGTTGGCACCATTGGCGGCGGCGCCGAGGGTGAAGACGGGGCAGTGTTGGATCAGCGCGAGCGCCTCGAGTGGCTGGGAAGCCTCGGTAGTGCCGCGCGCAGCGCGAAGGCGATCGGCGGTTTCGAGTTGCCATGACTGGGCGTGGCGGTAGTCGACGTCATCAGCGCGGTGCAGAGAAACTGTAGGGGCATCTGCTGAGGCGGGATTCACGCTCATAATGAGATCATTCTAAACGTTGTGTCCACGCGAGGCGTGAGCGAGAGCACTATTGTGCCCCCGGAGTTCAACTGCGGTTAATCTTGAATCGTCTACGCTTGATCAAGTGCAAGAGGATGGAGCGCAGTTCTTGTGAGCACCGACGCTCGACCGACTTCGGATGACACTCCCCAAGCTCAGGACTGGGTCGAGACTCAGGAATGGGTTGATTCGCTGCGCGATGTGCTGCGCAGCGGGGGGCCTGCCCGCGTGAGCCGGCTGCTGCAGCAGCTTCAGATTGAGGCACAGAAGAACGGCGTGCCGCTACCGGTGACATCGCAGACCCCTTATGTCAATACGATCCCGGTCGAGAGGCAGGTTCCCTTCGGTGGAGATCGAGCGCTGGAGCGCCGGATCAAGAGCATCATTCGCTGGAATGCGATGGCGATGGTGGTAGAGGCAAACCAGAAGTCCGAGGGCATTGGCGGACACATCTCCACATACGCCTCGGCAGCGACGCTGTACGAGGTGGGGTTCAACCATTTCTTCCGTGGGCCGGAGCATCCAAGCGGCGGCGATCTAGTGTATTTCCAGGGACACGCATCGCCGGGAATTTATGCGCGGGCATACCTCGAAGGTCGGCTAAGCCCACAGCGGGTGCACCAGTTCCGACGGGAGTTTGCGGAGGCAGGCGGGCTGTCCTCGTACCCACACCCGTGGCTGATGCCGAACTTTTGGCAGTTCCCAACGGTGTCGATGGGCCTCGGGCCGATGATGGCTGTCTACCAGGCACGTTTCCTGAGGTACCTGGAGCAGCGAGGGTTAGTAGAGCCAAGCGATCGCAAGGTGTGGGTGTTCCTCGGCGATGGCGAGACGGACGAGCCCGAGGCGCTGGGGGCGATTTCGCTGGCGGCGCGGGAGCAGCTCGACAATTTGATCTTCGTCGTGAACTGTAACTTGCAGCGGTTGGACGGGCCGGTGCGTGGCAACGGGCAGATCATTCAGGAACTGGAGGCGGTGTTTCGCGGCGTGGGCTGGAACGTGCTGAAGGTGCTGTGGGGTAGCGAGTGGGACGACCTGCTGGCGAAGGACACTGACGGTCTGCTGGTTCGTCGGATGGGCGAAATCGTCGACGGGGAATACCAGAAATATAGCGTGGCCGGTGGGGCTTACGTGCGCGAGAACTTCTACGGCGTAGATCCGCGATTGCAGCGGATGGTGAGCCACATGAGTGACAACTCGCTGTGGAAGATGCGGCTGGGCGGGCACGACGTGGACAAGGTTTACGCGGCTTACCACGAGGCGACGAACCATCGTGGTTCACCGACGGTAATTCTGGCACGGACGATTAAGGGGTACGGGTTGGGCGAGTCCGGCGAAGGACGAAACGTCACCCATCAGCAGAAGAAGCTGAACGAAGAAGAGTTATTGCGCTTCCGCGACCAGTTCGACATCCCACTGTCGGACGAGGAAGTGACGGGAGCACCGCTGTTCCGACCGGGAACAGAGAGTCCGGAAAATCGGTACCTGCTGGCGCGTCGACGAGAGTTGGGTGGGCCGATTCCCTCGCGGCGAACGGAGCCGAGCCCATTGCAAGCGCCGGACGAGGCGTTGTTCGGCGAGTTCTTCGAGGGCAGTGGCGAGCGCGAGGCTTCGACAACGATGACGTTCGTGCGAATGCTGGCGTTACTACTGCGGCACCCGGAGCTGGGCAAGCGGATTGTGCCGATTGTGCCGGACGAGGCGCGGACGTTTGGAATGGAGACGTTCTTCCGCGAGTTCGGAATCTACTCGCCGAAAGGACAGAATTACGATCCAGTCGATTCGGGCAACCTACTGTTCTACAAGGAGAGCACCGATGGCCAGATCCTCGAAGAGGGACTGACGGAGGCGGGTTCGTTCAGCTCGTTCATCGCGGCGGGTACATCGCTAACGAACACAGGCGTGGCGGCGATTCCATTCTTCATTTTCTACTCGATGTTTGGCCTGCAGCGAGTCGGCGATTTCGCGTGGGCGGCGAGTGATGCTCGGACGCGCGGGTTCCTGATCGGTGCGACGGCTGGACGGACGACGTTGAACGGCGAGGGGTTACAGCACCAGGACGGACACAGCCATGTGCTGGCATCGGTGATTCCGACGATGTTGTCGTACGACCCGGCGTACGCGTACGAGATTGCCGTGTTGGTGCGTGAAGGCATCCGGCGGATGCACGACGAAAACGAAGACGTTACGTTCTACCTGACGGTGACGAACGAGAACTATCGGCAGCCGCCGATCCCGCAGCGCGAGGGCGTGCGCGAAGGGATTGTGAAGGGGATCTACCTGTTCCGCAGCGCCGAAGATCTCGGCGCGGAGCTGGGCATCGATGTAGCGGGCCGCCCTCGGGCGCAGCTTCTGGGCAGTGGTGCGATTCTGAACGAGGTGCTGGCAGCACAGGAGATGCTGCTGCGCGACTACGGGGTCGCGCCGGACGTGTGGTCTGTGACGAGCTACAGCGAACTTCGTCGCGAGGCGATGGACGTGGAGCGGTGGAACTGGCTACACCCGGGCGAGGCACCGCGTGTGCCGTACGTGTCCCAGATGCTGGGTGAAGACCCGACTCTGGTGGTGGGCGCGACGGACTACCTGAAATCGTTGCCAGACTCGATTGCGAAGTGGGTGGATGCGCCGTTAGTGGCATTAGGCACCGACGGGTTCGGACGCAGTGCAACGCGTGCGGAACTACGCGATTTCTTCGAGGTAGACGCACGGCACATCGCGTTCGCAACGCTGTCAGCCTTGGTGCGACACGAGGCGCTGTCGGCGAGTGTGGCGCAACAGGCGATGAAAGATTTAAAGATTGACCCGGAACGACCAAACCCCGTGACGCTGTAGTTCACAGGAATTGAACGGAATCGTAAATGGCAGAATTCATTCTTCCGGAACTTGGCGAAGACGTCGACGAGGCGGACGTGCTGAAGGTGTTGGTGGCCGAGGGCGACGCGATCACTCTCGAACAGGCGCTGCTGGAAATCGAAACAGAGAAGGCGACGCTGGACGTGCCGTCATCGGTGGTTGGCGTGGTGACGAAGATTCACGTGTCCGAGGGGGACACGATTAAGCCGGGACAGCTAATCCTGACGATAAGCGAGGTTGGAGCAACGGCGGCCGCGCCTGCCTCGGAGGGCCCCACGCCGGAGACGGTGGCTCCTGAAGCAGCACCCGAAGCTTTGGGGACGGAGCCGGCGATCGCCGAACCCGCAGCCGACCAAGAATCAGAAGCGACGCCGGAGACGGCGGCGGCACTAGCGCCCGTAACGACCTCGGACGTTGAGCCGCCACCGGTGGTAGCCGACGGGCCGGTAATCTTTGCCTCGCCAGCAGTTCGGAAATTTGCTCGGGAGATCGGACTCGACCTCGCCGCGGTATCGGGCAGTGGGCCGGGCGGGCGGATTTCCGAGGAGGATGTGAAGCAACAATCACGTCGATTGATGGCGGAGCTCGGAAGTAGCGGCGGGACCTCGGAAGCGGCGATGGCTTCGGGTGCGGCGGCGAGTGGCGGCGGGTCGGTGCTGTACGAGCCGCGGGAGCTGCCGGACTTCAAGCAATTCGGTCGGGTGCGACGGGAGCGACTGAGTCGACTGCGTCGGACTGTAGCTCGGAACATGACGCAGGCGTGGACAGAAATTCCGCACGTTACGCTGCAGCGGAGTGCGGACATCACGGATATGGAGGAGCTGAGGCAGCGCTACAAGGGCGACGCCAAGGCGGCTGGTGGCAACCTGACGATCTCGGTGTTCATCCTGAAAATCCTTGCCGCGGCGCTGAAAGCACAACCGTTACTGGGCACTTCGTTCGACATGGAGACGCACGAACTGATCTACAAGGACTACGTG
>Ga0115002_10004357_pt1 | contig 17153 bp, 14 predicted proteins | sample ArcticOcean_MG_C_8_FD_89576 | JGI IMG/M metagenome (GOLD analysis project Ga0115002, IMG submission 89576) | Marine microbial communities from western Arctic Ocean - ArcticOcean_MG_CB11_86 | ecosystem: Environmental > Aquatic > Marine > Oceanic | place: Arctic Ocean: Canada Basin | collected... | reverse complement strand
TGGGCGTCCTCATCGCCTTCATCGCGGCGCGGAGGAGGTGCACCAACGACCTCGACGATCTCCCCCACGAACTCGGCTTCGATCGTGCGCGTCAGAACCACTTCACCGCGTGCCCAGAACTTGGCATCAGCGGCGGCGGCGGCGGCGGCGCGGATTTCTACTAACGCCGGATTGTCTACAGATCCGGATCTGGATTCAGCGGACTCACGATTTGGCGACAAGTGCAGGTAGAAACGATCCTCGGGACGAATTCCATCCTCTTTCATCGTCGCCGCCGCTTCGACCGTTGCGATCATATACAGACTCTCAGGCGGCTCGATGGGCTCGCCATCCATCTCGACGAAGAAACTGTGCGCATACAGCGCCCGAATCCGGCTATCTGCAATCTCGAAACGCCGCTGTCGTGAGGATTCAACAAGGGTGCGGATCTCCTCTTCTGCCACAGCCGAATAGCGCTTCTGGACGGCCTCCACGACCTCGTCCAAAGGGATGAATCCATACTCATCCATGGTGAGTCCGAACTCATCGGGACGGTGTCTCAGGATGAGTGAGAGCAGCTTAGAAATACGTCGGCGGTCAGGCACGTCGGTCAAAGTCCTTGTGGAGAGTCGGTCGGGCGGCGGGCGATGTCGCGGTACCGCCGGGTTGAGTTTGGGTACGGTCCTACTGATTCCACTTGTCGCGGTAGCGCAACAGTGCCGCACGAATATTCTCGTCCTGCAGGGCGAGAATCTGAGCGGCGAGCACGGCTGCATTTCGAGTGTTGTCGATGCCGACCGTCGCAACGGGAACACCTGGAGGCATCTGCACGATACTGTACAGCGAATCCACACCATTGAGCGGCCCGGATGCAATGGGGACTCCGATCACAGGCAACGTCGTATGTGCGGCCACCACACCAGGCAGAGCAGCTGCAAGCCCCGCCCCAGCGATGATAACCTTCATCCCACGCCCTTCGGCCTCGCTCGCCCAAGTGGCAGTTCGTTCAGGGTTTCTATGTGCAGAGGAGACAATCTTCTCGTAAGAGATCCCCATTTCATCGAGGATAGCGACGGCTTTGTCCATCACCTCCTCGTCGGAAGTGCTACCCATGATCAATCCAACAGAGATACTCAAGTCTCGATTCCTTTTTTAGCCATGTTCAGCCGCCTTAATCTATCCAGGCTCCCGTCAAGGACCACTTCGTCTCAAGGGATGTAAGCCTTCGGCGGACATAGAGTTACAAACAGATAAATATCACTACGTCCGGTGTGGGGCGCAATCACCATTCCTACCGCTTACCCGGCATTTCGGCGCAGGATGGCAGGATACTCAAGGTCCTCACCCCACTGCGTATCGCCGCCCACCTTTGTCTCCACCTCTGGTCCTCGACGCGGCGTTCTCACCGGGCGGCTTGCACGATGCTCGGTTTCCTGAGGGGGAACCACTTCTTCTGCACGAGCGGACGACTGCATCTGCGCCTGGGTAACAAACTTTCCGTCCTTGTCCAGGTGAAATCCGGTAGCGATCACGGTCACGCGTAGCTCATCGCCCATGGATTCATCAATCACGGTGCCGAAGATGATATTCGCCTCACTCCCTGCTGACTCTTGAATGATGGAGGCCGCCTCATTGGCCTCGTAGAGGGTCAGATTGGCACCAGCAGAGATATTGATCAGTGCCCCCTTGGCCCCGTCGATGGATATCTCCTCGATCAAGGGGCTCTTAATGGCCTTCTTCGCCGCTTCCAACGCTCGTCCTTCGCCCGAATGGGCACCGACACCGATGATCGCGTCACCACCTTCGGTGATCACCGTTTTCACGTCATTGAAATCGAGATTGATCATGCCCGGAATCGTAATCAGATCAGCGATGCCACGAGTCGCCTGCAGCAGCACTTCGTCTGCCCTGGCGAAGGCCTCCTCCAGGGTCGTGTCCCGCGAGCACACCTGTAGCAGGCGTTGATTCTTGATCACAATGAGTGTGTCGACATGCTCCTGCAGTTCAGCAATCCCAGCCTGCGCATTGCGCATCCGTGGAAATCCCTCGAACTGGAACGGTTCTGTTACGATACCAACCGTCAGCGCCCCTTGTTCCTTCGCGATCTGTGCGACCACGGGCGCCGCACCGGTACCCGTCCCGCCCCCCATACCTGCCGTGATAAAGACCAGATCCGTGTCAGCCAATTTCTCGGCGACCTGCTCACGGTCTTCTTCAATCGATTGCCGCCCGATCTCTGGCTTTGCACCCGCACCCAGGCCGCGAGTGACACTTTCCCCAATGCACAGGCAGTGATCTGCAGCCGATACTTCTAAATCCTGGTTGTCCGTATTCACGGCAATGAATTCGACGCCGTGCATGCCAGACTGCACCATACGATTGATCGCATTGCCGCCGGCACCGCCGACGCCGACAACCTTGATGCTGGCACACGATTCAAAGTCAATAATCTGAAATGTCATGTAGTGGCCTTCCCCTCGGTGGATTTCAATTGCTGCTGTGTGATCGCAGGAACATGTAGATCAGAGCAAACCCTCCAACCACGAGCGCATACGGCCCGCAGCGGAGTCAAAACGCGTGGTTGATTGAGTTGGACCTTCGGACTGAGCGTCATGTGTGGTTAGCACCAAACCCACCGCCGTCGACCACTCTGGCTGGGCCAGAACATCGCCAACACCTTCATGAGCTGATGGCGAAGCAATACGTGTCGATGCACCCAGAACCCGCTCGGCGACGGTCGCCATTTGCTCAAGCTGGCAGCTACCGCCTGTGAGAACGAACCCGGCGCGTGGGGTCTGCCGCTCCTGCAGATCAAGACCTTGCCGGACGAGACCAAATAGTTCATCCAGTCTCGCTTCGACAATCTCCCATACCTCCGCCGGTGCGACGCGTTCGGGCGAGCGCCCGGCAACCCGAGCGACCTGCAAGGCGTCGTCTTCGCTCAAGGCGAACTGACACTTCAGTGTCTCGGCATGATTCCAGGTCGTGCGCAAGCACACGGCCAAATCCCCTGTCACTTGTTGCCCACCCACGGGGACGACACAAGTGTCCACGACGGCTCCCTCTTCGAAGCAGACGACATCGGCCGTACCGCCACCGATATCTATGAGCCCGACACCCATGTCGAGTTCGTCGTCGGACAGACACGCACGTGCGGCGGCAAGAGGCGAAAGGACAAGATCCGCCACTCGATACCCGGCTCGCTCCACACAGGCGACAAGATTCCGAACAGCCGTTACCCCGCCTGTCACAATGTGAACGCGGGCGCCGAGACGCACTCCTGACATGCCAACTGGATTTTGAATTCGTGGTTGCCCGTCTACGTCGAAGTCACGTGGCAGGACATGCAGAACCTCGCGCTCGAAGGGAATGGCTACAGTTCGCGCCGCATCGATCGCACTCTGGCGATCCATGGTGCTAATGGTCCCTCCCTTCCCCTCCACTGCCACGGCTCCCTGGCTCTGCACGGCGTCTACATGCTCTCCAGAAATTGAGATCGTCACTCGCTCGACGTGGGTACCGGATGCCGCCTTCGCCTGCTCGACAGCCTGACGAATGGCGGAGCCGAGCCGGTCTGCATCTACCAGCACACCACGTCGCACGCCCAAACTTGGTGCCGTGCCCACGCCGATTACATCAAGACGAGATCCACTTGCTTCGGCCAGAACCACTCGCACCATGGTCGAGCCGATATCGACGCCAGCCAGGACGGCCGCTGCATCAACCATGAGAGAAAACCTGGAGGCCTTGTGCACGCGGTTCGCTACGTTCCACCACCGTCCGCGTCGTGCCCACTACCGCCTGTCCTTGAAATCTCATATCTACGTAGACCGCATCGGGAACATCGTGGTACACTCGCGCCAGCACAGCCAAAAGAGCTTGCAAACAGTCCGCATCGTGCAGAGGCAGTCGGATCTCCAGATCGTCTGCGACCAGACGCAGTCGTAGCGATTCGGTATCCAACGGCAGGATCTCAGATACTTCTGAGATCAGCTCCGGCGCACTCTCCCCTGCCTGCAACCACCATGTAAGTAATGTTTGAACCTGGTGCCCTTGAGGGACCGTCTCGCCCACGACCGGTTCCCACACAGTGGCCGTCGTATCCACGTCGATGACCTGAAAAATTTCATGTGGACGAATCACCGGAAGGTCGAGATCCGTCACTCCCTCTGTCGTCAATCGACCTCGTGGCAGCACAACGCCGTCCTCATCGAGACCGAATAGCTCGCCATGCCAATCGAGCCACGCCGTTCGTCGACGCTCCTGGAGAGTCACCACGAGACGATCGGGTGGACGCCGCTCAACGCGGGCACTTCGCACCCAAACCAGTTGGCTGATGCGTGAGGCAACCTCATCCAGATCCGCATGAAAGATGCTATCCTGTGGCTGCAATCGGCTGGCAGCGAGGACTTCCTCACCAGACAGCAGGCGCAATCCGTGGATTTCGAGCGCAAACAGTGAGTAGCCCGGTGCCCGGTTGAGAGCCTCACGCCCAGCAAGAATCGCCGTTGCCATGACACCGAGCACTGCCGTCAGGCAGACGCCGACCATCACACGGCGCCGCAGTGGTCGCACGGGATGAGTTGAGGTGAGGGATTTGCTTGAGCGACGTGCCATTCTATGCCTCATTCGCTGCGCGCCGAGAAGAGAGGATTGCGTCGAGTCGGTCGCCGATATCTCCGGCCCCCATCACCAGGAGCAAATCACCGTCTGCACATCTGTCGAGAGCTGCACCAATTGCGACAGATGCATCATGTTCCTCAAACACGACGTCCAGACGGTTGCGCAAAGGCTCCGTCAACAGTCTCAATGTGACGCCTTCTATTGGAGCTTCTCTGGCCGGATAGATATCACAAACCCAGACCTCATCAGCTAAACTCAGCGCGTCGACAAACTCGGCCTGTAGATGCCGAGTTCGCGAATACAAGTGCGGCTGAAACACGGCCACGACGCGCCGCTTAGTCTGGTGCGCCCATCTCAAAGCTGCAGCGACCTCTGTCGGGTGATGGGCATAGTCATCGACGACGAGGGTTCCACCCATCGTTGCCTTGGTCTGCAGTCTTCTGTCTACACCGGCGAAATTCGTCAGGCCGTCATCGATCGCGGCCCATGACCAGTTCATGCGATCCGCCACACCGATCACCATCAGGGCATTGTCCACGTTGTGTTGTCCGCGAGCAGCCAGCTGCAGAGACGGCCGCGACTCACCATCCACTCGTACGCGCAGATGACAGTGCTCCGCTTCGACCTGCATTTCCTCGAGCTGAATCTGCGACGTCTCATCGTGGCCACAGAGAGTAACCGCAGCGGTAGCTGTGCTCGCCGCTCTGGTACATCTGGCCTCATCGTGTGTGACGATCCATTCGCTCGCTTGCCCCAAGAAGCTCGCAAAGGCCGTGTCGAGGGCCTCGTTGTCGGCGTAGGTATCATGATGATCGGCCTCGATATTCGTCACCACGGCTCCCATAGGGTGCAGTGTGAGGAACGAACGGTCGTATTCATCGGCCTCTGCCACGAGCAAACCATCACGCCCCGTTGCAGCTTGGCTGTTGCCCGTCTGCCATCCGCCAATCACCACCCCCGGATCCTCACCAGCGGCTCGCGCGACAGCGGCAATCATGCTGGCTGTCGTCGTCTTCCCATGGGTGCCAGCCACGGCGATGGTCGGTCGTTGTTGCGATAAAGCGCCCAACAACTGGGCACGTGAGCAGACGTGTGGCGTTCGCGCCCGCGCGGCCTGCAACTCTGGATTGACAGCGTTCACGGCCGCCGAATAGACGACGAAATCAGCGTCATCGATTCGACTTGCGTCATGCTCACCGGTCCAAACGTGGATCCCTTGGGATCGTAACGAGCCAACGAGTGCACTCTCCATCTGATCTGAACCTTGAACGACATGCCCCGCCTCCTGCAAAAGGCGCGCAAGGGGTTCCATCCCGGCTCCACCGATCCCTATCATGTGCACGCGGCACGAACGGCCCATATCAAGCAAGTCTTGTACGCTCTGCATACTAGCCCACACCAAAATTCAACCGACGACGACGACGGGCGCGGATCGCTGATGTCGCAGAGGGTCGCCACGTGACGGGTGAAAGGGCTGCTCTCACGCCAGACTTGTCTTCCTGCTCACGGGCCACAGCCGCAAGTATTCCCAGGCCACACAGATTCAGCAGCAGCGATGATCCGCCATAGCTGATGAAAGGCAGAGGCAAGCCCGTCGTGGGAGCCAAACCTGTGGCGACGGCCACATTGAGCAGTGCGTACACGGAAACCATCATCGTGATCCCAGCGGCCGTATAGAAACCGAAATCAGATCGGGCCCCGGCGGCGATACGGAAACCGTGCAGGGCCAGGGCGATGAACAAACCGATGATGCTCATGGTGCCGAATAGGCCGAGTTCTTCACCGGCAAAAGCGAAGACAAAGTCTGTGTGCGGTTCGGGCAGGAAGTATTTCTGCATACTGTTGCCGAGACCGACCCCTACCAGTCCACCGCTGCCCAGAGCCAGTTCCGCCTGGGCAATCTGAAAACCTGCCCCTTGGGGATCCGCTTCACCGAAGAAGGTGAGTAGCCGTTGCATCTGATACGGTGAGGAAAAGACCGAAAGCAAGACGAAGGGCATCCCTGCCATTCCAACGCACGCCAGATGAGCCGGTCGAGCCCCACCGATCCACAACATCAACAGGGCGATGGTACCAATGGCCAACGCAGTACCCAGATCTGGCTGCAGGACGATGAGTCCGAGCACAATCGCGATAACGATGAGGCGGGGCAGCAATCCAAGTTGCCAGTCCGTCATCACCTCGCGATGGCGAACCATGACGTCTGCCAGATAAAGCACCAGCGCCAGCTTGGCGAATTCGGAGGGCTGGAATGTGAATTGAGCCAGGGGGAACTGAAAAGGCAGCCATCTCTGGGCACCCTTCCCTTCGCCAAAAAGAAGCACCAGGACGAGCAACCCAATGGCAACGATCAGCAGTGGACGAGCCAAAACACGCCACAGTGCCAGAGGTACGCGAGAGACCCCAAACATGATCAACAGCCCGAAAGCAGCACGCATCAGCTGTCGATTAAGGAAAAATCCCGCATCGTGGAAACGACTTCCAGCCAGGGCAGAGCTCGAACTATACACCATGACCACGCCGATACCGACGAGGACAACGGCAATGAGCAGGACCTGCATAGCTGCACGTTCTGCGGGAGAACTATTGGACAATCCAAACGCCCGATCGCACAGGACTTGAAGCAACCAGCATTGCTGGCCAGGAGAGATATAGTGAGTCGAGATGCCTTGGGAGGCATCTGACCTGGGAAGGAGGAGACGACGAGTCGCCACCGGGGGGGGGTGGGGCGACGCTACCAACATTTTTTGATCAGTTTGGGTCCGAGAGCAATCCTTCTGCTACATATTCCAGCCCGACACCTCTTGATGCCTTGATCAGAACCGTGTCACCTTGGGTCAACAAATGTCGAGCATGGTCCAGCAAATCATCCTGACTGGAGAAATGCCGCGCGTCAGCCTGCGTCATTCCCTGTGCACGAGCAGCCTCGCTCAGGGTCTCGCTGGCAGAACCGGTGGTGAGCAACACATCAAGGCGGTCGGCCATATAGCGGCCGGCTTCCTGGTGCAATTCTTCTGTCTTAGTGCCCAATTCCAGCATATCGCCGACAATGGCAACGCGCCGTCCTTCGACCTCAATGTCGACAAGAAGGTCGATCGCAGCACGCAGCGACTCGGGATTGGCATTGTAACAATCATTGATAACACGGATGCCGCGATTTCGCAAGAATTGCGATCGCATGCCCACAGGAGCAAAGTTGGCGAGAGCCTCGGCACTTTCAGCTGGTGCAATCCCACACTCGACGCCGACAGCGATCGCTGCCAGGGCGTTGTAGACGTTGTGACGTCCAGGTATTGCTAGTTGGAAACGAGTGCGAGGAAACGAGGTATGCTGTAGAGAGAAATGGCCGCAACCCTCCTGGTCGAGAACGAGTCCCTCCCCACTAAAATGGCCCTCACGTTTCAGACCGAAGCCAAGGAGTCTCCCCTTTGTCCTCTTAGCCCCCCTGGCAATGACACAGTCGTCTACGTTTACGAAGGCCACACAAGACTCATCCCGGATAGAATCCAAGAGCTCCCCTTTGGCCTTGGCCACTCTCTCTACAGACTTAAATACCTCCAGGTGTGCTGTTCCGATGTTCAACAGCACACCGATCGTTGGTCGAACGACGTCGGCAAGATAAGCGATATCCCCAACATGCCGCGCCGCAAGTTCGAATACTGCCGCTTTGTGGGTGTCGGTCAAGCCGAGCACGGATCGCGGCACACCCAATTCATTGTTCTCATTCGCCGGCGTCTTGTGCACCTGAAAGCGACTACCAAGAACAGCGGCGATCATTTCCTTTGCCGTCGTCTTACCTGCACTACCGGTGACGCCGACAACTGGCCCTGTAAACCCGCGCCGATAGTGACGGGCAATCCGCCCCAGGGCCCGCAGCGGATCGTCAACAGCCAACAAGGGCTGTGTCGCATCCACTGCATCGCTCGAAAGATCGTCTACTCGGTCGTGCTGCACCAGAGCAGCCACTGCACCGCCGCGAAAAGCATCTGGGACAAAACGGTGGCCATCGAAATGCTCACCCCCAATTGCAACAAAAACGCTGCCGGGGTGCAGATCTCTTGTATCCGTCGCCACACCGGCAAAGGGGCTATCGTATGCCGGCACCCCCTTCCATACAGCGCGTGCAACGTGGGCGACCTCACCAAGCGTCATGCTCATAACGGGCGATCCCACTACTGCGCTGCCTGCTTCAACACTTCACGTGCAATCAGACGATCGTCGAAATCGATCGGACCGTCCGCCAACAGTTGGTATGGCTCATCACCTTTGCCCGCGATCACAACCAGGTCACCTGGACAAGCTTCGTTCAGAGCTGCTTCGATCGCAACCCGGCGGTCAACATCTACACGCACAGACATGGAATCATCCATGCCCCGCTGGATCTGCTCAAGGATCTGTTGCGGCGACTCGCTACGCGGATTGTCTGACGTGAGATAGACGGCATCCGCCAACTTCGCAGCAACTTGTCCCATGAGAGGGCGCTTACCCACGTCGCGATCACCACCGCAACCAAAGACGCAAAAAAGACGTCCTTGGGTCAATTCGCGTGCCGCTTCCAGACACGTCTGCAGACCTGCAGGTGTATGAGCATAGTCGACGAGCACCCCAAAAGACTGGCCTTCGTCAATCCGCTCGAATCGTCCGGGAACTCTGGGTGCCTGCGCGATCGCCTCGCACATTGCATCCGCCTCGACACCGAGAGCCAGTCCACCGGCCACGGCGGCCATGATGTTAGAGAGGTTAAAACGCCCAGTCAATGGCGAGACAACCTCGAACTCGCCCTGTGGCCAGGCGACGCGACAGCGGGTCTCAAACAACGATGCGCTGATTGAAACGGGGTGCACGTGTGCGGCGTGATCTTCCACCCCATAGGTAAGCACCTGTGCCGACGTGCGTGCCGCCATCGCATCCCAAACTGGATCGTCACGATTGAGTACAGCCATCGCTTGATCGTCCAATTCTTGGAACAGGCGTCCCTTGGCGGCGAGATAACTTTCAACCGTGCCATGGAAGTCCAGGTGGTCACGTGTGAGATTCGTAAACAGCGCGGCAGTAAACTGAATCTCGTCAGTCCGATGAAGAGCCAGTGCGTGGGACGAGACCTCCATGGCGACGCTGGTTGCCCCCTCGTTGAGAGCATCTCGCAGTAGCTGCTGAAGGGTTGGTGCTTCCGGTGTCGTATTGGCGACGGCCACTTCGCTCTCAGCGCAGATGTATCCCATCGTGCCGATATAGGCACTGACCTGGCCAGCGGTCTGCTGGATATTGTGGAGCAGCCAGGCTGTCGTCGTCTTGCCATTGGTACCGGTGACGCCAACACACTGAAGCTCATGGGACGGTTCACCCTGGAATCGACTGGCCAGTCGCGGCAAAAGGCGGCGGCTGTCTTGCACGAGGATGCGAGTCGTTGGCCCACAGTCGATGTCATCCTCTACAACAATCGCTGCGGCCCCACGTTGGGCAGCGTCGCCGACAAAGAAATGTCGATCCACTTCCTGCCCACCGCGGATTGCCACAAAGAGTGTGTGCGGTTGCACCTGACGAGAATCGCACACGATGTCTCTGATTTCCTGATCGAGACTGCCCTCGACCTGTACATTCTCGCCAGCCAGCAACTGCCCAAGATGCATATGGCTCTCCGGACGTTAGCGCCCGAGGGCTGCCAGGCGGCGTTCTCGTGATAGCTTCTGCAGCAGCACGGATTGGCGCCGTGGTGCCTGCCGTAGGTCCGGCCCAGCGATCTCATCGGCTTCCCCGAGCCAGCACACGATCGCACCGGTCTCTTGCAGGCTCCGAGCTGCCGGCTGTTGTGCGACAACCAACGAACCGGCTCCTTCAAAACGGATACCAAGACCTCTACGACTGGCATGATGTCTTGCTTGACTCATGACCAGTCCACGGAGATCCGGCATAGGCACGGCCCCCGCGTTTGGGCTAAGCTGTGCCACCTCGCCACTGTGCTCCAAGCTTCCGTCGAGCTTCAGCACGCGCTCCATCGTACGGCGAAAGGCGGGAGCCGCAACAACTCCTCCATATTTACCAATGCGGGGATTCTCAATGACAATCAAACACAGGTAACGTGCCGATGTGGCGGGGACAAAACCAACAAAAGATGAGACATATTCATCCTCGGCATAACCCGCGCCATCGCGCAGCGCACGCTGCGCCGTGCCCGTCTTTCCGGCCACCTCGACTCCTGAAATCGCCGCCGCCTTCCCCGTACCATCGGTCACCACTCCTGCAAGCATTCTCTGCAGACGTGTGGCAGTGTTTTCAGAGATCACCCGCCGGACCTTCTGTGTCTCGGTGACCCGACGCTCACTCCCCTGCCTCACCTCTGTCACCACCCGCGGCGACATCAGCGTCCCACCATTGGCGATGACTCCGAAGGCCTGCACCAATTGCAGAGCCGTAACACTGACCTCCTGACCTATGGCAATCGTTGCCAAGGAGCGATCCGACCACTCGGTGGCATGGCGCAGGAGTCCGGAACTTTCGGCAGGCAGACTCACACCTGTTCGTGTGCCAAATCCAAAGCGGCGCAGATAGTCGTAGTAGTCGGCACGAGACAATTCACCTGCAAGCTTGATCATGCCAATGTTACTCGACAGCGCCAGGACCTCAGACGTCGTCAGCCATCCGTGCGGAGACGTGTCACGAAGAGTGTCACCCGTGGCCAACACATAAGCGCCCTGCTCACAGAAGACCTGCGTCGCAGCACGCGTCCGCCCCTCTTCCAAGACGGCAGCGAGGGTAATGGGTTTGAACGTTGAGCCTGGTTCAAAGGGATCGGTGATCGTGCGATTGCGCCTGTGCGCTGCAGGTGAATCACCAGGGGCGTTGGCGTCGAAAACGGGTACGCTCGCCAGCGCCAACAGATCGCCTGTATGTGGATCGGCAATGATACCCATTGCACCTTCTGCGCCTGTCTTGCCGACAGCACGCACCAGCTCTTCTTCGAGAATTCCCTGCATCACGACATCAATGGTCAGCTGAACACTGGCCCCGTTGCGCGCCGGCTGCCGGGCGAGACGCCGATCGGCAAGCTGGTTTCCCCGACTATCGACGGAAGTCAGAGCCACTCCCGTTGATTCGGCCAGTCGATAATCCAGAGCCAGTTCGAGACCTTCGCGACCATCATTGTCAATTCCAGTAAAACCGATCATCTGCGCCGCCAGATGCTCATACGGATATAGACGACGCACTTCCTCCTGCTCGAAAACGCCGGCGAACTCGTGATCGCGGATCGCGGCAAGCTGTGCTTCATCCGCTTGCCGCAACAGATAGGCGAAGGGTCGCCGCTTATCCATAAGTTCACGAACACTCGCGATCGAGGTGCCGCGGAATTTGGCAAAATGGGCGGCGACAGCCTCGGGATCCTCGACAAGTTGCGGACGGCAATAGAACGAAACAGAGCGTACGTCGAGAGCCAGCTCCCGGCCCTGTCGGTCAAGGATCGGACCACGACGCGCGCTCAGCTGAATCTGTCGTTGATGTTGCAGCCGTGCCTGCTCGGAATAGCGCTCATGCCCCAGGGCCTGCACGTCGATGAGTCGCACGACAACGACAGCCCACAGGCAACCGAATAACCCGAGGGCCACACGAAAACGCCGTTGACCCTCATGCACTCGATCGTTGAGACCTGTCATCTGATCAGAACCTGTCCTGGAGATTCGGGTGCAACCATGTGCAGATCATCGGCAGCGCGCTGCCGCAAAACACCAGGCAACTTAGAGCGATCTACCGCTGCCAGGAGCTTGGAGCGTTCCTCATCCAGGATCGAAAGTTGCCCCTTCGCCGTGGCCATTCTCTGTGCCACACCGCCCGAATCGACCTTGCTCCAGACGTAGACCGTCGTCATCCCAACCACTCCTACCACTGCCAGAACGCGACAGATATATCCGATCAATCCGTCCATCAGGCGGCCAGCTTTTCAAAAACCCGCAATTTGGCGCTCCGGGATCGTGGATTGAGTGAAATCTCCGCCGCCGTCGCGGTTTGCATGCGACCGTGCAACTTGAAGGAGGGCGACAGACCACAGACACACGCCGGCAAGCGCGGCGGGCAGATGCACCCCTTCACACGTGGTGCCATGCGAGTCTTCACAATTCGATCTTCCAGTGAGTGATAAGCGATGACCACCAGGCGACCCTCAGGGGCCAGCAACTCGGCAGATCGATCGACGAATTCACTCAATTCATCCAACTCAGCATTGACTGCAATTCTCACGGCCTGAAACACACGGGCCAGTGTCTTGTTCAGCATCTTGGGAAAGGTCGATACCACGGCATCGCGAAGGTCACCGGTCGTTGCCAGTTTTCCCTGGTCACGGTGCCGGCAGATTGCAGCCGCAATCGCTTTCGCCCGCCGTTCCTCGCCGTAGTCTCGGATCAGCCTCATCAGAGCGACCTGCTCGATGCCGTGCAGAAAATCGATCGCAGGCACCCCAGTGCTGCGATCCATGCGCATATCGAGCGGGCCGTCCTGATGATAGCTGAACCCTCGGGATGCCTCGTCAATCTGGTGCGAACTAACACCAAGATCGGCGAGAATCCCGGCTGCGCCGGCCGCCTCGTGCCGGCGCACATGTGGGGCCACCGACTGGGCGAGGGAGGAAAACGCGCACTGGAGAAAGCTCACCTGGCCGCCAAACGGGCGCAGTCGGCGGCCCGCCTCGTCCAGTGCCGCCGTGTCGCGATCGCAGGCGATCAGGTGACCTGAGTCTCCAATTGCGCGAAGGATGGCTTCGCCATGCCCTCCACCACCGATAGTAGCATCAACAAAGACCCCAACGGGATCCTTCACCAGTCCGGAGAGGACCTCCTCCACCATGACCGGCAGATGGTAGGACGAGTCTTCGGATCTGGTTTCTACAGGTGTCGACATTACAGATCCAGCGTTTCGGCGACTTCTTCCAACGTCGCCTCCGCTTGCTGCAAATATTGCTTCCAGGCATCTGGTTGCCAGAATTCAAGACGGTCCAGGGTGCCGATCACGATCATGCGGTCTTCGATCTGGGCTCTTTCGAGCAACTTCCGCGGAATCGCCGCCCTTCCCTGCCGGTCGAGTCGGACTTCTGTGGCCTGCGACAGCATGGCGCGGTAGTAAAGCCGGACCTTGTGCTCCGTCTGCGGCAGGCGCAACATCCGCTCGGCAATCTGGGACCATTGGTTTTTGGGATGTGCTGCGAGGCAACCGTCAAGCCCACGGACCACGACCAGCGTGTCATCGGCTTCGGGATCGAGATTCCGACGCAAGTCGGCAGGCAGAAAAATGCGACCCTTGTCATCGACTGGTACTTCGAATTCTCCAAGGAACTGCGTCGCCATCGGGTCGCCCGGTTCCACCTAAGCAATGGGTCAATGCACCCCTATACACCACTTTCCACCACGGATTAGTATAACCGCTCCACATCCTGGGTGTCAAGACAAAAAGGGGAATCAATAAAGATTATAACCATATAATCCTAACTAATTGTTTTCATTATGCTTAAGTATACTTGTTCTGATATATCTCGAGATCTACCCAGGTCCTCGGGCAAGAGGGCACGCAACGATCTTTTGGCCTCTCATAACGCCAAAAATCGCCCTTTCAGTCAGAGAATAGACGATCGTGGTGGATGGGGGTGTGGATTGGGAACAGCGCAGCCGGAACTCTTGGCTGATCACACTAATTACCCGGAAGAGAGCCGGATTCGAACCTCGAGGGCACCTATTAAGTGGCTTTTTGCAGCACGCGGCGGTGAATGGATCGACCAGCCGTCACATATTTCATTTCGAAATTCGTGGGCTCACCTGACCAGGCAGCCTCAACAGGAACGAGCTGCTCAGAAAAAGTAGCCAGTGCTTCCAGCATCGCCTCTAAATAGTCGCTGTGGTCGGTCTTGATCCATACCCGTCCCCCGGGCACAAGGACTCTGTGTACTTCCCTGACAAAATTGGGCGCCATAAGCCGCCGCTTGTGATGTCGCTTCTTCGGCCATGGATCAGGGAAATAGATATGGAAAGCCTGCACCGATTCGGTTGGCAGGAAAAATTCGATGACCTCTCGAGCGTCACCGTGAACAAAACGAATGTTGTTCAATTGCCGGCGAACCGCTCGATCGCAAGCCAGCCGCAAGTATTTGATGGCCACCTCTACGCCGAGGTAGTTGAGGTCGGCATGGCCCTTGGCTGCGTCAAGAAGATACCGCCCCTTGCCAATTCCCAGTTCGACCTCAACAGGATTGTCGTTGCCAAAGATGGCAGACAGATCCAGAACGACATCATCGTCGATGTCATCAAGGGCCAACATCAGGTCGACCGTAGTATTCACCGCCGTCATCGAGTACGCCTCAACTTCCACAAAAGGTCCCTCTGATTGACCCACCCTAAGGCATGTCAGTCGTCCTCCCTCTATCGTAACTGCAGAGAACGATGTCGGTTACAAGAAACGGACGCTGGTCGTCATCGACCAGCGTCCGTATGGAGAATTCATATGATCACAGACGCCAACTGCCGCCTATGACCTCACAATCTCGTGATCAGCCAGCTGCCTCACTGTGCCCAGGCAAACCGCAGAATTGCTCATAGTCGATCAATTCAGTCACCGTGGGTGCATCACCGCACACTGGGCAATCCGGATTCCGTCGCAACTTCAACTCGCGAAATTTCATATCCAGGGCATCGTAGAGCATCATCCGACCAACCAGAGGTGTCCCCATACCGATCAGCAACTTTACAACCTCCGTCGCCTGCACCATGCCGATGGTTCCGGGCAGAATGCCGAGCACCCCTCCTTCGGCACATGATGGGACCTCGCCAGGAGGCGGTGGTTCAGGATAAAGGCAGCGATAACACGGGCCGCCATCGGCCGAGTTATATACTGTCGCCTGACCCTCAAAACGGAAGATGCTGCCATCGACGACAGGCTTGCCGCTGAGCACTGCCGCATCGTTGACAAGATAGCGCGTCGGAAAATTATCGCAGCCGTTGACGATGATATCGTAGCCATCGAGCATCTGCATCGCATTGACAGACGTCAATAACGCGAAGTGCGTGTTGACGGTGACGCCTGGGTTGAGCTGCAGCAATCGCTCACGAGCAGCCTCTACCTTTGGCTTGCCGATCATGTCTTCGCTGAACAAGATCTGTCGTTGAAGGTTGCTCCGATCCACGACATCGGCATCGACAAGGCCAATGGTACCGACACCCGCTGCGGTCAGGTAAAGAGCCGTTGGGCAACCGAGCCCACCGGCACCAACCAACAACACTTTGCCGGCGAGCAACTTCTTCTGTCCTTGCTCGCCCACCTCAGGCAGAATGATATGGCGGGAGTAACGCTGTAGATCCTCATCGGACAACAAGCCATCCTGTTCGATGCTGAAGCCCGCGTCTTTCCAACCTTTGATGCCGCCAATCATGGACGTCACATTCGTGTACCCCATGGCAACCAGATCTCTGGCTGCAAGGGCTGAACGGTTGCCACCTGCGCAGTAAACGACGATGGCGACATCACGTTCCATCGTGACATCCTCCTCGATGTTCAGTTCCAGGAAACCGCGGGGAATCAGATGGGCACCCGGGATATAGCCATCCATCACCTCGTCACGCTCACGCACGTCGACGACATGCTTGATTTCACCGGCCTGCAATCCACGCTTGACCTGATCGGCGGTGACTTCTTTGATCGACCGCTTTACCTGGTCAAGCAACTGGCCTGACGTCAGAGCCATGCCAAAAATCTCCTATCTCTTTGTCTCGCAGCGAATCGGTTTCGCTGATCTGTAGACAGATGAAGCTATAGATGAAAACTCAACCCGCAAGACCCGCATTGTGGGTACAAGCAGCGATCACTTTCTCGATGACCGTGTCGATCTGCTCCTGTGTCGTTCTGCGCCCCAGACCAAAGCGCAGAGTCGAGGATGCCTGTGCATCACTGAGTCCGATGGCACTCAATACGTGGGACGGCCCCGCGTGCCCGGAAGCACATGCAGCGCCGGCGGACAGTGCCACTTCATGCTGAAGACGAAGCATCAAATCTGTCCCATCGGCCCCTGCGAAACAGACACTGACGCAGCCCGGCAATCGCTGCTGGCCCTGGCCGTTGATGGTCAGATTCAGCTTCTGCCCCAGTCCGCCAATGAGTCGCTCGCGCAACTGGACCAGGCGCTTCATCTCAGGTTCCAGTTCGGCCGCAGCCAATTCGCAGGCGCGTCCCAGACCGACGATCCCGGGCACATTCAACGTACCTGAGCGGATACCGCGTTCCTGCCCCCCCCCCTCCTGCAATGGCTGCAGGCGAATGGCGGGACGACGTCGACGCACGTAGAGGGCCCCCTGGCCTTTAGGTCCATACAACTTGTGAGCGGACATGGAGAGCATGTCGATTCCGAGCGCCCGCACATCAAGAGGGATCTTGCCAACGGCCTGCGCTGCGTCACAGTGCCACACAGCTGGATGGTCTTTCAGCACGAGGCCAATCTTCTCCAATGGCTGTAGCGTACCGATCTCGTTGTTGGCCGCCATCAGAGAAACTAGAAATGTGTCGTCTCGCAGTTGTCGCTGTAGTTC
>Ga0115002_10004353_pt1 | contig 17170 bp, 8 predicted proteins | sample ArcticOcean_MG_C_8_FD_89576 | JGI IMG/M metagenome (GOLD analysis project Ga0115002, IMG submission 89576) | Marine microbial communities from western Arctic Ocean - ArcticOcean_MG_CB11_86 | ecosystem: Environmental > Aquatic > Marine > Oceanic | place: Arctic Ocean: Canada Basin | collected... | reverse complement strand
CTGGTTGTGCCTACAGCGACAACACGGCCGCCTGCGACGACGGCGATGCCTGCACCACGGCCGATACCTGCGCGGCGGGTAGCTGCGAGGGCGGGGTCGCGCCGGATTGCGACGATGGTAACGTCTGCACCGAGGACACTTGCGACAGCACGAGTGGCTGCGCTTACTCTAACAACACGGCCACTTGCGATGACGGCGATTCGCTCACCCCGGTAGACCAGTGCGTTGCCGGCCAGTGCGTGGGCAGTGGATTGCAGTGCCCCGTACAGCCAATGTTGGGCTGCCAACTGCCGGTCAAAATTGGCAAGGCCAAGCTGGTGCTCAAAAAGAATGCGCTGGTGACGGCCAAGGACCGCCTGAAGTGGAAGTGGGCCAACGGGTCTGCCACCGCGGCCGCCGACTTTGGTGACCTCGCTGATGGTAGCGGTGAAGGGCTCTCCGTTTGCTTCTACGACGAAGTGGCCGGCCAGGCCTCGCTTATGATGGCCCAGTCGGTGCCCGCGGGTGGCAGCTGCGGCAGCAGTTCTTGCTGGAGAGAGACGCCCAGGGCCATCAAGTTCAGCGATCGAGTGGGTGCGGGAAGCGACGGCATAAGGGGAATAACTATCAAGCCCGGTGCCGACGGCAAGGCCCAGATCGTGGTCAAAGGCGCTGGCACGCGACTGGGAATGGGTTCGCTGCCCCTATCGATGGACGGCAAGGCCACCATGCAGGTCATAACCGGGCCCGGTAGTTGCTGGCAGGCCGATTACTCGTCGGCTTCCAAGAACAGCGGCGGGCAGTTCAAGGCCAGGAGTTCGAATTGATCGCGAGTCGCCAGCTTAGTGAATACGCGGAGACTGTCCTGCTCGGGATAGCGGCCGCCGTGATTTTTGCGGCTGCTGCTACGGCGGGCCCGGCTGTTGCCGCGTCATCCGGACTGGAGAAGTGCAAATTGACCATAGCGAAGGCCGAGTCCAAGTACACCGCCAAGTACACGAAGGCTTCTCGGCGTTGCATGAGCAAGGGGGGCTCGGCAACTGCCTGCATGGGTAGTACTCCCGGTAACGCTCGTGTGGTGGCCGCAGTGGCCAAGGCTCAGTCGCGCGCGACCAAGCTGGTCCTGAAAAAATGCTCCGCTTGGGGGGCCGCTGAAAAGGTCCGCTACGACCTCGGCTACTGTTCCACCTGCCCCGGCATCGCGAAGCCCGGCTACTGTGATTTCGAGCTCTCGGGGCTCGATGTGCAGGGGGAAGACAATGACCTGCTCGAGTGCCTGAAGTGTATTCATTCTCACGTGGCCGAATGTTTGACCGCGACTGCCTACAATGTAGCCGCACCTGGAGGAGGTTGTTTCTGACCACTAGAAGCAAGCGATGTCAGCGATGAAAACTTCCCTCCGAATTCCTCTACCGGTCTTCAAGACGACGCGGACAGCACTGTTGTGCTCGGTTTTGACACTCCTTGTTCCCTTGACGGCCGCGGCGGGCGAACAACAGCAGGCAAGCCAGAGACTTCCTTCTGATCCGCTCGCGGTTTGCAGCGGCAAGCTTGCTGTCGGAGGAGAAAAACTGCTCAAAAAAGCGGCCAAGGCACTGCAGCGATGCCAGCAGGCTGACATGTCGACGTCGTGTCTGCTCGAGAGGCCGACGAGCGTAGAGGGCTTGCTGTCGGACTACGCGACCAAGGCACGACGTTCGATGGTGGGCAAGTGTTCGCAGATCAATTATGCGGCCGGTGGATACCCCCCCGCCTGTCCGGGTTTCGGAGAGGCCTGTGATTTTGCCGTGGCTGGCTGGGATGTCGCCGGCGAAGAAAATGACATGCTTGACTGCCTGCTGTGCATGTATGACACGGCAGCCAGGCAGACCCTTGAGCTGCAAATGGTGGTACCGCGTTGCGGCGACGGCATGGACAACAGTCTCGACGAAAATTGCGATGACGGTAACGACGACAGCACCGACGCCTGCCTGGGGGACTGCCGCGCGGCGAGCTGTGGTGACGGTTTTGTGTGGGCCGGACAGGAGAGCTGCGACAACGGTGACGCCAACTCCGATACAGAAGCCGACGCCTGTCGCATCGATTGCACCCCTGCGGTCTGCGGTGATGGGGTAGTAGATGGCGGCGAAGAATGCGACGACTCGGGCGAATCGGCCAGTTGCGACAGCGACTGCAGCCTGGCTGCCTGCGGTGATGGTACCGTAAATGCCGCGGCCGGCGAGGCCTGCGACGACACGGGTGAATCGGCTAGCTGCGACAGTGACTGCACAATGGCCTCCTGCGGTGACGGCACGACCAATGCCACGGCCGGCGAATCCTGTGATGACGGCAACGCCGATAACACCGACGCCTGTCCCAACAATTGTTTGCCAGCCTCCTGCGGTGACGGTTTCGCCTGGGCGGGCCTGGAAGACTGCGATGACGGCAATACCGACAATAACGATTCTTGCCTGGACAGCTGCACAGCGGCGGCCTGTGGCGACGGTTTCGCATGGGCGGGTACCGAAGAATGCGACGACGGCAACGCCGACAACGGTGACTCCTGCCTGGACAGTTGCGCCACGGCGACTTGTGGCGACGGCTTTTTATTCGCGGGCAACGAGCAGTGCGACGACGGAGCGGCCAACTCTGATACCACGCCCGACGCTTGTCGCTCCGGTTGCGAACTGCCGAGCTGTGGTGACGGGGTAGCCGACAGTGTGGAGCAATGCGATGACGGTAACGCCGACGACAACGACTCCTGCCCCGGCTCCTGTGTCGCTGCGTTTTGCGGCGATGGACATGCCTGGGCTGGAGTAGAAGCCTGCGACACGGCCGGCGAGAGCGTTTCGTGCAACCAGGACTGCAGCGTCTCGGTGTGCGGCGACGGCACCACCAACGCCACTGCCGGCGAGACCTGCGACGCGGCGGGCGAAAGCGCCTCCTGTAACGCCGACTGCAGCTCTGCCGCCTGTGGTGACGGCAAGGTAAACAGCAGCGCGGGCGAACAATGCGACGCGGCGGGTGAGAGCACAACTTGTGATCTCGACTGCAGCCTTGCCTCCTGCGGTGACGGAACGACGAACGCAACGGCTGGCGAGACCTGCGACGCGGCGGGCGAAAGCGCCTCCTGTAACGCTGACTGCAGCGCTGCCGCCTGTGGTGACGGCAAGGTAAACAGCAGCGCGGACGAACAGTGCGACGCGGCAGGGGAGTCCGACTTCTGCGACTACGATTGCACGGTGGCTGCCTGTGGCGACGGCACCACCAACGCCACTGCCGGCGAGACCTGCGACGACGGTAACAACAGCAACGGCGATGGCTGTCTCGACAGCTGTGTCACGGCCAGCTGCGGCGATGGTTTTGTCTTCGCGGGACAGGAAGCCTGCGACGACGGCAACTATTCAAACGCTGATGCCTGCCTGGTTGATTGCGCGGCCGCGAGCTGCGGCGACGGCTTTGTTTTTGTTGGCCAGGAAGAGTGCGATGACGGCAATGTCGACAACGATGACGCTTGCGTCGACAGCTGCGAGACGGCGTACTGCGGCGACGGTTTTCTCTTCGTTGGCCAGGAAGAGTGCGACGACGACAACAACAGCGACACCGACTCTTGCAGCGCGGGCTGTGATTCACAACGTGTAATTTCAGCCGGCGTGGTAGCGCTGGACCAGGTGCTTACTTACAACCGCTGGGGTAGCCACCAGTCTTCGGGGATGATTTTTGCGCTCCGGCGCGACGTGGTCGACATGGCCGGTAACCCCATAGGGGAGGGCGGATTACCAGGCCAGGTAATGGTCAGGCCGGGCAAGCGCCCGCGCCCGCTGGTGCTCAGGGCCAACGAGGGCGATGTTCTGCAGGTCCATTTTACAAACCTGCTGGCACCGGCCAGGCCCAACGCCAAGGGCACGACCACGAGGCTGGCTTCGATGATGGTCAACGGCACGCGCGTGCTGGGCGACACCCACGACCCTGTTGTGACCGGGCTCGAGGGAATCGCACCGGGGCAGTCTACCGACTACTGGTGGAAGGCCGGGCACGAGGGCACAAAGTTGTTCTACAGCCTGGCTGGACCAGCTGGCGGCGGTGGCGACGGTGGCCAGCTTTCGCTCGGACTTTTCGGTGCTTTCAACGTCGAGCCCGCGGGCAGCAGCTGGTATCGCAGCCAGGTGACAGCGGCAGAGTTGGCGACGGCGCGGTCCCAGGCCGAAGCACCAGCGCTTTTTAACTACGACGCGGTAGACCTGGCAGGAGTGCCGGTGCTGCGCATGCTCGACGACGCTGGTGAACTGGTGCACTCGGATCTCAACGCGATCATCGCCTACGATCAAGCAGCAGATAACGTGCAGTCGACCTCCGAGGCCACCTTCAGGGAGTTCTCTGTAATCTTTCACGACGAGATCGAGCTCACCCAGGGATATCCCCAACTTGATAACGATGTACTCAAGCCGCTGAGCGATTCTTTTGCCATCAATTACGGCTCCGAGGGCCTGGGCTCGCGCCTGCTGGCCAACCGCCTGGGCGAGGGGCCCGCTGCGAATTGCCTGGAGTGTCCCTACGAAGAGTTCTTCCTCGAGTCAGCCGTAAGCGGTGACCCGGCCCTGCTCAATGTTTTCGAGGATGACCCCTCCAACGTTCACCACAGCTACATCAACGACAACGTAAAATTCCGCAACCTGCACGCGGGTCCGAGAGAAACGCATATCTTTCACCTGCACGCTCACCAGTGGCTCGCCAACGCGGGTGAGGGCATGGACGACAACTCGGTATACCTTGATTCGCAGTCAATAAGCCCGATGAGTAATTTTACCTACGAGATCCAGTACGGTGGCGCGGGCAACCGCAACAAGGTTGTCGGCGATTCAATTTTTCACTGTCATCTCTATCCCCACTTTGCCCAGGGCATGTGGGCACTGTGGAGAGCGCACGATGTACTGGAAGATGGAACCCGTCGCCTGATGGACGGAGAACTGGGACCGGGAACAAACCCGCTCACAGGGGGGACGGTTGGCGGTACGGCCATACCCGCGCTTGTTCCAATGCCCGACTACGCGATGGCCCCCGAGCCCAGCTACGGGCCGAACGCATTGCCCGGTTATCCTTTCTACATGGCACAGGTCGCAGGCCACCGGGCGCCACAGGCACCGCTCGACGTGGCCAGCGACGGCGGACTGCCGCGACACGTGTTTACTGACGGCGGCCAGCGAAGCACGGGTGCGGGGGCTGCAAGCTATGACTTCCACGTCGACGTGGAGGTCGCCAACATACAGGTGCTGCCCCAGGAGGGAACGGCGCTTGAGCAGGCCGCGATGGCTTTCCACGCCAGCCCCGGTGTGACTACCACCACCCCCGAGGGTGACGCAGCTTTCTTTGAACTGAACGGCTTACCCTCCACCGCCGGCGCACCTTACGCTGAGCCCTGTCCGCCCCTTTGCGGCAGCGCCCAGCAGGGCGAGTACCAAGCCGCCTGCATGGACGGTTGCATGGGCAAACCCTGGGATCCCGAGTGCTCATTGCGTTGCGAAGACTGCACCACGGCCCACCGCACCTACCACGTGTCGTACATAGAGCTCGACCTGTTGGCCAACGCGGCCGGCTGGCACGACCCACAGGGGCGCATAAACGTGCTCGACTCAGACGTTTCTCTCTACGAGGGACAAACGACCACGGCGGATCCGTTTTTCTTCAGGGCTAACTCGGGTGAGTGCATCACGTTCAAGCACACCAACCGCGCGCCCAAGGAGTTTGACCTGGATGATTTCCAAGTGAGGACGCCCGCTGATGTGGTCGGCCAGCACATTCATCTTGTAAAGTTCGACGTGACCAGCTCCGACGGTTCGGGCAACGGCTGGAACTACGAAGACGGCACTTACTCGGCCGAGGCTATAGCCGAATGGACCGCGGCCAGCAATGCGCTCGGCGGGTCGGCCACCTCGGCATACGACGCGGCGGGCAACCCCGTCAACGTGTGGGGCGACGGCGCAACCTCGGGGTTGCCCACGACGCTGACGGCCGACGGTGGCTTCCAGACCACCACGCAGAGGTGGTGGGCAGACCCCTTGCTCAATAAGCATGGCCAGGACCGCAGCATAAGAACGGTGTTTACCCACGATCACTTTTTTCCGTCCACCGGCCAGCAGCACGGTTTTTACAACGCGCTAACCATAGAACCTGCCGGTTCGCACTGGCTCACGCCCGACCTGACCGATGATCTTTCGCTGCCGCTCGACCCCGCCCGCGGTGTGGGTACTCAGGCATACATAGTTGCCGCGGATAGCAAGACCTGCACGGTGAGCGGGGAGGCGGTAGCCGTTGAACCGTTGCCCTGCAACTCGGACTCCGACTGCCCTGACGAAGAATGGTGCCTGAATATGGACCACCGTGAGTTTATGATGGCGGTGGCTGACCTGGCTCTGCTGTACACCCCGCAGGGTGTGCCCATAGGCGCGCCGGCCCAGCCAGAGGCCATATCACTTAAGGGTGGAACAGACGTGGTAAACTACCGCAACGAACCTTTTGCCGGACGCGGTGGCCCTCACCCCGACGATGATCTGGAGGACCTGGATGCGGGTGACGGCGTACCTTCCGACGTGTTCAGCTCCTGGGTAAACGGCGACCCCTTTACCGAGATATTCAAGGCCCGCGAGGGCGAACGAATGCAGGTACGGCTTGTACAGGGCGCACACCAGGCCCAGCACAGCTTCAATGTTCACGGTGGGTTGTGGCCCGAGAGCATAGACGAACCTGACTCCCCGATGGTTCAGGGCCAACCCATAGGTATATCCGAGCACTTCGAGTGCGACCTGGGCGTGGCTCCGCCGGTGACCGGCGGCGGCGTGGCCGATTACCTGTACCATTTCGGCGCCAATGATCATTTGAACGACGGAAGCTGGGGACTCATACGCGTGTTTGCTGACGGGCTTTCTTTTGATGCCAGCGACTCTGATCTCAGGTTGGCCCAACTGGCCGCCGCTGCCTCCGGTGAGCGCAACGACTGCCTGGAGAATTCGCCCGCGCGCCTGTTCGAGGTCGAAGCCTGGCGAGCCGCCGACCTGCTGCCGGGCGGCAGGTTGGTGTACAACCAGCGCGAGGACATTTACGACCCCAACGCGCGTATCTTCTTGCTGGCCGAGGACCGGGCCGCACTGGCGGCGGGTACCAAGGCCGTCGAGCCGCTGGTGCTCAGGGCCAACTCAGGTGACTGCATCACGGTGTCGTTGACTAACCACATGCCAGACACCGAGGTATCGATGCATCCGCAGCGCGTGTCCTACGACGTACGTTATTCCGACGGTGCTAACGTGGGCTTGAACTTTCTCCAGACCGCTATGCCCGGTGAGACTATCAACTACCACTGGTACGCCGGCTATACGTGGCATGGATATTCCGAAGCGGAGGAGCTGGGCCCGGGCAACCTGCGTTCCTACGGCGACTTCCTGGTCGATGCTCGGCAAGGCTTGCTCGGCGCATTGGTAATAGAAGAAGCCGGTGCCAGCTGGGCCGACACCGAGACCGGCATGGCGGCTTCGTCGGGAACAGCGGTAGACGTGACCACGGCCGATGGTGAAACCTTTCGCGAGTTCGTAGTTCTCTACCAGGAAGACCTGGACTTGTTCACAGGCCAGGGAAGGATTCCCGACGCCAAGGTCGACCAGGCCGAGAAGGCGTTCAATTACCGAACCGAGAATTTCTGGGCGCGCCTGGGTGTACCCACGGCCGTTGATCTCAACGACGTGGCGTTCCCGGCCGACTTCTTCAGTGGGCCCATCGAGACACCGTTGTTCAGGGCAGCCGACGGGCAGAAGGTTCGTTTCCACGTACTGCAGCCCTCCGGCGGTCCCCTGCAGCACACCTTCCTCGTGCAGGGGCACGACTATCCGGACAACCGCCAGCCGAGACGGGGCACCGGGGGAGCGAGCGTTATAGCCCCCTTCGTGGCCCGTACCATGGACCTGGAAGGCGGCGCGCGCGCCGGCACATGGCTCTATCACGACGGAACGGGGCACGGCCGGGCGGGTGGCCTCTGGGGCCGGCTGGAAGTCGACTGACGGCTATAGCCCGGCAATTGGCCCGGTCGCTGCCGGGTTAACTCGCTCAGCCCCCCGAACGGGGGGTACGGGCTGCTGTTTCCCCGTTTGGGGGCTTGTTGAACTCCCCCGACAGGGTAACTTTTTATAAGGGGTTACAGCTTGCGGGGGTTTCTTAAATACGAACGAAAGGTCGAATTGCTGGTGGTGGCCCTGTTGCCGCTGGCCCTGCTCCTGGGCTGCCCGGTGCCGGTGGATGCCGAGGATTCCAAGCCTGCGGGCGTTGAATTCTCGGTACACAGCCTGGATTCCGAGGCGGGTCAGGCAATCAGGGCGGGCGGGGACCTTCTGGTCAAGTTCCGACTGTCTGATCCCGATTCGGGTTTTGGACTGTCGCAGCTGCACCCGGCTGCCTGGCTCAGCCCGCGCGAGAAGGGCGCTCCCGCTCCGTCGCAGCAGGAGTGCGAAAACCTGATACGCGCCATGGGGCAGTTCGGTGTCACGCACGCCGACGACGATCTCAACGGTTACTACATCCTCACGCTCAACGCTGACAATTCAGTCTCCATTCTCAACCCCATGGTCAACCTGAACACTTCCAACCAGAAGGCCCATATTATCCTGGACGGCGAGGCGCACGCATGGGATTTTGACCCCAACACGGCGCTGGCCTGGGTGACCTTGCCCGACGATAACAAGGTGGCCGTTGTTGACGTGAAGGGCCGACGAGTCGCTGCCTACCTGGCAGTGGGCAACGCGCCGCGGGCGATAGAAGTACAGCCCGACGGTCGTTTTGTGTGGGTGGGCAACGACGACTCGGGCACCGTCAGCGTGATGGCCCCCGGCGGCCAGCGACAACTTCGTTCGATCGAAGTGGGGCGAGGCCCGATAGATTTTGCCTTCGACCAGCAGGGGCGCTACGTGATCGTGTCGGCGGGGGGCGCCGGTCGCGTGTCGGTGATCGATACGGGGAGCATGAAAGTCGTGTCTTCTCTTGAAGTGGGCGAAGGCTCACTTCAGGTCGCCTGGGCGGAGCTGGCCGGCGCTTTTTACCTGCTCAATCCTTCGCTCAACACGGTTACGGTTGCTTACCCTCGCGAGGGCCGGGCAGCCGTGGAGATCGATGTCCCCGAGGGCGCTACGACGCTTGAAGCCGATCGGCAGGGGCGCTGGGTATTCGTGGTCAACCCCGAGGCGCGGGCCGTTGACATCATCGATACCGCAGCTGCGAGGCTGTCGCGCAGGGTAGCGCTCGAGGAAAAACCCAGCCACGTTCTTTTCAGCTCGATCTTCGCCTACGTCTACCACGCCGACAGCTCCAACCTGTCGCTGGTAAAGCTCTCTGCGCTTGCGGATGCTGAAGCTGCTCCGGTGCTGAAAATCCCCATGGGAGTTGAGCGACCCGAGGGAAGAATGGTGCGCCCGGGCCTGTTGCCCATGGATCTTTTGCCCGATGAGGGCGGCGCCGTGGTGGCCAACCCGGTCGAGAAGGTCATCTATTTTTACGCCGACGGAATGATGTCACCCATGGGTTCGTTCAAGACCTGGGCGTCCAACCCGCTGGGCGTGATTCTCTACGACCGCTCGCTGCGAGAGCGCGGCACTTCGGGCGTCTACGAGACGGTTACCCGGCTGGACGAACCCGGGGTGTACGACGTTCCCTTCGTGCTGGGCAGCCCACGGGTGGTGACCTGTTTTGAGTTCGAGGTCGCGGGAGAACCCGGCCACGGGGAAGCGGTGAAGCCGTTGTTCCGCGGACTGTTCGTGGGCGAGGATCTCGCGCCGGGTGACGAGGTGACCCTGCGCTACCAGGTGGTAGACGGTCGCAATGGCCGGCCCCTGACCGGTCTCGACGACCTGAGGCTGATAGCCTTTCGCGCGGGCGAAAACTGGAGCGCAAGGTCCTGGACCAAGGAAGTAAAGGACGGCGTGTACGAGGCCGGCGTTACTTTTCCGCGCGGGGGTCGTTACCTGGTACAGGTGGAGGCACGATCGCTGGGCATCGCTTTCGGCGACGCTGGAAGGGACTATGCCGACGTGTCGCAGGGAGCGGCGAGATGAAACAAAGCCTGCTCGCAGTGCTGCTATCGACTGCCATGCTTGCTTGCCCGTTTTTGATGCGGGCAGCCACGGCCACGGGCGTGGGCGTGGTGGGAAACGACGCCGCCGACGTCAGGCTTATCGACGTGCCGCTGCTCGATCAGGATGGCAAGCGCATGATGCTGGTCAGCGACCTGATCGGAGAGCAGATCGTGGTAATGAACTTCATTTTTACTACCTGCCCGTCGGTGTGCCCCATGCAGTCTGCAATTTTTGCAGGCCTGCAGAAGGAGCTGGGTGATCGCCTGGGCAACGAGGTCAAGCTGTTGAGCCTGAGCATAGACCCGGTCACCGATGTGCCTGAGAGGCTGGCGGAAACCGCCGCTCGCTACGGGGCGCGAGAGGGCTGGACCTGGCTCACGGGCGAGAAGGCCGACGTCGACAGGGCCCTGGTTGGCCTGGGTGCGTACTCGAGCGAGGTTGAATCGCACCCGGCGATGATCCTGGTGGGAGACGGCAGCAGGGGCGGTTGGACACGCTTCTACGGTTTTCCGCGTCCGGCAGACGTGCTGGCACGCGTGGACGCGCTTGCCGCGGCACGGGTTGCCGGGCCGGGAGCGGTTGCTGCGGAGCCGGTAGAAGAAAACCAGCGATGAAATGCTCGAGCTTTAAATCTTTAACGATCAGTTTCGCAACGGTGAGCGTGACCGCCCTGGTGTGCTTCCTGCTGCTTGGTGTGACCCGTTCATCCGCGGCCCCCGCCGCGACTCGAGCTACTACCACCCCCGTTTCTGTCACTGCCGTCCGCAACGGAAACGAGGCCGCACGAAGTTGGTTCACTGACTCCATCTTGCTTGACCAACGCGGTCGAGAACTGAAATTCTACAGCGATGTTCTCAAGGACCAGGTAGTGGTCGTCAACTTCATCTTTACCCGCTGCCCCGGCACCTGCCCGGTGCAGACGGCCAAGATGTCGGAACTCTACAAGGAGCTCGGTGGAGAAATGGGGCGGACGGTGCGCTTCGTATCGATCTCGGTAGACCCGGACAACGACACACCGGCAAAGTTGCTTGAATTTGCAGACCGCTACAAGGCCGGCGACGGCTGGTTTTTTCTTACCGGTGAGCAAGAGAGTCTCGACCAGGTAACGCGCAGGCTCGGTGCTTACAATAGTCTTGTCGAGGCGCACTCGCCCTTGTTCCTGCTCGGTAATGTCAGCCGTGAACACTGGGTAAAAATGCGCCCGAGCGCTTCGGTGGCAACCCTGGCGGGTGAAGTACGAAAACTGCTCGCGGTCGATAAAGAAGCTGGCTGACAGGCTGACGACGGCACTGCCGGTGCGGTTACTGGCCGTGGCGTTGCTGGTCGGGGTACTGGTAGGCCTGGTAAGCGATCCGGCAGTGGCTGGGTGGGGCGAACAGGAGCAGCGCGGCAAGTCCGTTTACAAGCAGGGCAGGGCTACGGGCGAGGTGAAGGCACTGCTGGCGGGGCCGGGCCTCGAAGTCGACGCGGCCCAGTTTCCCTGCGTGAACTGCCACGGCCACGACGGCGCGGGTGTCATAGAAGGTGGCGTCACTACTGCCGACATCAGGCCGTCGCGCTTAGCGTTCGTGGCCGATGCCACCAGGGATTTCGGCAGGCAGCGGCCGGCCTACGACAACGAGGCGCTGGCAAGGGCGATCAGGTATGGTCTCGACGCCGGCGGCAACAGCCTTCACCCGGCCATGCCGCGCTACCGTATCAACGACGACGACATGGCCGACCTGCTGGCCTACATGCTGCACCTGGGGCAAGAACCGGTAGCAGGGGTAGAAGAAGAGTCGGTTAGGGTCGCCGCGTTGCTGCCCTCCGCCGGACCACTGGCCGCCCCGGCCCGCGAGGTTGAACGTGTGCTCGCGGCCTTCGAAGAATACACCAACGAACAGGGAGGGGCCTACGGTCGGCGCCTGCTGTTGGAGTTCAAGCAATACGATCCGGCGGTGGATGCCGGTGGAGTTGCCGCGGTGGACGAGTTGCTGGCGGGCGAACGCCCGTTCTGCCTATTGTCGAGCATGGGCCTGGGGGCCGCTGCGTTGGCTACGCTTGAACAAGCCGGCGTGCCGTTGATCGCGCCGCTGGCGGTGCCTGCCAGTGACGGCTACGGCGCCGCCCGGAACACCTTTTTTGTTTTTACCTCCGTGGCCGACCAGGCCAGGGTGTTGGTCGATCATCTCGTGGCCGAGCTACCAGGCCTGGGCGGGGGTGCGGTGCTGCTGCACGACGCTGGTCCCGAGGGGCTGGCGGGCAAGCTGGGTGTAGAAAGCCAACTGTCCGTCTACGACCAGCCGCTGTTGGCAAGCCTCCAACTGGCAGCTGCCGGAGGCGTTGAGGCTGTCGTGGCTCAGCTCGCCGCAGCCGGACCAGCGGGCCAACGGCCCTCAGCTGTATTTTTCTTTGCCGATGGAGAGCGAGCGGTAGAGTTTTTGCGCCTGGCCGCTGCCGAAGACTGGCACCCGCTGCTGCTGGGACCGGCAGAAAGGCTGTCCCCCAGCCTCGCCGGCCTGCCCCCGGCTTTGCTCGCCGGCCTGCGCTTGGTTTCGCCCGCCGGGGTGCCGGATCTCGACGCCGGCCGCAGCAGGGAGTTCCTCGCCGTGATGGAAAGAGAAGGAATCGCGGGCCGCTACCGCGCGTTTCAACTCTCGGCCTGGGCTGGAGGCTTGCTGCTGAGAGAAGGGCTGGTGAGATCCGGCCGCCGTCTTACCACGCCTCGTTTCATGGCTGCACTCACCGGCCTGCACGGGTTTGATACCGGCTTACTGCCGCCGTTGTCCTTTGACAAAAACAGCAGGGTGGGTTTGGCCGGCGCCTCGGTGCTGCAATTTTCAACCGCCGGCCCGGGCTTGTTGGTTGCGCGTAGTTGGCGCGAACCCCTGGCGGCATTCGCCGCTGTAGATCCACAACTGTAAAATACCTCAGTAACCCCTGTCCCGATGCGGTCGTTAACGGCCCGCGTGGTGTGCAGGCGGCATCGATCTCGTTTTACGTCCTGTTTATAGATACTTTCTGTTTAATTACTATTCAGCTCTTCCCTGACGTCGGGGAAGCTGTTAGTGGCCTACTCCCGTGTCGCCTTTTGTCTGAAAGACAGTGGCGGCCTGGAGTGGTAAATGGGACGAATCCTTCGCAAGGTCAGAACGGCCGCGATCGCCTGCGCGGTCGTGTTGGCCATTGCGCTTAATGCCGCTTCGACAGCCGGGGCTGGCAGCGGGAGTATCGTCAACGGCACCGCGACTTTTGACTATCCCGAGGTCGGAATGCTTCTGCACGGCAGCAACCCGTGGAACTCGGGCATGACCTGCAGCGGCACGCTCATCGGTTGTCGCAGTTTCCTGACCGCCGCCCACTGCGTCTGCCCTTGGTCCGGTGGGCAGTGCCAGGGGGCGGGCGCACCTTACAAGGGCCTGTACTCAGTATACCTGCAGGGCTCAGGCGTGTACCGGGCCGAATCGGTGCGGGTGAACCCGGACTACAGCTACCCCGTTGGCGATCTCGCGGTGGTGACCCTGGATCGCCCGGTAGAAGGTATTGTGCCCGCCGCGATGGTCGGTGTGACACCGGCCGTGGGCAGCGCGGCAGTGGTGGTGGGCTATGGTCGCACCGACGGCGCGGCCTCTGATTACGGCATCAAGCGGACGGGGGGCGTCACCACGGTTGGCTGCGAACCGGGCTACGACAACGGCAGCGTCTGCTGGAACTTTGACGGCAGTGCCTCGAATACCTGCCACGGCGATTCCGGTGGCCCGCTGTTCGTTGACCAGGGCGATGGCCCGAGGCTGGCGGGCGTGACCTCAGGTGGTACCCGCTTCGACTGCGGTGCCGGTGATCACTCCTTTGACACCAGTGTTGCCGCCTGGGCTGACTGGGTAAACAGTGTTGTCGATGAGGCCGGCGGCTGCGATGGAGCCGAACAACAGGCAGCCGTGATTTTTGACGCATCGGCCAACGTGGGCTTTGCCGATGCCCTCGCGGACAGGAAAGACCAGGACCAATACCTGTTTACCGTGCCGGCCGGTTCGTCAGCGTTGGCAGCAACCCTCAATTCCGTCGATGACAGTCGCAGCGACCTGGACCTTTACCTGCGCGCAGGTTCGCCGGCTACTACGGAGGACTTCGACTGTCGCAGTATTGGTGGTGGCCCGTTCGGCCACTGCTCGGTCACTGAACCCCTTGCCGGTGATTGGTACGCGATGGTTGCCTCTGCCAAGGGCGCAGCCGAGTACCAACTGTCGGCGGTGTCGCTGCCCAGCCCGGCGTCGTCCTGCGGCGATGGGCTGCGCGAATATGGAGAAGAGTGTGACCTGGCCGACGACCAGGCCTGCCCAGGGCAGTGTGACTCGTCCTGCGACTGTCCGCAGGCCTGCTCTGCCAATCTCTTCCAGGTTAGCAAGCTCGAATTTCGTGGCGGGAGGCATATCCTCAAGGCTCGCCTCCTGGATTACTTTGGCGACTTTACCAGCGTCGACCCCAGGCTCGACCTATCTCTGGCCGAGCTCGGTGCCCCGCAGGGCCTGGGGTTGTTTATTCCCAGCGGCGACCCCGGTTGGGATCACTCGCGTCCGGAGCGCGGACATTACAGTTGGAAGGGAAGCGCCTACGGTCTACCCGCCAAGCTCAAACTAAAGGACCGGAGTCGTAGGAAATCAATCTGGAAAATCAGCGCTCGCTTGAGCCTTGACGGTGCCGATGCCGTCCCCGCTGACAGCCTGCGACTGGCCTTTGGTGGGCTCTGCGCTGTTTCGAACGGCTCGCGCTGAGCGTTTTTTTGCGCTCGTGGGCTGCGTCGGCCCGGTCCTGTCTTGACTAGCGGGCAAAGCTGTCTCTATTGTCAATGAGGTCGCCCGTGCGGCTGTTTCTCCCATGGCAGGCAGCGACCATTCCAGGACCTTAAAAGAAAGCGTGCAGGCCTACCTGGCCGACGGAGACAAGGCTGCGGCTCATCGCCTTCTCGTTGAACGCTGTTTTGAAGGGGCGCCGGCCCACGAGTACCGCTGGTTGGCCGACCGGATGGCCGAGACTTCAGTTGATACAGTGACCTTGAAGGTCGCGTTTATTTCTACTTACACCGTCGAGCCCCTGCGCGAGTTTCTGCGCGCTCTCGCGCTGGCCCACGGGGTGACCGTGCAGTTCTACTTCGGCGGCTTCGGCCAGTTGGAGCAGGAGGTGCTGAAGCCGGGTAGTGGACTCGCGACGTTTGAACCCGACGCCGTGGTACTGGCCTGGCGGCTTGAAGATTTGCTGCCGGGCCTGTCCGGGGTCGACGGTCGCGGCGACGAAGACGGCGAACTCGAGGCACGGCTCGTTGCGTTGCTGGACGGGCTTGCCGACAGCTACCGGGGAAGCACGGTACTGGCCCACACCTTTGATTGCCCGGCGGCTGTGCCCATGGGTGTGGTCGACTACGAACAGCCCGGGGGGGTACGGGCGCGAGTCGAGCGCTTCAACGCAGTGCTTCGTGAATGCGCCGAGTCGAGGCCTGCGCTGCACCTGGTCGACACCGAGCGCGTGGCTCGGCGCGCGGGCGCAGCCTGGTTCCAACCCCGCCACTGGTACTCGGCGAGGGCGCCGCACGGGCCGGCCGCCTTGCTCGAGCTGTCGCGCGAGTACGCCGCTTACCTCCGAGCGCTGGCCGGTAGGACGGCCAAGGTCGTGATGCTCGATCTCGACAACACGCTGTGGGGTGGTGTGCTGGGCGAAGACGGCGCCGATGGTGTTGAGCTGGGCCCCGACTACCCGGGCAACGCCTTCGTGGCTTTTCAACAGGAGCTCAAGGAGCTGGCAGCCCGTGGCGTACTCCTGGTGCTGAACAGTAAGAACAACGAGGACGAAGTGCGTGGGCTCTTTGCTTCGCACCCGCACATGGTGCTGGGGTGGGATGATTTTGCCGCCAGCAGGGTCAACTGGCAGGACAAGGCGAGTAACACCGAGGAGCTGGCCGATGAGCTGTCGCTGGGACTGGACAGCTTCGTATTCGTCGACGACAGTCCCCACGAGCTGGAGGTCGTCGGATCGCGCTTGCCGGGGGTGAGCACAGTGCAGGTTCCGGCCGACCCGGCCGAGCTGCCGGGCCTGCTCTCGCGTCGGGGCTACTTCGAGTCCCTGTCGTTGAGTGCCGAAGATTCACGCCGCGGTGAACTCTATCGAGCCGAGGGCGAGCGTAAAACCCTGCGCGGCAGCAGTCACTCTCTTGACGATTTCTACAGCTCTCTCAACATGCGCCTGCGCGTGCACGAAGTGGGCGAGGGCGAACTGGCGCGGGTGGCCCAGCTCACGCAGAAGACCAACCAGTTCAACATGACAACGCGGCGTTACAGCGAAGCCGAGACCGCGCTGCTGTTGAATGACGATGCTACCGTCGTACGAGCTTACTCGCTGGTGGATCGTTTTGGTGACAGCGGCATTGTCTCAGTCGTTATCGCGCGCAAGGGCGCCGAGGCATGGGAGCTGGACAGTTTTCTCATGAGCTGTCGGGTCATAGGCCGCACGATCGAGACCGCTATCCTGGCGCTGATTGCCGACGAGGCCCGTGCTGCCAGTGCCGGGGTACTGGTCGGTGATTTTTTGCCCACGAGAAAAAACGCGCCGGCATCCGGTGTCTACGAGGCTCACGGGTTTGTTGAAAACGGTGGTGCCGACAGCGAGGGCGGACGACGCTGGAGTCTCGACCTTGGCGACGACTCGGCGCCCCGGGTTCCTGCCTGGATAGATATAGCCGACTGAACCCGGTCAGGCGGCGCGGCTGGCGTGCTCGCGGCTACGTGCCGCGGCTGCGTGAGACATCCCGGTCGAGTCCAGCGCGTGGTCGATGAAATCGTGGACACCCTGGTCGAGGTTGAACGACAGGTGCGTGCCCTGGTACCAGTGCAGGTTCGGGCGCTCCCAGTGGTGCCAGAGTTCATTGACCTGTCCGCGAGAAACCAGTCGGTCTGCCACACCTGCAAATATGTGTCGCCCGCGGTGAGGCGTCCGGCAGGGCAGTGACATGGGTGAGATCACTCGCTGGAGATTGTCGATCATCGTCCAGTTAACTCCCGCGCGCTCGAGCCAGGTGCGCACAGAGGTAGGCAGGTGCTCACGTGCCAGTGCCGAAAAACTGGTGGCGGGAATGCCGG
>Ga0115002_10004352_pt1 | contig 17176 bp, 17 predicted proteins | sample ArcticOcean_MG_C_8_FD_89576 | JGI IMG/M metagenome (GOLD analysis project Ga0115002, IMG submission 89576) | Marine microbial communities from western Arctic Ocean - ArcticOcean_MG_CB11_86 | ecosystem: Environmental > Aquatic > Marine > Oceanic | place: Arctic Ocean: Canada Basin | collected... | reverse complement strand
GCTTTTTTTGCAATATTAAGAACTAGCAAAATCAAGATTTTTTACTACATATCTTATTATTATTCCTATGTGTTTAGAGGGACGCCACTACTAGTACAAATATTTATAATTTATTTTGGTCTCGCACAGATTGAATGGATAAGAGAATCTTTTCTTTGGATTATTTTAAAAGAACCTTATTCTTGTGCGATAATAGCTTTTACTTTAAATACAGGTGCCTATACTTCGGAAATATTTAGATCAGCTTTTGAAACAGTTAATAAAGGAATTTTGGAAGCAGCAGAAGGGCTAGGTTTAAATAAGATGTATACATTTTTTAAAATTAAGCTACCTATAGCGATCAAACAATCATTGCCTGCTTACGGAAACGAAATGATATTAATGTTAAAAGGAACCTCTCTAGCAAGCACAGTAACGTTATTAGATCTTACAGGAGTTGCTAAACATATAATTTCAACAACCTTTAGACCGGTAGAAGTATTTGTCGTAGCTGGTAGCATTTATTTACTAATGACTTTCTTAATTCACAATTTAATTAAATTTCTTGAAAAAAAATATGATTACGAATCTTTAAACTAGTATTTTACGTATTGTTTAATCTCGTTTATATTTGATCCTAGTTTTTTATTTATTTCTGATTTTATTATAGAGCGTTTATCATTTGTTATATAAACATCTCGAGCTAAATCTATAAAATTCTTACTAAAGTTTTTTTCCTTTTCATAAATTCTAAGCTTGTCTTCAATACTCCATAACTTTAAATTTACCTCTTTTAAGGATTTGAATAGATCACTTATTTCATCATTTAGATTTATGTTTGAAGCTAGAGCTTCTTTAAGTAATGTATGTTCTTTTTTTATTTCTTCAAGACTTTTTTTATCGACAACTTTTGCCAACTTAATTTCCAAAATACTTATTTTATCCAGCAGCTCTCCTGCTGATACTTCTGTTAAAATTTTTTTAGATTTGTTAGACATAATTATGCTAAATTCATTTACTAAATTTAAATAACTGATGTCAAATATTTTGATTATAAAACATGGTTCTTTAGGGGATATTGTTCAAATAAGCGGTGTTCTTAGAGATATAAGGGAATCACACAAGAACAATAAAATCTTTATTTTAACTACATTGCCATATACGGAGCTTTTAAGTAAATGTCCTTATTTGGATGGAGTTTTAATAGATAAAAGATTACCACGCTGGAATATTTTTTATTTAATCAAACTCCATAGACTATTAAAAAAATTTAATTTTTCACAGATTTATGACTTACAAAATTCTTCAAGAACCTCCTTTTATAAGAAATATTTAAGTATTGGCAATAATTGGAGCAGCACAGAAACATCTCTTGAAAAAGGACAGAAGAAAAGAATGTTTGATGAAGATCCTGTTTTAGAAAGATTTAAAACTCAATTGGAAAAGTCAAATGTTAAAATAAATTATACACTTAAACCTAATTTTTCATGGGCACCTATTAATATAGATAATATAGTGAATAAGTTTTTTGGAAAAAAATATGTTTTATTATTTCCCTTTTGTTCACCAGAATTACCTCATAAAAAATGGCCATATTTTAATGAATTGACAAAATTAATTAAAAATAATCATTCAAATTTAGAAGTCGCTATAGCACCTGGTCCATCAGAAGATGAAGAAGCAAAAAAAAGTTTATCTACTCTAATTTTAAAAAATGGTCATCCAATAAATTTATTAGAACTAGCTGGGTTAATTAAAAAATCAAGTTATGTTGTTGCAAATGATACTGGGCCAGCTCATATGGCTGCTCATCTTGGTAAGTCAGGTAAAGTTATATTTGGCCATCATACGACACCAAAAAAAGTATCCATTGAAACAGAAAACTTTAAAGCTTTAATAACAAAAGATTTAAACTTACTTTCAGCAAATGAAGTGTACTTATGTATAAAAGATGATCTTAATTTAGTTAATTAAATTAATATATTTTTTGACAACTTCATTCCAATGAAATTTTTTAGAAAAGCTTTTAGCATTATCACCATATCTAATATAATTTTTATTTTTGAAAAATGTGATTATAGATTCGTAAATAGAATTTAAATCACTTCCATCACACAGCAGCCCCGTCTCTTCATGTATAATTGCATCTGACTCACCTCCTTCTTTTCCTCCTATAGAGCCAACACCCAAAGAAGCAGCTTCTGCAAAGACTATACCAAAACCTTCTACTGATTTATTTTCAACTCTTGACGGCATAATAAATAGATTGGCTGCTGAAACTAATGCAGTTTTTAAATCATAGTTAATATTATTTAAAAAAATTACATTTTCTGCTAATTTTAATTGTTTTGTTAAATTTAATAATTTCTCTTGTTCTTTACCCGCACCAATTGAAATATATTTAATATTTGGATATTTAGATTTTAAATTTTTAATAGACATTAAAATATTGTCATGACCTTTCCTCTTATCTAGCCTTGCTACTGTTATGATTTTAGGAAATGAGTCTATGAAATAAGTACTAGCTTCTGATTTAGCACTTTCAGGAATATTTGTTGGTTTATTTATTCCAGGAAAAATTACATTTATTTTAGATTGATCTATACCAATTTTTATTGCAAGATTTTTTGTAAAATTAGAATTAGCAATTATAAAGTCAGCATTGTTAGTGCTATTGATAATTCTTTTATTTGTTGATGTTCCTATGTCATGATTGATCTCTTTTGAGTGCAATAAACAAAATGTTTTAATTTTCTTCAAATATTCTAATTTAATTATTTCTAAACTTTTCCAGTGATCAAAAAAAATAGCTCTAATGTTAGAGTTTTGGCTTATAAAGTTATTAACTAGATTAGCTTTTCTGAATTTTCTAAAAAGCTTAATGCCTTTAATTCTCTCAATATTAAGAGCAGATTTGCTATCATAGTCTTGTGAATTTTCATATTCGTAAGTAAAAACTTTTACTGGTCCATGGTTAATCAAGTTTTCTGATAATCCTCCCATTAAAGTTTGTATACCACCAATGTCTGGTGGAAAATTTCTTGTTACAATTAAAAACATTATTTAAACCACTTAATGTTACACCCCATACTTGGAATTTGTTTCTTTGGCCCTTTATTTGTTTTAGATATTAATTTCATTGCTTTCATTAAGTCACTTTCTTTATCTCCCATTGGTTTAAGATTTTTTAATTCCCTAATCCTTCCTCTGTATTGAAGTTCTAAATTTTTATTATAACCAAAAATATCTGGGGTACAAACAGCTCCATATTTTTTTGCAATTAATTGTTTTTCATCTATTAAGTAAGGAAATGAAAATGAATATTTTTTACTAAAGAGAATCATATTTTCGAACGAGTCCTCAGGATAATTTTTTACATCGTTAGACATTATAGCAACAGACTCTATTCCTATTGTTTTAAGGAATTTAACATCAGAGACAACATTGTCTATTATAGCTTTTACATATGGACAATGGTTACATATAAACATTATTACTGTACCGTTCTCACCTCTGATATCTTTTAAAGAAACATTTTTTTTTTCAATTGAAAGCAGATCAAAATCTTTTGCTTTTTCTCCAAAATTACAAATTGGTGTTTCGGTTAGTGACATAGATATTATTTTAAGGAATCAACCATTTTTTATCAATATTATCTTTATTAAAATTAAAAATGGCTCTTCTATGACCTTTAGAAGCTAAATATAACCATTCAATAGATTTTATTTTTCCTTCAATTATGGAAAAATTCTTGTATCCAACTTCACTTTCTTCAATAGTATATTTAGAATTATCAATATTATCGGTTAGTCCTGACGTTGGCTCTAAAGTTTCAGTTCCTGGAGAAATTTCTCCCAAGTAACATTGTCTACTCATATGTGCAGTTTTTTTCCAAGATTGATTTGTGAACTTATTTTGGTAATTGATAATGATATTTACTGATACTCTTAATTGAACTTTTTCACTCTTGTTGTAAAATAAAAAACTTGCATTAGGATTTTTTTTTAAAATTTCAACTTTTTTTGATCTGATATCACTATGAAACCACAAATTTTTGTTTTCTTTATTTACCCCTCTAAGTACAACAATTCTTCCACTAGTAGAATTTTGGTTGTTACAAACAAAAGCCGGCAAGTGAAATGGGTCGTCACGGTTTGAAAGACCTATTTCTAAAAGTTCCCAGATTTTGTGATAAGTGTTGTCTAGATTATTACAATAAGCAGGTTTTTTTTCTGACACGTAATTTATTTTTTTCTATATCTTCTAATCAAACTTGATGTATCCCATTTATTACCACCCATTTTTTGGATTTCTTCATAATATCCATCAATTAATTTTGAAACAGGTAGTGGAGATTTTTTTTCTTTTGCTTCATCAAAAGCAATTTTCAAATCTTTTCTCATCCAATCAACTGCAAAACCAAAATCAAACTGATCGTCAACCATAGTTTTGTGTCGATTTACCATTTGCCAGGAGGACGCTGCCCCATGTGTTATAACTTCCATAACATTCTCCATTTTTAATCCTGCATTTAAGCCAAAGTTAATAGCTTCTGATAAACCACCAAGAACCCCAGCTATACATATTTGGTTAACCATCTTTGCAAGCTGTCCATTTCCAGCAGATCCTATAAGTTTAATTTTTTGACTAAAACAATCTATTATACTTTTAGCCTTCTCAAAATCTTCTAAATCACCACCAACCATCACTGTTAGTATACCTTTTTCTGCTCCAGCTTGACCTCCTGATACAGGTGCATCTAAAAATCCACATCCACGAGATTTAGATTCCTTGTAAAGTTCCCTTGCAATTTTTGCAGATGCAGTTGTGTTATCAATATATATGGCATTTTTTTTAATAGATTTAAAAATACCATTTTTTCCAAGCGTAACTTCTCTTAAATCATCGTCGTTACCTACACACGTAAATATATAGTCTGATTCTTTAGCTGCCTCTTCTGGGGAATTAGCCATTTTTCCTTTATACTCGCCAATCCACTTTTCTGCTTTAGATTTAGTCCTGTTAAAAACAGTTACATTGTGCCCAGCTTTTGATATATAACCAGCCATTGGATAACCCATGTTACCAAGACCAACAAAAGAAACATTATAAGTCATAATTTTTTATGTTTAAAATTTTAAGTTTAAAAGTAATTTTTTTTGGTTTTATATTTACATTTTTTTCCAGTTTTGGACAGAGTTATTTTATAGGATTATTTAATTCTAGTATTAGAGCAGACTTATCAATTACTCATGGTCAATTTGGCACGATATATGCTTCAGCCACGCTACTTAGTAGTTTTGTATTAATATGGATAGGTAAAAAAATTGACGACGTGAATGCCTTTAAATTTTCAATTTTTGTAGTAATTTTGCTTTCTTTTTCCTGTTATTTTTTTTCTACGATAAAAATAATACCTTTTTTATTTGTTGGAATTTTTTTCCTCAGGTTAAGTGGTCAAGGTTTAATGTCACATACAGCGTCAACTACAGTTTCAAGATTTTTTGAAAAAACTAGGGGTAAAGCTTTAAGTATAACTTGGCTTGGATTATCAGCAGCTGAATTTATCTTGCCAATTTTAATAGTTTTTTTATTAACTATTATTAGCTGGAGGTATATTTGGATTTCTATATCAATATTTATTTTAGTTTTATTACCAGTGACATCTTTTTTTTTAATTAAAAAAATTAAATTAAATTCTAGAGAAAACCCTGAAAAACATGAAGGAAAGGATAATAATATCAAGCAATGGACAAGATCTGAAGTGCTAAGAGATTATAGATTTTACATTCTTACTTTAAATTTGTTATCTATGCCAGCAATTGCTACAGGAGTTTTTGTTTATCAATCATTTATACTTACATCAAAAAATTGGGGACCATTCGTAATAGCACAATCATTTATGGTGTATTCAATTTTATCAGTAATTACTTTATTTATAGGCGGCTTCTTGATTGATAAATATTCAAGTAGAAAATTACTAATTTATATGAATATTCCTCTTTTTATGTCTACGATAGTTTTGTATTTATTTGAAAGCCCAATTTCTTCTTTCATATTTTTAGGATTAATTGGTATTACCAATGGATTTGCTAATGTACTAGCCTCATCAACTTGGGCTGAAATTTATGGAGTAAAACACATAGGTGGAATTAAGGCTTTAACCGCTGGATTGATGGTATTTGCCACTGCTACTGGTACTGCAGTTTTTGGTTTTTTAATAGATTCAGGATATTCTATTAACTCTATTTCTATATTTAGTGCTGTTTATATTGCTATTGTTGTTTTATTACTCTTCTTTTTTAGAAAAAAAATTGAACCTGTTTATGTATAAAAATAACTTGATTTTATCTCAGCTTTTCATTAGTTATAACCCATCCTATGGCACGTATAACAGTAGAAGATTGCTTAAAAAAAATTGACAGTCAATATGATCTAGTTCTTTTAGCTAAGGAAAGAACAATTCAGCTTAACGCTGGAACAAAATCTCTTGTGCCTGAAGATAATGATAAAAATACCGTTATATCACTTAGAGAAATTGCTGAAGGAAAAATTTCAATCAAAACATTAGAAGAATCTGGCATAAATAGACTTAGACTTCAAAAGGAAGATTCTATTGAGTCAGAAAATGAAGAAGATGAACAAGATGATGACTTTGACAAAATATACAAGGGAGAAGTTTCAAAAAGTGGTGCAGCAATTTTACCATCTAAAAGAGTAAGAAGAATTCCAGAAAAAGTGTCTTTAGAGCCAAGCAAAGAAAGTGAAGAAATTGAAGTAGAAAAGACAGCTGAAGTGCTAGACGAAAACATAAACGAAAAGACTCCTGAAAAAGCTGAAGCTGAATAAAAATATAGCGTTTTCATTATAAAAAAATATAATTAAATAACATGAATAGAAAAGTAGCAGTAGCTCCAATGATGGACTGCACGGACAGACATGATCGTTTTTTTTTAAGATTAATGAGTAAAAATGTAATGCTTTATTCAGAAATGGTAGCAACAAAATCAGCAATTCATGGAGACCGCAAAAAAATATTGTCGTTTAGTTCAGAAGAAAAACCTTTAGCACTTCAAGTAGGAGGGTCAGATAAAAAAGAATTATCTGAAGTAGCAAAAATTGCTGAGGATATGGGTTATGATGAAATTAATATAAATTTAGGATGCCCAAGTAAAAAAGTGCAAAAAAATATGTTTGGTGCTTGCTTAATGAAAGAACCAAATTTAGTTTCAGAATGTATTAATGCAATGATCAATTCGTGTAGTATTCCAGTTACAGCCAAAACAAGAATTGGATTTGATAATACTGAAGATTTTACTTATTTAAATAATTTTATATCAAAATTAAAGCAAGCTGGTTGTAAAACATTTATTCTTCATGCTCGTAAAGCAATACTTAAAGGTTTGTCTCCTAAACAAAACTTGAATATACCAAAACTTAATTATGATATGGTTCATAAAATTAAAAATGAAAATCCTGGCTTAGAAATTATAATAAATGGTGGAATTTCTAAAGTAGATGAAATAAAAAAACATTTAAAAAAATGTGATGGTGTTATGATTGGTAGAGCTATTTATCAAAACCCTTATTTCCTTGTTGAGATTGAAAAAGAAATTTTTAATAATAACAGCAGTCCCACAAGAGAAGATGTTGCAGAAAAATTATTAGAATACTTAGAAAAAGAAGTTAAATTAGGAACCAAAGTAAATCATATTATGAGGCATACTGTTGGACTATATCATGGTCAAGTTGGTTCAAAAAACTGGAAGAGATATTTAAGCGAAAATATGATGGCAAGAGATTCTGATTTTCAAAAAGCCAAACATATAATGACTATTGTTCAAAATAATGAAAAAGCAAACAGTGCACTAGCATGATTAATAGTATTTTATCTAATGAGTATTCATATTTTATCTTATTAATGGTATTGACAGCTATACCAGCTGGTTTTTTTGCTGGCTTATTTGGTATTGGAGGTGGACTTATAACAGTGCCATTTCTTTTTTTCATATTTGACGCTTTAGGCGTAGACAAAGAGTATGTTATGCATCTATCTGTTGGAACGTCTTTTGCAATTATAATCCCAACTTCATTTGTTTCTATCCTAACTCATAATAAACATAAGGCAGTAGACCTTAATATAATAAAATCCTATGGAATTTTTGTAATGACAGGGGTAATATCTGGCACTATATTAGCAGCAACACTAGATACTAGTTCATTAATATTGTTTTTCTCAATTGTTGTTTATTTGCTTGGCGTATATCTACTGTTTCTTAAAGAAAAAACTGATAAAATTAAAATTAATTTTGGTTTTTTCCCTAAGCTAATATGCGGTTTTATTTCAGGATTTGTTTCGGCTCCCATGGGAATTGGTGGAGCGGTAATGAATGTTCCTGTTCTAAAATATTTTGGTTATCCCATTAATAGAGCTATTGGAACTGCAGCAGCGATTGGATTTGTAATAGCGTTATTTGGTGCTATGGGATTTTTAATTACTGGATCTGTTTTAAGTGTAAATTTGCCACTAAGTATAGGGTTTATTAATATCCCAGCTTTTATAATATTTATACCTATAACTACATTTATGGCAAGAATTGGAGCTAATACAGTTCATAGAATAGATAAAAAAAAAGTTACTAAATTGTTTGGAATTTTTTTATTTTTTATAGGAACTTTGTTTTTATATCGTTACTTTAATATCTAAATTTTTTGGTCGTACTTGCCAGTTTTTCCAGTTTTTTTAAGCAAATCATCAATAAATTCAAATATTTTTTTCTTTCTTGAATCAGAGGAAGGGCTTTCAGTAACAACTACTAATGATGGCTTGTTTGATGAAGCTCGTATTAGTCCCCAAGATCCATCATCAAAAGAAAATCTTATACCGTTAACAGTAAGAATATCTTCAATAACTTGATTATCTATTTTAATTTTATCAGATTTAATTTTTTTAATTTTTTCTATTAAATTATCAACTACTTTATATTTTTCATCATCTTTACAAAAAGGTGCCATTGTTGGTGTTTGGTATGTTTTGGGAAGTTCATGCATAAGATCAGATAATGATTTATTTTGATCATCTAGCATTTTACATATTTCAATTGCTGATTTTATTCCATCATCATAACCATAACCTATTGGTTTATTAAGAAAAAAATGTCCACTTTTCTCAAATCCAGCTAAAGCTTTTGTTTCGTTCACTTTCCTTTTTATATGTGAATGACCAGTTTTCCAATAAATAGTTTCACAGTTATTTTTCAATAGAACTTTGTCATTTTTATAAAGTCCAGTTGATTTAACATCAACTATAAACTTGCTATTTTTATATTTAGAAGACAAGTTCCTAGCTAAAAGTAAACCAATTTTATCAGAATAAATTTCACTACCAACATTATCAATTATACCAACTCTATCGCCATCTCCATCAAAACCAAAACCAACATCTGCATTATTTTCTTTAACAGTTTTGCTTATTGCGCGTAACATTTTTAAATCTTCAGGGTTTGGATTATATTTTGGAAAGTTATAATCAAGATTACAATCAAGTTCTATTACATCACAACCAATTCCTTTTAAAACCTCTGGAGCAAACACTCCTGCAGTTCCGTTACCACACGCAACAACAGCTTTTATTTTTTTTTTTATTTTATTTTGTTTTAAGTTATTTACATAAATTTTTTTAAAATCATTTATTTTTTTATAAAATCCTTTGCCTTTAATAAATTTTTTTTCAAATACTATTTGTTTTAATTCATTCATTTCTTTAGGTGAATGTGTTAATCCTTTTTCTATGCCCATTTTTATTCCTGTCCAACCATTTTCATTGTGACTTGCAGTAACCATGGCCACAGCATCAGCCTCTAAATTAAATTGGGCAAAGTAAACCGTTGGTGATAATGACAAACCTATATCCTCAACAATACATCCAGTTTCTAGCAAACCATCTATGAGACTTTTTTTAACTTCTTCACTATAAGATCTGTAGTCGTGACCAACTATAACCCTGGGGTTTTTTTTAGTTTTTAAAATTATTTGAGTTCCTAAGCCTAGACCTATATTTCTGATTCCAGCTTTATTTATATCTTTAGGGTAAAGCCAACGAGCGTCATATTCTCTAAACCCTAAAGGATCTATTCTTATTTCTTGATTTGTAGGCATTTCTGTTTATCTAATATTTAATAGTTTTTACCACCATTTAATTATCTTCTTGCAATTATATATATGTTCTTATAATGTTCTATTGATTTGTTTAAACATCTAGTATATCTAGTCTTTATGTACACAACATGTAGTTGTTTTTACATAAAAACATAACAAACATAATAAAATATGAACAAAAACCTATCATTAGCACTAGAGAAAGCTGTCGAAAAAATTAACCCCAAAGGTAATTCGCCTTTATACAGTGAAGAAAAAGGAAGAAGAAAACCTGATTTATTTTCTTTAAGTTCAAACACTGAATTATTTCAAAACGATAAAGGCATAACAATTAAAATTGATAGATCAAAAGATAGTAAATTAACTGATTTTGGTAGAGCAACGTTAAGTGACAGATATTTGGGACAAAATGAATCCTATCAAGATTTATTTGCTAGAGTAGCAAGCACTTATGCTGATGATAATTTGCATGCTCAAAGAATTTATAATTACATAAGTAATCTGTGGTTCATGCCAGCTACTCCAATTTTATCTAATGGAGGAACCGAACGTGGATTACCAATTTCATGTTTTTTAAACGAAGCAGGGGATAGTTTGGGTGGAATTTTAGATTTATGGAGTGAGAATGTTTGGTTGGCTGCTAAGGGTGGTGGTATTGGAAGTTATTGGGGAAACCTTAGATCTATAGGTGAAAAAATTGGTCGTGTTGGAAAAACTTCAGGAATCATACCGTTCATAAAGGTAATGGATTCTTTAACTATGGCAATTAGCCAAGGTTCATTGAGAAGAGGATCTGCCGCATGTTATCTTCCAATTGATCATCCAGAAATTGAAGAGTTTATTGAAATGAGAAGACCTACTGGCGGAGATCCTAACAGAAAAGCTCTTAACTTGCATCATGGTGTGCTAGTTACAGATGCTTTTATGAGAGCAGTAGAAACCAATTCGCAGTGGGCGTTAAAAAGTCCTAAGGATGGTATAGTTCAGTCTACCGTATCTGCAAGAAATTTATGGATAAGACTTTTAACTGCTAGAGTAGAAACTGGAGAGCCTTATATTATTTTTATTGATACAGTTAATAGATTAATTCCACAGCATCATAAATTAGCTGGACTAAATGTCAAAACCTCAAACCTATGTAGTGAAATAACTTTACCTACAGGCATAGATAAAGATGGAAATGATAGAACAGCAGTTTGTTGTTTATCATCCTTAAATTTAGAAACATTTGATGAATGGAAAAATGATCCAAGTTTTATTGATGATGTGATGAGATTTTTGGATAATGTTCTTACAGATTTTATTACTAGAGCTCCCGATTCATTTAAAGACGCAAAATATGCAGCAATGAGAGAACGTAGTGTAGGTTTAGGAGTTATGGGATTTCATTCATTTTTACAAAAAAACTCTATTCCTTTAGAATCGGTGATGAGCAAGGTTTGGAATAATAAAATTTTTAAACATATTCAAACTGAGGTTGACCAATCATCTAAAAAATTATCAGAAGAAAGAGGTCCATGCCCAGATGCAGAAGAGTATGGTTTTAAAGAAAGGTTTTCTAACAAAACAGCAATTGCACCTACAGCTTCTATTTCAATAATATGTGGTGGAGCTTCTCCTGGAGTAGAGCCTGTTGCGGCTAACAGCTATACTCACAAAACTCTTTCCGGTTCTTACAATGTTAGAAATAGATATTTAAAAGATATTCTTGAAAAATATGGAAAAAATAATGATGAAGTGTGGTCAACTATTACTACCAACCAAGGATCAGTTTCGCATTTAAATTTTTTAACACAAAATGAAAAAGATGTTTTTAAAACGGCTTTTGAACTTGATCAAAAATGGATTATTGAACTTGGTGCAGATAGAACTCCATGCGTTTCTCAAGCTCAATCTATAAATATATTTTTACCAGCTGACGTTCATAAAAAGGAATTACATCAAATACATTTTCAAGCCTGGAAAAAAGGATTAAAGAGTCTTTATTATTGTAGATCTAAGTCTATACAACGAGCAGAAAATGTTAATAACGATTTATCAACAAATGTGACAAAAAATGAGTCGAAAGAAAGCAAAGATTATGAAGAATGTTTATCATGTCAGTAACTAAATTAGAAAATGATAAGAAAATATTAGATACTAAATCAGGATTGCTAATTGGTAACCCCGTTTACAAACCTTTTAGATATCCTTGGTGTTATGACGCGTGGCTTACTCAACAACGTATACATTGGTTACCAGAAGAAGTGCCATTAGGAGATGATGTGCGTGACTGGCAAAAAAATTTAAGTGTACCCGAAAAAAATCTTCTCGCACAAATATTTAGGTTTTTTACTCAAGCAGATGTTGAGGTTAGTAATTGTTATATAAGACACTATATGAACGTATTTAAACCAACTGAAACTTTAATGATGATGTCTGCTTTTGCATCTATGGAAACAGTGCACATCGCTGCATATTCTCACTTACTAGATACGATTGGTATGCCAGAATCAGAGTATTCAGCTTTCATGAAGTATAAAGAAATGAAAGATAAATATGATTATATGCAGGGATTTAATGTTAATTCTAATCATGACATAGCTAAAACTATAGCAGTATTTTCTGCTTTTACTGAAGGCCTTCAATTATTTGCAAGCTTTGCTATCTTATTAAATTTTCCAAGACATAATAAAATGAAAGGTATGGGACAAATAGTAACTTGGTCTGTAAGAGACGAAACTTTGCATTGTAATTCAATGATTAAGTTATTTAGAACTTTTATAGATGAAAATCCAAAAATTTGGACACCTCAATTAAAAAAAGAAATTTACGAAGCCTGCAGAACTATAATTTCTCATGAAGATGCTTTTATAAATTTAGCATTTGAAATGGGTCCTATTACGGGGTTAACTTCAGAAGAAGTAAAACAATACATACGCTGGATAGGAAACAGAAGATTAATACAGCTAGGACTTGAGCCTATATACAAAATAGATAAAAATCCTTTAACGTGGTTGGATACAATGCTAAATGCCGTAGAGCATATGAACTTCTTTGAAGGAAGAGCTACCGAGTACTCAAAAGCCTCAACTAAAGGAAATTGGTCGGAAGCATTTTCTTAAAAGCTATTTTAACCAAAATTCTTTAAGAAAATATATAATAAATTCAATTATCTTTGATTAATATGGATCACTTTTCTGTACTTTTCTCCACTGTACTTAGAAAGAGGTCTAATTAATTTGTTTGCATTATGCTGTTCCATTATGTGCGCAGACCAACCTGTAATTCTAGAAATAACAAATATTGGAGTAAAAAAATCAGTATCAAAACCCATGAGGTGATACGTGGGACCTGTAGGATAGTCAACATTTGGATGAATATCTTTCCTATCAAGCATTACATTTTTAACTGTGTCATATATTTTCTGAAATTTTTTATCTTTTTTAATTTTAGCAACTTTTCTGAAATATTTTTCCATAGTTGGGACTCTAGAATCACCTTTTTTATAAACCCTATGTCCAAAACCCATTACTACACCTTTATTATTAAGAGCTTTATTAATCCATTTTAAAGCATTTTCCGGATTTTTAATTTTACTCATCATATGCATAACTTCCTCATTAGCTCCTCCATGCAAAGGACCTTTTAAACTTCCTATTGCCCCGGTAATTGCACTATGAATATCTGATAAACTGCTAGTAATTGTTCTTGCTGTAAACGTTGATACATTAAAACTATGTTCTGCATAAAGAATTAAAGAAATATCGAAAGCTTTAATAATTTCTTTACTTGGGATTTTTCCAAAGCACATATAAAAAAAATTCTCAGAAAAGCCCAATCCTTTTTTAGGTGTTATTATTTTTTTACCTTTTCTTGCTCTAAAAAAGGCTGCAATTGCAGTAGGAGTTTTTGCAAATATTCTGATAGATTTTCTCATGTTTGAAGAGGTCGAATTACTATTTGTTTCTTTATCCTCTAGACCCATAACACTAACAACTGTTCTAGCTACATCCATTGGATGTGCTTTCTTTGGCATATGTTTTATAATTTCTTTAAGATTTATTGAGATATTTCTATTTTCTTCGATATTTTTTTTAAACTTTTTAAGTTGCAATTTACTAGGCAGTTCCTTGTTTAGTATAAGATAAGCCACTTCTTCAAAACAGCATTTTTCACACAGATCTTGTACTGCATAACCCCTATATGTAAGAGAATTTATATCAGGCATTACTTGTGATATTGTAGTCTCATCAACAACTATACCTAATAAACCTTTTTTAATATCATCACTCATATTTATTCATGTTCATCTGTTTTAAAGTCAGTAATTTTTTTATCAGGAGTATTATATTTTTCATACTCAACTAATTCACACAATCTTTTCCGAGTTTGCATTTTACCAATAATATTATTTTGATGTCCATCGCGCATAATGGCTTTAAGCCCATCTTCAACGTTTTTCATCGCTAATCTTTGTGTAGTAACTGGATAAATCACTATATTATAACCTAAATTTTCTAATTCAATTGATGTTAGAATTTTAGTTTTACCAAATTCGGTCATATTTGCTAATAAAAATGATTTAGAATTTTTTCTAATTATTTCAAATTCTTTTTCATCTTGCATTGCCTCTGGAAAAATTATGTCAGCTCCAGCATCTTCATAAGCCTTAACTCTATCAATAGTTTTTTTTATTCCTTCGACTGCATTAGCATCAGTTCTAGCGATGATTAAAAAGTTTTTATCTTTTCTTGATTTTACTGCATCTTTAATTTTATTAACCATTTTATCACACGAAATAACTTCTTTGTTGTCGAGGTGACCACATCTTTTTTGTTCTATTTGATCTTCAATATGACATCCAGAAAGACCAAATTTTTCAAAAGTATTTATAGTTTTAACACAATCACCAAAACCTGTGTCAGCATCAACAATTGAAGGTAAATCTGTCACTCTTGATATTTGTTTTGCTCTATAACTCACTTCATTTAGGGTAGTTAAACCAATATCAGGCATACCTAAATCGTTAGCCATAACTGCTCCAGATATATAAATGCCATCAAAATTGATTTCAGTTATAAGCTTAGCTGTTAAAGGATTGTAAGCTCCAGGAAATCTTAATATTTTTTTTTCTTTAAGCTTTTTTATTAAATCTTCTCTTTTTTTTAAAAAACTTTTGTTAGTAAAATGCATAGTTTCATTTAATCTATAACTATTATAATAGCAGTAATTACCAACAATACAGCTAATAAATATTCCACTACTTTTTTTGTTTTGTTATTTTTAATTATTTTTTTAATTGAAGCACCAAAAAGTGCCCACATGCAAATTGAAGGAAAACAGACAAATGGAGCTGTGATAGCAACAAAGGATGTAGCTATAAAAAAACTCTCATCACTTGGAAAAAAAGCTGTTGCTGCTGTTAAAGCCACAACCCACGCTTTAGGATTTATAAATTGAAAAAGAGAAGCTTCATATAATTTTAAAGGTCTTCCAGAATCTTTTTCATTTGAAGAAAAAGAACCAATAATTTTCCATCCCAAATAAAGTAAGTAAAAAAAACAAATCCATTTCAAATAAAATTGAATATTTGGATATTTTTGAAAAATTGTACCTAAGCCAAAGCAAACTAAAGTTATTTGTATTGTGTGACCAAAAGGTATTCCAATCAAGTGTGGAAGTGTTTTTTTAAATCCAAATTTAATACCTGAAGCTGTAAGCATTGCATTATTTGGACCTGGAGTAGCAAACATTACAAAGTAATAACTAATAAGAGCAAAAAATAATTTTAATTCAATCATAAATAATTTTTTATTATTTCATTTAAACCATTAAAATTTTTTATTAAATGATCATACTTCATCTGAGAAGTTTTTACGTTTGTATATCCATCTTTTAATACAATAAAAGGTAAAAATGCATTTTCTGCCGACATTGCATCTATCTCACTATCTCCAATCATAATAGTTTTTTTTATGTCACCATTTAATATTTCTATAACTGATGTTAAGTGTCGAGGATCTGGCTTGCAGTAATCAAAAGTATCTGAACCAGCTACATATTCAAAAAAGTCATTAATTCCAATTTTTTTTAAAAGATCAATAGCTAAATGCTCTTGTTTATTTGTGCAAACAGCCATAGCAATTTTATTATTTTTGCACCATATTAAAAAGTCTTTAGCTCCGTCTATTAGTTTACTTTCTACTAAAATATTATTTCCATAAAAATTTATAAATTCTTTAACCATTTCTTCTTTGATATCTTTTTCTTTAACTTTTTTTAGTTCTTCCTTAGCTTGATTCCATAAAGTTTTCCCCTTCATGCTTCTTGCTCCCATACCAACAAGTGCCTTAATTTCACTTATTGGCTTAGTGGCAAAACCAAATTTTTTCATTACATGATTGTGCGCGAGCACCAAATCAGGAGCTGTATCAACTAGAGTACCGTCTAAATCAAATAAAATTGTTAATTTCTGAGTCATTTTTAAGTATTATTAAGAAATATTTTGTGAGTTATTACAATGTTTATAATAATGTAAAGAGAAATCTTAATGACATCAATAAACAAAAAAAAAATAGCTTTATTAGAAAAAAATAATCAAGATAAATTAAGAAATAAAGCAATGAAAATGGGTGTGCTAATAAAAGCACCTGAAACTGTATTTTTATCTCCAGATACAAAGTTTGGAAAAAATGTAGTTATTAATCAATATGTTGTAATAGGAAAAAACACAAAAATTGGAAATAATGTTGAAATTTTACCATTTACACACATAGAAAAAGCGACTTTAAAGGATAATGTTATTGTGGGTCCTTTTTCTAGAATTAGACCTGGATCTTTTATAGATAAAGGGGCTAGGATTGGTAACTTTGTAGAGGTAAAAAAAAGTAAAATAGGTAAAAAATCTAAAATAAATCATTTGTCTTATATTGGAGATAGCTTAATAGGACAAAATGTAAATATTGGAGCGGGTACTATAACTTGCAATTATGATGGGAAAAATAAAAATAAAACCACTATAAAAGATGGAGCGTTTATTGGCTCAAACACATCTTTG
>Ga0115002_10004349_pt1 | contig 17182 bp, 11 predicted proteins | sample ArcticOcean_MG_C_8_FD_89576 | JGI IMG/M metagenome (GOLD analysis project Ga0115002, IMG submission 89576) | Marine microbial communities from western Arctic Ocean - ArcticOcean_MG_CB11_86 | ecosystem: Environmental > Aquatic > Marine > Oceanic | place: Arctic Ocean: Canada Basin | collected... | reverse complement strand
CCTCCTTTCGCCAGCGAGAACGTGTAGGCCATGGCACCGCCGATGAGGACACGGTCACAAATGCCGAGCAGGTTTTGAATCACGGCGATTTTGTCGGAGACCTTCGCCCCGCCCAGAATCGCCACGAATGGACGCTGCGGATTCGCAATCGTGTCGGTCAGATATTGAATCTCTCTGGCAACCAGAAAGCCAACCACCTTCGGCTTACCGTCCATTGTCGCAGGGACGGCCACCATCGAGGCGTCGGTCCGGTGACACGTTCCGAACGCATCGTTGCAGTAGATGTCGGCCATGCCGGCAATCGCTGTGGCGAACGCGGTATCGCCCGCCTTCTCTCCCGCGTTGAATCGCAAGTTCTCCAGCACAAGCACGTCGCCGTTTGCCAGATTGGCCGCTTTTGCTTTCGCGTCGTCGCCGACAGTGTCGGCTGCGAAGGAGACACTATTATCGATCAGCTCACCCAGTCGGGTTGCGGCCGGGCGCAGGCTGTATTTTGCATCACCGCCGTCCCCTTTCGGCCGGCCGAGATGGCTCATCAGAATCAATTTGCCACCCCGCGACACAACCGATTCAATCGAGGGCAACGCCATGCGAACGCGGCGGTCGTCGGTGATTTGGCCTTCATCATTCAACGGAACGTTGAAATCGACCCGCATCAACACAGTTTTTCCGGCTACCTTGACATCTGCAATCGTCTTCTTTGCCATCGCGCAATTCACTCCGACTCGTCTGGACCATCAATTCAGATCGGCGGGCACAGTCGGCCCGCCATGGAACGTTCATCCTAGAACCACACCACGCGAACGCAAGGATGAGCCGAATTGCCGAGCGACAAAACGAACTCACTTCACCCGTAATCTCACCGTCGAGGCGTTGATCGTGAACGTCAGCCCCAATTGTTTGCACAACGTACCGAAGAATTCATCGGCCGTGGCTTGGTTGGCGTCCATTGTGATCGGGCGGTTGAGGTCAACTTTCGCGTTTGCCAAGGCTCGGGCATCGTATTCGATGCGAATCCCCGAGCCTTGCAGTTTACGGATCAGAGCAATGGCGGGCACTTTGGCAATTTTTAATGTGAACCGTCGATTCGTCAGCGATGCCGGTTTCGTCTTGGGTCGCGTTTTACTGGGCGTTGCACTTCTACCTGCGAGTAAGAGGGCGACCGCGTTTTGCTCTTCGACGGTTCCGCGCACGAGAATCTTGCCGCCTCGCACTTCAATGCGCAGGCCGGGCATTTGTTCCTTTAGATTGGTCACGGCGTTGGATGCTGCCAACTTGCGCGGAAGCGTGTGTGTTTTTACGAACGAGACATCATCGGGGATGGGCACGATACGAATGCCGCTCGCTCCGTTCGTCCAGGCGAACGTGCGGTCGAATTGCACGAGCAACAACGACAACGTTTCCGTTGCTGAAAGCGACGGCAATACGGCGGATCCCCAGAGATCGTGCGGGAGAGTGTCGAGTCCCTCGATCGACAGCGAAGAATTCTTGGCCAGCTTCTCGATGATGACGGATGGGGTGTCGAGATCGTCCCATGCCGTGGTTCGCTGCCTCGACAGATCGAACTTTCGTCTCCCCCCGCCTGCCAGTAGTTCATCGGTTCGCAGTCGTACCAAAGTGCGCAGACGGGCGGCGGCCTGTTTCGGGCCGATGTAGATAACGTTACCAATGATCGTAACGCGTCCGTCGGCCGCTTCGGCAATTTGGCGAAGCGACTCGCCCAAGGGTTTTTCGGTGATGTCGACTGTCAGTTCGCGTGAGGGATCGATCCGACGATCGATTAGCACGGCGATTCTTTGGTCCGATTCGATGCGGCGAGCAATCACGCGCAGCCCGACGTGCCGCCAGGATGCGGTAATTGTCGTTCGCTGGAACGCATCGCGAAACGGTTTGCCCGCCAGCAATTGCGGGGCCGTAGAATCGCGAACGCCTAGCGACGGATCAGCTGGGGGCGCAGCGATCCGGCCGAAGATCAGTCCACAATAAAGTAGAGACGTAACGGCCATCGCCGGCCTTTTCACCGGAAGAATCGTTACCAACCCAAGTGTCTTGCCCGCCGAGCCGATGCACTATGAATCCCGGTGCGAACGTACTGCTGCAAACGGCGAATTCGCTGCAACGGGATGTCCATCTCGTTTAGGCAACCGTTTGCCTAAACCGACTCTAGTCCACGTGCTTGCCCGATGCTAACATGGAGATCGGCAACCTACCAGACCCGTTCGCGGTCGTTCTCGCTCCGAACTCTCCATTGAAACGTCTGCCCGCCATGCTCACCACACATGCTGTTGGTATCGACCTTGGGACAACCTACTCGTGCATCGCCTACCTGAATGAACATGGCGAGCCGGTGACGTTGAACAACCAGGAGGGGGAAAGTTCCACGCCTTCGGTGGTGTTGTTCGACGAAAACGAAGTTGTCGTTGGCACCGAAGCGCTACGCAATTCGATCGTCAATCCGGAAAGCGTAGTCCAGAACTCGAAACGCTACATCGGTAAACCGAATCACCGCTGGACGATTTCCGGCAAGCCATACACGCCGGTCGACATCGCGACCTTCGTATTGAAGAAGCTGGTGTCAGCCGCACAGGAGCAGATTGGCGAAATCGAGCAAGCAGTAATTACCGTCCCGGCCCAGTTCAGCGACGCGCAACGCCAGGCGACAATGGAAGCTGGTGTGCGGGCCGGATTGAAACGCGTCGACATCATCAACGAACCGGTTGCCGCCGCGTTGTGTTATGTGCTCGGCAGCGAAGGCCTGTGGTTCACCGAACTCGCCGACGCCCAGCAAATCATGGTGTACGATTTGGGTGGCGGTACGTTCGACCTCTCGTTGGTGCGATACGAGAAGAACGAAGTCAGCGTGATTGCCGGCAGCGGCGACCTGAACCTGGGGGGAATCGATTGGAATCATGCCCTCGAAAAGGCGATTTGCGACCAGTTTGCACGACAATTCAAGGAAGACCCGCGGACCGATCCCGAAAGCCTGCAATTCATCTCACTCGAAGCCGAGCAAACAAAACGCAGCCTGACGGTGCGTCCGCGGGCCGCGATGACTTGCCAGCACGGAGGTCATCGCAAGACGTATCAGGTCGAGCAAACGCAGTTCGAGAAGTTGACGAAGAAACTCGTCGATCGCACGGGCGATATCACGAAACGGATGCTCAAAGATAACAAACTCGGTTGGGCGCACGTCGATGTTGTTTTGACGACCGGTGGTGCCTCGCGAATGCCGATGATTCGCAACATGATCAAGTCACTCTCGGGACGCACGCTGAACACATCCCTCTCACCCGACCAGTCGATCGCTCACGGCGCGACATACTACGCCGGCATGTTGCTGACAAACAGTAAATTCGCCAAGTCGATTCTCAACGAAGAGGCGACGTCGCGACTGGCACAGGTGAAGCAACACAGCATCACCGCCCGTGGGTTGGGGATTTTTGTTCGCGACTTGAAGAGCGACAAGCGAGTGCCGCATTACCTGATTCCTGCAAACACCGCGTTGCCGGCTTCCGTCACACAGCACTTCGGAACGGTCAAGCCCGACCAACGCCGCGTTCATCTTCAGATTATCGAAAGTGGGACCGACCCGGAGGATCCAGCGGTTAAGCTCGGGGCCTGCATCATCGACGACCTGCCACCGAACTTGCCGGTCGAGTCGCAAATTGCTGTGACCATTCGGTACGACGAACAGGCACGCGTGCATGTTTCGGCGAAGGACGTCACCAGCGGTAAGGAAGCCTCGACGGAGATTATTCGTCAGCAGAATGTCGTGCCGCAATTGGAATCTCCGGCTGGCACCGACGTTTCCATGCTTTCCCCTCCGACCCCCTCCGCCAAACCAGCCGTTGTGAAGCCCACGCAAAAGAAGCCGGCGCAAAACAAACCCGCAGTGAAATCCAAGTCGGTATTCGCATCCAAATCAAAGTCCGCCGAGCTGGAAAAATCCGACCAACCGGTTCCGCTTTGCAATCGTTGCGGCGAGCCGTTGAGCACACGCGGTGAGTGTCCCAGCTGTGGTCCGGCTCCAGCGGCGAAGCCTAGCAAGAAGCAGGCGGCGAAGACGGCGAAGACGCCCGGTCGGCCGAAGAAGAAGCGACCGGCAAAAGCCGCCACCGCCAAGCCGAAGGTGCGTGCTGTGCCATCGGCAAAGGGAGCGAAAGCTCCAAAGAAGCGAGGCCCTGCGGCGCCTCCATTGCCGAACGACGGGGAAATTCTCGAATTGAGTGAGAGTGTGGTCCTGAAGCGTTCGGACGCCAAAGGACCGAAATCCAAAGACGCATCGGCAAAGCCTCGGCGTTCCAAAAAGGCTAAGGGCGATGTGGTTCAGGACGGTGAAGACGAATTCTGGCAGATGGCTGACGAATGACTATGCGAATCGATCGCGTTGAATTGTTTCATGTTGCGATGCCGCTGATCTACCCTTGGCGAACAGCTTATGGGGAAGACGCGGCCATCCATGCCCTGCTCTGCCGACTTTCAAGCGGCTCGGTCGATGGCTGGGGTGAAAGTGCTCCGTTTGCCGCCCCCTGTTACAGCCCCGAGTGGGCCGGAGGGATTTTTGCCGTTGCCCGCGACTGGCTCGCCCCGGCGTTGTTGGGGCAGGAACTCGAATCACCGGCTGACGTGCAATCGCACCTGTCACTTTACAAAGGCAACCCATTTGCCAAAGCGGCCCTCGATACGGCCGCCTGGAGTTTGTTCAGCCGGGTGGAAAACAAACCGTTGCACGAAATGCTCGGTGCCAGTCGGAATGAGATTCCCGTCGGTGCAGATTTTGGGGTGATGGACGAGATCGACGATTTACTCGTCGGCATTGGTGAGGCCGTTGATCGACGATTTCCGCGTGTCAAACTGAAGTTCCGCCCCGGCTGGGATTTGCCCATGCTAAAAGCGGTGCGCGATAACTTTCCAGATCACACGTTCCACATCGACTGCAACAGTGGCTACCGTTTGGCCGACATCGACCTGTTTCGAGCGGTCGACGAATTCGACCTCGCGATGATCGAGCAACCGTTGCAGCATGACGACTTGCTCGACCACGCCCGGTTGCAAAAACAGATCAAGACCCCCGTTTGCCTGGACGAGAGTATTACGCATGTGCGTGCCGTCGAGCAGGCGATCGCATCTCAGAGTTGCCAGTACGTCAACGTGAAACCAGGACGCGTGGGTGGCCTGACGAACGCGGTTGCCATTCATAATGCCTGCCAAAAAGCCGGCATTCCCTGCTGGGTGGGTGGCATGCTCGAAAGCGCTGTCGGTGCAGCACATTGTGTCGCGCTGGCGACACTCGACAACTTCACTTATCCAGCGGACATCTTTCCGAGTTCACGATTTTATCACGAAGACCTGTCCGACCCGACGGTTGAACTCGTCGACTCGGAAGACGGCATTCCCTCGGTGCGGGCGTTTGATCGCCTGCCGGAGCCAGTGCCCGATCGCCTGAAACGGCTAACCGTTCAACACGCCGTGATCTCGTGATTCAGTTGGGTTGATGTCTGATACGAAAAAAGCGGGAAAGCGCCAGTGCGCTTTCCCGCTTTGCGTTGCTAGCTGCGTTAAACGAGTCGATCAAGAATCCTTCTTCTTGACTTCGTCTTCCTCGTCCACATCTTCGTCAACCTTGTTCTTCTTGACGGCGTCATCCTTCTTTGGAGCATCATCCTTCTTTGGAGCATCATCCTTCTTTGGAGCATCATCCTTTGGAGCATCATCCTTCGTAGCATCATCCTTCGTAGCATCATCCTTCGTAGCATCATCCTTCGTAGCATCGTCAGCAGCAGCATCGTCAGCGGTGTCATCCGCCGCATCGTCTGTTGCGTCATCGTCTGCATCATCTGCGGGAGGTGTATCGGTTCCCTCTCCCATATCCACGTCGTCTCCGCTGGGTGCTGCTTCGTCCGTTTTACCACACCCGGTCACGTACACCATCAATCCCAAAACCATCAGCAGCGACAGTAACTTTCTCATTATCCCCCTCCTTTGCCTGTGATATTTCGGTTGCGGAACACATTCGTTTAGGCGATCGCCCGCTCGCGTCGCCGTCCGCATCTTACTGTGGGACGCGCGGGAAGAGCAGAATATTCCCGGAAAGTTCATTATTTTACGGGAGACGAATCAATCCGGCATGATCGCCGGCGAATACGTTCGGAGGAGCAGTTTTCTCTTGGCGAATCGATCCCGAACTGCGTAATCTGTTATCTACAGAGAAGATGGATCACCGTGAATTCCAAGTGATCTCGGGCTTTGGGGGAATAAGTGACGTGTCGGTGGGGTCGGAACAAGTAGAGGATGCCATGGACGAGCGCAACAGCGTGCCGGACATCGCGAGTTTGGTGCGAGAGCATCATGCGCTGTTGTACCGTTACGCCTACCGGCTGAGTGGCTCGGCGAGTGACGCTGAGGATCTCACGCAGCAGGCCTATCTGACGGCACATTTGAAGCTTGACCAACTGCGAGACCCCGCGAAGGCAAAGGCGTGGTTGTGCATGATTGTGCGGAATACCTTCTTGAAGGGACGACGTGGAGCGAACAAGGCCACGGTGTTCTCGCTGGAACATGCTCCCGAGCCGGCGCGAGCGATTGCGGATCAACCAGAGTTGGATGGTGAAGAGTTACAGTGTGTGCTCGACGAATTGCCCGAAGAGTTTCGCACCCCGTTAATTTTCTTTTATTTCGAAGAGTTGAGTTACAAAGAGATCGCTGAGCAATTGGGTGTCCCCATTGGAACCGTGATGAGCCGTTTAGTACGCGCGAAAGGACACCTGCGTCGCAGGCTGTTGGACAATTCCGATTGCCCAACAGCAGATCTCGATAAACAAGACCAAACGGACGCGACAGGAACGGATTCTCTACGTCCAGTCGAGAGATAAAACCCATGGATTGTCAAACCGCGTTGGACATTCTAGAAGTCGTTCACCCGAACGGTGACACCACGGAAACTCCCGAGGTGGTCGCTGCGACGGAACACGTCGACTCATGCGCGGATTGTGAATCGATCGTTCAAACGCGACACTCCTTCGATGACTCGGTTGGCCAATTGATTCGTGACATTCCGGTTCCCGCTGGACTTGAGCAGCGGCTGTTGGACAATCTCGCGGCTCATGATCGCTCGAAGGTTTCCCAAGCGGCTGCTCCGGCAAAGCCGAAGCGTTCACGAAGACGTTGGTTGCTTGGTGCGGTGAGTGCGGCCGCCTGTTGTGTGGCTGGTGTGTGGATTTGGTACGGAATGCAGCCGGTCGATTCGCCTCAGTCGTTGGCCGATGTGCGTCGCGACTTCGCGGCGGAGTTTGATCAGGTCGAGTTGCTTCCTCAATTCGACCGTAATTTCGATGTCCCCCTGCTCGGCTACGAATGGCGAAGTGGGCGAGTCGTTGTGGATGTTTCAAGCGTTAATGGATACGGCGAGCAGGCCGACGGGCAGCATTTGACGGCAGTCTATTCGTTTCGCTTGGCAGACGGTCGACGTCCCGCCGTGCGTGGTGCGTTGATTGTGCTGCGGGAAGCGTCAGTGAAAGCGGCTCCCGCGCATCAGCATTTCTCGGCTGGACGAATCGAGTACGTCGGCCGTCGCTTCGCGACTGTCTCGTGGAGTGATTCTTCGCGCGGGTTGGTCTATGTCTGCGTTCTTCCCGTGGACGGAGACGGCCTGAATCGTTTGCAGCGGGCGTTGCGTGTCGAGCCGGCTTAGCAGCGAATTCTGCCATCAAACGGCAAGTCCGGGCCCAAGGCAAGTCCGCCGGAGCATGTCCTCAGCGCGCCGACTCCTGATTTCTCGTTCAGGCTGGTCAAGATGCCGGACGATAAAACGAAATCGGGGATTCCGTTTTGCGTCCTGCTTTCGAGGTGATGACAATGAGAACGCTTCTGGTCGGCCTGTTCTCGAGTGTCGTATTGCTGTCGTCAAACTTGGGTTTGGCGCAAGAAAACAGCTTGGGACAGTTTCGCGCGCGAACGGCACCTCGCACGCGCGCAGTCTCTCGAGCGGAACCGCGCATGTCGTTTGCCAAACAGCAGATTTATGAACGAGCCGTATATCGAGCGCGGCAGCGTATTGCGCGATTGCAGATGCGACGTTCGCTGAGGGTGACCACCGGTCGTCCGCTGGGCCGCGTTGACTACAGCCTCGGTGAGCAATATCGGTACAACATGGGGCAACCCGCCTGGTCGCGCCGTCCGCTCAGCCGAGCCTTGGGCGACCGACGGTGAGCGTTTCGACACCGAGTTGCTAAGTTCCACAGCGCACGTCGCAACCACTTCGCAGGTGTTGCACGAAGAATTGTCGCGCGTGATCATAGCCGTGTCGGCGACTCAGAGAATCGAACGCACGCGGTCGAGGAACTCGGCATTCGTGGGGAATTTATCAAGCGTGCGGATGAGTTGTTCCATCGCTTCGACGGAGCTGAGAGAAACGAGACTACGGCGTAGCATCGTTACGCTTTCGAGTTCGTCCGGCTCGAACAGCTTCTCTTCGCGACGCGTCCCCGACATGGAAATATCGATGGCGGGGTAGATTCGGCGGTCGGCGAGGTCGCGGCTGAGAACCAGTTCCATGTTTCCGGTTCCCTTGAACTCCTGGAAGATCGCTTCGTCCATCCGGCTTCCAGTCTGGATGAGAGCCGTTGCGACGACGGTTAGTGATCCACCCTCGTCGAAGCGGCGTGCCGTGCCAAACATCTTGCGCGGGATGTCGAGTGCTCGAACATCGAGGCCACCGGTTCCCGTTCGGCCGCTGTTGCCGATCCATTTATTGAATGCCCGCGCGGTTCGCGTGATGCTGTCGAGCAGAATGACGACATCTTGGCCGGATTCTGCCAGCCGTTTTGCCCGTTCGATGATCAGTTGACTGATGCGCACGTGACTTTCGACTTCACGGTCCATCGACGAAGCGATGACTTCGCCGTGAACGTTGCGGCGCATCTCGGTGACTTCTTCAGGTCGCTCGTCAATGAGCAGCACCATCAGTTTGATTTCTGGATGATTCATGCTGATCGACTCGGCGATTTCCTGCATGAGCATCGTTTTGCCCGTTCGTGGGGGGGCAACAAGAAGTGCTCGTTGCCCTTTTCCGATCGGGGTGAGGAGATCCATCACGCGCATCGTGACAGGCTTCGGCCCTTGTTCGAGCTTAATTTTTTCGAATGGGTTGACGGGGGTCAAATCTTCGAAATTCTTGACTTGCGCGTACTCTTCGATTGTTCGGCCATCGATTGTTTCGATGGTTTGCAGTCGGGGGCCTTGCCCCTTGCTTCCCAAACCGACTTCGCCGCGGATCAGAATTCCTTCCCGCAGGTTGTGTCGTTCGATCAACGAACTGGAAACGAAGGCATCGGTTTCCAGGGCGGAGTAGTCTTTCTTCGGGCTGCGCAGGAAACCATATCCTTTCGGGTGCAATTCGAGCACACCTTCCAGAACCCCGGTGACCTCTTCGAGATTCACGCCGGTCAATCGTGGCTGACGGTTGCGCGGCGAACGGTCTCGCGAGCCCTGTTGGCCTCCGCGATTTGAACGTCCACGATTCGACTGCCCGGACTGCCCGGACTGCCCGGATTGTCCCGACGATCCCTGTGTGGAAGACTCTCCTCCCCGGGTTCGTCGTCGTCTGCGCCTTCGTTTGCGACGCGGTTCACCGGAAGAGTCGTCGCCGGAGTCGGTCTTGGGGGTGCCTTCATCGGCTGATGCGGTCCCCTCGGCTCCGGAATTAGTTTTGCTTGGTTGTTCTTTATCGAGGCCTTCCCCGAATTCGCTGCCGTTGCTCTCGGACACAGCTGCCCCTTGTGCGGATGATTCGTCTTCGGTCTTTCGGATCTTCGTCGATCGACGCTGAGTTCGCTCAGCGGTACTCTTCACTGGCATGAAACGGTTTCCGTTGGTTGCGGTAAGACATCTCGGTTTGGACAGGCGAACTGGTCGTGAAATTGACCGGATCAACGCATTCAAACCTTGGGAGGCGACACATGCCACCGGCACACTCAAGTGGTGTGTTGAAAAAGAAATTCCTTATTGGTCGGCTATTGAAAGCCAATCATCTGGATGACTGAGATTCGATCCGTTTCCCGTGACAGGGCATGAAACACGTTAGCCCAGACGTGAGTAATCGAATCGAGTCGTTGCGGTTTGACCCGCAACCGGAATCGTACTTTTCGATAACGGAAGCTGACTGGAACGGACCGCGATGCAGTCCGGACGCATGGAACCTTGAAGTTCGAGCGCCTCCAATAAAGACGGTATCACTGTGGATACCGAACCGCCCAACGCAACAACCTCTTGCGTGCATTCACTCGGTGCAGGACTCGGATGAATCGCTCGGCAACGAGCAGGCACCACCAGCGGGCGGATCGCCTCGAATTAGGCTTTTTTCGCTCACGACTCCCAAAACGACGGAGCACAGTGTGAAACGAGATCGCCGCAAAGGACTATTACCTTCCGACACTCGGTATCATATCTTTCACGGCAATTCTGTCAATTGATCTCTAGTGTCATTTAGAAGAATTTCACATTTTTTCGGATATTCTGGCAACGACGAGTCCGCTCTGCTAATCTGGAAAACATAGGTTGATCGCGCGGATTCGATGGTTTGTATGCGTAGAATCGAGGGAATCGGGTGAGCCGATGCTCCCGACGCTGTCGCCAGGCCACCACGCGGTTGCGACCGCATTGCCTCTCAGGAAAGTGCCGTTTCATGAGTCGATCGCCAGTCTTCCGGGTCGTGTTTGCCACTCTGGCGAGCCTCTGCCAATTCTCGAACCGCCAAATAACGATCCGTCGGTTCGCTTCAGGCGGGCTGGCTGCCTGTTTGATTATCGCCGTATCCGCATCGGGTGTCGCGCAGTCCAATCGTGTGTCCGGCTTCGAGCAGTCAACGTTCGCCGTCGTCGGCGGTCGAGTGGTTGTCGCCCCCGGACAAATCATCGAGGGCGGCACACTTGTCTTGCGTAACGGCCTCGTTATCGCAGTCGGGAAAGACGTCAGCATTCCCGCAGATGCCGAAATCATCGATGCCAAAGGTCTTGTCGTCCATGCCGGATTCATCGATGCCGGTACGGGCGATCTGCTCGATCCGGACCGCAAGCCGAAAAACGTGCCCGGTCGCAAGGTCGATTTCTCTCGTTACGTTCTCGCAGCGACTCGCCCCGACAATCGTCTCCACATCACTCCGGAGTTCGTCTCCGGTGGCGCGTTGAAACTCGACGCAGCAAAGCTCGACGTGGCTCGCAAGGCGGGGTTCACGTCGTTGCATGTGCTTCCCAGCGGGCGGATCGCCAGTGGCTTGGGGGCACTGGCGTCTGTCAGTGGTGCGCCGGCTCGGGAATCTTTGCTGCGTGACGTGACGTTTGCCGAATTCCAGCTCTTCGCCCCGCGAGGAAGCGCCTACCCCGCGACACTCATGGGGGCGACCGCACACCTGAGACAGACTTTTCTCGATGCCGAACGACACGCGTTGCGTTGGAAGCTCTATGAGGGGAAGACTAACGGAGTCGCGCGGCCCCCGATCGATGCCACGTATTCTGCATTGAATGACGTGCTTGCCGGCAGGCGGCGTGCCCTGTTTCTGGCCGAGACGCGTGACGATATTCATCGCGCTCTCGAATTCAGTGCGTCGCACAAATTGAAACCGGTGCTCTGGGGCGTGAAAGAGGCGCATCGAGCGGTCGACCGCCTCGAAAAGTCGAAGATCGACCTCGTCATGGCGATCGATTTCGGAGCCGAGCCGAAAGTGAAGGTGCCCAAGGCCGATGGAAAGCTAACGGGCGATGATTTGGTCCCCGTGCGTGTGCAGCAGTATCGTCTCAACCGTTGGCGAGAGCGCGTGGCCGGCTTGGCCGAACTGAATCGCCGCAAGGTTCGCTTCGCTATCACATCGCGCGGATTGAAATCTGCGAGTGAAATTGCCGGCAACTTGCGTCAGGCGATCAAAGCGGGCCTGCCACGCGATGCCGCATTGGCTGCAGTGACGACTGACGCGGCTGCGGTTTTGGGGATTGACGATCGATTAGGATCACTCGCGGTGGGCAAACTGGCGCATGTCGTCATCCGCACTGGCCCATTCGATCACGAGCAGGCGAAGGTTCGCTATGTGTTCGTCGACGGCCGCAAGTTTGAATACAACACCGACGCGAAGCCGGTCGCTCCTCCCGAGAAGAAGCAATCGCCGGCAGCCGATCTCGCCGGCAAATGGCAGCTTGTCATCGAAGCGGCGACCGGAAAGCTGTCCGCCACGCTGGAACTCGTGCAGACGGGAACGAAACTCACCGGAAGTTTCACGAGCGAACAAGGCAACGGTCGCGTGGCCTCGGGAACGGTCAAAGACGGAGCGGCCGCGTTCACCGTCGAGATCGGTGCGGGAGCACAGACGATTCGCCTGGCGTTTTCCGGCAAGTTGGAGAAAGACAAGCTGGCCGGTGAATTGAAGTCAGCCTTCGGGGCCGTAACAAAATGGTCAGCCGTTCGCGAGAAGCCCCAGGCAGCCCCCAAACCGAAGAACCCCGTGCAATTAACGCTGTCGGACGACGACAAGCCGAAGAAGCCGGCCGTCGATGTTTCCAAGGTTGTGATTCCCAAGAACGAACAGCCTACCGAACTTGAGAGTGATCGTTTGAAGCGACCGTTTCGCACTGGTGGTGATGTGCTGATCCGAAACGCGACCGTACTGACGGCAACCGGGAAAACGTTACCCGCCACATCGATTCTGGTCCGCAAGGGGAAGATCGCTGCGATCGGCAAGGATCTCAAGCCGGACAAGGACATGCGTGTCGTCGACGCCACCGGTCGCTTCGTGATGCCGGGCATCATCGATACGCACAGTCACATCATGATCACCGGTGGAATCAACGAAGCCACGTTGTCGATCGTTCCTGAAGTCTCGGTTCGCGACATCATCAACACGGCCGACACTTCGGAATACCGTGCGCTGGCCGGTGGTGTCACGACTGCTCGTATTCTACACGGCTCGGCGAATGTGATTGGCGGGCAGGATGCGGTTGTGAAGCTGAAATACGGGACGACCGCCAAGAATCATATCCTGCACGACGCACCACAGGGTGTGAAGTTCGCGTTGGGCGAGAACGTGAAGTACACGCGGACGCGCTTTCCGAACACGCGGCTAGGCGTGGAAGCGACACTCAATCGGGCATTTTTTGAATCCATCGACTACCGGCGTCAGTGGCAGGAATACGACAAGCTGTTGGCGGCGCAGAAAGGCAAGGCAGACGGGCTGTTGCCGCCACGTCGCGATCTGCGACTCGAAGCGCTGGCCGACATTGTGAACCATAAGAAATTCATCCACTCGCACTGCTACCGCGCCGACGAAATCCTGATGCTGCTGCGTGTCGCGTCGAATTTAGGGATCCGCGTCTGGTCGTTGCAGCATGTGCTGGAAGGCTACAAGATCGCTCCGGAGATTGTCGAACATGGTGCCAGTTGCAGCACGTTCGCCGATTGGTGGGCGTACAAGGTCGAAGCCTACGATGCGACCCCTTACAACGCGGCTTTGCTGAAGGAAGCTGGTGCAAATATCGTCATCAAGAGCGACGACTGGGAACTCATCCGCCACCTGTACCTCGAAGCGGCCAAGACGGTTCGCTACGGGAATATGTCACCCGACCACGCTTTGCAAACCATCACTTTGAACTCGGCACGCGAACTCGGGCTGAACGACCGCATCGGCTCGATCGAAGTCGGTAAAGAGGCCGACTTGGCCGTCTTCAGTGGTCACCCACTCAACGCCTTCTCACGTTGCGAAATGACATTCATCGAAGGCGAGCTGTACTTCTCTCGCGAACACGCTCCGACAGCCATGTCGGTCAAAGCGGCCAAACGTTCTGCCAAGCCGCGACCGCTGGTGTTTCCGTCGGACGCCATCCGCGCCAGTCGACTCGATCTCGACATTGCAGCCGATGGGCGTTATGCGATCACGAATGCGATGTTGCATCCAGTCTCCGGCCCGGATGTTCCTGCCGGCACGCTGCTGGTCGAGAACGGCAAGATCGTCGCCTTGGGGACGAAAGTCGAAGTTCCCAGCGGAACGAAAGTCATCGATGCGAAAGGGCTGCATGTCTATCCCGGCATGATCGACGCGGGGACCACGCTCGGTCTGGTTGAAATTGGCAAGGTGCGCGAAACGCACGACTACGCCGAAGGCGGTGGGCTGCAACCCGACTTGCGTGCCGGCATTGCTTTGAATCGCGATTCCGAGTTGATCCCGGTCGCCCGAGCCGGTGGCATCACAACGATCTTGGTGCGCCCCACGGGTGGAATCATTGCGGGTCAAGCCTCGTTGGCGCGACTGACCGGTTGGACGGCAGAAGAAATGATTCTCGATTACACTGCCGCGTTGCAAATCAACTGGCCGACCGGCAGCAAGGCCAAGGCCACCATCAAGCAACTTGAAGATTTCCTCAAGGACGCTCGCGAATATGACCGGCTTCGCGCGAGGGCAGAGAAAGACAAGCAACCCGGGCCGATCACCGATCCCCGGTATGAAGCCCTGCGGCCTTATCTAGCGGGAAAGAAGCCGATTTTCATTGAGGCGAATTCGCGCAAGCAGATTGCCGAAGCGTTGTTGTTCGCTGAGAAGGAGAAGTTCAAGGTTGTCATCACCGGAGGACACGACGCCTGGAAACTGGCCGAGGAATTGAAGAAACGCAATGTGCCCGTCATCGTTGGCCCGGTCATGCGGCGGCCGACCGAGAACGATCCGTTTGATGCGCCGTATGCGAATCCGGGTCGGCTTTACGAGGCCGGCGTGAAGTTCTGCATTCGCTCGAACAGTGCATCCAACAGTCGCAACGCGCCCTTTGAAGCTGCGATGGCTGCCGCTTATGGATTGCCTGAAGCCGAAGCGGTGAAGGCTGTCACACTGTCGGCCGCCGAGATTCTTGGTGTCGCTGATCGTCTGGGATCATTAACCGTTGGCAAGCAAGCGAACCTGGTCATCGCCGACGGATCGATCTTGCAGCATACCGCGCAGATCAAAGGGATCTTCATCGACGGTAAGCCGTACCGGCCCGAAAGCCGCCAGACCCGTTTCTATCAGGAATACCGTGGCCGGCTCAAGGAAGTTCGCAACGGCAAGGCTGCTCAAAACGAAGCGGGCGGAACCCCGTAATCTGCTTTCTGCAGGACTACTTCGCCGCAGTGCGATAAATCCTGTCGGCTCGTAGAACGTGTCGCGTCGTCGTGTAACGGTAGGGCGATGTTTTGAACTTCGTCCGCGAAGCTTTGTCGACGAACAAGTACAACTCATCCTCGAAGTACGCACCGAATTTTGTGCTACCGGCGACTGCGCGATCGCTGTCGTACAGTTTGACGGGGTCGCAGCCGAGCAGTCGCGGCGCGTAGCGTTGCGGGTTGGCGAGGAACTTGTCGAATTCTTCGCGAGTCGACATTTGAAATGTGATGCCCTTGTGGGCTACGGAAAACTCGGTTTTCCCTTTCGTCCACTTGCGGCCATGCCATAAGGCGACGGGGCTGTAGCCGTTCAAACCGGCGACCGGCATCAGGCTGCCGGGATCGTCATCCGGTTGGAGTTTAGCTGGTTCGCCCTTAGGGGAACCACTCTTGGCAACGAGAACCTTCCGGGCTTGTGCAAATTGTGCGTCGATCCGGGCCATGCGTCCGAAATACGAACGGCTATCCTGATAGCCTTCCGTCCGCGCGAGTATTCGGCCATTGGGGTCGAGGAACAAGTCGGTCGGCAACGATTTTACGCGAAAGCGGCGAACAACATCGGGATGCCGATCGCTGTCGATTTTCACGCCCACGAACTTCGTTCCCAGTTGAGAAAGGAATTGGGGGCGACTGAGCACTGCCCGTTCGATCTGTCGGCAGGGTCCGCACCAGCTTGCGTGGAAATGCACAATGAGCGGCAGGTTCGCCTTCTTGGCTTCTCGCTCGGCCTGCTTGAAGTCGTGTAGCCAAGTCTTCTTTGTTTGAGCGACCGCATGATTGACGGCGAACAGACTAGCGGTCACCGATAGGAACAAGACCGCCGAAAACGTTTTGAAGATGCGCATCACCAATTCCTCGACTCATAGAGAAGTAGACGCCAAGCTTGTTCGTCTACTCTCAGGTATCGGCGTTGCGCAACGCGGTGGATGTGAATCAGGCTACACTCCAGCAGCGACCGCCAAGACTTCGGTCGGGTGATACCAGTCCTGCCGACCAACCCGTTGGAACGACCCGTACCACCGGCAGAAGCAATACCCCTTGCTAATCGGAGTTTTCGGTGCGGGATTATGTCAGCCCAACGCATCACCAATGCAGTGGCTGATCAATTGTTACGTCGTCTCTCGCGGACTCATTCTTTGGCCCACGCCCGACGAAATCGCCTGGTGATTCCTGCCCCACAGGAACAGGCAGCCCACACAGCCGGACAAAGTTCGCCAACAGCAACGGCCCCGATCGCGTCAGCACCGACTCGGGATGGAATTGCACGCCATAGATTGGCAGCGCACGATGCGCGAGCGCCATCGGGATCCCGTCGCCGGTACGAGCCGTCACTTGCAGTTCGTCTGGCAACGTGTCGGCGTCAACGATCAACGAGTGATAGCGCGTGGCGACCAACGGGTCCGGCAAACCCTCGAACAGGCCCGTTCCGTCATGATGTACGGCCGAGGTGCGCCCATGAACTGGCTCGGTTGCCCGAATGATGTCGGCTCCGAAGGCGGCTGCGATTGCCTGATGTCCCAAGCAGACCCCCAGCATGGGGATCTCGCCGGCCAATTCACGAACCAACTCAACACACGCACCCGCGTCGGCTGGTGTACCCGGTCCGGGGGACAAAACGATCGCCTCGGGTTTCAGTTCTCGCACGTCAGCCACGCTGATCGCATCGTTGCGGACCACCTGCGTCTCGTAGCCCAACTCGACCAGATACCGAGCCAGGTTGAACACGAAGCTGTCGTAGTTGTCGATGACGAGGAGCATGGGATGAAGTGGTGGTTAGTGGTTGTGGTTAGTAGCCTGTTGAATAACTTCTTTGGCGTTGAATTTCAAGAAATCATTGCTGGAATGTGTATTGATCTCTTGAGCGTTCAGCAGTCAGCAGTCAGCGTTCAGTAAAAAACAGGGGTTCCCCACCTTGTCGCAGCTGACTGCTGAAAGCTGACCGCTTCGCTGCTTGTCGCTGGAATGAGTTTTTCAACGGGCTGTTAGCTCGACTTTTGCCATTGTCACGAAGTGT
>Ga0115002_10004348_pt1 | contig 17185 bp, 12 predicted proteins | sample ArcticOcean_MG_C_8_FD_89576 | JGI IMG/M metagenome (GOLD analysis project Ga0115002, IMG submission 89576) | Marine microbial communities from western Arctic Ocean - ArcticOcean_MG_CB11_86 | ecosystem: Environmental > Aquatic > Marine > Oceanic | place: Arctic Ocean: Canada Basin | collected... | reverse complement strand
TTGTTGCCGGTGTGGCGATGTTGATGTCGTCTTCGGAGACGCACCAGGCAGACTCGGACGTCAAGTATCGCGAGGATTCATCGGCCGTCTCTTACTCTATGACGAATCGCTCCTCTTCCGACGTAAGCTCGCAAGGTGGCGAAAGTAGATACGGAAAAATTGGAGTTGTAGAAGGAAGTTCGAGTGGCCTGGGAGGTGGTGGATTGGGCGGCGGTGGCATTGGCGCTGGTGGTCTCGGCGGCGGTATAGGTCGCGATGCACAGGGACTTGGTGACGATGGCGACCCCCGGGCGTATAAAACACAATCAGAAAGGGAGAGGATTCGCAGCCAACTCAAGAATTTAGGCACGCTCATACACAGGCAGAAGACGATTCGTACGACGACGGAGAGTCTTCCGTACTCGAATTCTTCCCCGCTTGGCCGTGACGGTCGCCGTAGGTACAACACACCGGGAGTAGGCAAGCCCGGTGAGGGCAAACCGGGAGAAGGTCGGCCGGGTGAAGGGAAGCCGGGACAGGATCAATTTGAGTCTTTCTTCGACTCACCTCTGCGACGAACGCCACCAGCACGCGACTCCTATCCGAAAGGCGGCTCGATTGTTGGGCTGCAGAACCCAGGGGACTTCACGCCGGATCCCGATGTCGGCTTCGAGATGAATTTTTCGCGAACCGGGCAGGAGTCGCATCAGGCGATTATCGAAAACGCGTTCATCACACCATTCGCGCAGCCGCTCTCGACGTTCTCGATCGATGTCGATACGGCTTCCTACTCGAACATGCGACGGTTTCTGACGCACGGCCAACTGCCGCCGCCGAATTCGGTGCGGATCGAGGAACTGGTCAACTACTTCACCTACGCCTACCTCGACCCGGCGGGCAGCCATCCGTTTTCGACGGTGCTCGAAGTCGGCCCTTGCCCGTGGACGCCCAAGCATCGGTTGGTGCGGATTGGTTTGAAGGGTCGTGAGATCGACCATGACAGTCGTCCGCCGACGAGCGTGGTGTTCCTGCTGGACGTCTCCGGTTCGATGCGGGATGCCAACAAGTTGCCGCTGGTGAAAAAGGCGATGCAACTGCTGGTCGGTCAGATGACCGAAGACGATCGCATCGCGATCGTGACGTATGCGGGCAACGCGGGGTTGGTGCTCGATTCGACATCGGGTGACAGAAAGGGTGATATTCTCTCGGCGATCCACAACCTGAACGCGTCCGGTTCCACCAACGGCGAAGCGGGCATTCAACTGGCCTATACGCAAGCCGTCAAGCATTTCATTGAAGACGGTGCCAACCGTGTCATCCTTTGCACTGACGGTGATTTCAACGTCGGCAACTTCGAGAACAATGAACTGGTCACGCTCATCACGGAGAAGGCGAAAAGCGATGTTTTCCTGAGCATCTACGGCTTCGGCATGGGCAACCTCAAGGACGACAAACTCGAACTGCTGGCCGACAAGGGCAACGGACAATACGCCTACATCGATAACGAACGCGAAGCGAAGAAAGTGTTCGTCGACGAGTTGACCGGCGCGCTGTACACGATTGCCAAAGACGTGAAAATTCAGGTCGAATTCAACCCGGCTCATGTCGGGGCGTATCGATTGTTGGGTTACGAAAACCGGATTCTGGCCGCCAAGGACTTCAACGACGACACCAAAGACGCTGGTGAGATCGGGGCAGGGCATACGGTGACCGCGCTTTACGAAATCGTACCGCCGGAAGTCTGGCAGAAGTGGGAAGGCGTCGACAAGTTGAAGTGTCAACGCCAAGGCAAGCCGCGAAAGAAGAACGGCGGCAAGGAAATGCTGACGTTGAAGCTGCGGTACAAACTGCCCAAGGCGGATACCAGTACGAAGATCGAGTTTCCGCTGCTCGATAACGCGAAGCAGCGAGCGGCCATGCCGTCGCGAGACTTTGAATGGGCATCGTCGGTTGTCGCGTTCGGGATGCTGCTACGGAACTCGCAGCATAAAGGTCAGGCCGATTTCGACCTGGTTCGCGAGTTGGCGATCGGCAGCAAAGGGGACGACCAGGGCGGACTGCGTGAGGAATTTGTGAAGCTGATCGAGACGGCCAAGTCACTGAGTTCCAAGTAGATCGCCGTTCGTGAAATCTGTACGAAAAACGAACCCTTCGTCCGGCGCCTGAAGACAGACGCCGGACGTTTTTGCGCGATTAAATGCGCTGCCGGAGTGCGTGTCGTCTTGCCGATCTGCTCGGCGAACCGATCCGACCGACACGATCGTTCGTGTCGGAACAAGCTGTGGAATCCGGCTCACAGGGCCGAGTCGTTGTAGACGCGCGGTGTTGTTCTCGCATTGTTCGGCAGACGCGTCACAACCGGATGTTGCCTGGCTGCAACGTTGTTGAAAACGGGCAACATTTCCGCCGCGATGTGATTCATGGTTTAGACTTTGGATGTTACCGACTACCGCAATGGCGGACGTCGGCTCTCCCATCGACCTCCCCAAAGCATTGCAGGGATTGGCCATGCTCGTACTCAGCCGCAAGAAGGACGAAAAAATCATCATCGGTGATTCGATCACCCTGATGGTCATTGAGATTCGAGGTGACAAGGTGCGACTCGGCATCGAGGCACCGAAAGAAGTCGCCGTACATCGACAGGAAGTCTACGATGCGATCGTTCGCGAGAACGAGATGCAACAGCAGGCCGATGCCGAAGGGGTGAAACCCGAAGAGTCGAAACCGGTCGAGCCATAGGCCGCGACAGGTTTTACTACCCAGCGGTAATGGCGCGATAGGGTTCGCCCTCGTTGAGCGTCAGCCGCTCGGGACGGCCCTTGTTCAGGTAGACGAGTTGTTTCGCGTCTAGCCCGAGCAGATAGAGAATCGTCGCGTGCAAAGCGTGGACGTGGAGACGATCTTCGACGGCGTGCAAGCCGAAGTCGTCGGTTGCCCCGATGGTTCGTCCGCCAGTCACTCCGCCGCCCGCCATCCACATGGTGAAGCCGGTCGGGTTGTGATCGCGACCGTCTCCCTTTTCGCTCATTGGTGTGCGACCAAATTCGCCGCCCCAAACAACGAGCGTTTCATCGAGCAGTCCGCGCTGCTTGAGGTCGGCGAGTAAACCAGCCACTGGCTTGTCGCTTTGGCGGCATTGACGCGCGTGGTTGGTCTCGATGGCCGAGTGGGAATCCCACTTGCTGCCGGCTCCGTGATACAACTGCACGAACCGCACGCCCCGCTCGACGAGCCTTCGCGCGAGCAGACAATTCCGCGCGAAGGGCGCGGTTTCCTTGTCGTGCATGCCGTAGCGTTCTTGCGTGGCCTGGGTTTCTTCAGATAGGTCGATCGCTTCGGGAGCGGCCGCCTGCATGCGGAAGGCGAGTTCATAGCTGCGAATGCGAGCATCGAGGTCGCTTTGATCGGAGCGACTGTCGAGATGTTTACGATTGACTCGATCCAGAAAGGCGAGCTTCGCTTTTTGTCGCGCGTTGCTGATGCCCTTGGGGTTGTTGAGGTTGCGAATCGGCTCGGCCCCGCTGTGCAATCGGGTGCCCTGGTACAAGGCGGGCATGAACGCGGTGCCCCAGTTTCGCGGGCCGTTGGTCACGCCGGCGTCGGTGTCTTGGAGAACGACAAATGCCGGCAGACTTTGATTTTCGCTGCCCAGGCCGTACGTAACCCAGCTTCCCAGCGACGGTCGGCCGGCGGTCGGCACGCCGGTGTTCATCTGGCAAACACCGCCCGCGTGGTTGATGCCATTGGTCCAGCAGGAACGAATCACGGCCATGTCGTCGGCACAGGTGGCAATGTGCGGCAGCCAGTCAGAAACCCACAATCCGCTTTCGCCATGTTGTGACCACTTCCGTTTTGAGGCCAGCAGGGGCGATTCCGTTTCGCCCATGGCGGTCACCGGACGCTTGAAACTTTTCGGCAATGTTTGCCCGGCGAATTCGTTGAGCTGCGGTTTGGGGTCGAACAAATCCATATGACTAGGACCACCTTCCATGAACAGGAAGATGATATTCTTCGCCCGGGTTTTTAAATGCGGACGTTTGGCTGCCAGCGGAGAATCGGATCGACTTTCGGCGGCCGATATCGACTTTGCCGCATCATCATCCAAGAGGGCCGCCAGCGCCAATCCGCCAAATCCTCCGCCACCGCGAACGAGCGCTTCGCGACGCGTGAGTTGGTCAAGGCGTGGTGTGTCGTGTTGTAACGATGATGTCATATTTTGGTTTCGTCGACTTACTCGACGTAGAGAAATTCATTGGAATTCAGCAGCACGTGGCAGAAGTCGACGAGCGCGGCCGTTCGTGGATCGGTTGCTTTCTTCGTGCCGGAGACGAGTTGCAAGCCGTTTCCGGAAGTATCGCGACCAATCTCAACAGTGTTATCGAACATCCAGAAGCCGACAATCTTGGCCGTCGGCTTCTCTCTCGTGACAAGCAATTCATCTTGTGGTATTGCCCGACCAGTGAGCCGAACGTTGTCGAGCAAGCCATGCCAACGGTGCCTTGGCTGCCCATGTCGTCCTCCGAGCAGAAGCGGAAGCTTGGGTCGGTAGCCCTTGACCACCCGATGTGCCACGGCAGCCGTTCGTAAGGGGGCTTCGTTTTTGGAGAGGTCTTTCAAGTAGAACGTGATGCCCGCTTTGCCCGTTTCGGCGATCTTGACCGATGCGGCCACGTAATACGGCGTGTTCAATTCGGGTCGCAAATTCGATGCGACGACTTCGTAAGACGTCTTGCCGGCCGAGTCGGCACCGACCAACTGCAAAATGAGATTCCGTGGCTGGTAGCCCGATTTCGTGCTGGTCACTCCGAAGCTCCAACCGGGCTGTTTGGAATTGTTGTTCCAATGCGAGGCGATCGTGCGCACCGTGGCGTCGGGGTAGAGCGATTTCAGGAAGATGACCGCTTCGATAGTGAAGTCACCGGCAGGTAGCGATGCGTGAAAAGGAACGGTCGGAAGGGTGGACTTTGCGTCGCCGGTTAATGCCAGCGCGTCGCTGTTTCGTTTGGGAATACGACCGACGGCCAGCTTGGTTTTCGACTCCGTCGGGACGATCGAAGTTTGAATTTGGTCGCGTTGTGAGTCGAGAAATGCGCGGGCCAGTATACGTTCCCGATCGGAAGGCGAACGACCGAACGCCAAGCGGTAGGCCAGATCGATTTGAGAAGCAGACTCTGAGGCGGACTTCTCGATGCGTCGGGCGAAGGCTTCGGCACGTTTCAGCATCCAGGGGCCGTTGATCATCAGTAGGGATTGTGTTGCGGTGGTTGTGCTATTCCGTTCGGGTGTACTGCTAAGGGCATCGGGAGCGTCGAAGGCGTCGAGCAGCGGATCACGCGAGTTGCGGAGCACGCGGCTGTAAATTGTGCGTCGCAAACTGGATGCAGGCTGGTCGCTGGATCCACCCTGTTTAGGGTTCAACTCACCGGAAACGGCCAACGCAGCGTCGCGAATTTGCTCGGCTGCCAAGCGATGCGAGTTCATCTTCCACAAGAGCGTGTTCCCCTGATCGGTTTTCGCCGCGATGGCGGGCATGTCACGCAAGGCGGATTGTCGATAGGTGGCCGAAGTGACGATTAAGCGGTGCAGCGTCTTGATACTCCACCCGCCCTCGACGAACCGGCGCATCAGCCAGTCGAGCAATTCGGGGTGACTGGGCGGAGTGCCGAGCCTGCCGAAATCGCTGGCTGTCGTCACGAGGCCGCGGCCGAAATGGTACTGCCACACGCGATTCACAATCACGCGCGTCGTGAGAGGATTCTTGGGGTCGGTGATCCAGCGTGCCAAGGCGGTTCGGCGTCCGGTGGAATTCGGAGCGGTCGGCACGGGAACGATCGATGCAGGTCCAGGGGCCATTACCGTTGGGAATCCCGGGGGAATGCTCCGTTGTTCGGAATCGCCGGGGACAGTCGTCGGAGAGGATGTCGAACCGACGTCACTCACGAGAAACGATCGACGTGGCAGTGACTTCGGCTTTTGAGAATCGAATTCGGCTAGCTGTTTTCGCAACGTCTGCCAGCGTTCTTTCTTCTCGCCGGTGAGCTTCTTCTCGAGATCGACTTTGTCGATCGCTATTCTTACCTGTCGCCACGACAGCTCGGCGAGCTGATGTTCAAACGGCGTTCGCTTACCTTTCGGTTTGCGAATCATCGCCTCGACGTCGGGCGGGAACATGATGATGGCCGCCTCGGCAGCCGGTTTTAGTAGAGGTTGCTCGATGGCATCGATCGCGGAACGAATGGCAGCCGTTTTTTTGCGCCATGCGGCAAGCTTTCGCGAATGCTCGCCCAACTGTTCCTGCGAAGCGACGACAAATTCATTGCCCGGATACCGGGGCAGCAACGGTGTGAAGAAGGCTTGCAGGCGGAAGTAATCGTCTTGCAGCAGCGGGTCGAATTTGTGATCGTGACATCGTGCGCAGCTTAGGCCCAGTCCGAGAAACACGTCGGCCGTGACGTCGGTGATCTCGTTGAGGATATCACTCCATTGCGTGCGTGCGTCGCGCTGATTCCATTCGTAGATGCCGTGACGCAGGAACATCGTCGCGTCGAGCACAGCCGGGTCGTTCGGAGCGATTTCGTCGCCGGCGAGTTGTTCGAGCACGAAACGATCGTACGGCTTGTCGTCGTTGAACGATTTGATGACGTAGTCGCGGTAACGCCAAGCATCGGAGCGAAAACCGTCGGCTCGGAATCCGTCGGATTCCGCATAACGGACCAAGTCCAGCCAATGCCGTGCCCAGCGTTCGCCGTACCGGGGACTCTTTAGTAGCCGGTCGACCAGTTTGTCGTAGGCTCTCGGAGAATTGTCAGCCAGGAATTCATCCAGCGCGGCTGGCGAAGGGGGCAGGCCGGTCAGATCAAAAGACAGACGGCGAATCAACGCGCGCTTGTTCGCTTCGTCTGCGGGAGTCAGGCCGTTCTTTTGCAAACGGCGAAAGACAAACTTATCGATGGCGTTTCGCGACCAACCGGCGTCATTAACACGTGGTACGACCGTCGACTTGACCGGCTGAAATGACCAGAAGGCGCGGTCTTCGTCGGTAATCGAAATTCGCTTTTCGACAGCGCGTACGATTTGATTCTTAGGCCAAGGGACTCCCAGCTTCACCCAACGCACCAGCGCGGCGATTTCTTTTTCGCTCAGCTTGTTCTCAGGCGGCATCTCCAGCGATTCATGCCGAATGGCTTCCACCAACAGGCTTTCGTCAGGCTTGCCGGGAACAACGGCAGGCCCGGAATCGCCTCCGCGCAACAGATTGGCGACTGAATCCAACCGCAATCCGCCGCTGCGTTTCTTCTCGTCATGACATTTCACGCAGCGTGTTGCCAGCAGCGGGCGCACTTGCGACTCGAAGAACTTCACCTGCTCGGCCGAAGGGTTTGATTGACCGGCTGCTTTCTTCGGAGCGGCAAAGATCGGCTTCGGCGATGGCGACCAAGCCAGTACGCCGAGGAACAGGCAGAGGATTTTCAAGCGGTGAGACATGTGGCCGACGTGCGTGAGGAGGGACAATCGGGCGGGTCAGAGACGCAGGTCGCGTACCCCCAATTTAACCTGCCGTTGAGGATGAATCAACGTGGCATCGGGCAGGTCGACTTGCCGAAAGTAGCCAGCCGTCGCCCAGTTTTCGAACCAGCCTCGCAATTCCTCGGCGAATTGTTCGAGGCTGCCGTCTATCGTTGCTGCGACCGTGGCAATCGCGTCGCCGATAGTTGCCCCTTCGACTAACTGTTGGAGCAATGCAAACTGTGTACTGGGAACGGCTTTTCGGCGGACGATGAAGTCGCGGCGGGTGATGACCAGATGTGTGGGTTCGGCAGGGGGCGGGGTGGGGTCAGTCTCCTGTCGCACGGCTGAGGCGTATTCGTATACGGGAAAGCGATACGTTTTGAGTTGCAGGCAGGGGACCGGCTGCAACTTCACCAGCGGCCATTGATTGGGGGGAATCGCTTGCAAGTCGCCCGGCGAGAGCAATGGCTCGCCTTCGACACCGGGGCCATCGAAAACTTCGCTATAAGTCCGTTCCAGCTTCGCCAAGTCGATCAGGAAATCGGCCCAGTCAGGTTCTTCGCTGCTTTTGCGATCTGGGCGAATCTCTTCCAGGTATTGCGGAAACCGTCTTCCCAAATCGGCCAGCGTGTAACTCGTCGAAGGGTAGGTCTGCAGGAAACCGAAGGCGAAACCGGTAAACACTTCTTCGTCGACGGCGTGTCCGACGGCCTGAAACTCGTCAGCCAGACATTCCAGCAGCCGAGCGAAGTAGGCGTTGCCGTAGACTTCGAGCCGTTCGATACTCGTCAAGGCTTGTGATCGAGAAACGACTTGTTCGATGTCGCTGACTGCGACGTCGATTTCACCACGAGCCGCGCCGGAGTCGATCCCCGCGCGGACGCCGTCGGGATGGGTGATCACCGATTGCATCCACTGTTGAATGCGGCCCAGTTCGCGGGGTTGGAAGGTCATTCCACCTCCGCAGTGATGAACGTCGCCGGTTGCGGGACGGTCTTGTTCGATGATGTCTGTGTTTCGTCGACCGATGCAGCTGACTCCACGCTCGTGTGGCCGTCGATGAATCGTTGAGCCTTGAGAACTTCGGCGTGCAGCACGGGGAACTCGGGGATTTTTGCATCCCACTCCAACAACGTGGAGGCTCCGCCGGTTAACTCGTGGGCTTGTCGATACAGTTCCCAGACTGGGTCAATCACCTGTCCGTCGTGCGTGTCGATCAAATGCGTGCCTAAGTTCGTGTGGCCTGCCAAGTGAAACTGTACGACGCGTTCTGTAGGAATCGATCGCAAATACTCGGCCGGGTCGAAGTCGTGATTCACGCTGGACACGTAAACATTGTTCACGTCCAACAATAAACCGCAATCGGCTTCCTCGGCCATCTGGGTGATGAAGTCCCACTCGGTCATCGTCGAGTCGGCAAACGTGATGTAGCTGCTGGGGTTCTCCAAAACGAGCGGGCGTTCGAGCACCTCTTGCACAGTGCGAATCCGCGAAACAAGATGCGCGAGTGTCTCCTCGTTATAGGGGATGGGCAGCAGGTCGTGCGCGTTGAGGCCGGCCACTCCGGTCCAACAGACATGGTCGGAAATCCAGGCGGCGTCGACTTCACCTGCCAGCTTTTTTAACTTCGCCAGATACTCGAAATCGAGCGGGTCCGTGCTGCCGATGGAAAGCGACACGCCGTGCATTACGATGGGATACCGCTCTGCGATCTGGTCGAGCACATAACGCGGTCGGCCGTGCGAGTCCATGTAGTTTTCGGAGATGATCTCGAACCAGTCGACGTCGGGTTCGTTCCGCAAGATGTACGGAAAGTGAGCACCGCGCAGACCGACTCCCAAACCAACGTTCGGATGTCCGAGTCGCGGTACGGTCATGAGCAAACCCCGGCAGCAACATTTACTTGTGTGGTGTGAAAACGAACCCCTGCGGCCGCGTTGCGACCACCGGGGAGATCGGTTCAAATCAACAGACAGCGACGATTAGCTATCGGCGCTGTCGTCTGCAGCGTCATCGTCTTTTTTCTTCGCTTTGACCGGAGCGTCGCCGAACTTCTGCTCGGCTTTCGCCATCGCCGCTTCAAACGAGGCCCGGGCTTTCTTCCAGGTTCCACTGCTCAACGGCACGCCGCACTCGCCTTTTTCTTTGCAGGCGTTGTTGCCGACGCTTTCACCGCAGCCACCCTGGTATTTGCAGTCGTTCTTGTAATGACAGGTGTGTGGCGTATTCGGAGTCGTCGAGCACGTTCCCTGACCAGCGCATGCGTTGTCTTTGCCGACTCCTTTGCCTTTGCAAGCATTCAAGCCATGGCAGACGTGAATGTCATCCTTCCAGTCGTTGGCTGCGACCTGTTCGCCCGCGTCGTCGCCGCTGTCATCAGCAGGTTGCGCGTCGTCGCCACCCGCCGCATCGTCGCCATCGACTGGGGCATCATCGGCGGTTTCCGTATCGGAGTCACCACAGCCGACCATGCTGCCGGCCACCATGCCGCCGAAGGCCGCCATTGTCAGTGAGGTGAAATCACGGCGGTTCAGTTCGTCCTTCTTCATCCTACGATTCCTTCCAATTTCCTTGATTCAATAAATGTCGTTCGGAGCGAGAGACGTCTCGTCCAAAGATTCAGAGCCAGACGACAGCCAGTCTGCTTTCTCATGCACAGGGTGTCTGTACGGTATCTCACAGTCTTTTCCAATGTTCGTCAAGCGTCCCCGTTCGATTCCTGCCGGATGTGTGACGCATTACAGACCGCGAAGCTCTCGATCCCGATAATCCACGTATCAAACGCGAGCCTTCAACCGAAAGGAATCGATCATGCTTGGCCTGGTGTCGTTCACGGAAATGCGGACTTCTCTCTTGAATATCACCTCTCTTGCGGTCATCGCGACGTCTATTTGTCTGGGGCCAGCCTCGCAGACTGCCAACGCGAAATCTCCGCTCGGTCGTCGTTGGTCCGTGTCGCAACGGATCTCGATGGATCGCATCGACCATGCGGCCTTCGATCGGCTACTAAAACAGTACGTGGACCGCGATGGCTATGTGAACTACTCGGGCTGGCAGCGTTCCTCAACCGACCGCTCGGCCTTGCAACGTTATCTGGGTGACCTTAGCCGGGCCGACACGCGGAAATCTGCCAGCCGCGACGCGCGACTGGCGTTTTGGATCAACGCCTACAACGCCGTCACGATCGAAGGCATGCTGCAAGTGTATCCGACGTTGAGCATTCGCAATCACACGGCCAAGGTCTTCGGCTACAACATTTGGACCGAACTGCCGTTGCGAGTTGGTGATGCGACCCATTCACTGAACGACATCGAGCACAAGATTCTGCGAAAGATGGGCGAGCCGCGAATCCATTTCGCGATTGTGTGTGCTTCGGTGAGTTGCCCGCGATTGCTCAACGAACCCTACACGGCCAAACGAGTACAGGAGCAATTGGCCGCCAATATGCGTGACTTCTTTGGCCGACGTCAGAACTTCCGCGTCGATGCTTCAGGGCGAACGATCTACATGAGTTCAATTCCCGATTGGTTCGGCGAAGACTTCGGTCGTTCGCAGGCGAAGCGGTTGGCGTTCTTTCGCCCCTATTTGCCAAAAGTTGCCCAGAAGATGGTGTCCAACTCAAGTGTCCGTGTCGTCTACCTGAAGTATGACTGGAGTCTCAACGATCAGTCGCGTCAGCGGAAGCGTACAGGCAGGCGTTAACCTGAGCCACCATTCTCTTCTCAAGGTTTTCTCGCCCTGTGATTGTCGGGATTTAGCGGTGAATTTCCTTTCAAAGATCTCGCCAATCAGTGAAGAGGTTCACACAGTCTGTGCGATTCTTTGTCGATAACAATTCACAACACGGATGTTGGCCCGCACGGGCGATTCGATTCAAGGACGATAAGATGAATAAAATGCGAAGCATGCATGTTATTTGCGGGCTAGTGCTTCTCGCGATGGGAATCTCCCACGCTCAGCGAGCCGACGCAGCAGGCGTTGCCTGGCGGACCGACATTCGGGCGGCCGTCAAGGAGGCCGAGACGAAGAAGAAGCCGCTACTGATGAAGATCACCGCCTCCTGGTGTGGCTACTGCAAGAAGATGGAAGCTCAGACATACAGAAATTCGCGGTTGGCCAAGCAGATCAACGAGTGTTTCGTGCCGGTGGTCGTCGATGCCGACGCGAACCAGAAGCTCGTCAAAGCAATCGGCGTGGACGGACTACCAACGACCGTGATCGTCTCGCCCAGTTTGGAAATCGTCAAGAAGATCACAGGCTTTAAAACCGTCGCCCAGATGAACCGAGATCTTGACGGGCTGTGTCAGGTCGGACATGAAGAGTTGGCATCGACCAAACCGCCGCAACCGACGCCCGAAGTGAGACCGGCAACCGCAAAATCGCCCGAACTCAGAACGGTCCCGGTGAAGCCGGTGACACAATCGCGGCCCAAGTTCGCGTTCGACAGCCTTTGCGTTGTCAGCCTGCTCGCTGACCGCAAGATCCGCGAAGGGTTGCCGGCCCACACGGTTGTTTACCGTGGCCAATCCATCTGCTTCCTTTCCGCCGAACACAAGCAGGCCTTCGTTGCCGACCCACAAGCGTATTGGCCGCAGAACGATGGCATTTGCCCGGTGACTGCGATGGAGCAGGAAACCCGCCAAATCGGGGAACCGCGTGCGGCGGCCGTCTATCAAGCGCGTCTCTGGTTCTTTACAAACAAAGAGCAGCGACAAAAATTTGCCGCTGCTCCTGAGAAGTATCTGTCGACCTCGCCCCGCTAACGCAGGCTGATTCGAAGCCCGGCAAGGGACTACTTATTCAGAATTCGCACTTGCCGGGGTGCCATCCAGACGAATTGACCGCTGCGTTTTAGTTCCTTGCCGCTGATGGTGACGGTGAGAGCATCGAACCGGTCGTAGTAGAGCTTCGGGAACTGCTCGTGGGCTGCTTCCACGACGTAGATTGTCCCATTCTTGGCGACAACGACCATGCCGAGTTTGTCGGGATGTTGCAACGGGCTGACGCCGTAGTCGCAGACCGCACAGGCTGTCGTGCCTGTGACCGTGATCAACCCCTTGGCGGCGGCTTTCTTCCCCGCGTCGCTGGTGACGACGTATTTCTCGGGCGTGGCTTCAAACTTCGCCAGCAGGTCACCGTTCGGAAATCGATACTGCAATCCGTCATGTTGCGCAGTGAACTTCTTCTCGCCTGCAACATCCTTGTCGGCATCGATCGCACAAATCGCACACTGACCGCCGAACGCGAGATCCGCTTTGACGAACAACGCGGGGTTGGCCGTGAAAATCTCTTTCTGAATCTCACTGGGGAACAGGTACAGTCGGTTCTCGTAGTACATCGCATACTGAATGTGGCCAGCCACTCGCTTGCCCGAGTTTACGTAGCTGACAACGCAGTCGCCGTTCAGAGCCGGCGCGTAACGCTGGCTGTCGGTCTCGAACTGTTGTTGTTCCTTGGCCGTCGGGAAGCGGTATTTACGGCGGTCAAACACCGAACTGTATTCGGTCGCCCCTTTGACCCACTTTTTGCCGTCCAGAATGGAGACGGGCGAAAAACCGTTGAGTGCCAACGGGCTGGGCGTCACCTTCTCTGCCGCCATTGTTGTGGCCGACAGAATACCGATGATGCCGATCGAAGCCAGAATACGTTTCGTCTTCCTCATGATGATGCACTTTCCTCGTTGTCTGGAACCATGATGTTACGTCTGGAAAATCACACAGTCTCGCAGCCAGACGTTCGGCCGACTCCTGATGCGGGTCGCGTTGAGCCACGGTTAATGAGGGAACCGTCGCTGCGCTCCCACGAGACCACCAACACCCGTGTGTTCCCCCGAAATTACCGGGCCAACATATTGGGGGATGTGCATATGATAACAAAACTGGGTAAATTGAACACCATGAGTCGACCTTGTCGACAAAAGGGCAATTCGGGCGTTTTCCAGGGCTTTTTGGTGCCCACCCTGATCACAAACTGACCTAGGGGCATCCCTCACTTCCCAAGCAGCCCCTTCATCGCCTGCCCCATCCCATCACCGATCAGGAAATACGTCTCGGCGTTGGTGTTCCAGTGGTAGGCCTGGCCGGTGGGAGATTCGGCTTTCGGGCGGAAGAAATCTTTTGTGCCAACGAAGGTGACGTTGCCTTTGAACTCGGCATGCTTGGCGACGGCGGCTTGGGCTTTCATGAGTGACAGCGCTCGGGGATGCTTCTCTTCACGTCCACTCATGCCCGTTTCGGCGATGACGAAGGGCAGGTTCTTCACGCCCAAGTCTTTACGAATGTCGCGGATGAAGTTGGCCATGTTCTTTTCGTAGGCGTCGTTGTACGACTGATTCACGCGGTCGTTCCAACCCTGATGCCAACCGAGACCCGCCAGTTCGTAGCCGCGCCCGTCGTATTGAGGGAAGTGTTTCTTGAGGTTGCCGAGCACCTCTTTCACATGACCGACGAGCAGCTTGTAGTATTCCCCGACTTCCCCACCGGAACTGGGCGGGCGAAAGTCTTTCGCCAGACTCTTGCCGCCCCAGGCGACTTTGATAAGCAGCACCTGTTCGCCGTAATGCTCGCCCATCACATGCCCGAACTGGAACTCCGGCCCGATCCGTTCTTCACTTGCTCCGTACCCAGCGGTCAAGCCGCCTTTGCGTTCGAAGTACCAGATCCAGACGTCCTTACGGACGACGAACTTGCCCTTCTCATCCACGAGATGCTGAAACCGCTTGGCCGTTTTCGGATTGCGCACAACATACTCCAGCGAGCCTTTCCCGCCGTTGCGTCTTTCCTCGGCTTTGATGATCCCATGCCCCTGCATGTTCGACTGCCCGGCCAACACAAAAACCTTCAACGGCCCTTTGCGTGGTTCGTCGGAGCGGGAGGGTGAAGTCACGACACCCAACAGGATGACGGCAAGGCCGAGTTGTTGTGTGAGTCGCATGAAAGTGCCCTTCGAGTATGTTTTGTCTTGAGTCAAGAAAGCTTCTTCAGCCGCGTGATGCGGCCGGTGGCGACCCACTCGGCCACGAAGATATCGCCGTTCGTGCCGAAGCAGGCATCGTGAGGATGGACGAACCGGCCGTCTTTCCATTGTTTGGGATTGTTGCGAACGCCCTTCACCGTCTTGATGCGTTCCACATCGGCCCCTAACTGGGCGACCACCTTGTTATTCGTATCCAGCAGCGTGACGCGGGCGTGCAATTCGGGAACCAGCATCAGGTTTTTCCACGTATCGACGTTGGCCGGTAGGCCGTAGCCGGTGAGTGTTTCGACGTGTTTTCCGTCGAGCGTGAGGTATTGCAACGTGTGATGCGCACGGTCGCAAATAACGACCTGCTCTTTGCGTCCCGGTCGTCGGTCGATCCAGATACCGTGTGGCGTCGCGAATTTCCCTTCGCCCTTGCCGGGCCCGCCGAAACAGGACTTCCATTCGCCGTTCTTGTCGTAGCGGTGAATGTAGAACGAGCCGTAGCCGTCGGCGAGTAGAAAACCGCCGTCATCGAGAAAGGCGAAGTTCGTCGGCATGAAGCGGTCGCGTCCCCAAATCTTCTGAGGGTTCTTCGCCTCGTCTTCCGCGTACACGCCGGAATCCATCGGAGCACGCTTACTCCAGACGACTTCCCCCTTCAGCGTGAGCTTGGCGAACGATTTAACCTGCTGGTACGCGCAGACGTAGAGGAATTCCTCGTTGCCTTCCCTGCGGACTTCGATGCCATGCCCGCCACCTTGGTACTGACTGCCGAACGCGCGGATGAATTGCCCCTCGGCGTCGAACACGAAAATCGACGGGTGATCTTTCAGGTCGGCTCGGCCTTCGTGAATCACGTACAAATTGTTCGCCGCATCAACAGCCACGTTGTGCGTTATTTGCCACGAATACTTGTCGGGCAATTGTGGCCAGTCATGCATGACGGCGTACTGCAAGTCACCTTGCCCCAGAATCACTTGCTTGTCAGTTTTACCGGCGGTCAACACGGCCGGCGCTGCGACAGTGGTCGCCACAGTGGCAGCCGCCGTCGTGGCCAGGAACTCGCGACGCGACAGGGTGCGAGACATAAGATCTCCTCGGAATGTTGTGATGATCGTCAGAGAGAAAGCCAGCAAGGCACATCAGCATAACCGGGCACCGCATGCAAAGTCACGTTATGGGAACGCAACGCAACGAGAACCGTGGCGGGGCGGAAGGTACGATTCCGTCGCGAAAGGCGGGAATCATCAAGAGCGGGCGACGAGATTCGAACTCGCGACATTCAGCTTGGGAAGCCCCATCGTGCTACCGGCAAAACCGCGTGAAACACCTTGTTTCGCAGACTCTAACGCGGTCGCGTCAGCATTGCAAACCCTTTCACTACCACCCTTGTTTTTCAAGGGATTGCAACGGTGTGTGGTAGAAGTGTGGTAGTAGGTCGCCCGACTGCAACGACCGCAAGCGCGGTGCCGAACTGCTCTCGCACCGCCTATGCATCGCTTGACGGCCACGGTCGCATGGTGCGTTGCCCCACCATCATGAGGCCCTGTCGTGGCCGCTCACGTCGCCTGCACAGCCGACACGACCTTCCGGGTTCACTCAACACCGGGGCATCAGAAATGGGTTGAGACGTCCAAGCCAAGGAGAATTCATGGAACGAGAGGCGACATCAGGGTATCATCTGCTCAACAGTCCGTTGGTGCGGTCGGTTCAGATCCCATCTGGGAAATGTCGGCTAAGGTCTTCGTCAGCGTCGTCTCCGTAACCGTCTCGCTCATCGAACAAGTCACCGATGTCCTTTAAGGGGTTATTCGCATTTCTCGGAATACAACTGACATCCGTTGGTCTCACGCCGTTGGGTAGACTGATTGAGTCTTTAAACTAAAAACAATCGCTCCAAATGAACTGTCCACCGAAAATCGTAATGCCCCTTGTTGCGCTTATTCTGGCTGCCGCTTCAGCGCCGGTCTTTGCGGAAAATATTCTTGTTGAGACTGCCCGACGAATCAACGCCGAGCGACGGAAGCACAAACTACGGCCAGTAAAATACAACACAAAGCTGGCTGTCGCGGCCCAATCACAGGCCAAATGGATGGCGGGCGAGGGCAAGATGTTGCATCTTCGGGGCAAACAAACAAGCACATTTGCGGAGTGGAAGAAGAGCAATCATCACCCTGTGAATCGCGTCATAAATGGCGGATACTTAAAGTGGGAAAAACTTTTTGTGCTGACGAACAAGGGCGGCAAGCAGGTGCTTGTCGCGAAGCCCAGAGCTAATGAACACGTTGGCGAAATTATCGCCCACGGAAATCCAAAATCAGGTCCAGGCCGTTTTCGTCCAAGAGTCATTGTCACGGGTTGGATGAACAGCCCCGGTCATCGCAAGACGATCTTGACGGCAGGCTTTCAAGAAATTGGCGCTGGCTTTGCACGGACCAAGCGCGGCGATGCGTTTTGGTGCGTGGTTTTTGGTAAGCGGTGAGACAAACCCCCATCAACATGTCCGACGTCGAAGGCACGGGCGGTGCAGTGGTCGGCATGCTGACCTTCGGCGCTCTTGGGGCGATGTGACTTTCCTGTCACCGCTTCATTGCCAATCAGGTGCGATTGCAACTGTTCGCACTGGCCTACAATCTGGCCAATTTTCTGCGGAGACTGGTGTTACCGAAGCGTGTAAGGCATTGGTCACTGACGACACTGCGTGAGAAGTTGATCAAGATCGGGGCGAAGATCGTCC
>Ga0115002_10004345_pt1 | contig 17191 bp, 19 predicted proteins | sample ArcticOcean_MG_C_8_FD_89576 | JGI IMG/M metagenome (GOLD analysis project Ga0115002, IMG submission 89576) | Marine microbial communities from western Arctic Ocean - ArcticOcean_MG_CB11_86 | ecosystem: Environmental > Aquatic > Marine > Oceanic | place: Arctic Ocean: Canada Basin | collected... | reverse complement strand
GTGGCTGTGGGACCCGGTGAAGACGCTGACCGAGCCTGTCGGATTGACGCGCACCGCAGCCGATTCGTAGAGCCCGGCACGGGCGCCGACGGAACCGACGACCGCGCTGGGCGCGATGCCGCAGGCCTCGATATAGGTCGAGATGCCGATGCCCCGCAGCTTGCCCTCGTCGGCCGAGGCTTTGCGTCGCGCTTCGAAGCCGTCGTAATCGGCTTCCTTCAGCGCGATCTCCAGGGTCGATTGATAGTCGCCGCTATCGTACTCCACGACCACCGGCGTCTGGTAGGGGAAGGCGTCGCGCGGGATGAAGTTCCGCCGCCGAATCTCCGCCCGGTCGATCCCGGTCAGGCGCGCCGCCTCATCGACGATACGCTCGACAAGATAGGTCGCTTCCGGCCGCCCGGCGCCGCGATAGGCGTCCACTGGCACGGTATGGGTGAAGACGGCTTTGACCTCGCAATAGACCACCGGGGTCGTGTAGACGCCCGCCAGCAGCAGGGCATAAAGATAAGTCGGTACGCAGGGCGCGAAGGTCGAGAGGTAGGCGCCCATATTGGCTGTCGTGTCGACCTTGAGGGCCAGGAATTTGCCGTCCGCGTCCAGCGCCAATTCGGCGGTGCTGACATGGTCGCGGCCATGGGCGTCGGACATGAAGGATTCGCTGCGGTCCGCCGTCCACTTAATCGGGCGGCGGATTTTCTTCGACGCCCAGACGAGGATGGCATCCTCGGCGTAGGGATGGATCTTTGACCCGAAACCACCGCCGACATCGGGGGCGACGACCCGCAGCTTGTGCTCCGGGATTTGCAGGACGAATGCGCCCATCAGCAGCCGGACGACGTGCGGGTTTTGGTTGGCGGTGTAAAGTGTGTATTCGCCCGTCCCCCGGTCGTATTCGGCAACCGCTGTGCGTGGCTCCATCGCGTTCGGGATCAGCCGGTTGTTGACGATCTCAACCTTGGCGGCATGGGCGGCCTTGGAGAAAGCTTCATCGCAGGCCGCGCGGTCGCCCAATTCCCAGTCGTAGCAAAGGTTCCCCGCAGCCTCGTCCCAGACCTGGGGCGAGCCCTTTGCCATGGCTGCCCCGGTCGCAACGCAGGCCGGCAAGGGCTCGTAGTCGACGACGATCTTGTCGGCCGCGTCGCGTGCCTGATTGCGCCTCTCCGCGATCACCACGGCGACCTGATCGCCGACGTGGCGGACGGTGTCGGACACCAGGATGGGATGGGCCGGCTCGACCATCGGGTTACCGTGGCGGTCCGTGACCTGCCAACCACAGGGCAGGCCGCCGAGCCCGTCCGCGGCGACGTCTGCCCCGGTGAAAACTGCGATCACGCCCGGCGCTGCAAGCGCGGCCTTGGTGTCGATGCCCTTGATCCTGGCATGGGCGTGGGGAGAGCGGAGGATGCTGGCATGGGCTTGGCCCGGACGGTTGATATCGTCCGTGTAATTGCCCTGCCCGGTGAGAAAGCGGTAGTCCTCGACACGGCGTACCGCGACGCCGATTCCGGTTTCCGTCATGGCTCTACCTCGCTCCAGCGCCATCGGCGCAGGCTTTGATAGCTTTGACGATGTTGTGATAGCCCGTGCAACGGCAGAGGTTGCCCTCGAGCCATTCGCGGATTTCCTGCTCGCTCGGATTGGCGTTGTTCTTCAGCAGATCGACCGCGCTCATCACCATGCCCGGGGTGCAGAAGCCGCATTGCAGGGCGTGGTTCTCGCGGAAAGCCTCCTGCATCGGGTGCAGGGTGTCGCCGTCGGCCAGACCCTCGATGGTCATGATATCGGTGCCGTCGGCCTGGGCGGCCAGCACGGTGCAGCTTTTCACCGATTCGCCGTCGATATGGACGACGCAGGCGCCGCATTGGCTGGTGTCGCAGCCAACATGGGTGCCGGTCAGACCGAGCTGCTCGCGGATAAAGGTGACGAGCAAGGTGCGCGCTTCGACGTCGCCTGAAACGGCCTTGCCGTTCACGGTCATGGAAACCGCTATGGGCATGAATTCCTCCCTGATTGAACGCGGGAGGTTCGCCTTGCGAACGCCCCCTGACAGCTCCGAATTTCGCCCGGCCAGGCGCGTAAAAAGCGCCCTCGGATCTTATCAGCCAGTGTGTTGCGCCGGTCCCGGCAGGTCAAGGCGAGAAAGGGAAATGAGGTGCCGGCCGCCGCCCAAAAGGCCCAAATGCAGAGCGGCTCGCCACAAGGACGGGCCGCCCGCCTAACCTGGATCTACTGCTTGGGGAAAACGGTCGTGACATAGGAACGGCTACCCTTGGCGACGCCCGCACGGTCGAGAGCTTCGTCGGCCAGATCGTCATCGAGCAAGGCGTCGAAAACGCGATATTGGACACACGACTCTCCATTGTTGATGCAAATGGTCATACACGCACCAATTCGGCCGGAAACGAATTGTGCCATTCCCATTTACGATCGCAACGCGACGACTCGAAGTAACTAATCTCGCCGCCAGTAGCTATTATCCGCTCAGTCTCACAATCCTCCAAATATGTGAGGGTTTGCCATTCGGGCGCGTTCTATCTCGGGGCTGCGACCAGCGTGAACTTGGTGCCTGGCGAGGAAGTGGGCATCGCGGTCCTCACCAACGCCGCGCCGATCGGTGTGGCTGAGGCGATAGCGGACAGTTTCCTCGACATTGCCCAGAATGGTGCCCGTACCGTCGATTGGCTCGGCTTCTACGGGATGATCTTCCCGGCGATGCAGAATGCCGAGGCGGTCGATTTCGACTATGCCGAGCCGCCGGCCGCTGCCGGGCTTTCCGGTCCACTGGCCGAATATGCCGGAGTCTACGGAAACGACTATTATGGTCCGATAAGAATATCGCTCAGCGGTGATAGCCTTTCCATGACTCTCGGGCCGCCGGATTTGCTTACGACACGGGCGCTCCTGCCGTATGACGGCGACACCTTCACCTTCAACACTTTTGGCGAGAACGCGGTCGGCCTGGCCGGTGCCGCTTTCGGTAGGAATGACTCGGGCGCGGTAACGAAGGTCGTTCTCGACTGCTACGACCGGAGCGGCTTGGGCACATTTCGGCGTATCGCGGGGCACTAACCAGTAGCGTTTTGCAGCGGTGACCGTCGCCGGAATCCCAAACTGACTATCCTGCGATGGACCCGGCGCATGCGCCGGGAACGGCGGTGACCTCTGTGCTTGTCAGCGATGCGCCACGCCGGACAATCTCGCGACCCCAGGTGCTGTGCCAGCCTGGGCGGGTCGATTTCGTGCCGCCAGGGCGCGTTGTGCGGGTTGCGAGGCATTCATATTGCCCGCGCTCCAGCTTCTGTTTTGCGATTGGCATACCGGTTGCGTTAACCGGTTCCGATCGGGGCAATGGAGCGTTCTGGCAAATGTCGGCGGCGGGCAGGCTGTTAAAGACAGGGCTGTTCTGTGGCCGATGCGGACCGACCGATCGCGATCCGATTGTGTCCCATCGTTGCAAGCGATGGGGCGCTCCGATCAGGGCGCCGTTGAGAAGCCGGATCCGGAGTTACCGGAAAGAGGAGTATTTTTTCGCCATGTTCGCCCTGGAAATCGCCGGGATCTTGGTGTTCGTTGACTTCGTGTGAGTCGCGCCTGACCGGTAAACCCGAAGCTGACCCCGAGGTTAGGATGCGGTGACCACGGCGAGGACGAGGGCAACGGCGAGGATCAGAGCCGGCGCCCAGAGGCGTAGCGAGAGGGTCGGGCCGGGCGGCACGCTCCCGACGAAAGGCCACCAGTCGCGGCCCGAAGGCGGCGGCGGCACCGGTTCGCGCGATGGTTTTGCCAATTCGTGACCTTTCTTGCGCCTTATCGGTCCTGTGCCTTTTCAGCGCTATTCCTGACCTTCGACGACCTCCGTGAATTTCTCGAAGAACTGGCCGGCCATTTTCTTGGCCGAGGAATCGATCAGGCGCGAGCCGATCTGCGCCAGTTTTCCACCGACATTGGCCTGGACTTCGTAGTGCAAGATTGTCACCGCGCCGTCCTCTTCCAGCCGGACATTGGCGCCGCCCTTGGCGAAGCCGGCCACGCCGCCCTGGCCCTCGCCCGAGATGCGATAGCTTTGCGGCGGGTTCATATCGGTCAATTCGACACGGCCGGTGAATTTCGCGCTCACCGGGCCGACCCTCGCCTTTACCTTGGCCGAGAAGGCCGTGTCGGATTCCTTGACCAACTCCTCGCAGCCGGGAATCGACTGCTTCAGGACTTCAGCGTCGTTGAGCGCGGCCCAAACCTTGTCGCGCGGGGCCTCAATTCGATACTCGCCCGTCATGTCCATGATTCCGGCCCTCTATTATGGTGTTCTGCGCGGCGTCTTGTGGTTGCGCGAAACTATATCCGCCCCGATGCGCGGGCAAGCCAAGGCCCCTTCAAGGGCTGGCTGGGCGGGGCTCGCGCACTATGGTGTCGCGCGAATCAGCCTAACGGGAGCGAACCGTGACACCGTCGCCGCGACATACAGCCGCGGCCATCGCCGCCTGCATCCTTCTGATCCTCGCCGGTTGCTCGTCCGACGATGCGAATCTCTACGACGTTCTGGGTCTCGGGGCGGAGGATACCGCGCCGCCGCCGGAAACCCTGGGGCCCGATGGCAAGCCGCTCGCCCGGTCCCGCGGCGGAGGACGACATGGCGGCCGCTGGCGCCAGTGCCGCGGCGCCGGCTCCCTCGAACGGGGAGGAGGTCGAGGAAATCGACCTGACCACGGTCGAAGTGTTTTTCGAGGCGGATGCCGTGCCGGGCGAGCCCGAAGCGGCGGAAGCGGAGTTTCGTTGCTACCGGATGATCGACGCGCGGATTTCAGTCCGGATTCAACGCGACAAAATTCCCGCGCCGGACGAAAGCCAGGCGGGACGCCCGGCCTGCGTCTATGCCGCGCTCTGCGATGTGATCGACGGCCGGCCCAATTATTTCGCAAATCTGCTGGCTACCGCGCGGGCCGCCGTTCAATCGGGCGCGTCGAGCGAGAGCTATTTCGCGCAACAGCAAAGTTTTGCCGATATTTGCCGGGAATTGCCGGGCTTCGGCCGGGATATGATGTTGCGAGAGGAAGTACTGTTCCGCGACGCGGTGCGCACCCGGGACGATCTCAAGGACATGTATGCGAAATAGCCGGCGCTGAGCCGCAGAGCGACAGGGCAGGGGGAGAAGCAATGACGGAATTCTTCGATCCCGAAGGCGTATGGCCTCCGTTCGGCGCTTTCTCGATGGCCGTGGCGCCCGGCGCTGGACAATTGGTTCAACTCAAGGGGCAGGTCGCGCACGATCGGGACGCCAATGTCGTGGGCAAGGGAGAGATGGCCGCGCAGCTGGTCCAGGTCCTCGAGAACATGGCGGCGGTGCTCGATTCGTTGGGCGGCAGGATGAGCGATATCTATGCGCTCAGCACCTTCACCACGGATATCGGGAGTTTCATGACCTTGGGCGAAATCCGCGCCCGCTATTTCAAACCGCCCTATCCTGTGACAATGACCATCGAGATATCGCGTCTGTATCATCCTGACCTGACCGTCGAGATCGCCGGCACGGCGGAAATGCCGCACGAACGGTTCGTTTGAACCGGTTAACGCGGTCCCGTCGCGCCGGGGCTGCAGGGGCTGGATAGCGCATCGCGTTGGTCATCGTTTTGGCACAATCGACGGGTAGCGATTGGCCGGAAAAGGGAAGCGCTCCGGCCGCGAACGGGCGCTTGCGGAGTCGGGCGGGCAGCCCATAGGTTGTTTTCGGATTCCAGCCCGTATTCCAGATGGAGGATTCATGGCGTTCGGTCGGCAATTCGTGACGGTCTTTTCGGTGGCTCTGAGCCTGGCCCTCGCTGCATCGACGGTTGTGGCCCAGGATTATTCCGGTTTCGTCGGTAGCTATCGGCACGACCGCCAGGGCGACCTGCCCCAGATCGACGTGACCCTGTTTCCCTGCGATGGCTATCTCTGCGCCGATGGCGCCACGGATTCGAGCCAATGGAAGGCCGCCTGCATCGCCGCGGGATCGCGCGCGCAATGCAATATCGCGGGACGCCGTTCCGTCGACGGCCTGAGCTACGAAGGCACGTCCGAGTTCCAGCAACAGGGCGATGGGCTGCTCTTTCAATTCAACGTCGTCTACGAAAACGGCCGACGTTTCAATCAGTCCTTGCCGCTTGCGCGGGTGGTTTCAACTGCCCCCTTGGCCCGCCCGAGTCCCACGGTCGGAACGCGACAGGCCGACGAAGTCGCCGGCGAAACCTTGCCGCGCGCCAACCTGGACGCGACCTATGCGGCGCCGCAACCCACCCTGGGCCCCAGTCAGGGCGAGAATGAAACCGTGATCATCGAAAGCGACCCACGGCCCACGGCGGGCGCCGTTGCGCCGAGCGGGTTGGGACGGGCCGCCGCGACCATCAATCCGGCGGCCGAACTCGGTCTGGTCAAGGTCAAGCGGCCCGAGGGCGTTCCGCCCGGCGTGCGTGTTTTCCGGCACCCCTCAGGGCGTGGCATCGCCTTTGCCGGAACGGTCGGCGCGCGCCGCGATGACTGGCGTTGGGCCACGGCCCGCGACGGTCAGATCCCGGCCGGGGCCTATCCGGCGGCGCGCCATTTGGCGGGACCGGCTTATGTCTGCCGTGCGCCTCATCGCGGCGGAATTCATCCAGGCTATCTCCCTCCGGGCGGGACGGCCTGTCATATCGTCTCCGGCGGGCGCCATTACCGGATGAAGACCTATGCCGTGCTGACCGGCGGAAGCGACGATTTCGCCTGGCAGCGCAGCCAGAGCGCCACCGCTCCCGCCGATGGCGTCCTGGGCAGCGAAAGCGGCGGCGAGACATACCTGATCTGCCGTTCGATGGTCGGCGGTGTCGAACTGATCGGAAAACTGGAAAACGGCGTCTGCCGCATCGGCTTTGAGGGCCGGGAGGAGACCGCGTCTTCCTATGAAATCCTTGTCGGACAGTGAGAGAGGGCGCCATGAAATATAGAGCGATCCGTGTTTCAACCTGGCTGGCGTTCCTGACGGCCGGCTTCGTGTTGAACGCCGCGACGGGACCGGCGGCCCGTGCGGACGCCGCCCTGGCCGTCGCCTATCAGTCCTGGGGGCTGTGCGCCGACTATGGGACGCCCGCCGAGGCCGAGACCTGCGCCATGCGCATGTGTCAGGTGGAAAGTCGCGCAAATTCAAGTGCTTGCGAGATTATTTTCGTCTGTTATAGAGGTGGCTTTGGCGCGCTAGCGGCGAGCCCGGACTCGGAACTGCTGGGCGCGGTCTGCGGGCATTTCTCGCCCGAATCGGCTGCGGCTTCCGCCATCAAGCAATGCACCGATGGCGGGCCGGGCTGCGGTGTCGTCGCCCATTGGCAGGACTACAAGGGCGCCGATCCGGCGGTCGTGCCCAAGGGCATCGAATAGACGCACCGAATTGGCTCTTGCGCCCTGATCGCGGGCTCTTCCTCGGCAGAGTGTTTTAGAACAAAACGCAAATGGCCCGGCCCTTCCAAAGGCGCCCGGCCGAAAGCACGCACGACGGAGAAGTGACAGTCCGTTTAAAGCAGCGGCCACAGGTATATTTCGCCCCGTGCCGCTCATCCAGCGCCTCGTCGGCCAGATCCTCGTCGAGGGTGGTTTCGTAGTCCGTATTGGCCGACATATCGTTCTCGATGTTAGCCAGAAACTGCCTGGCCCGTATGAGACGGAACCAGACGCGATCAATCGCAGGGATCGGCGACGGCTAACCTCAATCGAGAGCCTTGGCCGATGCGATTGTGGAAAATAGTTGCAGCGTCGTCCTTCGCCGTCAATATCGTGGCCGCCGTCAATTGCCAGGGCAGGGGCGATGCTCAGTTCACGGTCATGCTCCGCGCGGGTCAAGGGGCGACTATTCCAGCGCGTTGATGCATCTTCTAGCGGCGGTCGGAACCAGTTTCACATTAGAAAATTTGGGCCGTTCTATTAGTCCCAGTGCGCGGTCTCGTATTTCGCGATTTGGTCCGGATCGACCTCGATTCCCAAGCCGGGGCCGTCCGGGATGACGATCTCGCCGTTGGCGACCGGGAAGGGCGCCGCCAGGACATCCTCGGCGAGGTAATAGGTCGGCTGGTAGAACTCGCAGCCCAGCGAGATATTGGCCGTCGCGGCGATCATCTGCACGCCCGCCATGCAGGACAGGCCTGTTTCGAACATGCTGCCGCCATAGCAGGCGATGCCGGCCGCCTCGGCGATGGTGGCGACGGCCCGGGCCGGACCCATGCCGCCGGACTTGTGAATCTTGACGCTGAACAGATCGGCCGCGCGCAGGCCGACCGCACGCAGGGCGTCGGTCGGGTCGAACACGCTTTCATCGGCCATCAGCGGCGTGTCGAGCGCGGCGGCCAGATCGGCCATCACGTCCATCTTGTCGGCGGGCACCGGTTGTTCGATGAAGGTGGGGGCGAAGGCTTCGACATCGCGCAGCTTGGGCAGGGCGTCCCAACAATCGAGGCCCTGGTTGAAATCGACCCGCAAATCGACGTCGTCGGGCATGACCTCGCGAAGCCCCTCCAGCCGCGCCAGGTCCTTGGCATGGTTCGAGAAGCCGGTCTTCACTTTGAACAGCCGCAGACCATCCGCCAACAGAGCTGGCAGGACCTCCAGATCCTTTTCGAAATCCGGATTTGCGATCGAGATGCTGAGGGGGACGGTATCGCGCACCTTGCCGCCCAGCAGAACATGGACCGGCGCGCCGACCGCCTTGCCGACGATGTCGTATAGCGCCATTTCAAGGGCGGCCTTGGCTTCGGGGCTATGCACCACGGCGCGCCGCGCGCGGCCCATGATCTCCTCGATGCGGAAGGCGTCGGCGCCCACTACAAAGGGCCGGAAATGCACGTGCAGCGCGCCCACGGCGGCTTCGGCAGTGTCGGTGAAGACGGCCCATGGCGCGGCCTCGCCCCAGCCGGTGATGCCCGCATCGGTGGTCAGTTCCACAAAGACGTTCGTAACCCCGTCGGCCACGGTCCCCACGCCCTGGCTGCGGGCGGAGCGAACGGGCAGGTGCAGGGTGCGAACGGTCATACCCGTGATGGTGAGCGCGGCCATGGACAAAATCCTCCTCGGCTTGTCAGAGCGGTCCGCTCGGACCATTCTGCCGCCCGCGCGAAACCGGGCAAGCGAGAGACTGGAGCATGGCGGAAAACGACGGCTGGATCGAAGTGCTGCGGGGCATCGTTACCGAGCGGCACATTGACTTCAACAAGCATGTCTCGGTGGTGGCCTATTTCGCCCTGTTCGACGACGGCGCGACCTACATGCTGCGCCGGGCGAATATGCACTATGTCGACATTCATCCGCGCAACCTGGGCATCGTCACGGTCAAGCATGTCGTGCGTTATCTCGACGAAATGCTGGAGGGCGATCCCTTCGTCATGATGGGCGCCTATACCAGGATGGGACGGTCGAGCCTGCGCTATCTGCAGAAAATGTATAACGAACGCACCGGCGAGATCGCCGCGACTCTGGATACGATCGAAGCCATGATCGACTTCACCGCCCGGCGTTCGACTGCGATTCCCGACGATATCCGCACCCATGTCGAGCCTATGGTGGTCGGCATGGCGAACGAGGATCGAGAGTTGTTCGGGGAGTAGCCCGATATACGAAACCGCCTCGGTTTTCTCCGCGGCGGTTTTTAACAGTCGATCGCTATGACGGATGAGCCGTTCGGCCGCTGCGTTGGGCCAGGATCTGGCCGAGCTGATGAACATCCCCGACAACGTCCAGGACCGCGTCGGTCGTGCCGTCGGTCACAATCAGACGCTTGCCGTTCCGATTGAACCCGTAGCGCGGGAAACGATGATCTTCCAGATCCTTGGTTAGGCGCTCCTGCAAGCCGGGCGGCAGGCCGATGGCGGACAGCCCTCGCCCTTTCGTTGCAATATTCGCGTCATGACGATCTCCCTTTGGTGCTGCAGTTTCGTCGCTCAAGGGCCGGAATTGCGCCGGACCCGAGTTCGCCTGACTTTCGATTTGAAATCGGCGTCTTCCCAGTTCATTCTGGTGACTGAGCTGCCGGGAAAAGGCGGACATTGGAAACAGGGGGTGACAAATGAGCGAAAATTCGACCGAAACCGTCGGCGCGGTGCAGCCTACCGGCAACCTTCCGCCGAACATGGTCTATTGCACGACCTGCGGTGCGCAGCTTGCGCAATCTGCGGCGGCCTGCCCGAAATGCGGGGCGGCCAATGTCAGCAACTCGGGAAAGGTCTCGGAAAAGGGCATGGTGCCGGCGGCGCTGCTCTGCTTCTTCCTCGGGTTTCTGGGTTTCCATCGGTTCTATGTCGGCAAGATCGGCACGGGTATCCTGATGATCCTGACCCTGGGTGGATTAGGCATCTGGACCCTGATCGATTTCGTCATGATCATCGTGGGCAGCTTTAAGGACAAACAGGGTCTGCCGCTCAAGCGATGAGCACCGTTTTCTGCCCTCAATGCGGAAAATCCATCGCGGTGGACGTCTGTTTTTGTCCCAATTGTGGGGCGACGAATGCCGCAATGGGGTTGAATCCCGATGCCACGGCCAGCAGCCGGAAATACGGTGTCGCCGTCGTGCTCTGTGGCATTTTCGGCATTCTGGGCCTGCATCATTTCTATCTGGGCAACTGCCTGCACGGCCTGTTCGACCTGGGCCTGTTCATCGGCATGGTCGTCTGTTTCTACCTGGCCGGTGGCCAGAACGGCGGCACCCTGGCGATGCTCGGCATCGCGTTTCTGCTGACCGATATCATCCACACGATGGTGGTGTTCTATCTCCTCATCGTCGGCAAACAGCGCGATGGACAGGGCCGGTTGGTGACCTATGCAGGGTCGGCGGCTTAGCGGAGCAAGGGTCGCGAATCGAAAAGGGCTATCCCGATTGGGATAGCCCTTTTTTAATTCTGGACGCCTTCGGCGGTGCTTAGAACGGCTTGTCGCCCGCGGCGGTCGTCCGGTGCATCAGCCGGTGCATGTCATGGGGATGGTCCGGCACGACATAGTGCATCAGGCAGCGGTTATCGAACATGGCGACATCGCCGACGCGCCAGCGGTGGCGATAGACGAGGGCCGGTTGCACCGCATGTTCGTACAAGAAGGCGAGGACGCTCTTGCTTTCCTCCTCTTCCAACTCACAGATCCGAGCGACAGAAGGCTCGTTGACGTAGAGGGATTGGCGTCCTGTTTCGGGATGGGTGCGGATGACCGGGTGAAAGACCGGCGGCGCGATTTCCGTTATCGGCTTGTTGTTGACCCGCTCGTTGTTCTTTCGCTGGACATAGGCCGCCGAATGTTCGGCCGTCAGCCCGTCGAGAAACCGCTTCATCGGTTCCGACAGACGCTCATAGGCCATGTACTGGTTGGCGAACATCGTATCGGCGAAGCCTTCCCAGCAGGCGCGGCAATGAAGCACGCTGCCCAACGGCGGCTTCTCCCCGAAGGTGATGTCGGAATGCCAGACATCGTTCTTGCCGTTGAAGAATTGGCCGGCGTTGTGTTCCAGCACGAGAATTTCGGGAAAACCCTCGATCTGGCCCGTGCGGTAATAGGGGTGCTGTTCGACGGTACCGAACATCTCGGTGAAGGCGATCAGGCGGTTCGGGGCTAGATCCTGGTCCCGGAAGACGATCACGTAATTCTCGAGAAAGGCGCGGCGGATTTCCGCGACCGTGGCGTCGTCGACGGGCTTGGACAGATCGACGCCGCCGATTTCCGCACCCGCAGCGCCGCTCATGCGCCTGACCGTGATCCGACTGTAACCGGCGAATCGGATGTTCTCCGTCGATTTTGTTTGGCTCATCTCAAGTCCCTCGAAACGATTGGGCTCGTCCTATGGAGCGATGCTACGTCGGTTGCGTTTCACTCGCTATATGCTTTCGAGGCATGGTTAGTATGCCGGTAGAATATGTGAGGGTTTACTGTTGGATATCCGCCAGCTCCGCTATTTAGCAACAGTCTCGGGCGAGGGCAGCATCTCACGCGCGGCGGCTCGTTTGGGCGTGGCCCAGCCAGCGATCAGCCGCAGCGTCGCGGCGCTCGAAACCAATGCGGGCGTATCTCTGCTCGTGCGGCACAGCCGCGGTACGCGCTTGACCCAGGGGTATCCTTGCTTGCCCATGCCGAATCGATCATAGGCGAGCTCGCCGAAGCGGAGCGCGACCTGGCCGCTTTGCGCACGGTGCCGGGCGGGATGGTGGCGATCGGCATGACGCCGGCGCTTGCGGCCAGCCTTGGACCGCGTTTGGTGAGCGCCTTTCACCGGCGCTATCCGGATGTGCTGATCCGTTTGGTCGAGGGCTTCGGCGGGCACCTGCGCGAGCAGCTCGCAAAGGGTGCCGTGCATGCCGTGTTGATGTACGGCGCTCCCGAACTGAAGGATTTTCAAACCAAGGAGTTGTTTACCGCCGACGACCATTTGGTCGGCCCGAAGGGCGCCCGGCCGGTGGCTGGGGAGCCCGTTCCCTTTGCCAGCCTGGACGCCTTGCCCTTCGTGCTGTCGCGCCCCGATAACGCGACCCGTCGGCGCTTCGACCGGGTGTGCCGGCAGACGGGCATACGCCCGCGCATCTTGGTCGAAACCGATAGTGCGACATCGATGCGAGCCGTCGTCCTCGACCAGGGCATCTTCACCATGCTGCCCTACTCGACGGCGCAGGCCGATGTGGCGGCTGGAGTGGTCGATTCGGCCCGAATCGTGGATCCGGCGCTGCACAGCCGTCTGTCCCTGACCACGGCGCGCTGGATGCCGCTCAGCCAGGCCGCGCGCCACTTGGTCGAGACGGTGCGCCGGAAATTTCTAGCCATGGTGCGCAAGCACGGCTGGCCGACTTCTGTCAGCAGATAGCCGGAGGCGCATCAGGGGAACCGACCCGTCGCGAACTTACAGCGACCGCGCGACCAACTCCTTCATGATCTCGTTTGTGCCGCCGTAGATGCGCTGGACGCGGGCATCTGCCCAGGCGCGGGCGATTGGGTATTCGCGCATATAGCCGTAGCCGCCATGGAGCTGGACGCATTCGTCGATCACCCGGCAGGCCATGTCGGTCGCCCACAATTTCGCCATCGCCGCCGTCGGCACGTCGAGGTCGCCGCTCAGATGGGCCTTCATGCAGGTGTCCAGGAACACGCGGCACAGGGTCACGTCGGACGCCATCTCGGCGAGCTTGAAACGGGTGTTCTGGAATTCGAAAACGGCGCGGCCGAAGGCTTGGCGTTCCTTGACGTAATCGATGGTCCATTGCAGGGCGGCTTCCGTCTGGGCCGCGGCGACCATGGCGATCGCCAGCCGCTCCTGCGGCAGCTTTTCCATCATATAGGCGAAGCCCTTGCCTTCCTCGCCGATGCAGTTCGTGGTCGGGACGCGAACGGATTGGAAGAACAGCTCCGCCGTATCGGCGGCATGCTGGCCGATCTTGTCGAGTTGCTGGCCATGGGCGAAGCCTTCGCGATCCGCTTCGACGATGAGTAGGCTGATGCCCTTGGCCTTCTGGGTCGGATCGGTCTTCGCCGCCAGCAGGATGAAATCGGCCGTATGGCCGTTCGAGATAAAGGTCTTCTGACCGTCGATGACATATTCGTTGCCGTCCCGCCGCGCCGTCGTCCGGATCGCCTGGACGTCGGTGCCGCCGCTCGGTTCCGTCATGCCGATGGCGGCCACGGCCTCGCCGCTGACCATTTTGGGCAGCCAATGGGCTTTCTGCTCTTCCGAGCCATAGGCGAGGAAGTAGGGGACGACGATATCGCTATGGACGGAGAGGCCGCCCAGCCCCATGGCGCCGATCCGCGCGATCTCCTCCAGTACCACGGCGTTGAACAGGAAGTCGCCGCCCGGCCCGCCATATTCCTCCGGCACATTGGGACAGAGCAGCCCGGCGCCGCCGGCCTCCAGCCAGAAGGAGCGCGGAATCTCGCCTTCTCGCTCCCAGCTTTCGTAGTGGGGGACGACCGCGCTCTCCAGAAAGCGGCGGACCGAGTCGCGGAAGATCCGATGCTCCTCCTGGAATATCGCGCGCGAGATGGCGGTGGCTGGGTTCATCATGACGGGTCTCCAGAGGCGAAACTGCGCGGCATCCGACGATAGGGGCTTCGGCACGCCTTCGGTAGGGTTTGCTGACCGGCGCTAGGCAAAGACGAAACGCCAGGGCCTCGACGGTCCGGTTGCCGAACCTTCGGCGACGGCCGTCGTTCCAGGACAGTCGTAGGCCACGACGGTCGCCCAGGCTGCGGCAGCCGCCCGCTCGAGGGCATCCGGCAGGGGGTGAGCGGGCGGCGCGAACTCGCCGACCTCATGCAGGCGGCTTCGACGGACGGTGCCGGTGACGGACCTTTTCGGGCCGCCGGCGATCTCGACTTCGTCGCCCCAGGCGCTGTGCCAGGCCGCCCAGAGTGCGGCACCCCGCGCTGCACCGGTTTCGGTCATGGGCGCGAGAAGGTCGTGGATATGCTCGCGGTGCTGGAGGATGGTCAGGCGGAGCGCATGGGCAAATATCTCGGCGGTCTCCTCTTCGCCCAGCGCGTCCAGCATCCAGTAGAGGCGGCCGCCGACATAGGCGACGGAGAAGTTGCGCCAGGCCTTCGCCTGACGTTCGAGCGGCCACACCGCCGGGTCGAACGCGGGACCGCGCAGATCGAGGCCTGGCGGGACCCCTTCGTCGAGGCGGACTTGCAGCCTTTCGTCCGGCTCGAGAGCCCGATGGGTTTCGATGAAATAGCCAGCATCGCGCGCGCCGCCCGCGGTCACCATCTCGGTCATGACGAAGGCGAGGCCGGGATTGCCGAGCATCGCGCCGTTATTGGCATGCCAGGCCCGCATCGTTTCGATCAGCATCTCGGGCCGGAACGAAGCGACGGCGATGCTCGGATGCCAAGGGCTGTCCACCCAATAGGGCGTCTCGTAGACGATCCAGGCCTTGTCGGGGCCTTCCTCGGCATAGGTGACGCGGAGCCCGCCCAGGGCGTTCGACAGGAAATGGTACTTGGCGCAACGGACGGCGTCGGTAGCCTCCTCGTCGAGGCCGAGCTTCTTCAGGCCGGGGAGGAAGAAGTCCTTCTGGTGGGAGCGCAGGACGTTGAACTGGATCGACTCCGCGGCCTCGTGGCCATGCCGGCGGATGATCGAAAGGGTGAGGGCGTTGTCCACGCTGAAGGCGAGACTGCCGCCCAGGCGGCAAAGCTGGTCGAGTGGCAGGGACGAAAGATCAGACATCTTGCACGGTTCTCCTGGGCGGTGCCGAAGTCACTAGGAAGGGCTTGAAGAAAGGGCAGCGACCAGGATGTGCCGCTGGATCTTGCCGGAGGCTGTGCGCGGCAATTCCAGCACGATCTCGAGGCGCTGGGGCAGTTTGTAGGTCGCTATCCCCGTGGCGCGCAGCCGTTCGACGATGGCGTCCAAGGTAACCGAAGCCGAACCGTCGGCGACGACGCAGGCGCAGCAAATTTCGCCTAACCGCGCGTCCGGCAGGCCGACGACGGCGACCACCGACACGCCCTCCATCCGCGCGATCTCCTCCTCGATTTCCCGCGGCGTGATGTTCATGCCGCCGCGGATGATGATCTCCGACTTGCGGCCGACGATCGTCGCATAGCCGTCCTCGTCCATCACCGCCACGTCCCCGGTCCGGACCCAGCCGTTCTCGAATTTGTCTCGCGTCCGCTCGCGGGCCTTGTAGTAGCCGACGCAGAGGGCGGGGCCGGTGACCCAAAGTTCGCCCTCCGTGCCCCTCGGCAACGGCTGCCCGTTGTCGTCGCGGATATCGACGGTCATGCCGTCGATCGCCTGCCCGTCCGTCTCGATGCGCTTCTCCAACGGAGAGGACGGCCGGTTCATCGTCGCGATCAAGGTTTCCGTCTGGCCGTAGAGCCGAATGACGCTCATGCCGCGCTCGCCGGCCTCCATCACCACCTTGGGCGGGATCGGGGCGCCGCCGCAGCCGAAGATGCGGATCGAGGAGAGATCGACGGCGCCGCGCCGTGCCGCCGCGAGAAGATCGGTCAGAAAAACCGTTGCCGCCAGGGTGAAGGTCGGTCTCTCCCGTTCGATCAGGGCGCTCGCCTCCTCCGTGCTCCAGCGATCCTGTAGTACGAGCTTGGCGCCGTGCAGCAGGGTGTAGCGGATGCCGAAGTTGAAGCCTGTCGAATGGCCCACGGGCGACGGCATCCAGACGACCTCGTCCTCCCCCATGTCGAGCGACGACCAGACCGCGCGCATGTTGGCGTTGAGCGTTTCCTCTGTGTGCATCACGGCCTTGGGATCGGCTTCCGTGCCGGAGGTGAACAGGATCACCGATACCGCCGATGCCTTCGGTCGCCGGTCGGGCGCGCGGTCGGAGCGGGCGTCGAGGCCCGCGAGCCAGGTTGAGGAATCGGGCGATGCCGGGTCCGGCACATCGACGATCACCGGCTTGAGATCGTGTTCGAGTTCTTCCGCCAAGCCCGCGACCAGGTCGCGGTGGGAGAATCCGCGATAGCTGTCCGGCACGAAGATCGCCTTGGCGCGGCTGAGCCGGAGCATGAAGCGCAGTTCCTTGGCCCGGAATACCATCAACATGGGATTGACGACCACGCCCAGCTTGTTCGCCGCGATAGCGATCACGGCCGCCTCCAGGCAGTTGGGAAGCTGGACGGCGATCACGTCCCCCTTGTCGATGCCCGCCTGGACGAACCAGTCGGCGAGGTGGTTGGCGAGCTGGTCGAGCCGGCGGAAGGTGGTGCGCCGCGCGCCGCCCAGATCGATGACGGCCTCGCGGTCGGGCGCCGCCTCGGCATAGGCCGAGACTTGGTCGCTCAGCCGCGCGTCGTTCCACAGGCCTTCGGCGCGGTAGCGGTTACGGCCGGGCGCGATTCGATCCGCGAGCGCGGGGTCCAGGGAAGGGGCCGTGGGATCCGATTTCGTCATGGTATCTCCGGCGGCATTTTCTCGGTCAGCTGCCTGCTCCCCATCGTAAGGGGAAGAAGCTCATGACGGCTTATATTTCGAACAATAGCGGGGCGTAACTACGACTCGCAACGCATTGTTGGTATGGTCGAATGTGCCGCCTTTCGCCAGATTCGGCGCCCTCAGGGAGCTGGGAAGAGCCGGCCGATAGAGACCTGTCCCGGCGAGCGCCTCTTCGACGATCGCGTGGCCCCTGGGGTTCCAATGGGCGCCGCCCTCGAAATCCAATTTTTCGCCGGTGTCGCAGGCAGGCTGCAGATCGACCCCCCCCCCCCCCCC
>Ga0115002_10004344_pt1 | contig 17194 bp, 18 predicted proteins | sample ArcticOcean_MG_C_8_FD_89576 | JGI IMG/M metagenome (GOLD analysis project Ga0115002, IMG submission 89576) | Marine microbial communities from western Arctic Ocean - ArcticOcean_MG_CB11_86 | ecosystem: Environmental > Aquatic > Marine > Oceanic | place: Arctic Ocean: Canada Basin | collected... | reverse complement strand
TGTCATCACCACTGCATCGCTGGCGGTCGTGGTGATCACGAGCCTGGCGTCCTCTGCGGTCGTGCTTCGAGAGCGTCGCGTCGACCTACCAGTGGCCTTTGTACTGGCCGCCATCTCCATCCCGGCCGGGTTACTGGGCGCGCTCGGCACCGCCGCACTACCCCGTGAAGTCTTCGCAGTTGGCTTTGCGATCCTCCTCGTGGCGCTCGCCCTCTACCTCGTGCGCTGGCCAACTGCTCCGCCGCCCCCGCTCGGCGCGACCGGCGCCCCCCGCCACATCGAGGATCGGCAAGGCCACAGTTTCGACTACCGGATCCCGGTGCGGCGCAGCATTGCACCCAACCTCGGGATGGCGTTCTTGGCGGCGCTCGCTGGCATCGGTGGCGGCTCCATCGGCGTGCCGATCATGACCCGCATTATGCGGATTCCGCACGCAATCGCCGTCCCCACTATCCAGGTCCGATCAGCGATGAATGCTGGTGCGATTGTCTTGTTCCACCTCGCCCTCGGCCACGCGGGGGATCCGATGCGAGACGTCATCTTCCTCGGAATCGGCGTCATCATCGCCAACCCGTTCGGCCAGCGCGTCCGCCGCTCAGTGGGTGAGGGTCCGCTGATGCACGCGCTTGCGCTCAGTCTGCTCCTCGTCGCGGCCCGCACCGCCTTCGGTGCATTTCAGTAAGACAGCACCGCCTTCGGTGCGTCTGAGTAGCGACGCCCGAAGGCTGGCGACCGGCGACCAACCCGCTACAGTCGAAGCGCAACCGAGGGGAATGAACCGATGTTCGCCGAGCGTCGAGCCCAACTGATGGCAGGCATACGTGTGCAGGCCGACAACACGGCGGCCATCTTCGTGTCTGCCCGCGAGATCATCCGCAACTCGGACGTCTATTTCGAGTTCCGCCAGGACTCGACCTTCTTCTACCTCACCGGCTTCGACGAACCCGATACCGTCGCCCTGCTCCGCCCCGGCGCCGAGGCGCCGTTCGTCATGTTCGTTCGGCCCCACGACCCGCAGATGGCGATCTGGGTCGGCGCACGCGCCGGCATCGATGGCGCGCTTGCAGACTACGGCGCTGACGAGGCCTACCCAATCGAGGAGCTCGCCGAGCGCCTCCCGGCGCTTCTCGCCGAGGTCGAGACCCTCTACTACCCGCTAGGCGTGGATACCGAGGTAGACGCGCTCGTCTCGAAGCACGTCGCTGGACGCCGTCAGGCCGCCCAGCGAGGCGGCAAGGAACTGGTGAGCCTGCGCGACCCGAGCCCCCTCGTCGACGAGATGCGCTTACACAAGTCCGAGCCCGAGGCCGCGGCACTCAATCGCGCAGTCTCGCTCACCGCTCAGGGTTTCGATCTAGCGATGCGGGCGACCCGCCCCGGCATGCACGAGTACGAGGTACAGGCGCTGATGGAGGCCGAGTTCCGCCGCCTCGGCTCACGTCGCAACGGCTATCCCTCGATCGTTGCGGGGGCGCACGACTCTTGCATCCTCCACTACACGACCAACCGCAAGGAACTGAACGACGGCGACCTGCTGCTAATCGACGCGGGCGCGGAGTGGGACTACTACACCGCCGATGTCACCCGCACCTGGCCGGTCAGCGGCAAGTTCACCCCGGCACAGCGAGCGGTCTACGACGTGGTACTCCGTGCTCAGCAGGCCGGCATCGCTGCCGCCCAGCCCGGCGCGCCGTTCGACGGCGTCCACCAGGCATCGCTCCGCGTCATCGTCGAGGGCCTCATCGAACTTGGCATCTTCGAGGGCGACATCGACCAACTGATCGAGGACGACTCGCACCGCCCCTTCTTCATGCACGGCACCTCGCATTGGCTCGGCATGGACGTCCACGACGTCGGCCGTTACCGCGAGGGCGAAGAGTCGGTCGCGCTCCGCCCCGGCATGTGCTTCACCGTCGAACCGGGCCTCTACCTCGATCCAGACAACGAGGACATCCCCAAGCAGTACCGAGGCATCGGCATCCGCATCGAGGATGACATCCTGATCACTGCCGACGGCCACACCAACCTCAGCGGTCACATCCCCAGCGACCCTGACGAGATCGAAACGATCATCGGGAGTACTACCGGCTAGCCGTCATGCGCGGCGTGGCTACCCTGCTCCCGCTGATCCTGGGCCTCCTTGTCGCGTGCTCCTCGGACGCTGGCCCTGGGCCGAGCAGCGAAACGGCTGAGGTCACCTCAGCGACCGAGGTCACACCAGACATCGGCACGCCACTCGGGGCCGGCTCGTCCCTCGATGCGAGCGGCTTGCCCGCCGGCGCGGTCGGTCCACTGATCGTCTAACCCACCGGCGTCCAGGACCCTCGGGCCGCCGCAATCACCGGCCCCAGTACCGACATCGTGGTCTTCGACGTCGGCGCAGCCGTGGAGCTAATCCGGATCCGCATCGATCGGTCAGCCCGTCCGCCTCAGGCCAGCTTCCTCGTTGACAACTACATCGTTGTCAACGACGGCGACAGCCTCTATCGGTACGCGCTGGATGGGAGCCATGAGCCATTGCTCATGGCCTCGGAGGGGACCACTCGTCTCGGGCCTGGAACTCCGAGGCGAGTGGTTCGGCGACCGTGCGATCACGTTTCGATGTCCGAATCAGCCCGATCTGGTCTGGTTCAGCCGTCGCGATGGGCTCCAACGGCCCAGTGTCTGCTTGTCGTTTGACGTCAAGCTCTGGCTTGGCGATCGGCTCGTTGCAACCGAGGGAACGGCCACGATACTCGTCTTGATCGAGGTCGAATGACGAGCGTCAAAAGACCTAGAACACCAGTACTGCTAACCCCCTTACACGCCTGGACTGGTGAGTTGACACGGTGTCTGCTCATGAGCCATTATTCCCTTCCCCGCTACGCCCTAAGGCTAATGTGGGTAATCAGTTCGTGGCCTCACTTCGGGCTCTTGCCGGGCACTCCCCAGCACCCCCCCCGTTCGCACGGCCTCTTAGTCGCCGCCCGCTCCCACGCCCGCAGCCGAAATAGGACCCTCCATGCGCATCGACCGCCGCTTCACCTCCGCCGGCCAGGACCCCTACGAAGGCGTTCCCTTCGAATCCCGTACCTCTCGCATCGTCAACCCGGACGGCTCCGTGGTCTTCGAGGCAGCGGACATCCAGATGCCCGCCCAGTTCTCCCAGGTCGCCACCGACATCATGGCGCAGAAGTACTTCCGCAAGGCCGGTGTGCCCGTCGAGGCACAGCGCGTCGAGGAAGACGGCGTTCCGGAGTGGCTGCAAGCCTCCGTCCCCGCCGAGGGCACCGAGATGACCGGCGAGCGCGACGCTCGTCAGGCATTCCACCGCCTCGCGGGCACCTGGACCTACTGGGGCCAGCGCTACGGCTACTTCAACGGCGAAGACGACGCGCGTGCCTTCTATGACGAGCTCTCGTTCATGATGGCAACGCAGCGCACCGCGCCGAACTCGCCGCAGTGGTTCAACACCGGCCTGAACTGGTCCTACGGCATCGAGGGGCCCGCGCAGGGCCACTCCTACGTCGACCCTGACTCCGGCAAGATGACCCGCTCCACCAGTGCCTACGCGCGCCCTCAGCCGCACGCCTGCTTCATCCAGTCCGTCCAGGACGACCTCGTGAACGAGGGCGGCATCATGGATCTCTGGACCCGCGAAGCGCGCATCTTCAAGTACGGCTCAGGCACCGGCTCGAACTTCTCCTCGATCCGCGGCGAGAACGAAGGCCTCTCCGGCGGCGGAAAATCCTCCGGCCTGATGTCCTTCCTCAAGATCGGGGACCGCGCCGCGGGCGCGATCAAGTCCGGCGGCACCACCCGCCGTGCCGCGAAGATGGTCATCGTCAACGCCGATCACCCAGACGTTGAAGAGTTCATCGACTGGAAAGTCAACGAGGAGCAGAAGGTCGCAGCGATGGTCGCAGGCTCCCGTATGATTCGCCGTCACCTCTCCCACGTCTTCGAAGCATCCACCGAGGGAGTTGACCCGACGACCAACCGCGCGCTGCGCAAGTCCGTGAACCGCGCGCGGCGCGACGGCGTTCCGGAGTCCTTCATCCAACGCGTCCTGCAGCTTGTCGCACAGGGTGAGCAGGAGGTCGACTTCCGGGAGTTCGACACCGACTGGCAGGGAGAGGCCTACATCACGGTCTCCGGCCAGAACTCCAACAACTCCGTCCGTGTCACCGCTGACTTCATGGACGCCGTCGACGAGGACCGCGACTGGGATCTGATCCGCCGCACCGATGGGGCGGTCGACAAGACGATCCCCGCGCGTGACCTCTGGGACCGCATCGGCCGTGCCGCCTGGCAGTCCGCCGACCCCGGTCTCCAGTTCGACACCACGATCAACGAGTGGCACACCACGCCTGCCGGCGGCCGCATCAACGGCTCGAACCCGTGCAGCGAGTACATGTTCCTCGACGACACGGCCTGTAACCTCGCGTCGATCAACCTGCTCGCGTTCACCGATCTGGAGACGGGTGAATTCGACCTTGAGGGCTATCAGCACGCAATCCGGCTCTGGACGATCGTCCTCGAGATCTCCGTGCTGATGGCGCAGTACCCGAGCGAGATCATCGCTCAGCTGTCCTACGAGTACCGCACCCTCGGCCTCGGCTACGCCAACCTCGGCACGCTGCTGATGCTCGAAGGCATACCGTACGACTCGCCCGAAGCGCTCGCCTGGACCGGCGCACTGACGGCGGTCCTCACCGGTACCTCGTACGCCACGTCAGCCGAGATGGCTGGCGAGCTCGGTACCTTCCCGCGCTATGACGAGAACCGCGACGCGATGCTGCGGGTGATTCGCAACCACCACCGCGCCGCTTACAGCACCCCAGCCGCAGACTACGAGGACCTGACCGTCCTCCCGCAGAGCATCAGCGAAGCGTTCTGCCCGCCCGATCTACTCCACGCCGCGCGGGCGTCCTGGGACCAGGCGCTCGCACTCGGTGAACAGCACGGTTTCCGCAACGCGCAGACCACGCTGATCGCGCCGACCGGCACGATCGGCCTACTGATGGACTGCGACACCACCGGCGTCGAGCCGGACTTCGCCCTCGTGAAGTTCAAGAAGCTCGCGGGCGGCGGCTATTTCCGCATCATCAACGAATCGGTGCCGACCGCGCTCCGCCGCCTCGGGTACACCCGCAGCGAGTCCGACGAGATCGTCGCCTACGCCGTCGGCACGCAGCACCTCGAGGGCGCGCCGGTCATCAACCGCACCTCGCTCGCCGCGCGCGGCTTCACGCAGCCGGTCCTGGACGCCCTCGACCAGGCGATCAGCACCGCGTTCCACATCAGCTTCGTCTTCAACCGCCACCAGCTCGGTGACGAGTTCTGCATCAACGTCCTCGGCATCAGCGAGAACGAGCTCAACAGCCCCGGCTTCGACATGCTCCGCACGCTCGGCTTCACCACCGAGCAGATCGAGGCTGCGAACAACCACATCCTCGGCCGCATGACCACCGAGGGCGCCCCGCACCTGCGCGAGGAGCACTACGCCGTCTTCGACTGCGCCAACAAGTGCGGCAAGTACGGCACGCGTTACATCGAGCCGATGGCACACGTGCGCACGATGGCTGTCGCGCAGCCGTTCATCTCCGGCGCCATCAGCAAGACGATCAACATGCCTCAGGACGCCACCGTCGACGAGGTCAAGGACGTCTACGCTGCCGCCGCGACCTCGATGGTCAAGGCGCTGGCACTCTACCGCGACGGATCCAAGCTCTCGCAGCCCCTCGCCGCATCGACCTTCGATGACTTCGACGAGTACGACGAGGAGCAGGAAGACGTCGCCGAGGCACAGGAGCACCCGGCCGTCATCGCCGCCCAGCAGATGCTGGAGGGACTGCGCCGCGGGGAACGCGAGCGGCTGCCATCACGCCGTTCCGGCTACTCACAGAAGGCCAAGGTCGGCGGCCACACGATCTACATCCACACCGGGGAGTTCGACCAGGAGAACGGCGACGCACCGCGGCTGGGCGAGGTCTTCATCGACACCGCCAAGGACGGCGCCGCGTTCCGCAGCCTGATGAACTGCTTCGCGATCTCGGTCTCGATGGGCCTCCAGTACGGCGTCCCGCTCCAGAAGTTCGTTGACACCTTCGTCTTCACGAAGTTCGAGCCGAACGGGATGGTCACCGGCCATGACCGCATCCAGTTCTCCAGCTCGATCATCGACTACATTTTCCGCGAGCTGGCGGTCACCTACCTCGATCGCGATGACCTCGCGCACCTCGGTCCGGTCGACCTCGCCACCGACCCGAGCGCGGACGACGACGTCCCGGTCGACGTCGGCTCGCAGGGCACCCCGGCCCCATCGACGAACGGCACCGGCACCGTACTGGCCGCCGAGGAGATCGCGTCGGCACCGGTCACTCGCGCGCCCGTCGCTCAGCCGGTGGCCCGATCCTCGTCAGCGACACCGGTCGCCACACCTCAGCTCACCGCGGGCCTCGCCGCCTCAAGCGTCGTCGAGGTCACGACGACCGTGGTCGCTGAGCGACAAACGATCTCGATCGAGCAAGCCCGCCAGTCCGGCTTCGAGGGCGATCCCTGCCCCGAGTGCGGTCAGCTGATGATGGTCCGCAACGGCACCTGCCTGAAGTGCATGGCCTGCGGGACCACCACCGGCTGTAGCTAGCGGCCCCAACGAGGCGAACCGTCAGAACGGGCGCGGCTTACGCCGCGCCCGTTCTGCGTCCGAGGACAACCAACACCAGCCAAGCGCGACATCCACCGTCAGCAACTCGTTCCGCACGATACAAGTGCACCCATCCAGGAGTGCTACGATGCGAGCACCGCGTACCTCCCCAAGCACACCCGCACGCGGAAGGGAGGCCGCACATGACTCAATACCCTCACGCCCAGGGCCACGACGACCCGATCGAACAATCTTGGAGTGGCTCAGCAGACCTGCTCAACGCCAACGGAGACATGATCGCTAGCGTCGCAGCGGACCTCTAGCAACTCGCGCACCAGACCCGAGGCCCCAAGTGGGGCGGCCGCCTCGGAACGCCCGCACACGCAGAACCGCCGCACCTACCGACCGCCGAGCAGGACCTACACCATCCGCCTCGCTGACGGCGGTGACGCGGCCCTCACCGCCGTCAGCGAGGCGCGCGTCCACCTGTTCGCCGGCCCGCACCCTCGCGAGGCGCTCGACGTCATGGGATTCGGCCCCCCGCCCTTCTAGAAACGGCCCCGGGCACATCATCGGTCGAACGGCACCTCACGACCAAGTTCACCGTGACTGGAGCGCAGCGGCACCTTCGTATGGCCTTCGTCCCACGCGACCGCGAAGCGTGTCGCCGCCCGGGGGCTACGGGGACTTGCCCTCGAACAGTCTGAGGACGGGCGGGCGGGTGGGTGGGTTCGGAGAACAAACTGTGCGAGCGATGCCCGCGACCCTATCGCGCCTTACGAGGTGAGTGAGCGGCCTGCCAACGGCGGGCCGAGTGTTAGTGCGCTCAGGTAGGTCCGTGGCGGTGATCCGCAAAAACATCGAACCGCTTCCAGAACAGGAAGCGGTTCACCTCGACCTCGACGCGGCTCGCCCACTGGTTGAGCACCGGCGTCACCAATAGCTCCACGCCGTCGATCTCGACCGGCTGGTACTTCGAGAGGTTTTTTCCTTTGAGGTAGGTGTCGACCGACACCTCGATGGTCCCGCTTCAGCCAATGGGCGGGATGAAGTCCAACGCGGCGCGCCCGCCACGTGTGCGGATCAACTCGACGGCAGCTGGCGAGAAATCGATTTCCATCAACTCGATCCTAGCGTGCGCACCATCTGAGGTGAGTAGCGACCATCACCAGCTCGCTCTACGCCCCGGCGCAAGGCGCCTAACCGCCGCCGTTCTTACTGCTCTTCGTTCGGCGACCGCTCGAGGCACGCGAATCATCGAGCCAAATCAGTCGCGCCGCGTCTGATCCGATCACCAGCTCCCGCTTACCACCGTCGACGCTCAGCGTGACCGTCCCGAGGTACGGAGCGACTTCCTGGACCACGACACTAGCGTGTGGACGAATCCCCTCCTCGTGGAAGAACCGGAGCAGATTCTCGTCTTCCTCGAACACCCGCTCGACGGTCCCGGTCTGCCCGGCCTCGAGGTCGCTCAGCCGCAACGTCGACATCGGTCCGGAGCCATTGCCATCGGGAATTGGGTACCCGAACGGCGAGACCTGCCGGTCGCCCAGCAGCTTCACGATCAGTGGCTCCGTGACGTCCGAGATCGAGTGCTCCATCAGGTGCGCCTCTTCGTAGGCGCGCCACCAGTCGAGGCCCATCACCTCGACGAGGAGGCACTCTGCGAGGCGATGGCGACGCACCATTCGCTCGGCGCGCTCGAACCCAGCCTTCGTGAGGTGGATCCGCTTCTTCGCGTCCATCCGCACCAGCGAGTCGCGACGCAGCCGCGACAGCATTCCGGCTACCGACGCCGGCTTGGTGCCGAGGCGATCCGCAATGCGCGCGGCAATCGCCTCTTCACCCTCGTCATGCGAGAGCCGATAAATGGTCGTGAGAGCATCGTCTGCAGCGACGTTGGCGACCTGCTTCGGCAAGTCCACGCTCCTTGAGTACGGCCGTGCATCATACCCCGAGACGGCCGTTGTAACGGTGGTCTGGGGGTATAATGCACGGAATGGTCACGGGCGGATTGGCGCCGACGCGCCGCCCGTATCTGCTGCTCATCCTAGCATCGGCTTCCGAGCAGTCCGCTCCGGGCAACCCCGAGATCGAGGCCCGTACGAATGACGTTCGATTGCGACACCGACGCCCAGAACGAGGTCCTCGGGCCCCTGATCCAGGTGATGCAAGAAGCCGCGGACGGTGCGCCGTGGGCGCTAATCGGCGGCAGTGGTCTCCGCCTCCAGGACGCGCCGACGATTCGCCCAACCTCGAATTCATGGCGCCGACCAGCACCGTGGATGCGCTGGCGCGGATGCTGCAGCTCGCGGCGGTCTGGGAACGCGGTGACCGCTTCGCGGCGACCCGACTCCACTTCCTGCGCCACGGCGTCCCCGTCTTCGTCTTCGCCGAGCCCGTCTTCCATGGCCGGACTCACTGAGGCCAATGAAGATCCCGTCGCTTTGGGACGCCCGAGTCGCCGCAAAGTGCGGCAGCGTACAGGTCCTCTGCACGCTGACCGAATGGGAGCTCCTGCTGGCCGTCGTCCTCGGCCTCAACGAACGCATCGACCAGCTCGGCACCCACCTGCGATCGTACGGCTTCGATAACTGCTGGTACGCCTGCTCCGCGAGGGCCATGTCGATCGTGGGACCGAGAAAGCGGTCTGGTCCGTCCTCGAACGCGACAACTGACCCCGCAGTAGCCGACGGACACGGAACGTCTGCCTGAGCCGCGCCGTGCAAGGACAACCGATATGACGATGCTGGTGAACACGGGCGTCAACAGCGCCGACATGCACACCATCCCCGACCGGGTCCGGCACCTCGAAGCGCTGGGCATCAACTCCGTGTCCGTCGGCGAGACGAAGCACAATCCGTTCCTGCCGCTGATGCTGGTCGCCGAACACACCCAGCAGATGCAGTTCGCCACCTCGGTCGCGATCGCGTTCCCGCGCGTGCCGCACATCAGCGCCAACCTCGCGTGGGACCTCGCGAACTACTCCGGTGGTCGCTTCGTCCTCGGCCTCGGCACCCAGGTCAAAGGCCAGAACGAGCGCCGCTTCTCGGTCCCGTGGGCGCCGCCGGGCCCGCACCTGCGCGACTACATCAACTGCATGCGCGCGATCTGGGACTCCTGGCAGAACGGCACGAAGCCCAACTACGAAGGCGAGTACTACCAGTACAAACTCACCAGTCCGTTCTTCAACCCCGGCCCGATCGAGCACCCCGACATCAAGGTCATCGTCTCGGCGGTGAACCCGTTCAACGCTCGCCTCGCCGGCGAGGTCTGCGACGGCATCGCGATCCACGACTTCAGCACCTTCAAGTACATCCAGGAAGTGCTGATCCCCGCCGTCCACGACGGCGCCCAGCGCGCCGGCAAGAACCCGGCCGCCCTCCAGATTCGCGGCGGCGGCATGCTCGCCACCGGACGTACCGAGGAAGAAGTCGATGCTGCGCGGCAAGTCGTGAAACGCCGCATCTCCTTCTACGGCTCCACCAGTTCCTACGGGAACGTCATGAAGCTCCACGGCTGGGACAACGAAGCAGCTCTCCTCCACCGCATGTCCATCGACGGCAAGTGGGACGATATGGTCGACATCATCACCGACGAGATGGTCGAAGAGTTCGCCGTCGTCGGGACCTGGGACGTGATCGCCGGCAAGATGCGCGAGACCTATGCGGGCATCAACACCCAGATCAGCTTCGAGGTCGAGCCGCAGAACCTCGACGAGGAAGCGCAGATCAAGGAGATCGTCGCTGACCTCAAGACCATCCCCACCGTCGGCAAAGCGATGTTGTCATAGGAGGCGGGCCGTCCCGGCGGGATATCATCATGTCTCTGGAGGCGATATGGACCCACTTTCGGACGTTCGACTGGCGCGTCCAGGCAGTAGCGCTTGGGTTGATCATCGGCACCGTGATCGTCGTTCTGGCACCCGCGCCCTAACCGTCCTCGTTCGAGCCGCAGCGCTACCTATCGCGCCGCCTTGAGCCGCTTCCCCGCCTCGAGGCCAATCGACCGCCAGCGCTTCCGCGCCGTGGCCACCGTGCGTTCGAAGCCTCCGACCTCCGCGACCATCCGCTCGCAGAGCTGGATCAACCCCTCGAGGTCATCCAGGTGCACCGTCTCCGCGCGCACTCGCCCCCGAGGCCCGGCGTTGTGCCAGTTCCCCAGCGCCAGGCATGCTGCGCCGGTCTCGTAGCCCAGCAGATCGAACGCCGTCGCCTCGGTGCCGCCCGCATCCATCAACTTTCGCTGGTATCGGAACCCAGGGCGCTCCGAGGCGATTCGTTCCGCCAGCGCCGTCATCCACATCGTCATCGCGGGCGAGAAGATGTGCGTCCGGTCGCCGACCCGCACGATCGGCCCGCCCCCCTGCTCGGCCCGCCCCCCGGCGAACGACGACGTCTCGAGGGCCACAACCAGCGAGTCCTCCGGCATTTCCCGCGCTGCGGCCGCGGCGGCGGCACCTTCGAGGCCGACCTCCTCGGCACGCGTGAACAGCCCGATCAGATGCCCCGGTCGCCGCTCCGCCGCGAGCCGATCGAGGGTCGCCAGCACCGTCACTGCCCCAGCGAGGTCGTCGCACTGCCGGGCGTATACCAGCTTCCCTCGGAACTGACAGAGCTCGACATCCCAGAGCGCCAGATCACCAACGGCGACCTCGTCAGCCTCATCCAGCACCGCCTTAGCCGACGCGATCCGCCTCGGCGCCCCGCGCCGCACCGGCTTCGAGGCAGTGGTCGAAGTAATCGAGGCGCGCACCCCTCGAGCCGGAAGCGCATCGCCGTAGACACGCACTGGCTCGGCTCTCCCATACTCAGCCGCCAGCCCACCTCGGAACTCTAGATCGAGCCGCTTCCCTCGGACGCCCGTCACCACGAAGCCGGGGTGGTCGGTGTGCGCCTCGAGCACCAGCGGCCGCCGCGCGCGACCGTGCCGGTAGGTGATGTACGCGTTCCCGAAGCCATCTTGCCGAAACGCGAGCCCGCGCTCCGCCGCGAACCCCTCGAGGTAGGCCATCACCCCGTGCTCGGTATATGGCGTCGTCGGGATCGGCAGCACCTCGCGCAGCAGCTGCTTCAGTGGCGTCACGCGGCGTGTCACACCTCGGGATACGGGGGCCATTCGAACTCCTCGACTACATACCGATGCTATGCCGCGCTTGTGCCCCAGCCGATCTAGGCCACGAGGCTTGTTACGCGGGGGCGCGACGCACACTTGCCTCGTTCCCCCGTTGCCACTGGCTGGCGAGCGTGATCCAACCGAGTAACTCGCTGGGTGTTCGGGTCTGGTCAGTTAGGGTCTGGTCCAATACGCGACCGCGAAGCGAGTCGCGGCCGCGGGGTCGCCAGGGGCTTGCCCCCGAAGAGAAACAAGGTGGGTGGGTGGGCCAAATCAGAGCCGCGGGCGATCAGCCTGCGGCCTATCCCTCCGAAGTAAGCCACGCCCCTCGTACCAGCCACCCAGCGCACGTACGATCGTCCTATGACCATCGCCGAAGAACCGCGCCTCCCCGCACCCCTCGTCCCCCAACCCGTCCCCAAAGTCCGGCGACGTAAAGACTCGCGCGCACACAACCGCCCGCTCGTTCCGATCGAACTCGACCTCACCGGCTTCGCCAACGGCGGCCGCGCCGTCGGCCATCACGAGGATGGACGTGTCGTCTTCGTCGAATACGGTATCCCCGGCGAACGCGTAATCGCCGAGATCACCCACGACGCCCCCGGCTTCATTGAGGCTACCGCCGTCCTCGTACTCCGTTCCTCGGAGCACCGCGTCGACGCGCCATGCGGCTACTTCGGCCGCTGCGGCGGCTGCCAGCTCCAGCACATCGACTACCCCGAGCAACTCCGCCTCAAGACCGGCATCGTGCGCGACCAGCTCACCCGCATCGGTCACTTCGACGCCGACGAGGTGGCTACGAAGACGCTCGACATGATCGGCATGAACGACCCGTGGCACTACCGCAACCACATGCGCTACACCGTCCGCCGCGACGGCCAGGTCGGCTTCATGCAGCGCGGCACCCACCGCTTCCTTCGCATCGACCAGTGCGAAATCGCCTCGGACCGCGCCAACGAGCTGCTGACCGAGCTCCAGGACCGCACAATGCAGACCGCCCAGGTCTCCATCCGTGTTGCCGAACAGATGGACGACTACCTGATCCAGCCCCACCTCCAGTGGCGCCCCCGCACCCGTGCTTCGAGGCCGTCGAGCGGCCAACGTTCTTACCATGAGCGCCTCGCCGAGCGTGACTACCGCATCTCCGCGGCCGCCTTCTTCCAGGTCAATACGCGCCAGGCCGAGCAGCTCGTACGCCTCGTCGTCGAGCGCGTCCTCGAGGCTCAGCCCCACGTCGTCGTCGACGCGTACGCGGGCGTCGGCACCTTCGCCGCGCAGCTCGCGCCGCAGGTCAGCCAGGTCATCACCATCGAATCATCCGCCGCCGCCGACGGCGACGCTGCGATCAACCTCGAGGGCCTCAACAACATCGAGCGCCTCGTCGGCAGCGTCGAGGTGCTGCTCCCCGGCCTCCAATCGTCCCCGGACGTCGTCGTCATCGACCCGCCCCGCGCCGGCCTCGAGTCGTCGGTCATCGAGGCGATGATCGCCTCCCGAGCGAAACGCGTCGTCTACGTCAGTTGCGATCCCTCGACGCTCTCGCGCGACCTGCGGATCTTCGTCGACGGTGGCTTCGAGCTGATCGACGTCCAGCCAGTCGACATGTTCCCGCACACGCAACACATCGAATGCGTGACCGTCCTCGATCGGACATCCCAGGAGGCGTAATGCGGTGAACTGGTCAGTGACCTGACCGGCGACATCCTCGAGATCGGCTGCGGACCGGGGGGGGGCAACCTCGCGCACTATTCCGAAGGCGCGCGCGTCACCGCCACCGATTACAGCGGCCACATGCGCGAACGCGCCGCGACCAAACTACAGTCCGGCGCGGTCAGCGCCTCGATCACCCTCGAACATGCCAAGGCTAGCGGACTCGCCTACCCGGACGCCAGCTTCGACGCAGTCGTCTCCACGCTCGTGCTCTGCTCAGTCGGCAACCAGGCGGAGACTCTCGGCGAGATCCGCCGCGTCCTCCGCCCGGGCGGCGAACTCCGCCTCTGGGAGCACGTCCACTCCCTTCGACGCCTCATCGCAGCCGCCGCGGCGGTCGTGACGCCGGTCTACACGCAGTTCGCAGACGGATGCCACCTCAACCGCGACACCGCTGCTACGGTCCGCGCGGCTGGGTTCGAGGTGGTCCGAGAGAGTCACCCCAACGTCCGAGGGCACCCGTTACAGAACCTCGTCATGACCGCTCGTCGGCCCGCTACCTGAAGTTTGCGGGTACCGGACCCTCTCACTTTTCGATGAATATCTGGTCGCATCGAGGCAACATCGGACGAGCGCACTGCACCCGTGTGCGGTCCGCGGGGGCACGGGACACAGGCAACTCGGCGAGACTCGCCATCGCCACTCGGTGAAGCTCAACCCTCTGCGCCTCGCAGCCGAGCACCGATTCGCTCACCCCATGCGGCAACCAGCGGCGCGGGCGCGCCAGCCAGCCTAGATGGCGACGGCTCGCGTCGACGACCCGCGCCACCAGACGCCACTCGACAGAGCGACGTGATTGAATCACGAAGACGGTACGCAGACCGATCAGCACGATAGTCCCGCCGGCGACGGTATCGACCAGGTAATGATTTTCCGGCAGCACGACTGCGGCCAGCATCAACATGGGCAATCGCACGCCGAACAACCGCCCCAGCCGATGGCGCGACTCGCGGAACAGCGCGATGCCGATCAACAGATTCCAGCCAAAGTGCAGGCTCAGTACCGCAGCGAACTGGTTCGTGAGGGACGGTGGTTGCAGCAGGTGGTAGAAGTTCGACCGTTCCATCACGGTGTCGACCAGGCCCATATCGGCCAATTTGGGTGGTGCCACGGGGAACGGCGTGAAGATCACCAGCCCGATCGCTCCCGAAATCAGGAAGGAGTTGCGTGTCAACCGGTACTGCTCCAGGTGCAAGCGATAGAGCCAGAGCGCGACGGCGACGATCACCGGCCAATGCCCCCACACGTGCACCCAATTGAAGAGGTCAACGAACCACTGTTTGCTGAGGATTGCGCTCTGGAGCGGCGGCTCGACAAAGAATCCCAGACCGCGCTCGAAGCGCTGCACCAGCTTCGCGTGCTTCATCGCCAGCTCGGCGTCGCCCTCGGTCGCACCGCGATGTAGGCGAAGTAGGCACCGAGGACGCAGTGGGCAAAGAAAAGCCGGCGGCGCCGCCACCGGCCGTGCCAGCTCTCAGCTCCGTGCGGTCGTTACGCGGGCTTCACCGCTGGCACATAGGCCGACGCGATCCCGCGATCGCTCTCTTCGTAGTCGGCGCCCGCGTCAACAAACCCTGCCGCCTCGATCGCCCCGAGGTACTCCGCCAGCGGCCGCGCACCCGCGATGCAGCCCGCCCATGCCTCAGCGTCGCCGCGCTCCTCGACCAGCACATCGCGCGTCCACACCATGTCGGACACACGCAGCCGCCCACCCGGCTTCAGCACGCGGAACGCCTCGCAGAACACCTACTCTTTATCCGTCGACAGGTTGATCACGCAGTTCGAAATGATCACGTCGAAGTGCCCCGGCTCGGACAGCCTGTCCTCGATCTCACCGAGGCGGAAGTGAACATTCGTCGCCTCGACTATCTCCGCGTTCCGCTGGGCGAGTCGCACCATCGAAGGCGTCATGTCCAGCCCCCAGACCTCGCCCTCGGCCCCAACCTGCTGCGCCGAGAGGAAGCAATCGATGCCACCTCCCGAACCAAGGTCGAGCACCCGCTCGCCCGCGTTCAGTTCGGCGATCGCGACCGGGTTCCCACATCCTAGAGATGCGTTGACCGCAGCCGCCGTCAGCGAGAATGTCTCGCCATCCGAGTACAGCTTCGACCCGTATTCGACCTCGTACGCGGCACCTTCAGCGCCGGGCGCGCAACAGCTCGTGCTGGCGCTGGCGCCCTCGAGAAAGTCGATGCTGAAGCCGCCTGGCGTCGCCTGATCGGCCGCCTCAGCATCCGCGAGCACGCGACCCGCGATCGCGCCATAGCGTTCGTTTACCCTCTGCTGGATATCGTGATCATGGGAACTACGCCCCTGCTCGGACGTCGTCATCTCACGGCCTCTTTCGATTCGAAGACTGTGATCGGTTCGCGGACCTACGGGGCGTCGTCGATCACCTTCTGCAGATGCGGGAGCACGCGACCCCATGAGGCAGCGGCGGTCCCCAACACCTCGCGACCGCTGTCGGTCAGTGTGCAGACATTCCGCTACCGCTTCCCAGTCGAGACCGTCTCGCAGGTGATGTAGCCACCCTCGGACAGATCGCGCAGCGTCGGATAGATTGCCGCATCGCTCGGTGCACAGCATTCGCCGGAGCGGATCGCGATCTCGTTCGCCAACTCGTAGCCATGCATCGGCCGCTCAGCCAGCGCCGACAGCAGGAACAGCTTCGATACGCCGCGCCGAACGGTCAGATCCCAGTGCCCCGCATCTTCAAGCCTCATCCATAACACTCCTGAGGTTCCGATGTATCGGTCCACACAATATCTAGATTACTACTGCATCCTGTCAGGAGTTTCGCAGACCGCGAGATCACTCGTTTGGGGGATGCGTTCAGACGGCCATCAAGCGACTCTGCGATCGCCGCGTGAACCACACCGACACTTGGAGACAAGTTATCGGTGACCGTTGTGAGTAATCGTCGTGTTCACGGAATCACAAGACCTAACCTCGCAGCAACACCCGCCATCGAGGCTCTACCCTCCCCGTACCCCCACATCGTCCGCGCGGCCATGAAGAGGACATCCATGAGCGACCCAATCATCGAGGTCACCAACCTCGTCAAGACCTACGACACTGGATCCGTACTGGTGCACGCGCTCCGCGGCGTCGACCTTTCGGTCGCTGCTGGCGAGATGGTCGCGATCATGGGCCCATCCGGCTGTGGCAAAACCACCCTGCTCAACGTCGGCTCCGGCATTGACGACCCGACCGAGGGCCTCGTGATGATCGAGGGCACCGACATCGCGAAGCTCGATGACAACTCGAAGACCAGCTACCGCGCTCACCGTATGGGCTTCATTTTCCAGTTCTACAATCTGTTGCCCGTCCTCTCTGCGGTCGAGAACGTCGAACTCCCGCTTCTCGTGTCCGGCACATCTCCGAAGGAGGGTCGCGAGCGCGCCACCGCCGCCTTGGAGCGCGTCGGCCTCGGCAACTGGTCCGCCCACAAGCCTTCGGAGCTGTCCGGCGGTCAGCGCCAGCGCGTGACGATTGCGCGCGCTCTCGTCAACAATCCCGCGATCGTCTGGGCCGACGAGCCGACCGGTGACCTCGATACGAAAACCGCCGACGACATCATGTCGCTGATGCAGGAGTTGAACCGCGAACAGGGTCAGACCTTCGTCATCGTGACGCACGACCCTGGCATCGCCGCGCGCTGCCATCGCACCATTCACATGGTCGATGGCAGCATCGAGCGCGAGGAAATCAACGCAGAAATGACGGTCGCTGGTGGATAGC
>Ga0115002_10004343_pt1 | contig 17206 bp, 19 predicted proteins | sample ArcticOcean_MG_C_8_FD_89576 | JGI IMG/M metagenome (GOLD analysis project Ga0115002, IMG submission 89576) | Marine microbial communities from western Arctic Ocean - ArcticOcean_MG_CB11_86 | ecosystem: Environmental > Aquatic > Marine > Oceanic | place: Arctic Ocean: Canada Basin | collected... | reverse complement strand
CGGCGCAGGAACGGGCGATCGGCTCGGCGAGCAGGCGATGTCACTGGCACAGACATTCACCGCCTCGGTGCTGTGGGTGATGCAGTGGGACGACACGGTCTTCGATCGGGCGGGACAGCTCGCGCTGTTCGACGCGGTTGGATCTGCTGACAAGCGGATAATTGTCTACCCGGGTGACCACGGCGACACGCCCGACGAGGGATTGCGGTTGGTGCGGGAGTTCCTCGTGCGAGAGCTGGGGCGCGTCGGAAGCTAGCCGGTCGTTGCGATGAACTCGACGCCCATCGTGACCGCGGCTGCGGTGATCACTGCCACGCCGCCTCGAAACATCCAGGGACGGATCGGGCCGAGCGGGAGCGTCAGCCCCGACAGAATCGCGACGATGCCGCCGTACCAGGTCAAGAGCAGGACTTCGAGGTTCATTCGGCGCTGGTCCAGATCATCTGTGTTTCGGTGACGAGGACGTCAACCGGTTGATCGTGCGCCTCGCGAGGCAGTTCGTCCACCAACTGCTGATCGAACGCGAGTCCGACGACGATCGCGCGTGCGTGCCCGCGGAGCTCTTCGAGCGTCCGGTCGTAGTAGCCCCCGCCGTAGCCGAGGCGGAACCCGTGCCTGTCGAACGCCAGCCCCGGTACGAATATCGCGTCGACCTCGCGAAGGTCGACGGGCGTCGCCTCGGTGATGTCCGGCTGGCGAAGCCCCCTCGGCCCACTGACGAGGGCGTCGGTGTCAGTGACCTCGAGATGTTCGAGCTCCCCCTGACCTTTCACTCGCGGGGCGAGCACGCGCTGACGCCGTTCGAGCATCCCGCGGATCAGCTGCTCCGTCGCGACCTCATTCCCGATCCCGACGTAGCAGTGGACGACCGAGGCGGCCTCGACTTGCGGCAGGTAGGCGAGCCGGGCCTCGATCGATCGAGCAGCGGCGAGGCGATCACTGGCTGCGAGGGCATCGCGGTTCGCGCGGAGCTCACGCCGGAGCCGCGCCTTGCGCTCGGTGGTTGCTGGCGAGGGCTGGTGGGTCGCTGAAGGCTTGGTCATTGCTCACTCAGCGTACGGCTCCGTCCGCCGAAGGGCCGCTCGCAAGCAAGGCGCAGGTTATATTCGCGCCGCGAAACACAGAGCGAGGAGAACCATGGCCGAACCCACCTTCGATAACCTGCTGATCGACCGTGTCGGTACCGACGACCGGATCGCCCGCATCACCCTCAACCGACCCGAGAAGATGAACGCGCTCTCGCAGGAGCTGCTATTCGAGCTGCGCGATGCGCTCGAGTACCTCGAGACGGATGACGACGCGCGGGTCATCATCCTCAAGGGCGCGGGACGCACCTTCAGCGCGGGCTATGACCTCACCCCAGCCCAGGGCACCGGCGCGGACGCGGTCGTGCGTTCCTTCCGCACCCAGGACGACCAGGGCCGCCGGATGTGGCAGGGCGTGCGTGCCGGCATGCAGCGCATCACCGACATCCACATGTACTACTGGAACATCCAGAAGATCACGATCGCGCAGGTGCACGGCTACGCGATCGCCGGTGGCGCTGAGCTGTCGATGATGTCCGACCTAGTGACGGCCGACGTCAACTCGAAGTTTGGCCACCCGGGGTTACGTTTCGCCGGGACGCGCACCTCGATGATCCTTCCGCTGATTATTGGGATGCGGAAGGCGAAGGAGATGTTCTACACCGGCGAGAACATCTCTGGTGCCGAGGCGAAGGAGATCGGCCTGATCAACTACGCTTGGGAGTTTGACGAGCTCGAGGACAAGACGATCGCCCTCGCGGATCGGATTGCGAATCTCCCGGCAGACCACCTCGCGATGCTGAAGATTCACATGAACCGTTTCTACGAGAACATGGGTATCTACAGCTCGGTGCACTCCAGTACCGACCTAGATGCTGCTGGGACGTTCACGACGCAGTCGTACCAGTGGAGCGACAAGATGCGCGAGGGCGGGCTCAAGGAAGCTCTCGCGTGGCGCGATGGCCCGTACCAGGACTATTCGGCCGCACCGCGCGACTAGGTAGAGCCTCGTCGCATCGAGCAGCAGCGGGACTAGCCCTCGAGGCCGCCAAGACCCGACACGAAGAGAGCCCCGCCGGAAGGCGGGGCTCTCTTCGTGTCGGGTCTTTCGGTCGAGGGCTAGTCGAACATGATGACGGAGCGGGTGACCTCGCCACTCTTCATGTCGGCGAACGCCTCGTTGATCTCCTCCAGCGGACGGGTCTTCGTAATCATCTCGTCCAACTTCAGGCGGCCCTGCTTGTAGAACTCGATGTACTGCGGCATGTCCACCTTGAAGCTGTTCGAGCCCATGCTGGAGCCCTGAATCTTCTTCTCGCGGAGGAACTCGTTGCCGGGGATCTCGACGTTCTGGCCGATCGGAATCATCCCGATTACCGTCGCGGTACCACCGGGGCGAAGCGCCTGCCATGCCTGTTCAGCCGCGACTTTGAGGCCGATCGCCTCGAAGGCGAAGTCCACGCCCTGACCGTCGGTCAACTCGCGGATCTGCTCGACCGGGTCACCGAGGGAGGCGTCGACGCCGTCCGTCGCGCCCAGTTCGCGGGCCGTCTGCAGTTTGTGCTCGACCATGTCAACGGCAATGATCTTCCGCGCACCGGCGATCCGCGCGCCCTGGATCGCGGAGAGCCCGACGCCACCAGCACCGAAAACCGCCACCGTTGAGCCCGGCGTAACCTTCGCGGTCTTGAGCGCGGCACCGACGCCGGTCGTCACGCCGCAGCCGATCAGTGCCGCTTGGGCGAATGGGAAGTCCTTCTCGATCTTCACCACGCCGTTCTCGTGCAGCAGCATCTGCTCCGCGTAGGAGCCGATGCTGGCGAACTGCGTCAGCATTTTGCCGTCCTGCGACAGGCGAGGCGTCTGGTCGGCCGCGCGAGCCGGGCGATTGCCGCAGAGGTGAGTGCGGCCGGTCAGGCAGTAGTCGCACTGACCGCAGTAGACCGAGAGGCAGGCGATCACGTGGTCGCCTGCCTCCACCTCGGTCACGTTCGGGCCGACGGCCTCAACAACGCCCGCGGCCTCGTGGCCGAGGATCGCGCGGTTCGGCATCGGATAGAGGCCCTCAATGAAGTGCAGGTCGCTGTGGCAGACCCCGCTCGCGGCGGTGCGCACGAGGACCTCGCGGTCGATCGGATCGGCGATGTCGATCTTCTCGATTGTCAGTGGTTCCTGGACCGCGTTGAACACGGCAGCCTTCGTCATCTTTGGGATTCCTTCCGAGGGGTGCCGGCCGCACGGGCGGTGGCTAGGCGCGCATTGTAAGCACCTCGGCAAGTGATGCGGCGCTCAACAGGTCCGACCGCGAGGATGTTCCCGGCCAATCGACGAGCCGAGGACGACCGATGCCTGACGAGCGCGAGCCGCTAACTGGTGATGACGATCTGACCGAGTCGGCCAGGCGGCTGAGTGACGCGCTGGATGGCCCAACCCAGTTTGAGCGCCAGGAGGATGACGACTTCACTGGGGAGTTTACCGGCGGTGACGCCGGTCTGGATCTAGGAGGCGTGAAGCTGAGCCCGGGTTTCGGCTGGAATGCCTATGCCGAGGACAGTCCGGTGGACCGGATCGGCGGCCGAGGCCGCTATTTCCGTCGCCTGCGGTTCAGCTTTGGGACTCCGCCGCTCAAAGGCGGGCTATTGACGACGACGGCTGCATGCGTGGCTACTTCTATCCGCTGGGGTGCCTCGGAACCTCTCTGCTGGCGATTTTCGTGGTCATCGCCACGGTGATCTTCTGGTTGGACGATGACGCCAGCCCCGAGGCGAACGCTAGTGTCGCGCCAACCGGACCTCCGTCAGCGTCCCTGACCGCCGTTCCGACTGAAGTACCCACCCCGGTCGTTACCGCGACGTCAACGTCCGCATCGACCTCGACGGGACCGATCACCCTGCGGGGCGAATCGGCGACGGACCATCTGCCGTTCGCTCGCCCCTATTCGAACATCGGAGCAAGCGTCCTCCTGGTATGTCTCACCGCAGCCCGAGTGAGGTCGCTGGTGCCCTAGTGTTCATCCTGTTTGGCGGCGCGGACTGAATGACCTCGAGCTGACCGGCGTCTTCGATTCCAACGGCAAAGTGATGATCGAGGTACCGATCCTCGCTTTCGGAGTGTTCCAGTGGTCCGTCATCGGTGGCCAGGGCTCGGACGGGACGCCGCTCGAGTTTGTCGGTGGCGACAGCGGAGACGTGACCGCGGCGGAGAATCCAGACGCCTGCGGCTCATAGCGGGCCACCGCGCCCGTGGGACCCCGCTCCCCTCATCGCCGTACAAGGGACGACCGGCCGGACTGCGATCACTTCAGCGCGACGACGATTGCACGCGCGGAACACGGACGCGATCCGCACGCGTGAAGGCGTGCACACATTGTTCTGTCGCGAGTGTCTATGATTCGTCCACGTTCGCATCCCAACATGTACGCACCGCCCCAGGGGGAAACACTATGGCACTACGTGGATACGCCAACCGAGTCGCTCGCATCGATCTGACTGCAGGCACGGTCACGTACGAGGAAATCAACGAGGAGGATGCCCGGCTCTATATCGGTGCACGCGGCCTCGGGGTGAAGTACCTCCTCGACAACGGGGCGACGGTCGATCCGGATAGTCCGGAGAACATGCTGGCGTTCATGAACGGCCCGCTGACCGGCTCCGAGGCGACGATGAGCGGGCGCCTGGCCGTGGTGACGAAGTCGCCGCTCACGGGCACCGTCTCCGATAGTCACATGGGTGGCTGGAGCGCCGCTCGGCTGCGCTGGGCCGGCTTCGATGCGTTGCTGTTCACTGGGCGCGCGGCATCACCTGTCTACGCGTACGTCGAGGACGGCACAGTCGAACTGCGGCCTGCAGACGACGTCTGGGGCAAGGGCGTGCATGACACCGTGCCGCACTTCCAGAGCCGCTACGGGGACGACCTGTCGGTGATGGCGATCGGTCAGGCTGGCGAGAACGGGGTGCGGTTCGCCTCGATCATCAATGAGCACGACCGGGCTGCCGGTCGCGGTGGTATGGGAGCCGTCGCCGGTGGGAAGAACCTCAAGGCCGTCGTGGTCAAAGCGAACGACAGCACGATGCCGAAGGTCGCCGACCGAGACGCCTGGCGGCCCGTACACCAGCGAGCGCTGAAGACGATCCTCGACAGCGAGGTCACCGCACCGAAAGCCGGTGGCCTCTCGCTCTACGGCACGAACGTGCTGATGAACCCGGTCAATGCCCTCGGCGGGATCGGGACCCGCAACTCCCAGACCACCCAGTTCGACGGTGCCGAGAAGATCAGCGGCGAGACCGTGCGCGAGGAGCTGCTCGTCGGGGACCCGACCTGCCACGCCTGTCCCGTCGCCTGCAAGATCGAAGTCGAGGTGAAGGACGGCCCGTATGCCGGCCTGCACATGGAATCGCTCGAATATGAGCCAGCCTGGTCGCTCGGAGCGAATTGCGACGTTGACGACCCGCGTGTCCTCGCGAAGCTGATCGATCAGTGCAACGACTACGGCATGGATGCGATCGAGATCGGCAACGCGATCTCCATGTACATGGAGGCGACGCAGAACGAATACGTCACCGGCGCTGGTCTTGTCTGGGGCGACACCAGCGCGATGGTTGAAGTGGTCGACCAGATCGCGATGCGCGAGGGTCTCGGCGACCTGCTGGCGGAAGGGCCGGCGCGGGCGGCGGAGCAGATCGGCCATCCCGAACTGGCGATGACGGTGAAGGGCCAGGCGGTCGCTGCCTATGATCCCCGCGCGATCAAGGGCGAGGCGATCGGTTACGCGACGAGCAACCGCGGCGCGTGCCACCTCCGCGGCTACACGCCGGCCTCGGAGCTGCTCGGGATACCGGTGAAGACCGACCCGCTGGAGTGGAAGGGCAAGGGCGAGCTGCTCAAGATTTTCCAGGACCTGCACTCGTTCAGCGACTCGCTGGACCTCTGTAAGTTCTCCGCCTTCGCCGAAGGCGCCGAGGAGTACGCCGCTCAGTACCAGGTGATCGTCGGTGAGCCGATGACTGCGGACGGCGTTATGCTGGTCGGCGAGCGGATCTACAACCTCGAGCGGTACTTCAACAACCTCAACGGCTTCGACGGCAAGGACGACACCCTGCCACAGCGATACCTCGAGGAGCCGGGCACCGGCCCGGCCGCTGGCTCGGTGGTCGAGCTCGACGAGATGAAGGCGGAGTACTACGCCGCGCGTGGCTGGGATGACGGCGTCGTGCCGGAAGCCAAGCTCCGCGAGCTACAGATCATCAAGTAGCGAGCTCGCGAGGCGAGTTTACGATGATCGAGGCCAAGCTCTATGCGACGCTCCGAGCGATCGCGGGTAGCAAGACCGTGACCCTCGAGCGCCAACCCGACACTGTCGGCGCGGTGCTCGAGGAGTTGAGCGACCGCTTTCCCGATTTACGGGCGGGGCTGCTCGATGAGGACGGCGCGGTCCGTCCGTTCGTCGCGGTGATGGTCGACGGGCGAGACATCCGTCACCTCGATGGCCTGAACACCGCGATCGAGGACGGCGTAACGCTCGACATCTTCCCGCCGGTGGCCGGCGGGTGCTGGTGAGCGAGGACGGCGAGGAGGTCAAACTCTCGCTGCGCGGTCTCCCCGAATGGTTGATCCGCGCCTACTTCGAGGAAATGGGCGCGACGCTCGATGGGGATGCCGAGATGGCGACGGGCGCGACTGCTGATGGCTGGTCAGTCAGTTGGATGCACCAGCGCGTCAAGATCGCCGGGAGTCGCGACCTCGAGCTGACGCAGTTCGACCTGATCTTCGCTGGTGACGAGCTCCAGCAGGTCACCGATGATTTCATGAAGAAGGCGCAGCGCGGCGGCGGCTAGCGAGCTGCGAGTCCCCTCGGCGCCCGGGCGGAACTAGGCGCGACGCGTGGTATCGTCGGGTCGTGTCCAGCGCTTCCCACACCACCTCCGAAGCCCCGCCGAACCCCGTCACCGATGCGCGTGACGTGGACGATATCGCCGACGCGATCGACGAGGCCGGTAGCTTCGCGCTCGATCTTGAGTTCATGACCGAAGGTCGCTATGTCGCCGAGCTGTCGCTCGTACAGGTCGGCTGGGGTGACATCGAGCACCCCGAGGTCGCCGCGATCGATCCGCTCAAGGTCGACGTTGATCCGATCGTCGAACTACTCGAGAATCGCGAGATTGAGACGATCATCCACTCTGCACAGGCGGACCTCGCGTTGCTCGGCCAGCAGTTCGACGCTCGCGGGCAGCACATCGTTGACACGCAGATCGCGGCGGCGTTCCTCGGAATGGGCGACCAGATCGGCTACGGCCCGCTGGTGCACCGCGTGACCGGGGTCGAACTCGACAAGGGTGCCCAGTATACCGAGTGGTCGCGTCGCCCGCTTTCCGCGGAGCAGCTCTCGTATGCCCTCGACGACGTCCGTTATCTCCCCCGCGTGTGGGAGCAGCTCCGCACCGAGCTCGAGGCGCGCGACCGCATCGGGTGGGTGGACGACGAAAGTGACCGTCTCGCCGAGGCGTGGTCGAAGCGCACGCCGCCCGAAGAGATGTACATGCGCGTCCGGGGCTGGAACGCGCTCAACGCCAAGCAACTCGGCGCGCTGCGCGCCGTCGCGGCCTGGCGCGAACAGGAATCCGTCCACCACAACCGCCCACCCTCGTGGCTGCTGAACGACCGCACGATGCTCGAACTCTGCCGCCGCCCACCGCGCGACGAACGCGGTGTGCGCGAGGTGCGCGGGATGGGCAACGGCATCGCGCAGCGCCACGGGCGTGAGCTGCTCGATCTGATGAGTGACGGCGAGAAAGACCCGCCCGAGGTGCCGCCGCGGTCGCCTCGTCTGCCCAAGGTTGGTCAGGCATGGCCCGCCGTACTCAGCGGCATCGTCCAGACGCGCTGTCGAGAGCTCGAGGTCGCTCCGCGCTTCATCGCGACGCGCTCCGACATCGATGACGTGATCGGCTGGTGGCTGACCGGCAATCACGACGAAGAACCGGAAGTCCCACTGCTCACCTCCTGGCGACGCGACCTCGCGGGACAGGACGTCCTCGATTGGCTCGCGGGGAACACGACGATCGCGGTCGACGACTCCGAGGCGGGCGTGCGAATCGTGCCACACACGGACTAACTGCCCGGTCGCGGGTCATCCAGGCAGCCTGTCGTTACCCTGTCTCGGTACCTTCGCCCTCCGCCGGGAGGAACGCCGATGACCGCTTCGATCGACCCCGCCCGCGACTTCATGCTCCGGAACTCGCGGACGCTGGACCACCGCGGCTTCGAGTTCCACTTCGAGGACGCATCAGGCGACACCGTGCTCGCGGCGCTTGGCGCCTACCGCAATCCGGACGGCGGCTTCGGATACGCGCTCGAAGCCGATCTCCGGACCTCCGCGAGCCAGCCTATCTTCTGGGAGGTTGGTCTGGCGGTGCTGGCCGGGGTGGGTGCGACCGGGCATCCGTGGGAAACTAAGACCTGTGATTTGTTTCAGACCGCCGCCGAGGTAAGTGGGCGTGTGCACCCAATCCTGGCGTCCGCGCTCCTGGCCCCGCGGGCAAATCACTGGGAGCTGAAAGGCTGGGCACCAAACACGCGGAACCCGACCGCCGGTCTCGTAGGTTACTTGTCTGCGTTCGCGGTCGAACACCCCTGGCTGGACCGTGCAGCGGCGTGGCTCTGGGAGCGGATCGACTCAGGGTCGATCGACGATGTCCACGAATTGGCTGGAGTCAACACGTTCTTGTTGCTGGTACCTGACCGTTCGCGCGCAGAGGCTACGGGCGACTCCGTGATGGCTTAGCTACCAAAGCTGGCCACTTCCTCGCGGAGCCGTCCGACGCCTACGGCGTCACACCGCTGCAGTTCGCGGCGACCTCGGACTCCCCACTCGCTCGCTACTTCAAAGCCACGCAGAACGAGGTGCAGCTCGATGCGCTCGAGGCGAGTCAACAGGATGACGGTGGTTGGCCGATCAGCTTCAGCTCTCCTAGCGAGGCGGCGGCCTGGGCGTGGTGCGGCAGTTGGACGCTTGACGTGCTGCGTATTTTTCGCGGCTGGGGGCGGATTTGAGCCCTCGACCGAAAGGCCCGGCATGCCGAAGTTCACGATTTACAAGACCGACAGCCCCGATGACGTTGCGGCCTTCCTCGCGCTCTTCGAGCCGAACGGCGAGCCTTCGATCCATCCGCGCCTCGTGATCGACGAGAACGAATGGGACCTCTGGCTTGCTGAGGCGAATGGTGAGCTCGTGGGCGGTGCCCTTTGCTGCGAGATGGTCGACGAGGCAGGCGACGGGTGGGGCGGTGAAGACAATCTGATCGTCGGTGCCCCGTTTCGCAGGCAGGGCCTTGCTCGCCAACTGATGGCGGTCGTTGAGTCCTACTAAGAGGGATGCGGCCTCGTGGGTATGCAGACGGGCGGAAGCGCGGACGACGCCCGAGTGATCTCGATGTTTGAGTCACTCGGCTACCGCATTGTGAAGCGCTAGACCCTACCTGACCGCCCGAGCCCGTACGGCATGCAGGCGTCGAAAGTTCGTCTTCGGCTGTGGAAGGATTTTTAGCAGGTTAGCGGCCGAGCGACTCAATATGCTGCCGTTCACCTCGCAGCGTTCGGCCGACCGAGAGACTCATCATCAGCGGGAGAAAGACTGTGGCAGTTGGATTTAGGAGGGAGCAGTCGGTCTCTCGCATCTCGATCGACATGGTCAACACCGTGTCTTGGGTGGTGATCGACGCGAGGGTCACTGTCGTCAGTTATGTGACTTCACCGACGTCGAAGGACACCACGATTCGTCGAGGGCGTTCGACCTCTCGAATCTCGAAGTGAGTCTCGACGTCTTGCCCGGTCTGCTGGTAGATCACCGAGAACTGGTCCCCAACACCGCGCGGCCGCTGCGGGGGCCTGCTGATCGCTTGGAACCGCGGTGGTGGCGCCCACGCGGCGGGGGTGACGTAGTAGCCGAGCACCTGCTCGATTGGACGGCTGACCGTAATGCTGCCTGACGGTCGGAGCTACGGAACCGGCATCCGTTACCGCCCCTGGAACTCCGGAGCCCGCTTCTCAACGAACGCCTGCGGCCCTTCCGTGGCATCATCGGTCTGACCGACGATCCAGCGAGACATCGAGGAAAGGCGCAGCGCCTGCTCGAGCGTCATATCGGCGGTGGCGTTCGCCATCTCACGGTTGGCGCGCACGGCGAGTGGCGCGTGGCTCGCGATCCGCTCGGCGATCGCCATCGAGGTAGGCATCACCTCGTCCGGTGCGACGACGCGGTTGACGAGGCCCCACTCGCGAGCGGTGTCGGCGCTGATCGGGTCGCCGGTGAGCAGCATCTCCATCGCCAGCGCCTTGGGGATCAACCTCGGGAGGCGCTGCGGCGCACCGCCGCCCGGGAAGAAGCCGCGCGTGATCTCGGGCGTTCCGAGGATCGCCTCGCTCGAGGCGACACGGATGTCGCAGGAGAGCGTCAGCTCGAGGCCGCCTCCGAGGGCGAGGCCGTTGATCGCGGCGATTACGGGCTTACCGGGATCGAATGTGTAGAAGGACTTCGGCAGCCCGTTTAGCACGACCTCCGGACCGCCGCTGCGGTCGCTGTCGCCGCGCGCGCGTTCCTTCAGGTCGGCGCCGGCGCTGAAGGCGCGCCCGGTGCCGGTGATCACCGCCGCGCGGACCGAATCGTCGTCGCGCACGCGCTCCAGGGCGTCCATCAGCTGATCGGCGAGCGCGCGGTTCATCGCGTTCAGCGCCTCGGGGCGGTTGAGCCGGATCGTCGCGACGTGCCCCGGTTGTTCCCAGACGACCTCGTCGGCCACGCTTAGCCTCGGTCGAAGTGCGGCAGCACTGTCTCGGCGAAGAGCTGCGCCGGTCCGCGCGTGTCGGTGCCGAAGAACTCGATCATGAACATCGAGCATCCGAGGTCGATGTGCTTGCCGATCTGTTCGACGACCCGCTCGGGCGAGCCGGTGATCGCCATTGGCCCGGTGGGGTCGCCCATGTGGCCGCCGAAGATCTTCTTCGCGAGCGTCACCATCGGTCCGGCTTCTTCCTCGTTCGGGGCGATCGCTACCAGGGCTTGCTGGGAGATCCGGACCTCGTCGTGGTCGCGGCCGACCATGTCCATCGCGGCGTGGAGGGCCTGGATGTTCTCTTCGAGGTTGCTCTGCGAGCCTGCCGGGTTGTTCCAGATCGCGGCCTCGCGCGCGGCGAGCGGCAGCGTGACCTGGCGGCCCGTGCCGCCGATCAGGATCGGCACCTCGCGAGGGGGTTGCGGCTGCGTCACGAGGTTGGTCGCGTTCACGAATTCGCCCTGCATCGTGACCGGCTCGTCCGAGGTCCACATTTGCTTGAGCAGCGAGACGGTTTCCTTGAGCTGGCGGGATCGCTCAGGTGCCTCCGGGAAGGGGACCCCGAAGTTCTCATATTCCGCGGGCATCCAGCCAGATCCGAGGCCAGCGATCACGCGACCTCCGGCTATGTGGTCGACGGTGGCGATCGTCTTTCCGAGGTGCTGCGGGTTTCGCATTCCGGCCGGCGTGACCAGCGTGCCGATCTCGACCTTTTCGGTCTTCGCCGCGAGCGCGGCAATCAGCGTCCACGCCTCGAGCATCGGGATCTGTGGCGAGCCGGGTCCGTAGAGGTGGTCGTTGACCCAGATTGAGTCGTAGCCGAGCTCCTCGAAGGTGGTGGCCGCGGCCACCGACTGCTCCCAGGTCCGCTTGATCTGGGGGACCATCACACCGAAATGGGGCTTCGCCATCGCGCATCTCCTCGCAGTTGTTGTGTTCGGCAGCAGCCTACCCGATCATCGGGCCACGCTCCGCCGGTGGGTGCTCAACTTCGAAGGTTGGGGGCAGCAGCGAGGGCTACTCCATCTCGCGGAGGGCGGGGAGGCGCACCCAGAGGACGGCGCCGATGAGGATCAGCGCGGCGCCGCAGATCATCAGCCACTCGCCCGCGCCAATCCAGATCGCGGCGGTTCCGGCGGCGAGTGAGCCCAGCGGCATCATCCCCGCGATCGCCAGTGTGACGACGCTCATCACGCGCCCCATCATCTCGTCAGGCGTGTGGGATTGGGCGAGTGTCTGGTTCAAGTTGACCATGATCCCGCCGCCGAGGCCCCAGAGGAACATCATGATCGCGGTGACGACGTACCACTGTGAGGCACCGATGCCGATCACGATCGCGCCGCCGATCACCAGCGTGATCAGCAAGATCGCGCCCTTGTTCCGCAGGTTACTCATCGAGGCGAGCACGACCGACATCGAGAACATGCCCACGCTGGTGACAGCGAACAGGATTGCTGCGCCGGTAGCGTTCTGGTCGAGCTCCTCTCGGGCAATCTCTGGCACGAGGACAAAGACCGGCCCGAGCATCACGAACCCGAGCGTCGCGAGCAGCACGATCAGACCGAGCATCCCGGGGCTGCTGTAGATGAAGCTCAGACCCTCGCGGACCGAAGTCATGAGGTTGAGACGCTCGGCGGTCGCGGGCGGGGTCGGGACATCCACCGACCGGACGCCGAACATCAGCACGGTGCTGAGCCCGTACGCGACGGTCAGGATCGCGAACGCACCGCCGATGTTCCAGACATCGATCACGACGCCACCGAGCGTCGCGCCGAGGACCATCGCCAGATTCTGGCCCATCGTCCGGAGCACGATGCCGTTCATCAGCCGTTCTTGAGGGACGATCGTCGGGATCATCGCGGTCAACGGTGGCTGCGTGGCGGCCGTGGTCACGCCGGTCGCGAGCGCCATCACGATCGCCAGCGTGACGGTAATGGTGTCAGTCCAGATCAATCCGGCGATCGCGATCGAGACCAGCGCTCCGGAAATATTCGTCCAGATGACCATCGTCTTGCGGTTCAGGCGGTCGGCGTATGCGCCGGCTGGCAGGGTGATGAAGAACGCGGGGATACCGAGGCTGAACGCCGTGACACCCGCAAGCGCGGCGTTGTCGGAGAGCTCGAGGACCAGCCAGATGAACGTGAAGCGCTGCGTCCCGAACACGAGGAAATAGAAGAAGGTGGACGTCCAGTAGTACCGAAACGATCGGATGCCGATCGTCTGTGCCAGCGGCGATTGCCGCAGCCGCGTCAGCCGATCAGCCGGTGCCTCCGCTACTGCCGGAGGTCGTTCTTGCAGATCCGCCACGGGAGTCCGTTCGCTGGTTGCCATCCGAGCCGACGGGCTCTGTACTGTACCCGCACCTACAAGCGATGGCCCGTCGGCCGGGCTACTCCGTGCGCGTGGCGCGCCGTCCGAGGATCCGCATCTGCCCGGTCAGAGTGGCGACTAGCGGTGTCGAAACGCCCAGCTCCGAGGCGCGGTGCAGCGGCGCTTCGAAAATTGCGCCGACCTCCATCTCGCGGCCCTCGAGGAAGTCGATCATCGTGCTCGGCCGGTAGGCGGTCATCGCGTTGGTACGGGTCATCATGCTCTCGACGATGGCGTCTGGATCGAGGCGCTCAGCGACTCCGTGGCTCTCGAGGTCAGCGTTGCCAGCGGCGACGAGCTCCCGCATTACGCCCTCGGCGGTGGCGCGCAGCTCGGGGTCGTTCATCACGATGTCGGTCGTGACTCCGCCTGCGGTGACGGTGAGGCCGTTGAAGGGGACGTTCCAGCAGAGCTTCTGCCAGCGCGCTGCCCGGAGAGAGGATGCAGTGGGCACCTTGACCTTCGCGTCGGCGAAGAGCGCCGCTGCCGCGGATATCTCCGCTTCGTCGTCTCCCAGATGTCCGAGGGTGACCGGGCCGTAGTCGATGTGGTGAATGCGACCGTGCGCCCCTCGATTGATGCAGGTGAACGCGAGCCCGCCGAAGATCGGCGTGTTCGGGAACCACGAGGCGAACCGCTCTTCGATGCCGAGTCCGTTCATCAGCGCCAGGATGCGGGTCTCCGGCCCGACGACCGGGGCCACGAGTTCACGCGCCTGCTCCATCGCGGTTGCCTTGAGTGCGCAGACTATCCAGTCGACCTCGCCGATTTCCCCGCTGGACCTGGCGATCAGCGGGGCCTCGAGGTCGATGTCACCGTCGGCACTCTCGATGTGGAGTCCGCCGTTGGCGACCGCTTCGTAGGTACTGCGGAGCAGGAAGTGGACCTCGTGGCCTGCCTCGGCAAGGCGCGCGCCGTAGTAGCAGCCGACGGCTCCGGCACCGATGACGGCGACGCGACTCACGACCGGCGCTCGCCCAGTTCGAGGGCGATCTTGCCGGTGACTCGGCGGTTGGTGATCTGGTTGAGCGCGTCCTCGTATCGTTCGAGCGGATAGGTCTTCGAGACCAGCGGATGCAACTTCTCGGCCTCCCACCATTCGAGGAGCTCCCGGAGCAACTCGCGGATGAGCTGCGGCTGGTGTGCTCGCACCTGCCCGAGGCTGAGCCCGAGTACCGAGGCGTCCTTCACCAGCAGGTGGTTCGCTGGAATCTGCGGCACGTCTCCGCTGGCGAAGCCGATCACGAGGATGCGCCCGCCGGGCTTGATGCAGCGGAGCGAGGCGCGGAAGGCGTCGCCGCCGACAGGGTCGTAGGCGACGTCAGCGCCGCCGGTCAGTTCCAGTACGCGATCGCGGATGTCCTCCTCGGCGTAGTTGATGAGCAGGTCCGCACCGTGCTCGCGTGCGACCTCGAGCTTCTCCGCCGAACTGGCCGAGGCGATGACGGTCGCTCCGAGGGCCTTACCGACCTCGACGGCGGTCAGGCCGACACCGCCCGAGGCGCCGTGCACCAGCAGGACTTCGCCGCGCTGGAGGCGCGCACGGTGCTGTAGCGCGAGATGCGCGGTCAGATACACGACCGGGAAGGTGGCTGCCGTTGCGAAGTCCATCGCGTCGGGGATGCGGATGACATCGGCCTCGTGCGCCGCGGCCACCTCGGCGTAGCCGCCGTGATTGAGCAGCGCGAGCACGCGATCGCCGACGTTGACGGCATTGGAGTAGACCGCGACCTCACGGACAGTGCCCGCGACCTCCATACCGGGGGCAAACGGGACGTCCGGCTTGTCCTGGTACTCGCCTCGGGTGATCAGCGTGTCGGCGAAGTTCACTCCCGCGTAGCGCACATCAATCAGCACGCCGCCGGCGTCGAGCGGCGGTAGATCTGCCTCGACGAGCCGCAGCCCATCGAGGCCGGTCAGTTCCTGGCAGTGCACCGCTCGCATGCGCGCTCCTCGGACGGTAATTGTACGAGGGTGGTTCACCGGCGACGGAAGCACCTTACTTGTGGTAAGATACCGCAAATATGATTGGAACGCCCCACCAAGTCGAATCGGCATTCTGTCCGCGCTTTCACCACGCGGTCGAGTTGATTGGCCGCCGCTGGTCGGGCGCGATCCTGCGGGCAATGCTCAGCGGTTCATGCCGCTTCAGCGAGATCGCCGCTACGGTGCCTGGATTGAGTGACCGCCTGCTCTCCGAGCGACTCAAAGAGCTCGAAGCCGAGAAGGTCGTCTCCCGGACGGTGCATCCAGAGACCCCGGTGCGCATCGAATACCACCTCACCGACAAAGGCCGCGCGTTGGCCCCTGTCATCAGTTCGATTTCGGTCTGGGCCGAGGACTGGTTGCCGGCGCCTTCGTCCTCCGATGCTCACGTCTAGACCGCTGCGCTATGAGAGAATGAGCTAGTAGCTAACTGTGGTCCGGCTGGACTGTCTGATCGGACGATCTGTGGTCATAGGCGACGCGGTGTCTCGTGGTTCGAAAGAGGATCAGTCCGCACGTACCCGCGGGGCGCTGATTGACGCCGCCGGGGCGCTCTTCGCGGAGCGCGGATACGCCGACACCGGTACCGAGGACATCGTCCTGTCGGCCGGCGTGACTCGTGGCGCGTTGTATCACCACTTCGACGACAAGCGTGCTCTCTTCGAGGCGGTCTACACCAACTTCCAGACCGAGCTGCGAGCCCGGATTCTGGCTGCTGCCAGCGTTGATCAGGAAGCGCCCACGTGGGAGCGAATCCGTGCCGGCGTGCATGAGTACCTCGACCACTCGATGGAGCCCGCCGTCCAGCGGGTCGTGCTCGTCGAGGCGCCATCGGTGCTTGGCTGGGCACGCTGGCGAGAGATCGATTCCGAATACGCCCTTGGGATGTTGAAATCCGCCTTCCGCCATGCACAGGACGAAGGGTCGTTGATCGACGGCGACCCCGAGACGATCGCGCATCTCACGTTGGGCGTCGTTAGCGAGGCTTCGCAGGTGATTGCCGGTGCGAGCGACGTACGTGCGGCCCGGATCGCGGTGGGGCGTGACGTCGACCACCTGATCTACTGCCTCCGCAAACCGCTGTGACCGAACCGGCTCCCTTCGACTATTCGGCCGTTACCGCAACTGCGCTCCCCGCGCACGGGCGCGCGGCCCTGGCCGAGGTCGACGTGGCGGCCTCAACGCTCGTCGCGATCCCTGCGAGCGAGCGCTCGCTGCGGAACACGCTCGAGGAGCTGGACGACATCCACAACCAGCTCGGGCAGGCCAGCGGGCGCTACGCCTTCCTCGCACAGGTCGCCCCCGACGAGGCCGTGCGCGACGCCGCGCTCGCGTTCCAGCAGGAGTTGGACGCCTACTCGATCGCACTTGGATTCCGCGAGGATCTCTACCAGGCGGTCCGAGAGTTCGCGGAGACTGTGCCGGCTGCCGACCTCGATCGAGACGCGGCGCGGCTGCTGGAGTTCATCCTCAGAGACTTCCGCCGCAACGGCTTCGATCTCGAACCGGACGCACGCGCCCAGGTCGAGGCGCTGAAGCAGGAGTTGGTCGACCTCGGTGTCCGCTTCCGGCGCAACATCGACGAGAGTGACGACGCCCTGCTGCTCACGCGCGAGCAGCTTGTCGGGTTGCCCGACGCCTACATCGAGGGACTCCGAACCGAAGAGACTGCGGATGGCCTCCGCTTTCGTGTCTCGCTCGACTATCCCGAGATGTATCCCTTCTTCGAGGCGGCAGATGACGGGTCGCTACGGCGCGAGCTCTTCCTGCTCAACCACAACAAGGCGGCGGAGGAGAACCTCCCACTGCTCGAGCGAGCGCTTGCGGCCCGCGACGAGGCCGCCGGTCTCATGGGCTACGCCTCGTGGGCGGACTACATCCTTGAGATCCGCATGGCGGGGACCCCGGCGGCGGCGCTCGACTTTCTCGAGGACCTCGAACGCCGGGTGCAAGCGAAGGCCGACCGCGACATCGAAGAGTTGACCGCGGCGAAGCGCG
>Ga0115002_10004342_pt1 | contig 17209 bp, 13 predicted proteins | sample ArcticOcean_MG_C_8_FD_89576 | JGI IMG/M metagenome (GOLD analysis project Ga0115002, IMG submission 89576) | Marine microbial communities from western Arctic Ocean - ArcticOcean_MG_CB11_86 | ecosystem: Environmental > Aquatic > Marine > Oceanic | place: Arctic Ocean: Canada Basin | collected... | reverse complement strand
GGCAGCGCACTACCTCGCACGCGCAAAGGCGGCGCCGACTCCAACGGATCGCGAAGCGCTCTTTGTCACAGCCGCCGCCGCGTGGGCCGTCGGCGATGTCGATACGGCGGTCACTAACTTTGAAACGATTGCCGACCGCTGGCCGTGCGACATGTATGCCGTGCGCATGTGCTGTACGCTAAAATTTTACGTGCGCAAGGATGCCGATGGAGCGCTCGCCCTGGTACGCCGCGTGATCGATCAGGTTGATGATCGCGGTCAGGCCTACGCGTTGCTTTCATTCATGGAAGAAGAGGCGGGCTTGTTCACGGATGCCGAGGCCTCGGCCCGCGCTGCCATAGGTCTCGACCCGCACCTCATCCTCGGGCAGCACACGGTGGCTCACGTTATGGAAGCTCAAGGCCGAGATGCCGAGGGCGTCGCCTGGCTCGAACAATTCACCGATACCTGGGACGACCTCAACGAATCCTTCAACCCGCACATGTGGATGCACTTCGGCCTGCACTATCTCGGCACCGGTCGGGGCGATCAGGCGATCAAGTTGTTCGACAATCAGATAGCGCCGCGCTACCTCAATCAAGGGCCTGCGCAACTTTATGGCTGCAATCTATTGGCTCGCGCCGAACTCGCGGGGTTCGATGTTGGCGATCGGTTTGCCACTGTTGCGGCCTATCTCGACGTGAAGGCACATCGTCACACCGACCCGCTGAGCGACCTCCATCACGTCCATGCGTTGTCACGCGCCCAAGGCCCTGTCGATGACCTCGTTGCTAGCATGGCGCGCCACGCGACCGGCTTGCATGCGAATATGCAGCCCACCTGGCGGGACGTCGTATTGCCGACGGCCGAAGGCATAACGCGCTTCAATGCAGGCGATGTAGCGGCGGCCGCCGCAGCGTTGGAGCGGGCGCAGCCGAGGTTTATAGAACTAGGCGGCAGCGCGGTCGAACGTGGCGTCTTTGAAAATATGTGGCTCCACACCCTCATCGGGTGCGGGCGGAAAGCGGACGCTGCAAATGCGCTGGAAGAGTTGCGCGGGCGCAAAGGCGCTGACCATTGGTCGGTCCGCCGCTTTGAGGATCAATTGGCGGCTTAGGTTTTCCAGAAATGCTGGGCGCCGTTGTCGATCCCCAGCATCTGTCGCCCAGCGGGCGCCATGTTGCGATCCCACCCAATGCCAAATTGTGCTGCCATAGCGGATAGATCACGAAAGAACCGCTGCACCGGGTTGGAATCATAAAGTCCTGACGCTCCCATTTGCTGCACCAACCGGTGTACCAAAGAGACGCACAATCTTGTCGCGTAGGCGCGGTCACGCCCGAACTCTATTTGCTTTTCTGACGAGACCGCTCCACGCGTCGCGACGTGCGCACGCAAATACGTCATCTGCGCCTCGACCAGAAGTTCTGCGGCACGAAACTCCGCCGCACTTTCGGCCAGGCGCAGTTGCACCGACATCGAATCCGCCGGTCGATCGCCAAACATGGCGCCGATGCGTGACTTGGTGGACTCGGTGTAGGTAGTCAACGCACCTTCGGCGGCGCCCAACACCGGGCCCATCAGTGTTGTTGCCACGTAGGGCGCATATTCCACCCAGTAGAGTTCGCTCTCGCTGTAGGCCGCTCCCGGCGGGTCGGGCGTCACGAGATCACCTGTGCTGATGAACAAGTGCGGCGGGACATAGGCATCCTTGATCATCATATCTTTGGTGCCGGTGCCACGCATGCCGGCAACATGCCAGGTGTCAGAGATGTCAAAGTCGGCGCGCGGCAACAAGCACGTCACGGCGGCGCCATCATCTTCAACGGTCCCGATCACAAATCCCCACGGCGCATGATCGACCCCGCTGGAAAAGCCGAATTGTCCGTCGACGCGCAATCCGTCTCCCTCGCGCCGAATTGTGCCGCCCCGCGACACGGTTGAACCGGCCAGCACCGCACCTTTCGAATCGGCCCATACCACCTCCTGGGCCTCAATCGGAAATCGCCCGATATACGCCGAGTGCGGCCCGACGATGCTCACCAACCAGGCGGTCGACGGGCAAGCGCCTGCCAGAATGCGCCCTAAGTCGACCGGCGCGTCCCAGCCCAATTCATAGCCACCAAACCGCGAGGGCTGGCAAATCCGGGTGAGGCCCGCCTCATGGAGCGCCGCCACGGTTTCTGGCAAAACCGACCGGTTTGTCTCAGTGGCCGCAGCCTGTTCGCGCAGCATCGGCAGCATTGCGCGGGCGCGGTTCTTAACGGTCTCCAGGGTGGGGAGATGTGGGTGTGGCGAGTTCATTTAGTTCCGTCCAGAGTCCCAAAAGGCGGGTCGACTTTAACTATACACCGCGCAGCGGACCACGGCCCGGCGCATCCCATGCGCCCGCCATCCTTGATGCGGCAGGCTCAGATTGAGCCAAACCATATCCCCCTGCCAGCCGCTCCAAACCGCATGCCGATCGGGGCCTCGTTGAGGCGCCGCGCGCCATGGATGGTGTCAGCTGGACATAGGCGTTTATGCTACCCTCCTGGCGCTCAGGAGAGATGTCATGACCGGACCCGCCCCGCACGCCGTCCTCGCGCAAGCAGATCACGACGAAACCGCACGCGAGCAGTTTTTGCTGACGTTCCGCCGCGAAGTTGTGCGGCAAGCGCGCGTCGACAATCATCAGGTCTACGAAAAGCGTATCTTGCCGGCGTTCAAAAAAGAAAAGGGCCGGGCGCCCAAGGATCGTCACGAGATTCGTAAGGCAATGCTCGGCGACGAGCTCGGCCGCACCACCAGCGCGCTGCGTCTTATGCAGCAGGAAATGAAGTGGGCCGCCGTCGGTGAAACCGTCGCGCGGCAATACGATGCGCTGCAGGCCGATGCGCAGCCGCGTCGCGCGCGCGGCACGTTGCGCCTAGACGCAGGCTTGCCACTGCCACGCTATCTCACCGCGGTCGATATCCACGGTATGCCTGGCAACTACACCGCCGATGACGGGAACGACGATATCTATGCCGGCGCCATCTATGACCGGGGTGTTTTCATTCGTGGCATGGGCTTGGGCGGACCGCTCAACGACTCGTTCGGCCGTGCCACCGTCGCGCACCTTAAGAAAGACTATCCAAATTTTAGCCCGCGCCGCATTCTCGATGTCGGCTGCTCGGTTGGCCATTCAACGTTGCCGTTCTGCGATGCCTATCCCAAAGCCGAAGTTCACGCCATCGATCTTGGCGCACCGATGCTGCGCTACGGCCACGCGCGCGCCGAATCGCTCGGCCGCACCGTGCACTTCTCTCAGCAAAATGCCGAGACCACTGATTTTCCTGATGGCCATTTCGATCTCATCGTCGGCATGGCCATGCTGCACGAAACCTCGACTAAGGCGATTGCCACCGTGTTGGCCGAGAACTACCGGCTTCTCGCGCCAGGCGGCCTGGTCTTGCATTTCGAAGGCCCGCCATGGGAGCGCATCGACGTTTTCGCCGCTGCCGTGCACGATTGGGATACCCATTTCAACGCCGAGCCCTTTATCGGCAAGATGCACGATCTCGATCCGAAAAAAATCATCATCGATGCGGGCTTTGCGCCTGAGAACTACATCGACACCTACGTGCCTGCCGGGTTCGTGGGCACGTCGGGAAACATGGGCGGCCATATCTGGCTGTTCGGCGGCCGCAAATAAGAGCGGGCGTGGTACAGCAGGCCGGCTTCGCGACCACTAGGTTAGAACCAAAGGCGTTATCTTTGCCCGACGAGCGGAGATCAGCCGATTGTTTGGCAAGGCTCATGCGAATGGCGCGCGTATCGGCTTTTCTTTTGTTGGCCTCAAGCGTGGCCAACACGGGAAAAATACCCTTGTGAACGACATGCCCGATTGAAACTTGCCGTCACCCGGCACGGCCATCCAAATCTTTACGTCTAACGTAGAAGGATCTATGCAAGCGCGTGAGTTAGGCCTCGGAATAGACCAAGCTGTCTGTACCGACAGCGGTCACCGCGACCACGTCATCAAACGCTGCCGGACAGCCCGGCCGATCCGCGCGGCCCCAGTTGCCGGCGGCTGCAACTATCACGGTCTTGCTCCGCGATGCCATTTTGAAGGAAATGTCTAGAGCCTTGTTGGAGTCGCCGGCGATCGACAAGTTGATTTCAAGCACCTTCTCGCCAATCATCCAGTCCAGTCCTTTGACCATGCCGATGGCGTTACCGAAAACTTTGCTGTGCCGGTGATGGTCGACAAGAACACCGTCCCGTTCATTCCCCGTGCTACGCTCAAATCATCTGGCCGCTATGACGCTTGGCACACGTCAGGCGATAAGCTCAAAGCGCTCGGCGACGAACTCGACGGCTTCTTAGTGGGCTAGGGGACAGCGTCAGCGTTACGGAGCACCAGAAACGTTCTGGGCCGTTACGTGGGAATCCATCGCTACATTGTCGTTGAACGGTCTTGTGTGATCGCTCTCGGCGTACATCGCAGTTTTGCTGTCGCGTTCCCACACGCTTAGTTCACGCCTGCGGCCAGTCATCACAGAATCGATCGGCGGGCGCAGAGACACACAAAACGCCGTGCAAGCGTATTCATGCGAGGTGTCGCGCAGAAACTCATATTAGAGCGGTGTTAGCGCCCAGGCGATAATCGCCGTGCGTGCACCTTCAAAGGGATCTCGTAAAGCATTGTAGGTGCGCCACAACGCATAGGTCCGCCGTGCCGGTAAGGAAAGATCGTTCGGCGCTGCAGGGGCGTCACCGTCAATGAACACGCTTCCGGGCATGAGTTGTGCAGAGCCAATCCAACGGTAGTCTTGCCGCTAGCGATTGGTCCGTTGATCAGGACCGCGGTCAGCATCTACGGCCGGGCGGTCACCAACCAGACGCCGGCACCCAGCCGTACGCCGTCATCATGCATATGACCCGCTAGCGTCGTGGTCAAGTCGTCGCGGATACGGGCCTGCACTGCCTCGGGTGCGTCATGGATAGCACGCGAAAGCGGTCCTTGGTCCGTCACGGCATGTACTGCAGTTTCGACGGACCCGCCGCCACCCATCACGACCTCAGTATCATGGGCTTCGACTGTCACGTCGCCGAACCCGGCCCGGCGCAACAATTCGACGGCGCGGCCTTCGGCGCCAAAGGCAAATGGTCCCGGTGCGGTCGGGTTGGCGCCCGGACCCTCTAGCGCGATATGTCGCGCGACGATATCGCGGGGCAGGTGCACCCAGCCGTTGCGATCTACGCCCTGCCAACAGGCAAAAGTTAGCCGGCCATTGGGCTTGAGCGCGCGAGCCAAGTTGGCAAAAGCCGCGACGCTGTCTTCAAAAAACATGACGCCAAAACGTGAGAACACGAGGTCGTAGGCGTCGTCATCGAACGCATGGGTCTGCGCGTCGGCTGCATGAAATTGCACCGGTACGTCATGCCCTTGGTTGTGCTGCCGTGCTTCGGCAAGCATCAGATCTGAAATATCAAGCCCCGTCACCGAACCGCCAGGCGTTACGAGGCGCGCGAGATAGCCGGTCGTCTCACCGGTACCACAGCCGACATCCAATACGTGCTCGCCCGCCTGGGCCTGCGCACGTTTAAGCACTTCAAGGCCGATGGGCCTCAGCATGGTGTTAAACCGGTCGCGTTGCGTGGTCCAGGTCTCGCCGCCCGGGCCGTTCCAAAACTCGGCTTGATCAGCATTGGGAGTCGGTCGGTCGGTCATGGAGAGCCTTCTGTTAGATACGCGGGTTGGGCACGCCTCTAAAGGCTACCCTCAGAACCACTGTTGCAGCCACAATGTAAATTAGACACGCACCCGCCACCGTTTCGATCGTGACCCCGATATCGAAGAGCTCGCCGAACACAAACGGCGATAACGCGCTGATCGCCACCATCAACGCCTGCACCAGCGATCGGATAGCTCCCAAATTCGCGGTGCCGTACACCTCCGCCCAAATCGAGATCACCAAGGTGTGTCCAGCGCCGACCGTCATGCCGGCCGCAACCATGTAGCCGAGCGCTGAACCCGGATGATCGAAAAACATCAAGATCAGCATCGCGACGCCCAACGGCGGCAGATAGAACGGCAACAACTGCGATGCGCGATAGCGGTCGACCATGGGCCCTGTAAAAGTCGAGGTCGCCACCACGGAGAGGGCGAAGCCGAAGAATGTCGTCGCCAACCAGGGTAGCGACCAACCCTTGGCGTCGGCCAAATGAACTTGGTGAAAAAAGAATCCGGTCATCACGAACCCTGGCGCCAAGGCCGCCGCCGCCCCGAACCAAAAGCGCGTATCGCGAACCACCTCGCGCAACTGCCAATGCCGCTGCCCGCAGCCATCATCGGAAGCCGCTTGTGCCTTTACCGTCGCGGCCGCCCAGGCGTCGTGCCGTACTTTATGATCGCGTAACAACAGCAATGTCGCGGGGACCAGCACAACAACAATGAAGATTGTCGCGATATGCCATGTGCTGCGCCACCCCAATGTCGCGATTAACGTGACAACGATGATAGGTAAAAAGGCCTCGCCAACCGGCAAACCCATCGCCGCAATACTGATCGCCTTACCGCGGTTTCGGTCGAAGTACCGCGCCATGCTGGTCACCGCGATGTGGCTCAACAGCCCTTGGCCGGTGAGGCGTAGTAAATAGAACGCTAGGAAAAGAAAGCCGCCCGCGGGGGTCAACGCAATAAAAAGGGTTGCAACGATCATTCCCGCGCAGGTCGCTAGGCTGTAGACCCTGAGATCAACATGATCGATCTTGCGACCGAGCCAGATCAGCGACATACCGCTGGCAAAGGTGGCCACCGAGTACATCAGTCCGACGTCGCCGTGGCTCAGGTTGAACTCCGCCCGCAGCTCGGCACCAAAAAGACTGATAAAGTAGGTCTGCCCAAAACTGGACGAGAACATCATCAGCATCCCGAAGCCGAGAAACGCGCGGTTTAGTAGAATGAAATTGAAATAGTTCACAGGAGACCTACTCGGGGGCGCCGGGACTGTGCTCCCGTTCGGCCAGTAGGGCAACGCTTGCGGTGGTTTCCACCATCCGGTACAAGCCCGCCAACCCTCACAAACCGCAAGCGAGCCATGGCAGTTCAGTACGTCTATACGATGCACGGTCTGAATAAGACCTATCCGGGGGGCCGGCAGGTCCTTAAGGACATTTCACTGTCATTTCTCCCCGGCGCCAAGATCGGTGTGCTGGGCCTCAATGGCGCTGGTAAGTCGACACTCCTTAAGATCATGGCCGGCCAGGAAACTGAGTTCCTCGGCGAGGCCCGAGCGGCGGATGGCTTGTGTATTGGCTACCTTGAACAAGAACCCCAACTCGACGCCGACAAAGACGTCCTCGCTAATGTGCTGGATGGTGTGGCTGAGACCGGCGCAATGCTCAAACGCTTCGAGGAGATCAGCGAAAAATTCGCTGAGCCGATGGAAGACGATGAGATGAACACGCTTCTCGCCGAACAAGGCGAGCTGCAGGAGAAGATAGACGCCGTGAACGGCTGGGAAATCGAGCGCACCGCCGAAATCGCGATGGATGCCTTGCGTTGTCCGGCGGGTGACACCGACGTTGCCAAACTTTCGGGCGGCGAACGTCGCCGCGTCGCACTATGTCGTTTGCTGCTGGAGCAGCCTGACATGCTGCTCCTCGATGAGCCCACCAACCACCTTGACGCCGAATCAGTGGCCTGGCTCGAACGCTTCCTCGCCGACTACGAGGGCACGGTTGTTGCCGTCACCCATGATCGCTACTTCCTCGACAATGTTGCCGGTTGGATTCTCGAGCTTGATCGTGGCCACGGCATCCCGTGGGAAGGCAACTACTCGTCATGGCTTGAACAAAAAGAAACGCGTCTCGTCCAGGAAGGTCGTCAAGAAGAGGCTCGCCAACGGACTTTGCGGCACGAACTCGAGTGGATTCGGCAAACACCCAAAGCGCGCCAAGCCAAGGGCCGTGCCCGTATTAATGCGTATGATGACCTGCTGCGCCAAGAACAAGAACGTGTTATGGGCACTGCGCAAATTCTCATCCCGCCCCCACCACGCTTGGGCGACCTCGTCATTGAAATTGAGGGCGCCAAAAAAGGATTCGGGGATGTTCTCCTCGTCGAGGACCTAACGTTCAAAGTACCGCCTGGTGCCATTGTCGGCATCATCGGGCCCAACGGTGCCGGCAAGACCACGCTCTTCCGTATGGTGACCGGGCAAGAAAAGCCTGACGAAGGCTCGGTGCGCTTGGGAGATACCGTCAAACTTGGGTACGTCGACCAGAGCCGCGATGCCCTTTCGCCCGACAAAACGGTGTGGGAAGAAATCTCCGAAGGCAACGACGAGATCGATCTTGGCAAGCGCAAGATTCAGAGCCGCGCGTATGTTGGGGCCTTCAACTTCAAAGGCGCCGATCAGCAAAAGAAGGTTGGCCAACTGTCGGGCGGCGAACGCAACCGCGTTCACCTCGCCAAAATGTTGAAGTCGGGCTCCAACGTGCTGCTACTCGATGAGCCGACCAATGATCTTGATGTCGATACCTTGCGTGCGCTTGAAGATGCGCTCGATGCATTCTCCGGCTGCGTTCTCGTCATCAGCCATGACCGTTGGTTCCTCGACCGCGTCGCCACGCACATTCTGGCATTTGAGGGTGACAGCCACGCCGAGTGGTTCGCCGGTAACTACCAAGACTACGAAGCCGACTTCAAACGCCGATTTGGTGAGGCTGCCAGCCGCCCCCACCGCATCAAATACAAACAATTCCCACGGGACTAGCGGTATGACGCCCGGCCTCCCCGGGACCCAAGGCCGTCGGCGCATCTATCTGATGCGCCACGGCGAGGTCGATTATAAGTTTGGCGGCAAGGGGGTGTTGAACCCGGACGCGGTAGAACTCACCAACAAGGGCCGGAACCAAGCTGCACTCATGGGGGAGGCGCTCGCTAACATCACTTTCGACCTTTCAGCGCATACCGGTTTGTTGCGCACTAAACAAACGCTGAACGCGGCGCTCGACGGCCGTGACATGCCGGTCGAAGAAATCGGTGGCTTGCGAGAAATAAGGACCGGCCGTTTTGCCGAGCTTACGCCAGAACGCATCGAAGCGGAATTTGTCTACGGCTTCGAGACTGCGCATCTACCGGGCGCTTGCTTTGCTGGCGGTGAGTTGTTTGCCGCGTTTTACAACCGCATCGCTGATGCCATGGTCACGCTCCTTGCGCGCAATGATTGGACGACGGCGCTTCTGGTCTGCCACGGGGGTACCAACCGCGCGGTCCTCAGTTGGGTCACCCATGGCGGCCCTGAAGGCATGGCGTCGTTCGAACAGGACACTGGTTGTTTGAACGTGATCGATGCGGACGTGATCGATGGCGAGATCATTCGTTGCTTCGTCCGGACGACCAACTTCACCCCGTACGATCCGATAAAAACCGGCAAGTACTTGACCAATATGGAATTATACCGGCTCGGCCGCTCCGGCTGAGCGATCAAAAAAATCTCTCCATGAACAGCGCCGAGAACCCAACCATCGTGGCGTTTGGTAAATTGTTAGGCGTATACCCCAAAGTTGTTTCGTTAGAGGAGGTCGGACGCTGCGGTTTGGGACGGCACAGTTCGCCTATTTGTCGCTGCTCTTTTCGCGGAGGCGAGCCAGCAAACCCTCTACGTTGCCACCCGAGCGCTGAATCACTGAGGCGAACTCGTCACGCTGGGTGAGCAGCATGCTGATGCCTTCGACAATGACATCGATAATTTTTGGTTCGGAACGATCGGGATCGCCGTCGCGCACGCGCCAATCGACGCGGATCGATGGCCGCCCTTCAAGCACGATCTCTGAAATGACGACGGTGTCTCGGTCATCTGGGCGCGAGCTCACCACGCGCAGTGTTTCACCGCCGTACTCGCCCAACCGGGCCACGTACGTCAAAACGATGAAGTCTTCGAACAGTTTGACGTATTCTCTGCGTTGTACCGACGTGGCTCGCCGCCAGTAACGCCCAAGGGCGTAACGGCCGATCAGTGGCAGGTCGAACCCTTCATCTAAGATCTCACGAAACGCGGCATCGCGCTCTGACGGATCTTGGGAACCGACAATAAGAACTTGAAGGGCGCGGTCACCGAGGCTGGCAATGAATTTCTCGGGATTGTCGGCGCGGGCTTGCTGCGCCAATGCGCCCACCGACACCGTGGTAGTCAGAACGAGCGCCAGTACAAACGGGCGAAGCCTCGTCATGGTGTGTGCCTCAATTTTCTAGCGAGGCGGTGCGGTCTTCGTCAGCATCACTGCTCAAATCAAGTTTGGGCAATGAGGGGGTGGAACCGTTACGAATTTCGCTCTGACGGCGCTGGTGATAAAGACTGCGGATCGTTGCGTAGAAGTCAATTGAGGTGCGCTCGATCTCGTCGAGCGTTTCGATCGCCCGCGCCCGCGTATCTACACCGCGGATGCCGGCGCGCAAAAACGAAATGTTTGCCCGGTCGGTGTTGCCGGCGTAGTAATTCAACGGATCGAAATAGTAGTCGACAAAGTTACCGGCCGCGTCGCGCAAACTCGACGGCCCGAGGATCGGCAAGACCAAGTAAGCGCCAGGGCCGACCCCGTAGGTACCCATTGTCTGCCCGAAATCTTCGTCGCGACGTGCCAGGCCCATATCGGACGCGCGGTCGAATAGCCCCAAGATTCCGACAGTTGTGTTGATGAAGAAGCGCTTCGTGGTCACTCCAGCCGCGCCTATGTCGCGTTGCAAGACGTCGTTGGTCAGAAGCACGGGCGATTCCAAGTTGCGCAGGAAGTTGCGCACGCTGTCACGCGCAGGGTCCGGCACGATATTGCGATAGACAGTCGCTACCGGTTCAATCACCGTGGTATCGAGCGCTAAGTTGGCTGCAAAAATGTAGCGGTTAACCGGCTCCAACGGATCAGCGATCTGTGTCGGCTCGCCATCCGGACTTGCGCAAGCGGCGAGTACAAAAAGTGCAGCCGCAGTAATTGCCCTCCTGCGGGAGATTTTGGATAATGGGTTCAAAGCTCAGACCTATTCCCGAAAAACAAACCATTTAATCTTAGACATGAGCCTCATCTGATAACCACACCTGGACAGACAAGAGAATGGCCGAACCGTTAGTCACCTTGAACCTTTGAGTAGCACACGGCCCCACTCAAAACCAGTAAACCGGAAGGGGTCGTGAGGCTTTCAGGCCACCAGTGTTGCCTCATCGCCTCACTTTTTTTCGCCTATGTAGTGTGCGGTTTACAGTGAGCCACAAGGAGCGGGAACGCGGGGCGGACAAAAACTTTGACAAACATAAACATATCTTTATATGTCATGTGTGACATATTCCATCGATATCCTGCTGGGTGGCCTACGCGCTGCGGGAGAACCGACCCGGCTCCGTATTCTGGGGCTTCTTTCGCGTGCCGAACTCACTGTGAGTGAGTTGACGCAGATTCTGGGCCAAAGCCAGCCTCGGGTTTCGCGGCACCTCAAGCTTCTGGATGACGCTGGGCTTATTGAACGGTTCCGTGAGGGCTCATGGGTGTTCTGCCGCCTTGCCGGGGACGGCGATGCTGGTGAGCTGTCCGCGTGCATCGTCGACTTATTGCCTGATGATGCCGACGGCGACCTTGCTCGGCTCGATGCCGTGCGCCGCCACCGGTCCGACGCGGCGAACGCCTATTTTCGGGCCAATGCGGAGCGTTGGAACGAAGTGCGGCGCATGCATGTTCCTGAATCCAACGTTGAATCTGTTATGGAAAGCCTGCTCGAGGACCGCGCTATCGGGACGTTGGTAGATGTCGGCACTGGCGCTGGCCGGATTTTGGAACTGCTTGGGCCTTGCGCGCAGGAGGCCATCGGCGTTGATCTGTCCCACGACATGCTTGGACTAGCACGGGCCAATATCGATCGGGCCAATCTCAAGCATTGCCGCGTGCGACACGCTGATATGCATAGCTTGCCCTTCCCTGAGTCATCCGTTGATGTCGTGACCTATCACCAGGTGCTGCATTTTGCCGACGAACCGGCAGGTGTGCTCGCCGAAGGCGAACGTGTCCTGCGGCCTGGCGGCATGATGGTAGTCGCAGATTTTGCGCCGCATGACGTCGAAGTGCTGCGCGAGGAGCATGCGCATCGCCGCCTCGGCTTTCCGGCTGCTGAAATCGCCAGTTGGATGCGGGCGGCTGGTCTTGCGACGGGCGAGCCCGTTCACTTGGATGGCGACCCACTGACAGTCACGGTCTGGCACGCCAATAAGCCAATGGTAGCAGAGGTACACGTTTCATGATCGGACTTCGTGCCGGCCTGATCACTGGCGAAAACACTAGTCCACCGCCGCAGGTCTCGTTCGAATTCTTTCCACCCAAGACCGAAAAGATGAGCGAAGTCCTATGGGACTCGATTAAGCGGCTTGAGCCGCTCGGCCCGCGTTTTGTTTCCGTTACCTATGGGGCGGGCGGAACCACCCGCGAGCGCACCCATGCAACCGTTGTGAGGCTCCTTAAGGACACCGAGTTGGCACCTGCGGCGCACCTTACTTGCGTCGGTGCGAGCCGCGCGGAGATTGACGAAGTCGCAGAGGGTTATTGGTCAGCAGGGGTTCGGCACATCGTGGCACTACGGGGCGATCCACCGCAAAACGACCCGTCATTCACACCGCACAAAGATGGGTATGCCAACGCTGCGGAGTTGGTCGCCGGTCTCAAGCGCGTGGCAGATTTCGAAATCAGTATCGCGGCCTATCCGGAGGTCCATGTCGATGCGACAAGCCCCGACGCTGACATTGACTATCTCAAACGAAAAATAGACGCGGGCGCCGCGCGCGCGATTACTCAGGTGTTCTTTGATTCCGATGTCTATCTACGCTGGCTCGACAAAGTGCGTGCGGCAGGAATCGAAGTGCCAATCGTGCCTGGCATTATGCCGATCTCAAACTTCGACGGAGCTGTCCGGTTCTGCGGTATGTGTGGTGCCGATGTCCCTGACTGGATGCATCGGTTGTTCGACGGGATCGAGAAGGACAGTGGAACACGGAAACTTGTAGGTGCCACTATTGCCGCCGAACAATGCCGCCGTCTGCAGTCTGCCGGCATCAACGAATTTCATTTCTACACCCTCAACCGAGCCGATCTGACCTATGCGATTTGCCACATTTTGGGCTTGCGTGGAATGCCGGCAGGAGACAAATCATGAATCGGCAAGATCGACGAACCGCCCTCAACGAGGCGGTGCAACAACGCATTCTCATCCTAGATGGCGCGATGGGCACGATGATCCAGTCCTACACTTTGGACGAAGCGGGCTATCGCGGTGATCGTTTCAAGGACTTTGAGCACGACGTAAAGGGCAACAACGATTTGTTGAACCTGAGCCAAGCAAAAATCGTGCGCGAGATTCACGACGCCTACCTGGACGCAGGCGCCGACGTGATTCAAACCAACACGTTCAACTCCACCACTATTTCGCAAGCAGACTACGGCATGGAAGACTTGGTGGCTGAGTTGAACCGTGAAGGCGCCCGGATCGCGCGCGAAGCGGCCGACGCCGCGACCGTAAAAAATCCGGACAAGCCGCGCTTTGTGGCTGGCTCTTTGGGGCCGACCAATCGGACGGCGTCGCTCTCGCCGGATGTCAACCGGCCGGGCTTCCGCAACACGAACTTCGATGAGCTGCGTGAGGCCTATCGCGCCGCCGCCGCTGCCCTTGTCGAGGGCGGGGTAGACACCCTGTTGATCGAGACCATCTTCGACACGCTCAATGCCAAAGCCGCGATCTTCGGTGTCGAGGAACTTTTCGACCAGATCGGTGAACGGATTCCGCTGATGATTTCCGGGACGTTAACCGATCTGTCGGGACGTAATTTGTCGGGTCAAACCATCGAAGCGTTTTGGCATTCGGTTCGCCACGCTCAGCCCTTCACGATCGGCATCAATTGCGCCTTTGGTGCCGAGCAAATTCGGCCCCACCTCGCGTCCTTGTCGCGCATCGCCGAAACCTGGATTTGCGGGTACCCGAACGCTGGTCTGCCCAACGAAATGGGTGATTATGACGAAGTCCCTGACACCACAGCGGGGTTCCTCAAGGAATGGGCCGAAGCAGGCTTGATTAACATCGTCGGGGGCTGCTGCGGCACGCGCCCGGACCACATTGCGGCGATCGCGAATGCTGTGGACGGCGTAGCCCCCAGGAAATTGCCAGACGTGGCGCCTTCGATGCTCCTCTCCGGCCTAGAAGCAGTGTCGATCAGCGCATGAGTGTCGCCCGATTCGTCAATATAGGTGAACGCACCAACGTCACCGGTTCTGCCAAGTTCCGCAAACTGATCGTCAACGGTGATTTTGATGCCGCACTTGAGGTCGCGCGCGGCCAAGTTGCTGGCGGTGCACAGATTATCGACGTCAACATGGACGAGGGCATGCTCGACTCCGAGCAGGCCATGGTCACGTTCCTCAATCTGATCGCCTCGGAGCCCGAAATCAGCCGAGTACCGATCATGATCGACTCTTCTAAATGGTCTGTCATCGAAGCTGGCTTGAAATGCGTACAAGGCAAGTCGGTCGTCAATTCGATCAGCCTCAAAGAGGGCAAAGGGTCCTTTGTTGAGCAGGCGAAAAAAGTTCGCCGTTATGGTGCCGCGGTCGTCGTCATGGCCTTCGACGAAGATGGTCAGGCCGATACCGCTGACCGCAAAGTCGAGATTTGTAAGCGTTGCTACGACATTCTGGTAAACGAAGTAGGGTTTCCCGCCGAAGACATCATTTTTGATCCCAACATCTTTGCCGTCGCCACGGGGATCGAAGAACACAATAATTACGGCATCGAGTTCATTGAGGCGGCCCGTCGCATCCGTGCGGAACTCCCGCACGCGCATGTCTCGGGTGGCATTTCGAACGTTTCGTTCTCGTTTCGGGGTAACAACGCGGTTCGCGAAGCGATGCACTCAGTGTTTCTCTACCACGCCATCGCCGCTGGTATGGACATGGGGATCGTCAATGCGGGCCAGCTTGAGGTCTACGGAGAGATTCCAAAAGATCTGCGCGACGCCGCCGAAGACGTGATCCTTAACCGGCGTGACGACGCGACCGAACGGATGCTTACCGTCGCCGAGAGCTATCGTGCCCAGGGCGGTAAAGTGCAGGTGGTAGACCTTGCTTGGCGCGAAGCGCCGGTGCGGGAGCGGCTGACCCACGCATTGGTTAAAGGCATTGCTGATTTTGTCGTCGCGGACACTGAGGAGGCACGCCAGGAATTCGATCGGCCCATTCAAGTCATCGAAGGGCCGTTGATGGACGGCATGAATGTCGTCGGTGATTTGTTCGGCTCGGGAAAAATGTTCCTGCCGCAAGTCGTCAAGAGCGCGCGGGTGATGAAGCAAGCCGTTGCGCACCTACTACCATTTATTGAATCCGAGAAAGACGTGGGGACCGCTGCCAAGGGCAAGATCCTTATGGCGACGGTAAAGGGCGACGTGCATGACATCGGCAAGAACATCGTTGGCGTCGTTCTCCAGTGTAACAACTTCGAGGTCATCGACCTCGGTGTCATGGTGCCGTATCAGACTATCCTTGAGACGGCGCGTAAAGAGAACGTCGACATTATCGGATTGTCCGGCCTCATCACGCCATCTCTCGACGAGATGATTACCGTCGCACACGAAATGGAGCGCGAGGCGTTCGATATTCCATTGCTGATTGGTGGGGCCACAACGTCGAAGGTGCATGCCGCGGTCAAGATCGCACCGGGTTACAAGCGGGGGCCGGCGATCCATGTGTTGGACGCATCGCGCGCGGTTGCGGTGGCTAGCAATCTGATGAGCGAAACGCGTAAGGTCGATTACGTGGCCGATATCGCTGCCGAATACGAAGGCGTACGAGAGCGCTACCGCAATCGCGATTCAGGTGCCAACCAACACCCCATCGGAACTGCCCGCGCGAATGGCTTCAGTGGCAACTGGTCGAGCTATGAACCGCCAGTGCCCACGTTCGTCGGCGTTCGGGCGTTGGAAGACTACGACCTTGCCGAGCTAACGTCGAAGATTGACTGGACGCCATTTTTTCGGACCTGGGAGCTCGCGGGCAACTACCCAAAAATCTTGGAAGACGCGAAGGTCGGCGCGGCAGCGAAAGATCTCTTCAAAGATGCGCAGGCCATGCTGCAACGCTTGGTCGGCGAGCAGTGGTTGACCGCCCGCGCCGTGTTCGGATTTTTCCCCGCCAATTCGATTGGTGACGATATAGAGATCTACACAGATGAAAGCCGAACCACTGTCTTGCAGACCGTTCATTTTCTGCGCCAGCAAATGAGTAAGTCGGCCGGCCGTACCAATTACTGCCTGGCTGATTTTGTCGCACCCAAAGACAGCGGTGCCGCGGATTTCATCGGTGGATTTGCGGTCACGGCTGGTTGGGGCATCGAAGGCAAGCTCGCCGAGTTCAAAGCGGACCACGACGATTACAGTGGGATCATGCTCCAGTCTCTGGCCGACCGTTTAGCTGAGTCGTTCGCCGAACGTCTTCATGAGCGGGTACGCAAAGAGTTTTGGGGGTACGCGCCTGACGAAACACTGGATAACGCATCGCTCATCGACGAAGCCTACCGCGGCATTCGCCCTGCACCTGGTTATCCGGCGTGTCCTGATCACAGCGAAAAACCGGTGTTGTTCGAATTGCTCGATGCCACAAAAAATGCGGGAATCACGCTCACTGAAAGTTTTGCCATGCTGCCGGGTGCGTCTGTGTCGGGGTACTACTTCTCCCACCCGGACTCTCAGTATTTCGGTATTGGGCGCATTAGCCGAGATCAGGCGACAGACTACGCCGAGCGGCGCGGCGTTTCGCTCGCCCAAGCCGAGCGCTGGCTTGCTTCAAACCTCGCCTACGATCGCACCTGATCCACTTGTTCTTTTCGCGTTAGACTTCCCCTTTCGGGAGGACAAAACGCATGACTACGTCTTCAGATTATCCACGCGATCTCTGCGGCTACGGGCCTAATCCGCCTGACCCGCAATGGCCTGGGGGCGCGCGCGTCGCGCTGAACCTCGTCATCAACTACGAAGAGGGTGCCGAGCACACCATCATGGATGGCGATGCGCATTCCGAAGGGTTAATGACCGACGTGCCAGGGCATCCAACGTTTCAAGCGTTGGAAGGCAAACGCAATCTCTTGGTCGAGTCGATTTACGAATATGGTTCGCGGGCGGGCATCTGGCGTATCTTGCGCCTTCTAGAGCGCTACGACGTGCGCTGTACTGTCTATGCCTGC